>Ga0070741_10002310_pt1 | contig 52049 bp, 48 predicted proteins | sample Coa_R1_4_FD_66440 | JGI IMG/M metagenome (GOLD analysis project Ga0070741, IMG submission 66440) | Surface soil microbial communities from Centralia Pennsylvania, which are recovering from an underground coalmine fire - Coalmine... | ecosystem: Environmental > Terrestrial > Soil > Unclassified ... | reverse complement strand
GGGTGGTCAGGGCGATGACGTCGGCTCCCAGCTCCCGCACGACCGCCGCGAGCGTCGTGTGGGGCAGCACGTGTACGCGCAGCGGCAGGGCGGGCGCCAGGCGCCCCACCACCGTGCTGACAGCGTCCAGGTAGTCCGATGCGGCGCTCGTCTCCACCCCGGTCGGGGTCGCCGGCAGCACGTGCACGAGCAGCAGCTCGCCACCCAGCGCCTGGCCGAGCGCGAGCGCCGGGCCGAGCGCCGCCTCGGCCGCCGCGGAGCCGTCGAGCGGGAGCAGCACTCGTAGCGCGCGGCTCGTCGGCCAGGTGGTCTCGCAGACCGTCGGCACGAGCAGCACCGGCACGTCCGTCCGGCGCAGCACGCCCTCGACCACGCTGCCGTACACCGAGCGGCCCACGCCCGAGGCCCCCAGCATGGACATCACCACCAGGTCCGCCTGCCGCTCGCGCGCCACGTCGGCGATTGCCTGGGCCGCGTCGTCGTAGCGAACGCACGTCTCGACCGCGATGCCCGCGGCCCGGAGCCGCTCGGCCACCGCCGCCAGCTCGGTCGCCGCCCGCCGGGTCTCTGCCAGCAGCGTGAGCACGGTGTCGTCCAGCCCGCACACCTTCTGGGTCAGGCCCGCGCGCACCAGGATCAGCCGGCCGTTGGTCGCGCGCACGAGGCGGATCGCAAAGGACAGGGCCCGATCGCCCAGTACCGAGCCGTCGAGCGGGACCACCAGGGTGGTAAGCATGGCCGACTTCTCCTCGGAGCGTGGATTAGCCCGTGGCTGTCCCCGTGGCCGACTGCGCCGCGGTCTGGGCGTCCCGGGCCGGCGTGGCCGCGGGCCGCACGACCAGCACCGGGACCGTCGCGTGCTGGAGCACGCCGGTCGCCACGCTGCCCATCACCAGCCGCGCCAGCCCGCCGCGCCCGTGCGTCCCCATCGCGATCGCGTCGACGTGCTCGTCCTGGATCACCGCGGCAATCGTCGTCACGGCCTGCGCCACGGGCGACGGCGGCGCGGCCACGGCCAGCACCGCGACTCGCTGGCCAGTCGCCCGCAGCCCGTCCGCAATCGCCTCCAGGTACTGGCGGGCGGCGGCCAGATCGGCGTCCTGGTCCCAGGGCGGCATATACGTGCCGCCGTCGGCGACCGCCGGCAACGGGTACTCCAGCACTTGGAGCAGCAGTAGCTCGGCGCCGAGCGTCCGCGCCAGCTCGGCGGCCGGGCCGAGCGCCGCTTCCGCCAGCGGCGACCCGTCGAGTGGCACGAGGATGCGCAGCGGGCGGTCGGCCGGCCAGCTACCAGTGCACGCCGCCGGCACGAGCAGCATGGGGATCGTCGCGGCCCGCAGCACCCGGTCGGCCACGCTCCCGTAGACCCAGCGGCCCAGGCCGCTGCGGCCGTGCGTGGACATCACGATGAGGTCGGCGCCATCCTGGGCCGCCGCGTCCAGGATGGCTGTCGGCGCGTCCTCGTGGTAGACGCGCGCCTCCGCCGTTAGCCCATCCGCGCGCAGCCGGTCCACGACCGCGTTCAGCTCGATCTCGGCGCGGCGCGTCGCGGCCGCCCGCGCCTCGCGCTCGCTCTGGCCGGGCAGGGGCTGAGCCAGCGTCGCCTGCACGAACACGAGCCGCCCGCCAGTGCCGCGGGCGAGCCGCGTCGCGTAGGGCACCGCTCGCGCGGCCAGGCTCGAACCATCCAACGGCACCACAATCGTCTTCCGCATTTGGCGGCTCCTCTCTCACGCGGCACCAAACGTCATACTCGGCTCCTACTCTATCATCCGGCCCGAAGGTTGGCCGCAGCGTTTCGCCCGGTAAACGCCCTGTAACCGTTCCTGCGGGCTGAAAGGGCTGATCCAAAGTCCGGGTGGGGAGAGGCCGAGCTGGCGAAAGAGGGCGGCGGGATGGCCCGCGTAGTACTGGCGGGCGGCGGTGATCTCGCGGCCGCCCCACAGCCGGAGCAGGGAGATGGCACAGAGCAACCGGAGGGCGGTCCGCCGGCGTTGGTGTCCCCGCACCTGGTGCTGGTCCGGGGCCTGGGCGAGGGCTGTTCACCGGCGGTTTACGATGGGCAACCTGCCGCCTAACGCGCGTCTGCCATCCTGAGACAGAAAGCCCGCACCGCGACGGTGCAGCGCGGACGGCGCCCGGACGCGCCGAGCCGCTGCACGACGTAGGTAGCATTCGGAGGTGGGGCGATGACGCTCGAGATCAAAGTCCAGAGCCATGGTCTCGTCCTGGACGAGACCGAGGAGCGCCGCATTCGCGAGCGGTTGGAGGGCCTGGGGCGGCGCCTCGCCCGCCGGCCCGAGCCGACCGCGGTCCTCGTGCTGACGTCGCATGGGCGCCAGCGCCAGGTCCAGGCCGATCTGCGCGTCCATCTCGGCCCGCTCGGGCCAACGCTGGTCAGCCACCAGGCCGGCGACACGACCGAGCACAGCGTCCGTCTGGCGGTCACGGACATCGAGCGGCAGCTCGAACGCCGCACCGCGGCGCAGCGCGGCGAGCCAGCCTACGGAGTGCCGAGCCGCCGGCTGCCGGCGCAGCTACGGCCCAATCCCCCGCGGCGGTCGGCGGCCGGCGAGCAGGAGACCGAGATGGAGGAGCCGGAGGCCTAGCCCCGCCGGCTCCTCTTGGCCGCTTCGCCAACAGCAGGCCAGCGCCCCCAACGCCGGGCAAGCGTTGGGGGCGCTGGCCTGGCCGCTGTGCCCGAGTCCCTCTGTCGCGTGCTCGGAGTTGGCGTGCGGCGGCGAGCATGCCCCAGCGGTCGTGGGCGCCTCGGCCTCACCCTCACGGCCGCGGTGTAACAGGATGCCGTATCTTTTCGCGGCCAACGTTACCCTACACCACGCTCGCAGGAGGACTCGCATGCGTCTGGGTCTCGGTCCGCTGGCTCTAGTTCCCGCGCTCGCCCTTGCCGTCGGGCTTGCCGCGCCGGCGTCCCCGCCCGCGATCGCGGCAACGGCCACAGTCACCATCTTCGACGGGGACACGGCAACGCCGCCGCAGTTCGATCCGAGCCAGGGCTGGTGGAGCTATGCGCCGTACCACGTCGAGGTGAAGCGCGGCGAACCTGTTGTGTTCCACAACCCGAGCACGAACCGCTTCCCGCACACGGTTACAAGCATCACGCGCGGCGAGGCGCCGAACACCCTGGCCGCCGGGGCACGCTTCGACTCGTCGCCCGACCCCAGCACGCGGATCCAGCCGGGCGAGTCGTGGACGCTCGACACGTCGAGTCTCGACCCCGGGCACTATGCCTACTACTGTCGTCTCCACCTCTGGATGCTGGGCTCGGTCACGGTCGCGCCATAAGCGCTACGAGCCGGCGGGGGCGGGACGACCGATCTCCCCGCCCCCGCCCGCGTCCAGCGGGAGATCGGGCGCGGCCGGCACCAGGAGCGCCGGCCCCGTGGCTGTCGAATACCACGTTTCGGACCGGCAATCCGTCCGGCGCACTCTGCCATGGACCGCGGCTCACAGACTCATCACGGTTTTGTGGCCGTGGGCTGACTCAAGCGAGCGGCTTCACGGCTGGTGACGCCAGGCCGCTCGCTTGTGAAGGGTCGCCAGTAGGAAAAAAGTACTATTGACCCCGTACGGGCTCCGCCGCGATAATGCCCGGCATGCGGGCAGAGCCCGGCCGCCGGTCCGGCGGCACACTCCGACTCGCGCTAGGGAAGCGGCGCGAAGAAAGGACTCCAGGCGCGTGGAAGAGTTGATGCAATTCGGCCTGCTGCTCTCGGCGTGGATCATGGCGTTTATGCTCGGGAGGGAGCTCCAGGTCGGATTCGCGCAGTGGCGCGCACGCGGGCGCAGCAGCCAGGAGTAGCCGTCCCCGGCCCTCGCAAATGCTGCCAACAGAGAAAAGGGACGTTCTTTGCGGAACGTCCCTTTTGCATTGCTGACGCGCCCGAGGGGCTCGCCGGGCTTGGCATGTATGTTTGGCTTCGCCAAACGGCCACCCCAAGCCCCTGCCCGGGCCTAGCCGCGGACGGGCGCGCCAACCACCGCGCCGAGCGCGGCCTCCAGCGCGCCGCACGCCTCGTCAATCTCGGCCTCGCTGATGATCAGCGGCGGCATGAAGCGCAGGGCCGTCGGCTTCGGCGCGTTCACCAGCACGCCGCGTTCCACCAGCGCGTCCAGCACGGCTTGCGCGATCTCGCGGTCGAACTCGATCGCCAGCAACAGCCCCCGCCCCCGCACCTCGGTGATCACCGGCCAGCGCGCCTGCAGGGCTTCTAGCCGCTGGCGGAAATAGTCGCCCATCGTGCGCGCGCGGCCCGGTAGGTCGCGCGCCAGCACCTCGCGCAGCACCACCAGCGCCGCCGCGCAGGCGAGCGGGTTGCCGCCAAAGGTGCTGCCGTGCTCGCCTGGCTCGAAGGCCGAGGCGCGCTCCTTCGCCAGGAAGGCGCCGATCGGCACGCCGCCGCCCAGCCCCTTGGCGAGCGTCATGATATCGGGCTCGACGCCGAATAGCTCGTGCGCCCACAGCGCCCCACACCGCCCGACGCCCGTCTGCACCTCGTCCAGGATCAGCAGCAGGCCCTGCTCGTCGCACCAGGCCCGCACCGCGCGCAGGTAGCCCTCGTCGGGCACGTACACGCCCGCCTCGCCCTGGATCGGCTCGAGCAGTACCGCCACCGTCTCGTCGGTGGTGGCGCGCTTGATCGCCTCCACGTCGTTCCACGCCACGTTCACGAAGCCCGCCGGCATGGGCGCCATCGGCGCCTGGTAGGCCGGCTTGCCCGTCGCGGCCACCATCGCCAGCGTGCGGCCGTGGAAGCCGCCAAGCGTGCTGATGACGGCATAGGCGCCGCCGCGGTGCAGCTTGCCCCACTTGCGCGCCAGCTTGATGGCGCCCTCGTTCGCCTCGGTGCCGCTGTTGGCGATGAACACGCGGTCGCACGGCGAGTGCTCGACCAGCAGCTCCGCTAGCTCGAGCTGCGGGATCGAGTAGAACTGGTTCGACACTTGCATCAGCTTCTGCGCCTGGGCGTGCAGCGCGGCCACCACCTCGGGCGGACAGTGCCCGAGGCTGGCCACCGCCCAGCCGCCGACGAGGTCCAGGTAGCTACGGCCCTCGACGTCCCACACGCGGCAGCCCGCGCCGCGCTCCAACACGACGGGCACGCGCTTCGCCACCCGCAGGTACAGCTCGTGCTCGCGCTCGATCCAGTGCTCCGTCTGCTTGGCCATAGCCCTCACCCCGACCCTCTCCCAGGGGGAGAGGGAGCAGTTAATCCCACGCGCGATTCCCAGAGGGGAATAGCTGCCTATACTGTACCGCGCCGGGGGCAGAAAAGCCGCTCGCTTGCGGAGGAGGCGCGGCTACGCGGCAATCACGGTGCCGCCGCTCTCGGGGGCGCACAGCGCGCGCAGCAGCGCGTAGGAGGAGCGGCCGTCCACGATCTGGCTGGTGGCGCCCGCCTCGGCGGCCCGCCGACAGGCGTCCACCTTCGGCAGCATGCCGCCGTGGATCACGCCCTCCGCCGCCAGCGCCGCGCACGCGGCCGGCGTGAGCCGCGCCAGCCGCGCCCCGGCGGCGTCCTGGATGCCCGGCACGTCGGTGAGGAACACCAGCTCCTCCGCCCCGACCGCCGCCGCCACCACGCCCGCCACCGTGTCGGCGTTCACGTTCAGGCACTGGCCCGCGGCGCTCACGGCGATCGGCGCGATCACCGGCACGTAGCCCTGCTCTAGCAGCAGCCGCAGGACGGCGAGGTTCACCTGCTCGACCTCGCCCACGAAGCCCAGGCGCTCGTCGCGCACCGACGCGAGCAGCAGCCGTCCGTCCGCGCCCGACAGGCCGCAGGCGCGCGCCCCGAGCGCGCCAAGCTGGGCGACCAGCTCGGTGTTCACCAGCCCGACCAGCACCATGCGCGCCACGTCGAGCGTCTCGGCATCGGTGTGGCGCAGGCCCTCGACGAAGCGCGTCTCCTTGCCGATGCGCGCGAGCCAGTTCGTAATCAGCGGCCCGCCGCCGTGTACCAGGATAGGGCGCACGCCGAGTGCCTGCAGCCCGGCGACCTCCTGTAGCACCGTCTCGCCCGGCCCGACGCTGCCCCCCAGCTTCACCACCACGGCGCGCCCCACGCGCCGCCCCAGCGCGGCCTCCACGCCCGCGGCCAGCGCCGCGTCCTGGCCCACGAGCGCCGCGTGCAGCGCGGCCGCGGCTTGCGCCCGATCGCGCATCAGGTCGTGTACTCGCTGTTGATGCGGACGTACTGCTCGGTGAGGTCGCAGCCCCAGGCGGTCGCGGCGCCGTCGCCCTGGTGCAGGTGCGCGTATAGCCGCACCTCGGGCGGCTGGAGGGCCGCGCGCGCGGCGGCCTCGTCAAACGGCAGCATCTGGCCGCCCGCGGCCACCGCCACCGGCCCGATCGCCACGTCCACGGCGTCCGGATCGAGCGCCACGCCCGCGCGGCCGAGCGCCGCCAGGATGCGGCCCCAGTTCGGGTCGGCGCCGTAGACGGCCGCCTTCACCAGCGGCGAGCCGGCCACGGTCTTCGCGGCGCGCCGCGCCTCCGCCACGTCGCGCGCGCCCTCGACGCGCACCTCGATGAGCCGCGTGGCGCCCTCGCCATCGGCCGCGATCGCGCGTGTGAGCTGCACGCAGACCCACTCCAGCGCCTCGCCCAGCCGCGCCAGGTCCGCCGCGCCGAGCGCGCCCGGCTCGCCCCCGGCCGCGCCGTTTGCCAGCAAGAGCACCATGTCGTTCGTGCTCGTGTCGCCGTCCACCGTGACCATATTGAACGAGACGTCCACCGCCGGGCCGAGCAGCGCGTCGGCCTGCTGCCGCGTGAGCGGCGCGTCGGTGGTGAGGAACGCCAGCATCGTGGCGAGGTCAGGGTGGATCATGCCCGAGCCTTTCGCCATGCCGCCGACGCGCACTGTGCGCCCGCCCAGCTCCAGCTCAACGGCCGCCTGCTTGGGCACCAGGTCAGTGGTCATGATGGCGCGCGCGACCGCCGCGCCGCCATCCCGGCTGACCTCTAGCCGCCCGATCCCGTCCCGCACCTTCGCCATGTCGAGCGGCACGCCAATCACGCCCGTCGAGGCGACGACCAGCTCTTCCGCCGCCACGCCGAAGCGCGCCGCTGCCAGCGCCGCCATCTCCTCGGCCGCACGCAGGCTCTCCGGCCCCGTGCAGGCGTTCGCGTTGCCGGCGTTGAACACGGCGCCGCGCATCGGCCGGCCGGCCGCCAGATACCGCCGCGACACGATCACCGGCGCGGCGACGACCAGGTTGCGCGTGAAGCGCGCCGCCGCGGCGCACGGCCGCTCGCTGAGCAGCACGCCCAGGTCGCGCTGGTCGGGCGCGGGGAGCTGCAGGCCGGCGTACACGGCCCCGGCGAGGAAGCCCTCGGCCGCCGTCACGCCGCCGTCGGCCAGCACGCGGAAGTCAGTGGCGATCATCACGTCTCCAGTGCTGAGTTTGGCGCCGGCTCAGCACTCAGCACTTCTACGGGTACAGCGCGGGCGCCTCGAGGCCCGTCGTCTCGGGGAGGCCGAGCATCAGGTTCATGTTCTGGACCGCCTGCCCCGCCGCGCCCTTCACGAGGTTGTCAATGCACGCTACCACGACCAGGCGGCTGGCGCGCTCGTCCACCTTCGGGTAGATCAGGCACAGGTTCGTGCCCAGCGTCTGCTTGGTCTGCGGCGGCGCGTCCACCACGCGCACGAACGGCGCCGTGCGGTAGTAGTCGCGGTAGTGCTCCATGAGCGCGCCCTGGCTCCAGCCGCTCTCCAGGCGCGCGTAGCAGGTCGCCAGGATGCCGCGCGTCATGGGGATCAAGTGCGGCACGAACGTCACCTCCAGCCCGTCGCCGTCGGTGCGGCGCGCGCCGCGCAGCGCCCGCAGCTCTTGCTCCATCTCGGGCAGGTGGCGGTGGCCGTTCAGCCCATAGGCGTGGCAGTTCTCGTTGATCTCGCAGTAGTGGGTCGTGAGGCTCAGGCTGCGCCCGGCGCCCGATACGCCCGACTTCGCGTCCACGATCACGAACGGCTCGATGAGGTCCACCACCGGCGCCAGGCCGAGGATCGCGGCCGTCGGGTAGCAGCCCGGATTCGCCACCAGGCGCGCGGCCGCGATGGCGCGGGCGTGCAGCTCGGGCAGGCCATAGGGCGTCTCGTCGAGCAGGCCGGGCGAGGGGTGCGCGCCGTACCAGCGCTCGTAGGCGGCCACGTCGTGCAGCCGGTAGTCGGCCGAGATGTCCACCACACGCTGGCCGCGCTCCAGCAGGGCGGGGATCGTCTCGGCCGAGGCGTGGTGCGGCAGCGCCGAGAACGCCACGTCCACGTCCGGCAGCTCGGGCTCGACGATGAGGTCGAGGTCGGCCAGGTGGGGGAACACAGCGCCGAGCGACTGGCCCGCGGCCGAGCGCCCCGTCACGGCCACGAGCGCCACCTCCGGATGGCGCGCGAGCAGGCGCGCGGCCTCGGAGCCCGCGTAGCCGGTGACGTTCACGATCCCCACGCGCACCATGACGACCTCCTCGGCGGCCCGTGGGCGGCCCGGAATTATAGTCGCGCCTTTCCGGACGCGGCAAACGCGCGTGCCTCGTGCGCGGTTTGACGCGCGGGCGGCCGGGTGCCAGAATGGGCACACGCACGGAGCGAGACGGCCCGGCCACGGGCGCCTCGCCGTCGCCACGCATTCGAGCACGCTCGCGGGAGGGAGGCGCCCGATGACCGCCGTCAGTACGTTCCGCAAAGAGCTAGAAGACGCCGTGCTGGAGCGGCACTGCGCCCACCACCCGATGACGCAGAAGTGGGCGCGGGGCGAGCTGGGCCGCGAGGCGATGATGGGCTGGGGCGTCGAGCACTACCACTGGGTGAGCAATACGGCGCCCGCGAACTTCGCCAAGATGGGCGACGCGCCGCCCGACGTGCGGGCGGTGCTCCTGGAGAACTACCTGGAGGAGCGCGACCCGAAGAAGCCGCACCTCGACATCGTGCTGCGCTTCGCCGCGGCGAACGGCGCCGACATCGAGGCCGTGAAGCGCGGCCGCGGCCTGCCGACCACCGAGGCCTGGGTGGCCTGGCAGCGGCGCGTCTGCAAGGAGGAGGGCTGGATCGCCGGCGTGGCCGCCACGAACATCGGCACGGAGTCGCAGTCGCCGCTGCTCTACAGCACGCTGCTCCCGGCGCTGCGCGAGAAGTACGGCTTCGACGAGCACACCATCGAGCACTTCTGGCTGCACGTGGACGCCGACACGGAGCACGGCGGCCGCGCCTTCGAGGCGCTGGAGCGCTACTGCACGACCCGCGAGCTACAGGAGCGCGCGATTCACTTCGCGCGCGAGAGCGCCAGGATGCGCTGGTTCTACTTCGACGGCATCTACCTGCACTATGAGCTGGGCTACAAGCTGCGGTAGGCGGGGGGGCACCTCCCACACCTCCCGGGATTTGAGGAGAGCGGTTGGGGGGACACCCCCCAACCCTTCCGGCAGGGAGTATCCCCCTGCACCCCGCGGATGGATTGGTCGCCGGCCTCGCGCGGCGTACACAGCGCTGGGTGTGCTCGCGCTTGGCGCCGTGCTCGCGTGCGCGCCAACCGGGCCGGGCGCGACGCCGGTCGTGGAGCGGGCCGGCGCGGGCGCGGCGCCGGCCGAGAGGGCAACGGCCGCTCCCGCCGCGCCGGCGCCTGCCACCGGGGCATCGCCAGCCGCCCCGCCAGGCACTGCCGCGGCGCGCGAGCCGCTGGACGTGACGGTGGCGATCGTCTCGGCCAGCACGGCGCAGCTACCGTACTACGTCGGTCTGAAGGGCGGCTTCTTCGAGCAGGAGGGCGTGCGCCTGACGCTGAGCCTCATGCCGACGCCGCTGGGCATCGCCAGCGCCATTGACGGCGCGGTCGGCTACACGACGAGCGGCGGGTCGGTGATCCGCGCCGCTGCGAGCGGCCGCCCGATCCGCCTGATCGCCGGCGGCAAGAACTCGCCCGACTGGAACCTCGCCGTGCAGCCCGCCATCGGCAGCGTGGCGGATCTGCGCGGCAAGCGCGTGGGCGTGCTGGAGCCGACCGGCGCCTCCACGCTCGTGACCTTCGAGGTGCTGGAGCGGTACGGCGTCGGCAAAGGCGACGTGGAGTCCATCAACCTGCACAACACGGAGGGCATCCTGGCCGGGCTACTGGCCGGGGCCGTGGACGGGGGGCTCATCAGCCCGCCCTTCACCGTGTACGCGCGCCGCGAGGGGCTGAAGGAGCTGGTGCGTACCGCCGACGTGGTGCAGGTGCTGCAGGGCGGCCTGGGCACGTCGGTGCAGCGGTTGCAGGAGCGCCCCGTGGAGGTCGAGGCCGTGCTTCGCGGGCTGCTGCGCGCCACCCGGGCGCTGCACGAGGATCGCGCGCTGGTGGTCCGCACGATGGCCGAGCAGTTCGACCTCGATCCGAGCGTCGCGGCGGACATGTACCCCGACGTGGCGCCCAGCTTCACGCCCGACGCGACGGCGAGCGACGCGGTGATCCGGCGCGAGATCGCGGCCCAGGCGGCGGCGATCGGCCAGGAGCTACCGACTGGCCCCGACGACGTCGCCGACTTCGGCCCGTTGCGGCGCGCGCAGGCGGCCCTGGACCGGCCCGCGGCCGCCGCGCCCCGCTGAGGCGCACAATTCCGGGGCCGGCACGGGGGCCGTGCTATAATCCGCCAGGAGCAGACGCCGGCCCGCGCAGCGCGCGCCGGGCCAGGCGTCCCGCAACGCGCGCCGCGGCCGACGCCACGGCGCGTTGTCGTACCCAGCGCGCGTCGGCGCCATGTTGGCGCCATGATGAGGAAGTAAGCTTCATGTTTGGTCTCTCGCGCCTGTCGCCCGTTCAACTGCTGGTTCTGCTGGTGATCGGGCTGTTGCTCTTTCAGGCGCCGCTGCTCCAGGCTGTCCGCGACCCCACCGCGTTCGTGGGCATCGTCGTCGCGCTGATCGTCGGCATCACCGTGCACGAGGCGTCGCACGCCACGATGGCCGTCGCGCTCGGTGATCCAACGCCGCGTCTGGCCGGCCGTGTCAGCCTGAACCCGATGCGGCACCTCGACCCGATCGGCAGTCTCATGCTGTTCATCGCCTCCTTCGGCTGGGGCAAGCCGGTAGTGTTCAATCCGAACCTGCTGCGCGGCGACCAGCGCCTCGGGTCGGCGCTCGTCGCGGCCGCCGGCCCGATCTCCAACATCCTGGTCGCGCTGCTCGGTGTGATCTGGCTGATCCACGGCGCGGACCTCGGGCGGCCGGGCGACCAGGTGCTGCAGATGGTCATCGCCATCAACGTGGCGCTCGCGGCCTTTAATCTGATCCCGATCCCGCCGCTCGATGGCTTCGGCTTCATCACCAACCTGCTACCCCGCGAGCTGGCGGCGCCGCTCATGCCGCTAGCGCAGTACGGCCCGATCATCCTGCTGGCGCTGGTGTTCCTTGGCCCCGCGCTGCACATCGATCTCCTGGGCGTGATCATGGACCCCATCCGGCAGGCGATCATGCGGTTTATTCTCATGGCCGCCCGCGTCGGCGCGTAGCGGGCGCGCCGCGAGCCGGGGCCATCCGCGTCGCAGTAGACTGAGTCGTCTCCTGGCGCGAGTGCCGCGTGACCGAGCGTGGGGAGCTGAGCCGATGCCCGAGCAGCGCGTCGCCATCATCGGCCTGGGGCTGATCGGCGCCTCGCTGGGGCTGGCCCTGCGCCGTCTCACTCCCGCGCCGCGCATCGTCGGCTACGACCGCAGCGGCGAGGTGCGCACGCGCGCCGCCCGCCGGCACGCCGTGGACCGCCTCGCGGGCAGCGCGGAGGACGCCGTCGAGGGCGCCGACCTCGTCATCCTCGCCACGCCGGTGCGCGCGGTCCCGCCGCTGCTCGCCGCCATCGCGCCGCACCTCGCCCCGGACGCCGTCGTCACCGACACGGGCAGCACGAAGGAGCAGGTGGTCCTCGCCGCTGCCGAGGTGGCGCCCGCGGTCGCCTTCGTTGGCGGCCACCCCATGGCCGGCAAGCTGACGCACGGCACCGCCGACGCCGACGCCGACCTCTTCCAGGGCGCCGTCTACTGCCTGACGCCCACCGCCGACACGCCGCGCGCCGCCGTCGAGCGCGTGGCCGCGCTGGTCGAGGCCGTGGGCGCGCGGCCGCACTTCCTCGACGCCGCCGAGCACGACGGCCTGGTCGCGGCGATCAGCCACCTGCCCTACCTGCTGGCTGCCACGCTGATGACGGCGGCCAGCACCGACGCCGGCTGGCGCGAGATGGCGCTGCTGGCCGCCGGCGGCTTCGCCACGATGACGCGGCTGGCCGAGGGCGAGCCGGAGATGTACGCCGACATCTGCCTCACTAACCGCGAGGCCATCACGCGCCAGCTTGACCGCTACCTGGACGCGCTCGCGGAGCTGCGCGCCGCCGTCGCCGCCGGCGACGAGGGGCTGCGCGCCCGCTTCGCCGTGGCTCGTGAGCAGCACCAGGCCTGGCTCGCGGCGCGCGAGACGCCGCCGGAGGGCGCCGCCCTGGCGCCCGAGGTGCGCGCGCACAACCCGTTCGTGCCCCAGCGCTGGCAGGACCTGCTGCGTGGCCGGCGGCCGGAGCGAAGCGAATAGGCGCTCGGATACACAGCGAGCCCTCACCCCCAGCCCCTCTCCCAGGGGGAGAGGGGAGCGACTTGCTCCCTCTCCCACAGGGAGAGGGCGGGGGTGAGGGGCTCCCGGTTGCCTGGGTCGTGCCTAGCTGATGTCGGCGGTGGCGCCGGCCTCGCGCAGCTTGGCGGCGGCCGACTCGGCCTCCTCCTTGTTCACGCCCTCCTTGACGGGCTTCGGCGCCGCCTCGACCAGGTCCTTGGCCTCCTTCAGGCCCAGGCCGGTCAGCTCGCGGACCGCCTTGATGACGTTGATCTTGTTCGCGCCGAAGTCCTTGAGGGTCACCGTGAACTCGGTCTGCTCCTCGACCGGGCCGGCCGCGGGCGCGGGGCCAGCCGCCGCCGGGCCGGCCGCCGCCGGGGCCATCGCCACCGCCGCGCTCACGCCGAAGCGCTCCTCCAGCGCCTTCACGAGGTCGGACAGCTCGAGCACGGTCATCTGCTCGATCGCCTGGATCATCTCGTCCTTAGTCACGATGCGCTCCTTTCACCAGGGGCAAGCCCCCGCGCCTCCACCACAATGGGCCGCCACGCGACCCTCCTAGAGATACCGTTGCCACGCGAATGCTCCGGCGCTGTCGCCACGCGCCGAGCGGAAGACGCGCCCCTCGCGCGACCGGCGCCGCGCAGGCCCTGCGCTTAGCTGCCGCCCTGGCCCTCGAGCTGCTGGCGGCGCGCTTCCAGCACGCCCACGAAGCTGCGCAGCGTCCCGCTGAGCACATTCACCAGGCCGGTGATCGGCGCCTGGAAGCCGCCCACCACCTGCGCGATCAACTGCTCGCGGCTCGGCAGGTCGGCCAGCCGCCCCACCTCGGCTGGCGGCAGGATGCGGCTGCCGAGCACCGCGCCCTTGAGCACGAACGTGCGCTGCGCGCGGCCGTATTCCTGCAGCGCCTTGGCCAGCGCCCCGGGGTCCTTGCCGGTCGCCAGCCCCGTCGGCCCGACCAGGTAGGGCACCAGCTCGGCGTAGCCTAGCCGCTCGGCCGCGCGCCGCGCGAGCGTGTTCTTGGCGACGTGGAACTCGCCGCCCGCCTCGCGGAGCCGCCCGCGCAGCCGCGACATCTCGGCCACCGTCAGCCCGCGATAGTCGGCGAGCACGGTCAGCTCGGCCTGCTGGAGCTGCTCCGTTAGCTCGTCCACCTGTCGCTGCTTAAGCTCCAGATTCGGCACGCGCTCACCTCCTCAAACAAAAACGGCCTTTGGCCGACGAGCCAAAGACCGTGCGCGGAGGCGCCGCCGCGCTCCGCGGGTGATCTCTGCCTCGGCAGGCCCCATTAAGTGCCCGACGGCACACCTGCTGTCTCAGGCTATGTAATTGGATCAGTCGGGGGCGCGGGAGCGTCCCCGACTAAGCGGCGGCCAGGGCTTGCGTCTGGGCGAGGTCGAGCTTGATGCCCGGACTCATTGTGCCGGCGAGCGTGATCGAGCGCAGGTACTGGCCCTTCATCGTCGTCGGCTTCGCCCGCACGATCGCGTCCACGAACGCGCCCAGGTTCTCCAAAAGCTGCGCGTCGTTGAAGCTCAGCTTGCCCACCGGCCCGTGGATCACGCCCGTCTTGTCCACGCGGAACTCGACGCGCCCCGCGCGCACCTCGCGGATCACGCGGCCGATGTCCATCGAGACAGTGCCCGTCCGCGGGTTCGGCATCAGCCCGCGCGGCCCCAGGATCCGTCCGAGGCGGCCGACGATGCCCATCATGTCCGGCGTAGCCACCGCCACGTCGAACTCCAGCCAGCCCTCCTGGATGCGCTTGGCCAGGTCGTCGCCGCCCACGTAGTCGGCGCCCGCCTCCGTGGCCTCGCGCGCCGCATCGCCTTGCGCGAACGCCAGCACGCGCACCTTCTTGCCCGTGCCCGCCGGCAGCACGACCGAGCCGCGTACCATCTGCTCTGCGTGGCGCGGGTCGAGGCCGGTGCGAATATGCACCTCCACGGTCGGGTCGAACTTCACGTACGACACCTCGCGCAGCAGCGCCACCGCCTCCTGGGGCGTGTATAGTCGGTCGCGGTCGACCTTCTTGACGGCGTCGTCGTACTTCTTGCCGTGCTTCGGCATGACCTACTCCACGCGCACGCCCATGCTGCGGGCGGTCCCCTCGATCATCTTCATCGCCTGCTCAACATCGGGCGTGTTGAGGTCCTTCATCTTCGTCTCGGCGATCCTCCGCACCTCGTCGCGGCTGATCGTGCCCACCTTCGTGCGGTGCGGCACCGCCGAGCCCTTCTCCAGGCCGATCGCCTTCTTGATCAGGTCGGCCGCGGGCGGCGTCTTCGTGATGAAGGTGAAGGAGCGGTCCTCGAAGATCGTGATCTCCACGGGGACCACGAGCCCGACCTGGCTCGCGGTGCGCTCGTTGTAGTCTTTCACGAACTGCATGATGTTGACGCCGTGCTGGCCGAGCGCCGGCCCGACGGGCGGCGCGGGCGTGGCCTTGCCGGCGTCGATCTGCAGCTTGACGATGGCCTTGACTTTCTTTGCCACGGGCCCCTCGCTAATACGTGCTGAGTGCTGAGCAGCAACGTGTGCTACTCAGCACTCAGCACTCTCTACGCAGCACTCGGGCTTAGGTGATGCGGGCGACCTGGAGAAAGTCCAGCTCCACGGGCGTCTCGCGGCCAAAGAACGAGACGAGCACCCGCACCTTGCCCTTCTCGGGATTGATGTCGTCCACCACCCCGATGAAGTCGGTGAACGGCCCGTCCACCACCTTCACGCGCTCACCGCGCGAGAAGGTGACCTTCACCTTCGGCGCCTCCATCTTCATCTGCTTGAGGATCCGCTTGACCTCGGAGTCCTCCAGCGCCGTGGGGCGCGTGCCCGCGCCGACGAACCCGGTCACGCCCGGCGTGTTCCGCACGACGTACCAGGAGTCGTCGCCCATGATCATCTCGACCAGCACGTAGCCCGGGAAGACCTTGCGCTGCACCGTGCGCCGCTGGCCGTCCTTGATCTCGATCTCTTCCTCGGTCGGGATGACGACCTGGTAGATCTTGTCGCGCACTCCCATCGAGTCGATGCGGTGCTCCAGGTTCATCTTGACCTTGTTCTCGTAGCCCGAGTACGTGTGGATCACGTACCACTTGCGGCGCTCGTCGCGCTCCTCGGCCTCCTCGCCCTCGGCCGCCTTAGCCTCGGCCTCCTCGCCCTCGGCCGCCTTAGCCTCGGCGGCCTCGCGCAGCGCAGCCTGCTCGTCCGCCAGCGCCTGGCTCTCGACCGCGTCCCCGGCCGGCTTCTCTACGGTCTTCGTGCCACGTCGTGCTGCACTCATCGCAACAATCCGGTCATCAGCGCCGCGAACAGCGCGTCGAACAGCCCCAAAATCAGCCCCACGATCAGCGAGATCGCGATGATGACGGTCGTCAGGCGCAGCGTCTCCTCGCGCGTCGGCCAGGCGCACTTCCGCAGCTCGGACCGCACATCGCGGACCCAACTGGTGACTCCCTCCGTGCGCCCAGCGATCGGCGCGGGCATCGAGGCGGGCATGTGCGGACGCAGGCCGCCGGGGCGCTTCGGTGGCGCCGCCTTGCTGGTGGCCGGGCGCGCCGCCCCGGCCGGTCGACGCTCCGCGACGGCCGCGGTTTTGCGAAGCTGTGGTTTAGCCACGATTGCCACCGTCCACTCGGGGGCGAGACCGGCGCGGCGTCGGCGTCCCGCGCGGGGGAGGCTAGCGCCTGTACGGCCTCTGCCTCCACTAAGGGTGGGGAGAGGATCGAATCATTGGGGCAGGCGCGGCAGGACTTGAACCCGCAACCTGCGGTTTTGGAGACCGCTGCTCTGCCAATTGAGCTACGCGCCTACGAACAAGACCCCCTCTCGGGGGCCCGCGAAATAAGTATAGCCCCTCTGTGACGGCGCTGCAAGGCCAGGCACCGCGTTGTCGCGGGCAGCGCGCGGCCGGGCAGGACGGGCAACCGGCTATCATTCTCCGACACTGCCGAGGAGCCATTCCATGCCCGGCCCCGCTGCCTGCGACACCGCCCGTCTCGCCCGCGCTCGCGCCCCCGAGGCGGCATGAAGGGGGCGCCACCAGCAGCCGCGGGCAGCGCGCGCGCCTGGCTGCGCGGCCGCGTCGAGCCGGCGGTGCTGCCGGCCGCCGCGGTGTCTATCGTCGTGGCGCTCGGCTTTGGGCTCATCGCGCCGGTGCTGCCGCTGTACGCGCGCTCCTTTGGGGTGGCCGCGGCCCAGGTGGGCCTGCTCAGCGCGGCGTTTGCACTCGTGCGGCTCGTCTGCGACGTGCCCGCTGGCCGCCTGGTGGCCCGTCTGGGGCCGGCGCGCGGCGTCGCGCTCGGCACGGCCATCGTCGCGCTCTCGTCGGGAGCCGCCGGCCTGGCGACCAGCTTCACGGCGCTCGTCGTGCTGCGCGGCGTCGGGGGGACCGGCTCGGCGCTGTTCTCGGCCGGGCTTATGGCCTACATCCTGAGCGCCGTGCCGCGCGAGCGTATGGGCCGCGCCATGGGCGTCTACCAAGCGTCGTTCCTGCTCGGCTCGGCCTTCGGCCCCGCCGTTGGCGGCCTGGCGGCAGACTACCTCGGCCTGCGCGGCCCCTTCTTCGTCTACGCCGTGTTCTGCCTGGCCGCCACGCTCGTTGCGCTCACCAGCCTGCGCGGCGCCACGCTCGGGCCGCATGGGCAGCAGGCGGCGGCCACCCCTGGCCGAGCGGCCGGCAGCGGCGGGGCGCGGCGGCTGCGCTTCGGCGGGCTGCGCCCGACGCGCGGGCTGGTCGCCGCGCTCGCGGGTGGCTTCGCGCTCTGGTGGTTCTCGGGCGGCTTCCGCTTCACGCTGGTGCCGCTGCTCGCCGAGGAGCGGTTGGGCCTCGACGTAGCGGCCATCAGCTTCGGCGTCACCGTCTCGGCGGTGGCCAACCTCTGCACGACCTGGCCAGCCGGCTGGGTCGCTGATCGCTTCGGCCGCCACGCGGTCGGCGTGCCGGCCTTCCTGGGCGTGGCGCTGGCCGCTGGGACAATGCTGCTGGCGCGCGACCTCGCGACCTACCTGGCGGCGAACGCGCTGCTCGGCGCGTGCTACGGCGCGGCGGCTGTCGTGCCCGGCACGCTGCTCGCCGACGCCGTCTCGCGCGAGCGCGCCGGCGAGGCGTCGGGCTACAACTACCTGGCGCAGGACCTGGGCAACGTGCTCGGGCCGGTCGCCATCGGCTGGCTGCTCGACGCCGCGGGCTACCCCAGCGCCGTGGCCCTCGCCGCCGCCCCGGCCGTCGCGGCCGCCGCCCTCATCGCCGCCGCGCGCCGCCCGCGGGCGAGCGCCATGCCCGGCTAGCGGCCGCGCGGCCCGCTCCCGGCTGCCCAGGTGCGCTTAGCGCACGGCCGGGCCGAGCTGCGCGACGGCGTAGTCCGCGTACTGCATGTCCACGAAGGCGTCGAGGTCGATCGGCCGCTCCAGGTGGCCCCCCTCTAAGTACCACGCCATGTCGTAGGCCAGCGCCTCCTTGTTGATCTGGCCGTCGGGGTCGATCGACGTCAGCCCCCGCTTGCGCAGCAGGTCCGCATTCAGCGCCGCATCCAGGCGGTTGTACGGCGCCAGCAGCTTCGCCAGCTCGTCCACGCCGATGCCGCGCACGGCCGCGTCGTTCCAGTCGCGCGTGCCTTTGAGGTAAGCCACCGCCAGCCGGCGCGTCAGCTCAGGCCGGTCGAGGAGGCTCGGGCCGATCACCTGGACGGCGATCTCGTGGTCGGGGTAGTCGTCGGAAAGCCAGCGCAGCACCGCCGCCGACTCCTGCTTGAGCGCGGTCGAGATGGACGGCTCGACGGCGATCGCCGCGTCGATCGAGCCGTTCGCGAGCGCCGCCGGCATGTCGGGGAATGGGAGCTGCACCTGGTCCAGCTCCTGCAGGCGATGGCCCTCGCGCTTCAGGCCGCGGTCCACGTCGATCCCCAGGCCGCCCGGCAGCGACGAGCTGGCGACCTTGCGGCCCACCAGATCGGAGAGCGTGCGCACCGCGCCGCTGTCCACCAGGTCCTTGCGCACCAAGACAGCGTGGCTGTGCTGGCCGGGTGAGCCGCGGCTGGCGTCGAGGATCGCCTTCATGGCGACGCCGCGCAGCACCGCGTTGAACGTGGCCGGCACCACTGCCTGCTGCGACACGTCGAGCTGGCCCTGCGCGATGAGCGGCACCATCTCCGCGCCGCCGCGGAAGGTGTCGTACTGGATCTCGATGCCCTGCTCCTTGAAGTAGCCCCGCTCGATCCCGATGTAGAAGGGATAGAGCACGGCCGCCACCTGGCCGACGGTCACGGTAGTAAGCGGGCCGGGCGCGGCGGTGGGCTGGGTGGCCGGCGCGGCCGCCGGCTGCGCGGCCGTCGGGGCGCTCGCGGCGGCCGGCGGCCGCGCGGCGGGCGCGGCGCTGGGCGCCCCGCAGGCCGCGAGCAGCCCGACGACGGCAACCACGATCCCAGGGACGAAGCGGCGCATGGGTCCTCCTCAACGGCGCGCACGGGCCGCGTTGCCGCGTGCGAGCGCTAGAGATTAGCGCCATCGTAGGCAGCGGCCGGCCGCCTGTCAAGTAATCTTCCGTCGCTTTACCACCCCAGGGTTGCGGAGGAAGTAAACGTTCCTCCGTGGCCGCCGATGATCCTACAGATATGTTCTCGGCGGCGCCGTGGGGGTCAGACCTCACAGGAGGCGCGCACCACCAGCGCGTCAATCCGCCGGTCCACGCGCGGGAGGGGGCTCCATGCGACTGGGAATTCGGGCGAAGCTATTCGCGGGCTTCGGAATCGTGCTCGTGTTGCTCGCCGCGGTTGGCGTGTTCGGCCTGGTGCAGTTGCAGCGCGCCAACGCGGCGCTGCAAACGATGGCCGACCGCGAGCTGGCCGGCGTCGAGGCCGCGCTGCTGGCGCAGAACGCGGTGAGTGCGCTCCAGCGGGACATCCGCCAGGGCGCGCTGGCCGGCGGCAGCGAGGACGCTGGCGATTGGCGCGCCAGCTACGAGGCGGCGCAGCAGCAGTTCGCCACGCAGCGCGACCGCCTGGCCGGCCTGCTCGATAGCGACGAGGGCCAGCGCAAGCTGGGCACGCTCGACGCGATGTACGAGAACTGGACGCCGGTGCGCGAGCGGGCGGCCGAGCTCGGCCCCACCAACCTGGCGGCGGCGCGCGAGGTGCTGTTCAGCCCGGGCGCCGTGTGGGCCGTCGAGGCCATTGACCAGGCCATTGACGACCTCGTCGCCTACAAGCGGGCGAGCGCCGCCGCGGCGGTGGAGCGCTCCCAGGCGGCCGCCGCGGAGACGCGCTGGCTCATCCTCGGCAGCATCGCCACCGCCATGCTCCTCGGCTTCGGCGTGGCGTGGTTCCTGGCCCGCCGCATCGCTGCCGGCGTCGTCCAGGTGACGACCGCCGCGCGCGGGCTGGCGGTCGGCAACCTCGACCAGCAGCTCGACGTGCGCTCGCGCGACGAGATCGGCCAGATGGCCGAGGCGGTGCGCGCGACGATCGCCTACCAGCAAGCCATCGCCGCGGCGGCCGCCGCCATCGCGGCGGGTGACCTGAGCCACGACGTGCCGGCGCACTCGGCCGACGACGTGCTCGGGAACGCCTTCCAGCGCATGACGGCGAACCTGCGCGCCCTCGTCGGCGAGGTGCGTGACTCCGCGGAAGACGTGGCGGGCGCGTCGCAGCAGCTCGGCAGCGCCGCGGGCCAGACCGCGCAGGTCGTCCAGCAGGTCACCGCCAGCGCGCAGCAGGTGGCCGCGGGCGCCCAGGAGCAGGCCACGTCGGCGCAGGGCACCAACCACCAGGTCGGGGAGCTGGTCCGCGCCATCGAGCAGGTGGCCGCGGGCGCCCAGGAGCAGGCGCGCTCGGCCGCCGCCGCCTCGACGACGGCCGACGAGATGGCGAGCGGCATCGCCGCGATGGCGACGACGGCGCAGAGCGTGGCCGCTGCCAGCCAGGAGATGCGTGTCTCCGCCCAGGCCGGCGCGCGCGCCGTGCAGCAGACCGTCGAGGGCATGGGCGCGGTGCGCGCGGTCGTCGCCCACGCGGCCGACACCGTCGAGAGCCTGGGCAAGCTGGGCGAGCGGATCGGCACCGTCGTGGAGACGATTGACGACATCGCGGAGCAGACGAACCTGCTGGCGCTGAACGCGGCGATCGAGGCGGCGCGGGCCGGCGAGCACGGGCGCGGCTTCGCGGTGGTGGCCGACGAGGTCCGCAAGCTGGCCGAGCGCTCGCAGCGCGAGACCAAGACCATCGCCGAGCTGATCCGCGAGGTGCAGACGAGCACCCGCGACGCGGTGGCGGCGATGAGCCAGGGCGCGCGCCAGGTCGAGGTGGGCTCGGCCGAGGCCGACCAGGCCGGGCAGGCGCTCGGCGCCATCCTGGAGACGGTCGAGCGGACCGCCCGCCAGGTGGAGGAGATCGCGGCGACGGCCGGCACGATGGCCGACCGCAGCCGCGCCGTGAGCGATGCGATCGGCAGTATCTCCCGCGTCGTCGAGGAGGCTACCGCGGGCACCGAGGAGATGGCCGCCGCGGCGAGCGGCGTAGGACAGGCTGTCGAGGCGATCGCCGCCGTCTCCGAACAGCAGTCTGCGGCGTCCGAGGAGATGTCGGCGTCGGCCGAGGAGATGAGCGCGCAGGTGGAGGAGATGACGGCGCAGGCGACCGAGCTGGCGCAGACCGCGAACACGCTGCGCGAGCTGGTGGCGCGCTTCCGCCTGGAAGCGGCCGCGCCGGAGGACCACGTGGTCCTGCGCCGGCGGACGGACGACTGGGCCACGGCGCCGGCCGCCGCACCGGCCGTGGCGCGCAGCGCATGAGCCGCCAGTTGCACACCCGAACGACGTCGGCAGTAGCCCGCGCGGGCGCGGCCGACCAGCAACCGACGAGAGGAGTCGCCACCATGAAGCGCCCTGACGCGCCAGTCATCCTCTGCGCCGCCCTCGTGGGCCTGGTGCTCCTGGGCATGGCCTGCGCGCCCCCCACCCTGCTCAGCGGCGCGGCGGCGCCGGTCGCGGCGACCGGCCCGAGCGCCGACGCGAGCGTGGCCAGCTTCTACAGCGGCAAGACCGTGCGGATCGTCGTCGGCTTCGCGCCGGGCGGCGGCTTCGACACCTACTCGCGGCTGATGGCCCGCCACCTCGGAAAGTACCTCCCGGGCCACCCGAACGTAATCGTCGAGAACGCGCCGGGGGCCGCGAGCGCGGCGGCGGCCAACCAGGTATTCAATACGCGGCCGAAGGACGGCACGGTAATCGGCAACTTCAACGAGAACCTGGTGCTGCTGCAGGCGCTGGGCGCGAAGGGCATCGAGTACGACGCCCGCCGCTTCCAGTTCCTCGGCAGCCTGGCCGACAGCCCGAGCGCCTGCGCCTTCCGCGCCGACACGGGTATCGAGAGCTTCGCCGACATCGTCGGCGGGCGCGAGGCCACCGTGGCGGCCGACTCGCCCGGCTCCACCTCGCACGACGTGCCGGCCGTGCTCCGCGAGGCGCTGGGCGCTAACCTGAAGGTGGTGACCGGCTACAACGGCACGGCCCAGAGCCGCGTGGCCGTGGACAGGCAGGAAGTGGACGGCGCCTGCTGGACCTGGGACTCGATGAGCGTGACCGCGCGCGCCTGGTTCGAGGCGTCGCCGCCGACCACGCGGGTGCTGGTAGTGATGGGCAGCGAGACGCCGCCGCACCCCTGGCTCGCGGACACGCCGTCCGCGCTCTCGCTAGCCGAGAGCGAGCTGGCGCGCCAGCTCATCCTCGGCGTGAGCCTGCCGTCGCAGATCGGCAAGCCGCTCGCCGTAGCGCCGGAGGTGCCGCCGGAGCGCGTGGCCGCGCTGCGCCAGGCGTTCACGCAGGCGCTCGCCGATCCCGACCTGAAGGCCGACGCGAGCAAGTGGAAGCTGGAGATCAACGCGAAATCGGCGCCCGAGGTCGAGGCGCGCGTGCGCCAGATCCTCGACCTGGCTCCCGACGCCAAGGGCCGCCTGAAGGAGATCATGGGGAGTTAACCGGGAGGCAAAGCGAGGGGGCCTGGCGCCGCGGGGCAGCCGCGGCGCCAGGGCCCCCTCGCTTTACGCCGGCAGTAGTTGGCCAGCCTCGGCGTACTCCTCGGCGATCATGGCGAATACGTCGTCCAGGGCGGCGCGGGCTTCGTCGGGCGTGCGCCCCCATGCGTGACAGCCGTCGATCGCGGGCACGTAGGCCACGAACGTGCCGTTGTCATCGGGCCGAACCACCACGGTGTAGCGGTGAATGCCGTGCGCCATTGTCCCACCCTTCGTCAAGGCACCCGATTGGGACGCGGCCAGTCGACCCCTGCTCGGTAGGCGCGAACTAGCATCCGGCCAGCGTGGTTGCCGGCCGGATGCTAGCATGCTGACCAGGCACGCGACTATCTGCGGGCGGCGCGGCGGCTAGCCCCGGTAGGGGATGAGGGCGTCGTGGCCGCGCAGGTAGCCTTGCTGCGACTGCGCGGGGTTGCGGTTCACCATGAAGCGGCCGTACATCGCGTGGTGCAGGCCGCGCACCTCGTGCTCGAGCGTGTGCAGGCGCTCGCCCGTCGCGGGGTCCACGATCTCCTTGAAGCGGAACTGGTGGTTGCGCGGCTCCTCCATGATCAGGTCGCGCGCCTTGAGGAAGCTGTACGGGCCGGAGAAGTTCGCCACGTAGACGGCGATGTGGTGGCCGTCGTAGGGCGGGATCGGCCCGTCCGTCTCGCGGAAGGTCAGCCACTGGTGCGTGCCGATGTCCACGTGCGCGGCCGTGCCGGCGGCGTCCTGCTCGACGCGGCTGGGCGCGCGCATCACCTCTTCATAGAAGCGCGCGATGCCGGCCGCCGCGCCGGGCCGTACCTGGAACTCGACGTAGGGCATGCCGACGATGATGTCGCCGAACCGCGCGTCGGGCGCGTAGCAGCGGAACTGGTTGCCCCACGGGCAGGTGGCGGCCACGTAGCCGTCCTGGCGCGAGAAGCTGAACTTCGTCCCGGCCAGCGGCTCGCGCACGGACGCCAGCCGCTGCTCCAGCGCGCCGAGGTCGGGCACGACGAGCCCGATGTGGCCCGGGATCACCTGGGGCGGGCGCGTCGGCAGGTGGAACTGCTGCTCGCCGACGTTCACCCAGATGTTGTTCAGGCCGACGTTCATATAGGGGTCGCGCGTGAAGCCCAGCCCGACCAGGTAGAACAGCATGGCCTTCGGCTGCTCGGGCTGCGTGACGTTGACGTGCTCCAGCGCGACGACGTTGCCCACGTCCTCGGCCGTGAGCGCCGCGCTCGCCGCGCCGTTCGCCTGGGGCTTGGTCTGGGCGCCGTTCGTGCGGGCCTTGCTCGCCGCCCCGCTCGGGCGAGCCTTCGTCTGGGCGCCGTTGGTGCCTGCTGCCTTGACCCGTGCCATCGCCATCTACCTCCCGCCGGCTATGCCCCTGGGCCGCGTCCCCCCGGCCGCTTACGGCACCACTATAGCGCGCCGCGCCGCGCCCGGCGACTCCCGCGCCGGCCAAACTCTCGGACGCGGGCCGCGCGCCGCGCCAGCGACCTCTCTGGCCCCGGATTCGGCCAACGTGTGCGTTTGGTTTCTCTTTAGATTGAGGGGCCGGGAGGGCGCTCCCCCCAGCGTTGGGGCCGATGGGTCTCTCAGAGCGTTGCTCCGCGCGCCGCCCGGCGCTACCATTCCCGCGAGCGCGGCATATTGAGCGCGCGCTCGCGGCCGTCGTCGCGTCCCGCGCCTGGTCTTCGGGCGCGGCCCCAGGAGGAGCCCATGCGTAGCCCTGCCGACTTCGAGGTGCTCGACACGCTGGAGGCGCGCGTGGCGCCCCCGCACACCGCCCTGCTCGTCGTGGACATGCAGAACGACTACTGCGCGCCCGGCGGCGCCAGCGACCGCAACGGCCGCGACCTGACGATGATCCAGGGCATGGTGCCCACGCTGCGCGAGCTGGTGGACGCCGCCCGCGCGGCGGGCGTGCTCGTCGTCTGGGCCAAGTACACGCTCGGCCCCGGCAGCGCCGGCCTCGCCGGCCCGGAGCTGCTGCGCCGCGGCCACAACTTCAAGGGCGCCGACGCGACGGTGAAGGGCACTTGGGGCCACGAGATCATCGCCGCACTACCGTATCGCCCCGACGAAGACCTGGTGATCGAGAAGCGCCGCGTCTCAGCGTTCTTCGGCACCGACCTCGATACCTGCCTGCGCGGGCAGGGGATCAAGACGGTGGCCATCACCGGCGTTATGACGCAGACCTGCGTGGAGTCCACCGTGCGCGACGCGATGTGCTACGACTACTACGTGGCCGTCGTCGCCGACTGCTGCGCCTCCAGCGGCCCCACGCCCCACGAGACGAGCATCCGCAACATGGCGACCTTCCTGCGCTACGACGAGGCGATCACCACGTCCGAGCGGCTGCGCGCCATCTGGGCCGCCCAGCCGACGGCCGCGCCCGCGTCCGCCGGCGCCGCGCGGACCTGACGCGCGCCGCGCGCGCCCACGATCCCGCGCTGGTACGCGGGACGCGGCACGCGGGGCGGGGCAAGCAGGGTACAGCACGCGGGGCGGGGCGAGCAGGGTGTAGTACGCGGGGCGCAGCAAGCAGGACATAGCGTGCAGGGCGCAGCAAGCAGCGCCCCTACACCGGGTTGTGTAGGGGCGCTGCTTGCTGCGCCCTGGCGGTTTGCGTGTGGGCCTTCGAGGACATCGACGGGCGGCAACTCGTCAGGCGCTGCTTGCTGCGCGCGGGCGGTTCTTGTGTGTGCCCCGGCGGCGTGTCGTCGGCGATACGGCGCCGGTTAGCGCGCGGCGGCGACCTGCGCGCCGGCCGCGCTGCCCGTGGCGGCCTCCGCGAGCTTGTAGAAGCGCGCCGCGTTGTCGTGCAGCATCTTGCGCTTCACGTCCTCGGTCATGTCCGTGCGCTCGCGGACGGCGCGGACGGTGTGCGGCCAGTCACCGTCCCAGTGCGGGTAGTCGGACGAGTACAGCAGCGTGTCCTCCAGGCCCCAGCGCACGCCGTCGGGGATCGTCTTCTCCTCGCACTCGACGCCGAAGTAGCACAGCCCGCTCTTGATGTACTCGCTGGGCAGCTTCGTGAGGTAGGGCGCCTCGGCCGCGCCGCGCTTCTCCACCTCCTCGTCCATGCGGTCCATCCAGTACGGCACCCAGCCAACGCCGCCCTCCAGGAAGGCGATGCGCAGCGTGGGGAACCGCTCCCAGACGCCGCCGACGATGACGCTGGTGAGCGACATCATCTGCTCGACGGGATGGCCGATGGTGTGGACGGTGATGAAGTTGTTGAAGCGCTGGTCGGTCAGCTCGCCGTGCACGCTCTTGTGGTGGAAGGCGAGCGCCACGTCGAGGCGCGCCGCTTCCGCGTAGAACGGGTCCCAGTAGCGGTGCCCCCAGTCGGGCCGCAGGGGGATGTGGGTCGGCAGCATCGCGGCGACGGCGCCCAGCTCGGTGACGGCGCGGCGCAGCTCGGCCACCGCGCTCTCCAGGTCCTGCGGCGCGACCAGCGCCACCATCTTCAGGCGCTCGGGGTTGGCCTGGCAGAACTCGTGCAGCCAGGTGTTGTAGGCCGACGCGAGCGCCGTGGCGTAGTGCTCCTCGGCGATCAGCCCGATGCCCAGTCCGCCCGTCGGGTAGAGCACCATGACGTCAATGCCGTCCTGGTCCATCGCCGCGATCTGGTCCTGAGGGCTCGCCGGCTTCTGGCCAAGCGTGTCCTGAATCTGCCGGTCCCAGGCGTCCGCGGTCGTCAGGTTGCGCCGCTTGCCGAGCGGCCCCATCAGTTTGGCGATGGCCGGCATGGCCTCGCGCACGTGCCCGTCCCCGTCGATCACGCTGTAGTTCGCCATCTCGCTCCTGCCTCCACACGAGTGTGCCACCGCGCCGTGCCGGCAGTATGCCGCGCCGCCGTGACCCTGTCAACGTTCCGTTACCGCCGCCGCCCGCCCACGCGCCGAGGCGCTCTCACCAGACCTCGCGCAGGTCGAGGGTGAAGCCGGGCAGCACGGGGTCGCCGCTCAGCGTCGCGGGGTTGTCGAGCTGCTCGACGGGCGTATCCGGCCGGTAGACGTAGACGCGGCGCTCGGGCGGGTAGAGCAGCCAGCCGAGACGCGCGCCGTTCGCCAGGTACTCCGCCATCTTGGCGTGCAGGGTGGACAGCCGGTCGGAGGGCGACCACAGCTCGATCACGAAGTCGGGGCACAGCGGCAGAAAGCGCTCGCGTTGTGCGGCAGGGACCTGCTCCAGCCGCTCCTTGGGCAGCCAGGCCACGTCAGGCGAGCGCACCGCCCCGTTCGGCAGCCGAAAGCCCCCCGAGGAGTCGGCCACCACGCCCGTCCCGTCCTGCTTCGCCCAGGCGACTACCTGATACGTGAGCTCGGCGTTGCGGTGGCTGGGCTCCCAGCCTGCTGGCGGCATGATGAGCAACTCTCCCTCGGCGGTTAGTTCGAGCCGCAGGTCGCCATTGAGCCCGCACAGCTCGAAGAACCGGGCTTCGGTCAGGTTGAACGCCGGCCGCGTCCGCAACACCAGCGGCCAGATGGATGCTTCGGCGAGCGGCTTCGCCTTGCGCTTGCGGACCGCGCTCTTCATAGCTTGCTCCCGGGCGCCTGGTCTCCGAAGGGTAGCGGCGCCGCGCAGGCTCATTATCGCGCACTGGCAGCGCCTCTGCTGGCCGCGGTTGACACGGGCGCGGCCGCCGCCGACACTGGAGGCAGAGCGGACGGCGCGGTCCACCGGCGCGGGCGCGCGCCGCTGCGAGGAGCGAGCATGGTCCCCGGTCAGCCCGAGCACTACGGCGACGTGATCCTCTTCCTGCAGCCTGGCGAGCGCGAGGGCGATCTGCCGACGCTCGGCCTGTGGGGGGCGCGCCGCACCGTCGAGATGCCCTACGGCACGCTGCAGACGGCGCTCTGCCGCCCGCGCGAGATTGGCATCGAGGGCTTCGAGCACCTGTTCAGCGGCGACCCGCTGCCCATGGCGCGCGGCATCGCGCCGGAGGATGTGGAGCGCCTGCGCGCGGCCCTGCGCGCCTGGGCCGCGGCGCGGGGCGGCTAGGTCACGAAGCGATCCCCAGGAGCCGCTTCAAGTTGCCGCCCATCACCAGGCGCAGGTCTTCCACGGACAGCTTGAGGTGGGCGTTCGCGTAGACCACGATCTTGTCCACTTCCATCTTCATGTGGTTGAACGGCGTGTCGGAGCCATAGAGCACGCGGTCCGGCCCCGCCCAGACGATGGACTCGCAGAAGTAGGGAATCCAGCCGACGCCGGAGCTGTCCATGTGCAGGTTGGGGTACTGCTTGGCGTGCTCCACCACGCGGCGGATGCCCTCGATGAGGCCCGAGTGCCCAGCGATCACGTTCACGCGCGGGAAGTCGCGGGCGACGTTGGCCACGCGGTCTGGGCTGGCCGCGTCGCCCATGCCGCAGTGGAACAGCATCACCATCTTGTACTGCTCGGCCATCTCCACCAGCGGGTAGACGAGCTGCCGGTCGTCGGCGTCGCAGTGCTCGATCAGCGGGTGGATCTTGATGCCGCGCAGCCCGGCGGCCGCTGCCTCCTCGATGAGCTGGCGGTTGTGCTCCACGCCGTAGTTCGGATTCAGGCGCATGTAGCCGACCATGCGCCCCGGGTTGTCGCGCATCGCCTGGGCGATCAGCCGGTTCGTGTCAGCGTAGTCGGTCTTGTTGCCCGCGCCGATCGCGAACGGCGTCACCACGTCCACGCCCGACTCGTCCATACGCGCGATCATCTCGTCGGGCATGAACGCCATGATGCGCGGCACCTGGTGGATCGCGAGCTGCTGGCGCTCGCCCATGTGCGCGTGCGCGTCCCAGACCTCGATCTGCTCGCCCTGGTAGGTGATCATCCGCCCCTCCTCCTACCGCTGCCCCTCCACGCGCAGCACGACCTTGCCGACGAGGTGCCGGTCGAGCAGGCGCTGCGCCTGGCGCCCGACCTGCTCCCAGTGCGCCTCGGCGTCGATGTGCGGCCGGAGCTGCCCGGCCGCCACCAGCCCCGCGAGTCGCGCCAGCCCGGCGCTGACCGAGCGGCGCGTGGCCTCGTGGAACAGCAGGAACCCGTAGAGCGTCGCGCCGCCCGTGCTGTAGAAGCGCTGCCCGTTGAAGGCCACCTCCGGGCCGGCTGACGCGCCGAACGATACGCAGACGCCGTCCGGCGCGAGCAAGCCGAGCGCCGCGCCCAGCGACCGGCTGCCCACCGACTCCAGGATCAGGTCGAACGGGCTGTGCGCATCCGCGCCCGCCAGGTCCTCGCCCACCACGACAGCCGCCGCGCCGGCCTCGCGCGCGATGGCCGCGTGGCTTTCCTGCCGCACCGCACCGACCACGCGCGCCCCCGCCTGGCGCGCGAGCTGGCACGCCAGGTGGCCCACGCCGCCCGACGCGCCGGTGACCAGCACGCGCTTGTCCAGCAGCAGCCCGCCCCGCTCCAGCGCCCACAGCGCCGTCAGCCCCGCGACCGGCAACGTCGCCGCCTGGGCAAACGTCACGCCCTCGGGTAGCGGCGCCAGCGCGTCCGTGCGCACGGCGACCCGCTCGGCCCAGGCGCCGGGATTCATGAGGCCCACGACCCGCGCGCCGACAGGCGGGCCCGAGCCGTCGGCCGCCGCGCGCAGTACGGTGCCGGCCAGGTCCCAGCCCGGTCGCCAGCCGGGCGCCGCCGCCTGCGCCCGGCGTACCTCGCCCCGGTTCAGCGAGATGGCCGCGACCCGCACCAGCGCCTCGGACGGCGCGGGCATCGGCTCGTCCACGTCGCGTAGCGCCAGCCGCCCCGGCGCTGTCGGCTCTACCACCACCGCGAGCATCGCGCTCTACCCCCTCCGCCGTCGCCACGCCCGCCGGGCGCCGCCCGACTGGCTCGATCATAGGGGCGCGCCCCGCCTCGGTCAAGCCACGGGGTGCGCGGCGCTCGCCGCGCGGCGCCCGCAGCGATATAATGGCGCCACAGCGCGTGCGGGAACTTGGCGTCCCGGCGCTCAGCCGAGGACGTCGCGGCAGAGGAGAAGGCTCATGGCCACGGCGAAGCTGCGCCACGTCGCCATCGTCACTGAGGATACGGCGACCACCGCCGCCTGGTACCAGACGCTATTCGGGCTGAGCGAGGTCGGCCGCTCGCCCACGGGCGGCATCTACCTCTCGGACGGCGACGCGAACTTCGCCGTGCTCCGCTGCCGCCCGACCGCCGACCCGAGCCTGCGCACGCCGGGCGTCAGCCACTTCGGCTTCGTCGTGGACGATCCTGAGGCCGTGTACGCCAAGCTGGCGGCGCTAGGCGCCGAGCGCCTGCCGACCGTGCCCCTCGGCAATCAGTATTTCGAGGTAAAGTTCGTCGGCCCCGACGGCGTGATCGTGGACGTGGGCGAGCACGGCTGGGTCGGCGCCAAGGGCCTCGAGCCGGCCGACGAAGGCCCCGCGCCGGCGAAGCTACGGCACGTCGCCATCTCCACCGAGGACCCCGCGCGCACCGCCGCCTGGTACAAGGATGTCTTCGGCCTAGAGGAGGCCGGGCTATCGCCGTCTGGCGTGTACCTCACCGACGGCGATACGAACTTTGCCGTGCTGCGCATCCGCACGAAGGACGACCCGCCGCGCACCGAGCTGGGCATGAGCCACTTCGGCTTCCTGGTCGAGGACCCCGCCGCGACGTACCGCCAGCTCGACGCGATGGGCGTCCGGCGCCTGCCGGACATCGCCATGGGCAACCAGTACTTCGAGGCGAAGTTCGTCGGCCCCGACGGCGTTACCGTGGACGTGGGCGAGCACGGCTGGGTGGGCGCCCGCGGGCTGCGCCGCGCCGAACCGTCGTCCCACCGCTAGGCCCTGGCCGCGACGTGGGTCCGCCCTCGCCGCGCTGGATTCCTGGCGCGGTCCTCGTGCACGCGCTATCTATATCGTGGCCCGCGCACGAGCGCGGCGACCGGGGTCCAGCGCGGGCCAGCGTGCGGTCGCCCGCCACTGGGAGGACAAAGGATGAAGCGCGCGCGCGCTCGGGTCTTGCACGCCATCGGTCTCGGCCTGGCCGCCATGTGGCTGGCCGGCGCCTGCGCGCCCGCGCCAGCCGCGAAGCCCGCCGCCCCGGCCGCGCCCGCCGCGCCCGCGGCGAGCGCCCCGACCGCGGCGCCGGCCGCTAGCGCTCCCACGCCTTCTGGCGGAGCCGCCGCCACTCCGGCCAGCAGGCCAGCGCTCGCCACGGCCCCGCCCCTCACGCTCAAGGTCGGCGTGCTGCCCGTCACGAGCTGGGCGCCGCTCTTCGTCGCCCAGGAGCGCGGCTACTTCAAGGAGGTCGGCCTCGACCTCGACGTGTCCAGCTTCCCGAACTACGCCACGCAGGTGCCGCTCATCGCGCAGGGCCAGCTCCACGTGGCCGGCTGCTCGAACGCCGTCGTCTGCTACAACGCCTTCGGCCGCGACGTGGACGTGCGCATCGTCACCGACCTCCAGTCGGCGGGCAAGACGGACAAGTCTAAGGGGGCCAGCGGGCTCGTCGTGCGTCAGGATCTCTGGGACGATGGCACCATCCGCGGCCCGCGCGACCTCGTCGGCCGGAGCCTGTACACGCAGGCTGGCCCGGGCAGCGGGCAACACGCGCAGGGCATCCGTTGGCTGCAGCGGGCCGGCGTCGACCCGGCGAGCATGGAGTGGCCCATGCTCACCTTCCCGGATCTCTTCGCGGCGATGCAGAACAAGGGCGCCGAGGTGGGCTTTCAGTCCGAGCCCTTCACCACCCTGGGCGTGAGCCGCGGCGTGCACCATATCCTCGCTACCCAGGAGGAGATGCACCCGACCACGCAGACCACCTACGTCATGTACTGGACGGGGATCGACCAGCTCGGGCCGCAGGCGGGCGAGCGCTTCATGGTCGCGTTCCAGCGTGGCGGCCGCGACTTCACGAACGCTATGGAGTACGGCGTCGACGAGGACGCCATCATCGACATCCTGACGCGCGAGACCACACTGAAGGACCCTGCTGTCTACCGCCAGATCAAGTATCCCTGGCGCGACCCGAACGGCGTGGTGAACCGCGAGTCGCTGCAAGGCGACGCCGACCTGTTCGCCGAGGCCGGGCTGATGCCCAAGACCGACATCAGCGGGTCGTTCGAGGACAAGTACCGCCGCTTCTCCGTCGAGTACCTCGGCGAGTACCAGCCCCCGCGCTAGCGCCCCTCGTGCTCCAGCCAGAAGCGGGCCAGGTCGATGCACCGGTAGAACCAGACCCCGGGGCGGCTCGCCGCGTGGGCCAGGAAGTCGTCGAGCAGCTTCGCCATGGCCGGGCGCCCGCTGTTGTGGACGTGGGCCACGTAGCAGAGCTTCATCGGCTGCCGCGCCGACTCCTCGTACAGCACGTCGAAGGTGATCTTGAGCTGCTCCAGCCCCGCGACCACGCCGAGCGCCGCCAGGTCGTTGTCCGTGTAGCCGGGCATCGTGTAGCCCACGGACACCAGCTTGTGGCCGTTCACGTTGATGAGGTACGGCACGTCGGAGTCCGAGTAGTCGGCCGTCCAGACCAACCCCTGCTCGGCGCACAACTCCAGCGTGTGCGGCGTCGGCCGCGGCCCCTGCGACATGTAGCCCAGCGTCTTCTCGCCGGTCACGCGCTCCAGCGCGTCCAGCGCCCGCCGCAGCGACTCCCGCTCCTCCTCCCGCGACTTGAAGACGGGTGGGTGGATCGCCTGGTCGTACTGGTGGGTGGCGATCTCGTGGCCCTGCGCCTGCGCCGCGCGGATGCTGTCCGGGAACAGCTCGGCCACCAGCCCGCTGCAGATCACCGTGGCCTTCACGCCCCGCCGCTCGAGCACGTCCAGCACGCGCCAGACGCCGTGCCGCGCGCCATACTCGCGCACGCCGAGCGATAAGAAGTCGAACGTGTGGTGCGCGCCCGCCGGCAGCGGCCGGATGGGGCGCGGCGCCGACTCCCACTCGTGCAGCACAATGATCCCCACCGCCATGCGCGCGCCGCCCGGCCACGCCGTGAACCACGCCGGCCGCGCCGGGCTCCGCGGGCGATAGCGCCACTGGTAGACCGCTGCCAGCTCGCTCGTGTCCATCGGCAAGCTCCTCCCCGTTTTTCCGTGAGCCGCTCCCAGTATCCCGCGAACCGCCAGCGTGGGCCAACGCGCCGGCGTGGGGTGGCGATGCGGCGCCCCGGACGCGGCAGCGCCCGAGGGGGAGAGGGTCCCTCGGGCGCTGCCAGGAGCGGGCGGGCGATCAGGCCGCGCGGCGCAGCTCGACCACCGGGGCGGCCGCCGCGTCGAGCTTGAAGCGGGCGACCAGCGCGCGCAGGCGCTCGGCGGAGCGGGCCAGCTCCTCCGCCTCGGCGGTCACCTGGGCGACCTGGGCGCTGATCTCCTCCCCGGAGGCCGACACCTCCTCGGTCGCGGCGGAGTTCTCCTCGGCCACCGCCGCGATGCTGCCGATGGCGCGCTCCACGCTCTCGGCCGACGCGGCCATCTCCTCGGTCGCCGCCGTCGCCTGCTCCACCACGGCCGAGATGCTGGTCATCGCGCCGCTCACCTCGCGGCCGCGCGCCGCCATCTCCTGCGCCGCCGCCGCGATCCCCGTCACCTGCGCGACCGTCTGCTCGACGGCCTGCAGGATGTCCTCGAGCGCCTGGCCCGCCGCCGCGGCTTGCGCCGAGCCGTGCGTCACCCGCTCGGCGCCCTGCGCCATGGCCCCCACGGCCTCGCGGGTGCCGCTCTGCACGTCGCGGATCAGGTCGGCGATGGTCTTGGTCTCGCGCTGCGAGCGCTCGGCCAGCTTGCGCACCTCGTCGGCCACCACGGCGAAGCCCCGGCCGTGCTCGCCGGCCCGGGCGGCCTCGATCGCCGCGTTCAGCGCGAGCAGGTTCGTCTGCTCGGCGATGTCGTCGATCGTCTCCACCACCGCCCCGATGCGCTCGCCGAGCCGCCCCAGCTCCTCGACCTTGCCGGTGGCCCCGGTCACCACCGTCTCGATCTCGACCATACCCGCGACCGTTTGCTGCACGGCCTGGGCGCCCTGCCGCGCCGTCGCCCGCGTCCGCTCGCTCGCGGCCGCGACGCTCTGCGCTTGCGCCGCCACCTGCTCGACGTCGGCGGCCATCTGCTCGGCCGTGGTGCTGGCGCCGCTGACCGCGTGGGCCTGCTCCTGCGCGCCGGCCGCGATCTGCTCGATCGCGCGGCCAAGCTGCGCCACCGTCTGGTTGGCGTCCTGCGCGGCCGTGGACTGCTCCTGCGCGCCGCGTGCGACCTGCTGGACCGCCGACGCTACCTGCTCGACCGCCTGGCCGCTCTGCTGGGCCACGTCGCTGAGCTGCTGCGCCGCGCCGCTGACCTCCTGGCTGGTCGCCTGCGCGTCGCGCACGAGCGCGCGCAGCCCCGCTCGCGCCCGCTCGTAGCTCTCGATCGTCGCCCGCAGCTTCGCTAGCATCAAGTTGGTCACCGCCGCCGTCTGCCCGATCTCGTCACGACCATACCGCGCGATCGGCTGGGTGGCCGGCTGCACCTCGACCGTCAGGTCACCTTCGGCCAGCGCCCCGAGCGCCTGCTCCAGATACGTCGCGCACTTCTCCGTCATCGAGGTCAGCGTCGCTTGCACCGCCCGCACGCCCGCCGTGATGCCGCGCGTCAGCCACAGCGCCACGCCGACGCCGAGCACGATGGCCAGCGCCATCGCGCCGAGCATGAGCTGGCGCGCCCGCGCGTTCGCCTGCTCCGCCTGCTTCACAACCGTGTCTGCTCGCTGCTGCTTGAAGGCGGCCAGGTCGTCAATGGCGGCGTTCACCGCCGCGACGGCTCGCGCGTTGGCCGGATCAACAATCATGGCCTTCGCGCCGGCCTCGTCGTCGCTGGCGCCGGCCGCCGCGGCCTTTTCCGAGAACGGCCGCCAATCGGCGTAAGCCTTCTTCAGCGCCGCCAGCTTCGCCCTGGCCTCGGGCGTCGTCAGGAGCGTGTCGAGCTGCTCTAGCCGCGCGTCCAGGTCGCGCTGTGCGCTCGTGTAGCTTGCCTGCCACGCGGCATTGGCCTCCGCGCCCTGCACGAGTAGGCCCTGCCGCACGTCGCGCTGCATAACGACGAGGTCTGTCTGGACCCGCAGGACCGCGTCCAGGCCGGCCATCTGCGCGGCGGTGTCCTCCAGGGCGTCGTCCGCCTCGCCGAGCTTGGCCACGCCCAGCCAGCCGACGCCTACCAGGAGCAGCAGCACCGCCCCGAAACCCGCAAACAATTTCGCTCGGATGCCCAAACGCATGATCTCCCCCAGCGCTGCCGCGCATCGTGACGCTATTGCGGCCCCGCCTTCTGGAAAGCCTCTTCCCGTCGGTAGGGCCAGTCATGACCTCGGTTCCCCCGGTCCGCGGCCGGCGCCCGCAACGGCCGCCACTACCTGCTGGGGTTCGGCGCGGCGCTGCCCCGCAAGAACCCCGAGCGCAGGGCCGAGGTGCTGCCGGCCGTCCCGCTCGATCCACTCCAGCACTTCCTGGTCGATACCCCCTGGGACGCGGCCGCGCTGGCCGCCCGGCGGCGGCACCTGCTGGTCGCCCGCGGCGCGACCGCCCGGCGGCAGGGCGTGCTGTGCTTCGACGACACCGCTGCGCGAGCAGGTTGAGCACGCCCTGCTGGCGCTGCACGGCGCCGGCCACCCCCACCAGCCCCTCGCCGTTGATCGTGTGGCGGTCGCGCGTGTACACTCCCGGCCGCACGATCACGTTCATCAGGCCGTGCTCGTCCTCCAGCGTCAGGAACACGAAGCCTTTGGCCGTGGGCGGGCGCTGGCGGCAGACGATCATGCCGGCCACCCGCGCGTGGGCGCCGTGGCGCAGCGCGGCCATCGCCGGGTGGGAGCGCTTGCGGCTCATGGCGCGGCGCAGCGCGGCGGCCTCGGCGGCCGTAAACCCGGCGATCTCGATCGCCACGCGCAGGCACTGCTCCTGGTAGAGGATGACGCCCAGCGTCTCCTCCAGCACCGGCTCGAGCTTGGGGTGCGGGTACGTCACCGGCTCCTCGCCGCGCCGCCGGGTGTAGAGCCGCCGCGGACTCACCGCGGCCGGAGGGGGAAGCGATGCGACTGATACGGGGCACCTTCGGGGACCGGCGACTCCTGGCACTTGGCGCGGCGGCGCTGCTGGCGGTCGCCTGCGCCGCGCCCGCGCCATCGGCGAGCCAGCCCGCACCCGCGGCGCCGAGCGCGCCCGCGAGCGCGCCGAGCGGCGCCGCCGCCAGCAGCGGCAGCAGTGCGAGCGCCACCGCGCCGCAGCCCCGCCAGCACCTGCGCATCTCCTACGGCGCGACCGTCGGCGTCCACGTCCCGATCGTCGCCGCCGACCGCCTGGGCGAGTGGGAGAGCCAGGGGCTCGACGTCGAGGTGCAGCGCATCGCCACCGCCACCTCGATCAGCGCGCTCCTCGCCGGCGAGCTGGACCTCGTCCAGGTCTCCGCGCCGGCGCTCGTCTCGGCCAACGTCGGCGGCAACGCCGACCTCGTGTTCATCGCCGGCGCGCTCGACCGCTTCATCATCGGCATGTGGGCGATGCCCGACATCCGCATGGCCGACGACCTGCGCGGCAAAGCGGTCGGCTCCGACCGGCCGGGCACGCCCGTCGCCTACGCCACCGGCCTGGCGCTGCATCGGCTCGGCCTCACGCTGAACGACGTGCAGGTGCTGCCCGTCGGCAGCGAGGGGATGGTGCCCGGCATGGAGTCGGGCCAGCTCCAAACCGGCTCCATGACGCTGCCCGACAGCCTGATGGCCCAGCGCTTCGGGGCCCACCTACTCGTGCCGCTGTATGACCAGCCCTACCAGAACATCGGGCTCATCCTGCGGCGCGGCGACCTCGACCGGCTCGGGCCGGCCCTCCCGGGCCTGCTGCGCGTCTACCGCCAGGCGATCGAGCGCTACTTGCAGGACCCGCGCTGGGGCAAGGAGGCGCTCGGCGCGCTGCTGAACACGAACGACGACGAGATGCTGCAGGCGACCTACGACTTCTTCGCCAAGACCGTCCCCTTCACGCCCAGCCTGCGCGTCTCGCGCGAGGGCCTGCAAGCGGTCGTGGACTCGCTGAAAGACACGCTGCCCGCCGCCGCGACGGCCAACGTGGACAGCTTCTACGACCACCGCTTCGTGGACCAGCTCGACCGCGGCCAGTGACCCGGCACGCCTGCACGCGCGCCGTCTACTGTGGCTGTGACTGGCCGTAGTGGGTCGCGGCTAGCGGACGCGCCCAGCGAATCGGATTCCGCGTAACCAGGAGGGCAGGCCATGGCAGACATTCCCCTGACCTTCGCCGTGGGCTCCACCGCGCGACTCCAGCCCCTGCTCGACGGCGCCGTGCGCCCCGAGGGCATCGCCCTGCAGTGCTCGGCCATGCGCGTGAGCGACATTTTCTGGCTCATGCCGCACTCCGAGCCGTTCGACGTGGCCGAGATGTCGCTGACCGGCTATCTCTGGGCGATCCAGCACGGGCGGCGCTGGCTCGGGTTGCCGGTGTTCCCCGGCTGGGTGTTTAGCTGCCACGCCGACACCCTCGTCCACGCCGCGGCGGGCATCGCGCGCCCCGAGGACCTGCGGGGCAAGCGCGTCGGCGTCCCCGAGTACCCGGTGACGGCCATCGCCTGGATTCGCGACGCCTGGGAGCGGGACAACGGCATTCGCCCCCACGACTTCACCTGGTGCGAGGAGCGGGCCCCGCACGCCAGCCACTACCGCCCGCTCGGCTACCAGCCGCCCGCCGGCGTGCCCGTCGCGACGATTCCCGAGGACACCTGCCTGGCCGACCTGCTCATCGCCGGCGAGCTAGACGCCGTCACGCGCTACTTCGGCGGCCCGCGCGAGGGGCCCGGCGCCGCGCCCCCCGGCGACCGCTCGCCGCTGCGCCTCCGCGAGCTGGGCGCGCACCCGAACGTCCGCTGGCTCTATCCCGACCGCAAGGCCACGGCGCTCGACTACCACCGCCGCCAGGGCTGGCCGCAGCCCATCCACTGCGTCATCGTGAAGCAAGAGGTCGTGGACCGCCATCCCTGGGTGCCGCGCAGCCTGTACGCCGCCTTTGCCGAGGCGGCGCGGCGCACGGCCGACGTGGCGACCCTGCACACCAGCTTCGACTTCCCGGCCGCCGAGCAGCGGGCCGTGCTCGGCCCCGAGTTCTCGCCCGTCGGCCTGCTCCCCGGCACCCGCGACATGCTGGCGCGCCTGCTCGCGCTCGCCGCCCGCGACGGCTTCCTGGTGGGCGGCCGCCGCTTCACCGTGGACGACCTGTTCCCCGCCAGCGCCATCGCCTAGTATCAGCCGAGCAGGTCCAGCGCAAAGCCCGAGCGGCGGACCACGCCGTCGCGCGCCTCCTGTGCCAGCCGGCGCACGCGCGCCTCGTCCACGCCCACCAGACTGCCCCGCCACTTGCGCACCTGCCCCGCGATGAACACCGTGTCCACGTGGCTGGGGTTCATGACGTTCACGATCGCGCCGGGCGCGTTGTTCAGTGGCCAGACGCTCAGCCCGTCGGCGCGCAGCAGCACGATGTCCGCCTCCTTGCCGGGCGTCAACGTGCCGACCTTGTCTGCTAGCCCCGCAGCGCGCGCGCCCTGGATCGTGGCGAACTCCAGCACGTCGCGGCAGGTGAGTAGCGGCGGCAGGCCCTGCTCGCCGTTGCGCTCCCGCTGGAGCAGCATCAGCCGCTGGAGCGTGAACGTCGAGCGCATCAGCGTGAACGGGTCCTGCGCCATCGTCGCGTCCACGTCCGAGCTAAGGCTGGGCCGAATCCCCACGTCGAGCGCCTGCTGAATGGCAGGCATGCCGTGGCCCATCGCCATCTCGATCGGTACCGAGAGCGACGGCTTGCCGTCGGTGTCGCGCAGCACCTGCCACGCCTCGTCGCTCAAGTGGTTGCAGTGGATATACACGTCGCCCGGGCGCAGCAGCCCGCTGCGCCCGCCCTCGATCACCACGCGCTCGGTGATGTTCGAGACGCCGTGCGAGACGAGCGGTGCGCCCACCTCGCGGGCGAGGCTCGCGATCTCCGCCAGGTTGTCCGCGCTCAGCGTGGCCGCCATCCCGAGCGTCAGAAGCTGGTCGCGCGAGTTGAAGTACGTCCGGTGTACGTCCAGGATGCCCCGCGGGTACTCGGCGGCGGGGCCATTGCCGCGCCAGTAGGCATAGACCGCGCGGATGCCCGCCTCTTGCAGCGCGCGGATGCCGGCGGCGGTGTGCTCCGGCGTGTGCGAGACCTGCGACGTGTCGATCGCCGCGGTCGTGCCCATGTCGATCATGCCCAGCGCCGTGATGAGCGCCCCGGCATACACGTCGCTCGGCTCGTAGGCCGGCGTCAGCGTGCCCTGGATGTCGCGGTTGTAGTCCGGGTTCAGCAGCCCGTTCGTGAGGATGTTCCGCAGGATGCCCTGGTAGAAGTGGTGGTGCGTGTCGATGAACCCCGGCACCACGATCATGTTCGTCGCGTCCACGACCACCGTATCGCCCGACGCGCCGACGTTCGGCCGCACCTCGCGGATCTTGCCGTCCTCGATCAACACGTCCGCCCGCGGGAAGTCGCCCACCGCCGGGTCGAGGCTCAGCACCACGCCGCCCTGCAGCAGCAGCCGGCGCGCGCCCTGTACCCGCCGCAGCTCGGCGTCCCCATCGCCGCTGTCCTGCGCCCACACACGTCCCGGGAGCACCTGCGCCGCCGCGCTGCCCGCTACCAGCCCCGCGCTCGCCTGCAGGAACGCGCGCCGCGACGCCCCGCCCGTCCCTGATGCATTACTCCGGTCGCCAAGCATGGGCGCTCCGGCGCCATCACTCGCTGTGACTGCCCCGCCATCGTCGTCGTCCTCCGCCCGCGGCGTTGCCGCCAGACGCTCGTCGCCCACGTGTGCCCTCCTTCCTGACTTACCGCGGGGGCTGGTACTCGCCCAGGTACTGCAGCGCGAACTGGCGGTACCGGTCGTCGAACACCTGGCTCAGGTCGACCGCTGCCGGTAGCAGGCCCTGCTCGTGCCACAGCTCGCTGTCCGATTCGATCACCGACCGCCGCATCGTGCCGTTCGGGTCGATCCACGAGTACTTCATCTGCCGGTAGACCGCGGGGTCCTTGATCGCGGTCTCCTGCGTCAGCACGTCGATGACCTGGTCCTGGTCGATCCCGTACTCGAAAGCGTTGAGGTAGGTGCGCGTCGCGCGCAGGTAGGCGACCATGAAGCGCTCGCCCACCATCGGCCCCATGCCGTCAATGCCCGTCCAGTAGGCGAGCGACGAGATCTGGTAGTCGGGATACAGCTCTTCCGCGGGGGCGAGGATCGTATGGACGTCCCGGGCCAGGCCCGCGCTGAGCAGCGGCTCGCTCGAGTAGCCGATGTCGGCCGCGCCGTTCTGCATGGCCACGAAGAGATCGGTGGACGGCATGGAGGTCCAGTCCACGCGCGCCGGATCAATCTCGTTGCGGAGTAGCCAGCGCGTGATCAGGAGATTGGGCGCGCCCCCCGGGCCGCCCTGCACGTACACCGGCCGCCCCAGGAGGTCGCGGGCCTCGCGGATGGCGCCGCTGTCCCACGCTTCCTTCCGCACGACCAGCGCGCCGCTGCCCGTGGACTTCTCCGTCTTGCCCGCCCCGCCGACGCCGGCGACGAGCTTCACGGCGGCGCCCCGCAGCAGGGCGTTGTAGCAGGCGGCGCTGGTCGGGCAGGTGGCGACGTGCAGTTGGCCCTGCGAGAGGGGCGCGAGCCCCTCGTTCGCCTGGCTGAGCGGGACGAGGTCGACGTTGAGCCCTAGCTCGGTGAAATAGCCGAGATGCTCCGCGATGAAGAACGGCGCCCAGGCGTTGATGCCGACGGTGCCCACCGACAGGTTCACCACCGGCGTCGTGGCTAGCTCCGGCTTGGCGGCCGCGGCCGGTGGGGCGGCCCCTGGCGGCGCTGCCGCGGGCGGGGCGGGCTTGGCCGACGCTGGAGCCGGCGCGGGCGCCCCAGGCCCGCAGCCGAGCGCCAGCATCAACAGCGCGCCGATTATCGCCACGCGCTGGGTCCTGCCGTCCATCCTGCCCTCCTTTCCAGCGTCCGTGGCGCCCAGGCGCACCCGAACGACGCTCCCAGCCGCCATCCCCGGCGCCCAATCCCTGCCCCGGCGCCGGGCCTACAGCGCGCGGCCGCGCCCGCCCATGTCGATCGACGTAGATGTGATGCGCGCCGCCGCGTCCGAGACGAGGAACGCCACGACCTCCGCCACCTGCTCTGGCTGGTGCAGGCCGCCGAGCGGATTCGACGGGCGCACGCGCTGCAGCGCCGCCTCGCGGCTGATCCCCTCCCACTCCGCGAGCGCCGCTGCCTGGCGGTCGAACAGCGCCGTGTCCACGATGCCCGGGTTCAGCGCCACCACGCGGATCCCCTGCGGCGCCAGCGCCTCGGCGAAGCCCTGCGTGAACGCCAGCAGCCCCGCGTTCACGACGGCGCCGACGACGCCCTGCCCGGTCGGGAACTTGCCCGCGCCGCCGACGACCAGCACGATCACGCCACCAGCGGGCAGGTGGGCCGCCGCCTCGCGCGCGAAGCGGACGTAGCCGAGCAGCTTGCTGCGGATGGCGTTCTCCAGCGCCTCGTCGGGCACGCGCCGCACGTCACCGGCCGCCTGCTCGCCCGCCGCGCACACCAGGATGTCCAGCCGCCCGAACGTCTCCACCGTCGCGGCCACGGCGCGCGCCGCCGCCTCGGGCTCGCGCACGTCCGTCGGCAGCGCGAGCGCGTGCCCGCCCGCCTGCTCGATCTCGCGCGCCACCGTATCCAGCACGTCGCCGCGCCGCGCGACGAGCGCCACCGCCGCGCCCTCGGCCGCCAGCCGCCGCGCCACCGCCCGCCCGATGCCGCTGCTCGCGCCCGTCACCAGCGCCGCCTTCCCCGCGCAGACTCCCGCCACGCCCTCTCTCCTCATCTCAGGGTCGCTGGCGGGGCTGCGGGGGCGAGCGCCGCTCGCCCCCGCAGCCCCGCCCACTTCTTAGCCCCAGGGGCGAGCGGCCATCGCCGTGATGTCGCTCGCCACGTCGATCACCGCCGGGCGGTTCGCCGCCGCGGCCCGCTCCAGCGCGCCGCGCAGATCCCCCGGGCGCTCCACGCGGATGCCCAAGCAGCCCATCGCCTCCGCCACCTGCGCGAAGTTCGTCTCCCTGAACACCCACATCTCGTCAGCGCGGCCGCGCATCTGCCCGCCGTAGGCCGCGTTGAACAGCCGCTGCTCCTGGTTCAGCGCGTGGTTGTTGTTCACCACGATGATCGCGTTGATGCCGTAGCGCGCCGCCGTCTCCAGCTCCGCCAGGTGATAGTAAAAGCCGCCGTCGCCGCAGAAGCACACGACCGGCTGGTCCGGCAGCGCGCACTTCACGCCGAGCGACGCCGGGAACGCCCAGCCGAGTGAGCCCGCGCAGCGCAGGTAGCGCTGGCCCGGCTTCGTCACGTCGAACATCGTGCCGGTCCACATGCCCGAGTGGCCGGTGTCCGACACCACGACACCATTGGCCGGTAACCACTCGGTGATCTCCTGGCAGATGCGCTCGGGCCGGATCGGCACGTCGTCGGCGCGCTTCTGCGCCGCCACTTCCGCCCGCCAGTCGTTCACCAGCCCCTGCACGCGCCCGGCCCACTCGGTGGGCGCCGGCACGGGCTCTACGGCCTCGATCAGCCGCCGCAGCGTCACCTTCGCGTCGCCGAGCAGCCCCACGGCCAGCGGGTAGCCGCGGCCCAGTTCCGTCGGCTCGATGTCGAGTTGCATCACGCGCGTGCCGGCCGGCGGGATCTTCCAGTTATTCGTGACGTGGCTGCCGGCGGGGCTGCCGATGAAGAACACCAGGTCCGCCTCGGCCACCGCCTGGTTCGCGCAGCGCCGCGAGTACACGCCGACCACGCCCACCGCCAGCGGGTGATCGTCGGGGATCGTGCCCTTGCCGTTCATCGAGGTGGCGACCGGGATGGACAGCTTCTCCGCCAGCGCCACGACCTCGGCCGCGGCCCCCGACGCCGCCACGCCGCCGCCCGCCACGATGATCGGCCGCCGCGCCTCGCGCAGCACGCGCGCCGCCTGCCGCACGCGCTCGGGCTCCGGCTCGGGGCGGAAGGCGGGGTACTGGGCGAACTGCTCCTCGATCACCAGGTCGAGGTCGGCCTCCTCCTCCAGCACGTTGCCGTGGCGGCCCGTCACCCGCAGGTGCACCGGCCCGGGCGCGCCACTCGTCGCCACGCGGAACGCCTGGCGCAAGAGATCGGGCAGGCGGTCCACCCGGTCGATCTGCGCGTTGAACTTCGTGACCGGGTCGAACATCGGGAAGTCTTCGATCTCCTGGTAGACGTGCCGGTAGCGCGAGTCGGGCTCGGGGCCGCCCGTGATGGCGATCACCGGCGAGCCGGCCATCTTCGCGTCGCGTAGGCCCGCCGCCAGGTTCGCCGCGCCGATCGCCTGCGCCAGACAGAAGCCTGGCCGGTGCGACGCCCGCGCGTAGCCGTCGGCCATGTAGGCCGCCGCCTTCTCCCCGTGCGTCACCACGCGGCGGATGTCCAGGTCTTCCATCGCCGCCATCGACGGCAGCATGATCGTCGGCACGAAGAACAGGTGGGTCACGCCGTAGCCCTTCATCGCCTGCGCGAAGAACTGGTCGCCGGTCATCCTCGCCATGGTCCCCGCCTCCTTAGTTCGCGCCCAGGCGCGCGTAAAATCCCTCGCGTTCGAGCTGCTGGATGTGGCGGTCATCGAAGAAGCGCGTCGGCTCGGCGCCCGCCGCGGCCGCGTTCTGCGCGGCGACCGTCTCCAGCACCAGCCCGATGCCCGGCGCGGTCGGCAGCATCCGGATTGGCACCGCCTCGCGCGCCAGCGCGACCGCGATGGCCGCCGCCTCGTCGCCGGTCTTCGCCCAGCGCGCGTACACCGCCGCCGCCTCGTCGGGGCGGGTGTGGACGACGTGCTCGGCCGCCGCGAGCGCCCGCAGGAAGGCCAGCAGCGTCGCCTCGTGCTGCGCGGCCCAGGCGCGGCTCACGATCACTGAGGCGGCGGGATACTCGATGCGCTCGGCCGCGAAGTCGTACAGCGCGTGCGCGCCGGCGCGCTCGGCCACGTCGGTGTTCGGCGGGGAGGCGCTGGAGCCGTAGATCGAGCCGGCCGCGAGCGCCGCGATCTGTTTGTCGGCGGTGCCCAGCTCCACGATGGTCAGGTCGCGCTCGGGGTCCAGCCCGCCGCGCTGCGCCGCCATGCGGACGACCGTGTGGGTGAGCGTGCCGCGCTTGCTCACGCCGACCGGCCGGTCGCGCAAGTCGGCCATCGTCTGGATCTCCGGCCGCACCATGAACTTGTGCTGCAAGTAAGGCACGAGCGCCGCGACGATAACCACGTCGGCGCCGCCGAGGTTGGCGAGCAGCGCGTCCTCGGTCGAGCCGACAACCGTCTGGACCTCGCCGGCGAGCAACGCGGGCATGCCGTTCGGCCCGAGGATCAGCTCGACCGCCAGCCCATGCTGGTCGAACAGCCCCATCTCCTGGGCAACGGGCAGGGCAAGCTGGGCGAAGCTGATCGAGGTGAACGCGACGTTGAGCTGTTGCGGGCTGGGCGCGGGGGCAGTGGCCGCGCTGGCCGGCGACGGGGCCGGCGCGGGCGCTGGCGCGGCGGGTGGCGCAGCGGCGGGCGCGGCGCAGGCGGCCAGGATCGCGGTCGCCAGCGCTAGCAGCGCGCCGCGCCACCCGCCGCGCCTCACGTGCAGCCCACGCATGCCCCGCACCTTACCGCTGCCGTGGCGCCGGCGGGGGCCGCAGGCCCGCGCCGGCGCGCCCGGGGGAAGTGCCGCCATGATAGCACGATCCACGGCGCCCGGCGCGCTGCTACGCACACCTGGCTGGGCGACGAAACGGCTAGGGCGCCTCGACGCTCAGGACCCGGTAGACCAGGCTGCGGATCGTATCGAGCTGCTGATGCACCGCGGTTAGCACCTCCTGGGGCTTCGGCCGGAAAGTGCGGCGATAGCGGGCTTGCCAGCCCAGGTCGTAGAGCGTGTCGTAGGCGCCGAGCACTCGGTTGAGCGGGGCGGTGCGGGCCACGTAGCCGCGGCGCGCCGGGTGATCGTGGGGGGTCAGGCCGTGAAGCTCCCAGAGCAGCGCATGGACGTAGTGCAAGGCCGCGTAGAAGCCTGCTACGGCAGCCCACTCCCAGGGTGGTGGCTGCACGCTGCTACATTGCTGGGGATCGCAGAGCGCCCGAGCGATGGCACGGTTTCGCTCCGCCCGGGCGAGGTGCTCGGCCGTCTCTGGCTTGAGCGCCATTACCGAGCGGCGGGTAGCGGGATGGGCTGGGCGTCAGGCGGAAGCGCGCCGGCGGCATCGCCGCCCTCATACCACTCGGGGTTTAAGATGTGGACGACGAACTCGGCGTTGGGGAAGCATTCGTAGATAACCGCCGTGCGCTCGTAGAGCCGCTGCTGCGTCTCCAGGTCAATCGGCCGCGTGAGCACCCAGAACGTGAGCACGCCTCGGGGCATGGTCAGCCACAGGCCGAGCACCGCCCCCTCAGCACGAGCCAACTCCTCGCTGAGCCGGCGGGCGATTGCGTCGGCTCGCACGTCTGGAGTGATCGCCATCCGCGCGCCTCCCTCAATGGCTACGCCAGCAAGCCGCTACCGGCACTATAGCGCATCGCCGGCCGCATGGTGGAATCGGGCAACCTCGGATTGATCGTTGAGACACCTTGGCGGGGACTGCCAGGAGCGTCACGCGTCACCCCACCGCCCCACGCTCGGCCGGCGCGCTGCTAGAATGGGCGCGACCGATGGGCCCCCTGGACAGTGAGCCCGGGGCCGCGCAGCCGAGGAGGAGCAGATGGCGCGCATCTACGATCTCAGCGTCGCCCTACGGCCCGAGAACATGGAAGAACGCCCGCTCACGCTCAGCGCCACGCCCCACGACGAGGCCGCGCGCCGCTTCGCCAAGGCGCACGGCATCCGCGTCTCGGCGCTGCCGCAGGGCTCCTTCTTCGCCAGCGAGCGCGTCGGCCTCGGCAGCCACCTCGGCACCCACCTCGACGCGCCCTACCACTTCTACCCCACCTCCGAGGGCCGACCCGCGAAGTTCATCGACGAGGTGCCGCTCGAGTGGTGCTTCTCGGATGCCGTCGTGCTCGACTTCCGCCACAAGCGCCCGAGCGAGCACATCACCGAGTACGACATCGCCGAGGCGCTGGAGAAGATCCGCTACACGCCGAAGCCCGACGACATCGTAATGCTCTGGACCGGCGGCACCGACCGCTACGACGACGACCCGAAGTTCCACGTCGCGGCGGCGGGGCTGAACGGCGGCGCGCTGAACTACGTCTTCCGCCTCGGCGTGAAGATCATGAGCAGCGACTCGGCCACCATCGACATGCCGATCCCGCTCATGACCGAGCGGCTATTGCAGGGCGACAAGGCCGCCTACTTCCCGATCCACCGCGCCGGCCAGCTCAAGGAGTGGACGCACGCCGAGAAGATCGCCCACCTGGAGACGCTGCCCGGCCCCTACGGCTTCAAGGTCATGTTCTTCCCGATCAAGCTGCGTCGCGCCACCGGCGCCTGGATCCGTGCCGTGGCGATCGAGGACGAATGGCTGGACGGCCGCCCCGTGCAGCTCGTGGACCTCAGCCAGCCCATCATGCCGGCCAGCTTCGAGCCTGAGGAGAGCCGCATCATCACCACCCACCACGACATGAGCGCCCGCGCCCGCGCCAAGCGGCTGGGGCTGCGCGTCGGCGAGGCGCCGCACCTGGGCGCGATGGACCACGTCGAGACCTACAGCCACGCCGGCACCCACGTGGACGCGCCCTACCACTTCGGCCCCACGACGGCGGGCCAGCCGGCGCGCACGGCCGACAAGCTGCCGCTGGAGTGGTTCTACGCCGACGCGGTGCTCCTCGACCTGAGCCGCGACCGGCGGCCGGGCGAGCCGATCACCACCGCCGACGTGCGCGGCACGCTCGACCGCCTCGACTACCACTTGAAGCCCGGCGACATCGTGCTCCTGCGGACCGGCGCCGCCGCGCACTTCGAGGACGACCCGGCGTTCGTCGACCAGGGGGCGGCGCTGGAGCGCGAGGCGCTGGGCTGGCTGCTCGACCAGGGCGTGCGCGTCGTCGGCACCGACGCCGAGACGCTCGACGGCCCGCTCGCGCCGATGCTCGAAGCGCTGCGGTCGGGCGACCCGGATGCCTTCTATCCCGTACAGTACGCCGGCCGCGAGCGCGAGTTCTGCCTGATCCCGAAGATGGACCTGCGTGGCCTGCCGCGGCCGCACGGCTTCAAGGTCGTCGCCTTCCCGATCAAGCTGGAGGGCGCCAGCGCCGCCTGGGCCCGCGCCGTCGCCCTCCTGCCCTGACCCGGCTTCGGCTGGCTCCGCGCCGCGGCGGACAGCTTCAGTTCACGCCGAGGCGCGCGTAAAAGCCCTCCTGCTCCAGGCGCTGAATGTAGCTCGCGTCGTAGAACTGGGCCGGGTCGGCCGTGGCAGCCGCCGGCACCTGCTCGCTCACGACCTCCATCACGCGCTGTACGGCCTCCCGCGTGGGCATCATCTTGACAGGGATCACCTTGCGGGCGATCTCCAGCGCCTGCGCGGCGGAGTCCGCGTTTGTCTTGCTCCAGCGCATGTACACGTCGGTGACGAAGTCCGGCTGCGTATGGACCATCTGCTCGGCCTCGGCGATGGCCCGCAGATAGGCCAGCACCGCGCGCTCATTGCGGGCCGCCCAATCACGGTCCACGACGGTGTTCGCGACCGCATACGCGATCTTCTCCAGGCTCAGATCGTAGAGCACGCGCGCCCCGTTGGCCTCGGCGATGTCGGTAAACGGCGGCACGATCGGCGCGCCGACGACCGCGCCGGAGCTCAGGGCCGCGATCATGCTCGTGGTGTCGGGAATCTCCACGATCACCAGGTCGCGCTCCGGATCGAGCCCGCCGCGCTGCGCAACCAGGCGTGCCAGCGTGTGCGGGTAGCTGCCCCGCCTGCTCACGCCCACGGGCTTGTCTTTGAGGTCCGCCGCCGTCTGGATCTCCGGACGGACCATGAACTTGTGCTGCACGTAGGGCACCATCGTGGCGATGATCGCGAGGTTGGCCCCGCTCAGGTTGGCGACTACCACGTCGTCGCCGCCGGTGGCGAACTGCACCTCGCCGGCGATCAGGGCCGGCACGCCGCGCTGCCCGAAGATCACCTCGGCGTCCAGCCCGTACTTCTCGAACAGCCCCGCCTCCTTCGCCACCGGCATGGCCATCTGCGCAAAGGTGATCTGCGAGCCCATCGCGGTGACCTTCTGCAGGCTCGGGGGCTCGGGTGCGCGCGCTTCTGGTCCCGCCGGCGCGGTCCCGGCCGCGGGGCTCTGCGCCGCGCCCGCGGGACTCGCCGCCTCGCCGCGCCCAGCGGGCACCGGCCCCGCGCACTGAGTAAGCAGCGCGGCGCCCGCCAGCGCGCCGACGATCAGCCGTCCCGAACCGCCGCTTGCCCACCGCATGCGTGCCTCCTCTCCCGCGCCTGCTCGGCCCGCGGCCGACCCGCCGCGCCGCCCGTCTCGCGCGCCAGCTCTCACTGCCCCAGCTCGCGGCGGGCCGCGCGCAGCGCCGTGTAGTCGAACAGCTCCTCGAAGCGCACGTCTTGCAGGCGCACCTCCAGGTCCACGCCCTCCGCCTCGTTCAGCTCGAAGAAGCGCCGGAGCTGCGCCGCGCTCAGCTCCCCCTCCGGCGCGAAGGTGCCCACCAGGCGGTCCAGCTCGCTCGCCACCAGCGCGCGGTCAAGCTCGAACGTGCGTGCGGCGAAGTCCACGGCATCGTCGCGGCGCTCGCGGATGAACTGCTGCGCCCGCAGGATGGCCCGCAGCACCCGCCGCGCCTCGTCGGGCCGGCTCGCCAGGCGCCCTGGCGTGGCCGTTACCCCCGTGATCGGCAGGTCCAGCTTCATCTCCATCGCGTCGGCCAGGATCGGGTAGCCGCGGCCGGCCATCATCGCGTCGAACGGCACCGCCAGCGTGGCGGCGCGCACCTGGCCCGTCTCCAGCGCCGCCAGGCGGGCGGTCTCCAGCCCCGTGTACGACAGCTCCACGTCGCGCTCCGGATCGAGCCCGGCGCGGCGCAGCGCGGCGCGGGTGAGCAGGTAGCCGGCGCTGCCGGGGTTGCTGGCGGTCACGCGGGCGCCGCGCAGCGCGGCCACGTCGCGCACGTCCGGCTGGCCCATCAGCCGCCAGGGCGCCAGCGCGTGCAGGAACATGGCGGCCCGCACCTCGCCCGTGCGCGCCGCCAGGAACAGGTTCGAGCCCATGCGGCCGTCGTAGCCGACCTCGCCGGTGATGAGCCCGCTGAGCGCCTGGCGCGTCTCCATCTCGATCACCGTGGCGTCAAGGCCCTCCTCGCGGAACAGCCCCTGGTCCTGGGCCAGCAGCGGGCTGAGCTGGAAGAGCTGGCGGCCTGGGATCGAGAACACCACCGCGATCGGCGCGGGCGCGGCCGTCGGCGCGGGGGCCGTCGGCGCCGCGGCGGCGGCCGCGGGCGCCGCGGCCTCGGGCGCCGGCTTCGCCGCCGGCGCGCCCTGGCAGCCGGCCAGCCCCCACAGCAGCCCCGCCAGCAGCCAGGCCCCTCTCCCGATGTGGCTGCGCCGTCGCTCCATGGCGCCCTCCGTCAGCGACGATGGAAGTGGGTCCCCGGCGGTCTAGCTCGCCCGCCAGCAGGTCGCGGTCGATCTCGAAGGCGCGCGCCGCGGACGCCCCGCTAGCCCGGCGATCATAGCACGAACGCGGGACGCCCAGGAACGACCCGCCCGCGGCGGCCGCGATGTAGTACCCTTTGTGGCGGCGTCCCGACGCGGCGCGCGGCCGGGGCTGGGAGCGCCCCCACGGCGGCACTCCCTCTGCACCGGTAACCCGGCGAGGAAGTGAGGACATCATGGAACGGGAGCGCCTGCGCGAGCGCGAGCCCGAGGCCGCGCTGAACATCTACGACCGGATCGTCGCGCGCCAGCAGGCGATCCTCGAGGCGCAGAAGACCTGGGAGCAGATCGTCCGCGGCCGCGACCGCCGCTGGGAGACGACGCCCTGGGGCCGCGTCAAGTGGCTCACCGGCCCGCGGCTCCACACCGCCATGCGCACGATGAGCCACTACATCACGCAGCTCCCGCCCGGCGGCCGCTCGCGGCGCACGCGCTTCCTCTGGGAAGCGCAGGGCTACGTGCTGGCCGGGCGCGGCTACAGCCTCATCGACGGCGTGCGCTACGACTGGGAGGCCGAGGACGTGCTCTGCCTTGTTCCCGGCGCCGTCCACCAGCACGTCAACGCCGACCCCGACGCGCCCTCGGAAATCATCTGGGGCTCGATGCAGCCGGTCGCCGAGCTGATGGGGCTCGGCGGCGTCGAAGAGCTGCCCGACGACGGCCCGGCGCCCGCGCTGCACGTCCCGGCGGCCCCCGGCCCGAGCGGCGGCACGCAGTACGGCGCGCTGCAGCAGGCGGCGGCCGACGAGGCGGCGCGGCGCCGCGCCGACAAGGTGCTCGTGCCGGGCCGCACCCAGCCCTGGCAGATGAGCCGCCAGGGGCGCATCAAGTACTACAGCGGCGATCCCGCGCTCGGCACGGCCACGCGCCTCATCCGCATGTTCGTGCAGGACCTGCCCGCCGGCGCGCGCTCGGGCAAGCACCGCCACTTCAACGAGGCGGCGCTCTACTGCCTGGAGGGCCGCGGCTACTCGATCGTCGACAACGTGCGCTACGATTGGGAGAGCGGCGACCTGAACATCGTCCACATCAACAGCACGCACCAGCACTTCAACGCCGATGCCGAGCGCGGCGCCCGGCTCCTGGCCATCCACTCGGGCTCGATCGGCGGCATCTTCGACTTCCTGGGCCAGCTCGAAGTCGAGCAGCAGGAAGTGGCCTCCGTCTGGCAGGAGCAGCAGGCGCGCGAGCACCGCGGCTAACGGAGAGAACGGCCAGCGGCGTGCGCCGCCGCGGCTAGCGCACGCCGGCCCACAACGCCCGCTCCGCGGCGCGCGGATCGTCCACGACCGCCGAGGTCGTGTCGAAGCGCATGGTGGCCCGGCGGCGGAGGTCGTAGCGCGGCCAGCCGGGGTCGCCCCTGGCGGCAAACGCCACCCAGCCGGCGTGCATGGTGTTCGCGAGCGGCTGTGGCGGGTCTGCGCCCATCAGCGGCTGCGTCCGGTTGCCCAGGGTGTCGAAGACGAACGCGATCTCCAGCGCGTGGCACGCCCCCAGGCGCCCGTTGAACTGCGGGGAGCGCCAGGCGAACTCATACATGTACGTGGCGCCGGGGCGCGGCGCGTGGGCGTCGGCCAGGCGAATCGCGGGGATGCGCCAGTACCAGTCGGTCTGGATCGCCGCCAGCAGGTCGCCGGGGCTGGCGCCCGGCTGGGCCGCGCGGTAGGCGCCCAGCGTCGGCTCGACCAGCAGCCCGTAGGCCGCCACCGCGCCGGCCAGCGCTGCGGGCGTGATTTGGTCGATCACGCCGCCGGCCACCAGGAACAGCCGATGCTCCTCGGCGTTCGTGCCGATCAGGAGGTCAATGCCCGCGCTCGCCCCGGCGGCGACGCGCTCCAGCGGCGGCGCGGGGATAACGTCCCCGTCCACCACGGGCTGCCACGGCAGCATGCTGAGCACGACCTCCCGCCCCCAGCGCTCGGGGTCGGGATGCGCCGCCAGGTCCGCCCGCAGCGCCTCCTGGGCCTGCAGCAGCCGCTCCACGGGGACCGCCGCGATCGCCTCGCGCGTGGCCGCGACGCCCAGCCGCTCCGCCAGGCCCTGGCCGATCCGGCGCGCGGTCGCGGCGGTGCTCACGTGCTGCGCCGCGCCACTCTGCGCGATCGCGCGCCGGAACAACCCCTCGGCGCGCGGCATGGCCAGCAGCGTGCCGACGCTCAGCGCCCCCGCCGACTCGCCGAAGATCGTGACGTTGCCCGGATCGCCCCCGAAGGCGGCGATGTTCGCCTGCACCCACTCCAGCGCCGCGATCTGGTCGAGCAAGCCGCGGTTGGCATTGCCCTCCTCCAGGTACAGGAACCCTTCGGCGCCCACCCGGTAGTTGATCGTCACGCAGACGACGCCGTCGCGCGCGAACCGGCTGCCGTCATACCAGGGCGACGCCCCCGTGCCGTGATACTCGTACATGCCGCCCGGAATCCAGACCATCACCGGTTGCCGGGCCGCCCCCAGGTCGGCGGACCAGACGTTGAGGGTCAGGCAGTCCTCGCCCGAGGTGGTCTCTTCGCGGAGGATCAGCTCGACTACCGGGGGATAGGGCGGCTGGGGAGACTTCGGGCCAAAGGCCAGGGCGTCGCGCACGCCGTTCCAGGGCGCAACCGGCTGTGGGGGCCGGAGCCGATTGGCGCCAAACGGCGGCGCGGCGTAGGGAATGCCCTTGAACGTGTGTACCCCGTTGTCGCCAACGCGGCCACGCACCTGGCCCTGCCGCGTCTTGACCACGGTATCCATCCGGCAATCTCCTCTCTCCCTCTCCCCCTGGGAGAGGGTCGGGGTGAGGGCGTCCCTCCCCCTCT
>Ga0070741_10002309_pt1 | contig 52059 bp, 49 predicted proteins | sample Coa_R1_4_FD_66440 | JGI IMG/M metagenome (GOLD analysis project Ga0070741, IMG submission 66440) | Surface soil microbial communities from Centralia Pennsylvania, which are recovering from an underground coalmine fire - Coalmine... | ecosystem: Environmental > Terrestrial > Soil > Unclassified ... | reverse complement strand
TCACCCTCTTCATCTAGCTGTCGGGCCGTCCATCGCACCCCGACAACGAGGGCCGGGAGGCGTATCCCCCACCAGCCTCCCGGCCCTCACCTGGTCGCGAAACCCCGGGGGTTCGCGCGGCGCGGGCTTCCTGGGTACTGTGGAGGTCGCGAGTACCGTGATGAGGAGGAGGTCACATGGGATTCCTGGACAAGGCCAAGCAGGTGGCGGGTCAGGTCGGTGAGGCCGCCAAGAAGGGCGCCTCGCAGGTCCAAAGCAAGGTCGAGCAGACCCAGACGCGCAAGAAGGCGGATGAGGCCGCCAAGCGGCTGGGTTACCTCATCTTCAAGGAGCGCACCGAGGGCGTCCCCGCCGGCGAGGAGGCCGACCGGTTGGTCGCGGAGATCAAGGAGCTCGAGAGGCAGCTCGCCGAGGCGGCCGCGGCCGGCCGGGAGTCGGACGACTCCGGGTCCGGTACCGACTCCGGGTCCGGTACCGACCCCGACTGACGTCGCGGTCGGTTCCGGAGAGCCGACCGCCGACCCGCGCGGCCTTCCGGGCGCGAGGCTACCGGCCGGGAAGCAGCACCCGGAACGACGCCCCGCCGCCGGGCCGCTCCTCCACCCATGCCCGGCCGCCGTGCAGCTCGGCGAACCGCGCTACGAGCGACAGGCCCACGCCGACGCCGGGGGAGTGGTTCGACACGCCGCCAGCCTGGCGGAACGGCTCGAACACCGCCTCGCGCAGCTCCTCCGGCACGCCCGGCCCGTCGTCCTCGACGATGATCAGGGCTCCACCATCCTCCGGGCGGACGCGCACCCACAGACGCGTTCCCTCCGGCGTATGGCGGGCGGCGTTCGCCAGCAGGTTCTCGACGATCCGCTCGACCTTGGCGCCGTCGAGCGGGATCACGATCGCTTCGGCGTCGATCTCGACCGGCCGATTCCCCAGATCGGAGGCGAGGACCGTCTCGCGCACGAGCGCGCCGAGGTCGATGGGCCGACGCTGCGGAGTGATGATCCCGCGCTGGAGCCGATCCAAATCGAGCAGGTCCGAGAGCAGGCGCTCGAGCTTGCGCGCGTTGACGGCAATGCGATGCACCAGGTCGATCGCGTCTTCGTGGGGGAGCGTCATCCCGGACTGCTCGAGGGTGAGCGCCGACCCGAGGATCGAGGTGAGCGGGGTGCGCAGGTCGTGGGAGACGGCTTCGAGGAACGTGTTCTTCATCTCGTCGAGCGCGCGCAGCCGCTGGGTGGCCTCGCGCTCGCGGCGGAACGCCTCCGAGTATTTGCGCTCGCTGCGCCTGAGCGCCTGCTCGGCTCGTCGCCGTTCGGTGATGTCGATCATCAGTCCCCGGAGCGCGGCCGTTCCGCGCTGCGGGTCGGGGACGACGTGGATCAGGTCCCGGAGCCAGAGCGTCCTGCCGTCGGGGGCGAGCGCCCGATACTCCGTGGAGTGGTCCCCTCCTGCCGCGAGCGCCCGGTGAATCGCCTCGAGGGCTGGAGCCCGGTCCTCGGCGAGGATCTGGTCGCCCCACCGCTCGATCGTCGAGTGGCCGTCCGGAGCGACCCCGCGCAACATCAACGCCGCCCGTTTGGACAGGAACGTGAACTCGAGACTCAGCGGGTCGGCCTCCCAGAAGGTGGCCTCGAGGCTTTCAACGAGCTCGTGGAACCGCTCGAGCTCGTGGACTCGGCGCGCGCTCCCGAGCGCGAGGGCCGTGATGTCGGCGATCCCTCGCGCGAGGCGCAGATCGCGTTCCGAGAACGACGTTTCCGCATGGGGCGCGACGAGCACGAGCGCGCCGAAGCCGTCGGGTTCCCAACGCAGCGGGGCCACGAGGATCGGGTTTCGCTCATCGCGCCGGTCGAGCTCGAGCGTCCGGTCGGTGTCCAGGGCCGGGTGGATGCTGCGGCGGTCCAGAACGAACGGCTCGTCGAGCGAGGTGAGGGCCTGCGCCGCCGTCTCGGCGTCGATCGCGCTCGCCCGTTCGAGCCACTCGGACGGGAGCCCCCGCTGACTGCTGAGGACGAAGCGCCCGCTGTCGGGCTCTCGAACGTAGGCCGCGACCGCGCTCACCTGGACCATCGAGGGGATCGCCGCAACCGTTCGGTCGAGGACGGTGACGACGTCGCGCGCGCCGGTCAGCGCCTGAGAGAGCCCGAGCAGGGCCGCCGAGGTCTCGGCCGACTCCCGTTCCTTTTGGAACAGCCGGGCGTTCTCGAAGGCAACGGCCGCGTGGGACGCGAGGACCTCGAGCAGGCGCATGTCCTCTTCGTCGAACTGGTCGTAGCCGAGACTCGACAGGACGATCACCCCGATCACCCGATCGCCGTAGCGGAGCGGAACGGCCAGGATCGACTCCAAGACGTCCGCCGTTCCCGGGATCAGCACGGCGAACGGGACCTCGCGCGCATCGGGCGCGTACAGGGAGCGGCCGGTCTGCGCGACGTGCCCGGTGATCCCTTCGCCGACTCGAGTGATCAGGTCCTCGTACGTCTCGCCCTCGTACTCCGTGAGCTCGCCGCGAAAGGCGATGGGCTCGAGGGTGACGCCATCGGCCGCCAGCAGGTAGACACGGCAGTTGTGATAGTCGATCAGGGTCTTGAGCTCGGCGGTGATGGCCTCGCCGATCTCCTTGACCTGGTTCAGGCGGCCGAGGCGCGCGGCGAGGCTGTGCAGCATGTCGAGCTGCGCAACCGAGCGAACCTCGCTCGTCTCGCCGGTCGTCTCCGGCTCTCGCCGGTCGGTCGCCTCGACCATCGCTTCCCCCGGGGGCTCGCCCGTCATTGTCTCATCTCGGCTCCGGGGCCCGTGGGCTGAAGTCGCCGGGAGGCGCCTCGGCGCCGCTACGATGACGCGATGACCACGCGAGCGGGTGCGTCTTCGGTCGATTCGGTCCTGGCGGCGTTGCGCGTCCGGCTCGAGGAACGCGTACCGCCCTACCGTCTCGAGGTGGCGCGGGCGTTCGCGGACGCGTATACGCGCCGCCTGGGCGCGGACGACCTGAGCGAGCTGACCGTCGAGGAGCTGCTCGGTCAGGTGCTCGGCGCCTTCGAGCTGGCCGACGGACGCGGCAGCCGGGAGGTCGCCGTCCGCGCGTTCAACCCGAGCCCGGACGAGCACGGTTTCACGTCGGCCGGGTCGGTGCTCGAGACGAACACCGCCGACTCCCCGTTCCTGTTCGACTCGGTCCACGAGGAGCTCCGTGCCCGTGGCCTGGGGATCCGCAGGGTCGTGCATCCGGTGATCGGCGTGGTTCGCACCGCGGAAGGTCGGATCGATCGGATCGTCCACGCCAAGGAGTCCACCTCCCGTGAGTCCGTGATGCACTTCGAGCTCGATCGGCGACTGACGGAGGACGAGCTCGCGCGTATGGAGACGGCGATCCTCGCCGTGCTCCAGGACGTGCGGCTCGCTGTGCGCGACTTCCCCGCCATGCGCGAGGCCGTCGGTCGCATGGTCCAGACCGCCCGCGCCGCGTCGGGGCGGTACTCGCCGGCGGAGATCGCCGAGGCCGTCGCCTTCCTCGAGTGGCTGCTCGAGGACAACTTCGTGTTCCTCGGCTATCGCGCGTACGAGCTCGTGGACGGTCCGCGAGGGCGCTCGCTTGCGGTCGTCAGGGGTTCGGGGCTGGGGATCCTGTCCAAGGAGGACTGGTCGACCTACCACGACCCAGTGCCGCTGTCGGCGATCGAGCCCAGGCTTCGCGCCCGAGTAGAGGGCGGCGATCTGCTGATCTACGCGAAGACCAATCGCGAGTCCACCGTTCACCGCCGTGCGCGCATGGACTACATCGGCATCCGGCGCGTCTCGAGCTCTGGGGAGATCCTCGGCGAGGAGCGGCTGCTCGGCCTGTTCACCTCGAAGGCTTACGCGGAGCCCGCCAGCCGAACTCCGGCGCTCCACCGCAAGCTCCATCAGGTGCTCGACTCGGTCGACCTCGTGGAGGGCTCGCACGACTACAAGACGCTCGTCTCGCTCTTCGATGGTTTCCCGAAGGATGAGCTTTTCGCCGCCCCGACGGAGGAGCTGCGGGACACGCTCACGGGGTTGCTGGAGCTCCCGGATGGGCAGATGCGCCTCTTCGTCCGGCGGGACGTGCTCGGGCGCAGCCTGTCGATCCTCGTGGCGCTTCCGCGGGATCGGTTCAGCACGGAGCTCAGGCGGGCGGTGAAGAAGCTGCTGGGTTCCCGGTTCCCCGGAGGCAGGGTCGACGATCAGGTCTCCTTCGGCGACGGGCGCCTTGCCATGATTCACGTGACGGTCCATCCGGCCCCGGACGAGACCCGGGAGATCGCCGCCGACGAGCTGGAGCGAGAGATCGTCCAGCTGGCCCGAACCTGGGAGGACCGGGTCCGCGATCGGCTGGTGGAACTGCACGGGCCGCAGCGGGGACGCGAGCTGTTCGAGCGGTGGGAGCCGCGGCTTCCTGAGGCCTATCGAGCGGTGACCGCGCCGGACCTCGCCGCCGAGGACGTTCGTCACTTCGAAGAGCTTGAGGGGGGCGACGAGGCGTTCGTCGTGGGCCTGGTCAACGTCACGCGGGATGGGGAGACGCTCACCCGCGTCCGACTGTACAAGGTGGGAGGTCGGATCCAGCTCTCGGACTTCGTCCCGATCCTGGAGGCGCTCGGCCTGCGGGTGGTAGACGAGGTGCCGCACCACCTGGTTGGGGATGCCCGCATGCGTTTCCTCCACGACTTCGGCGTGCTCGGTGCGGACGGGCATCCGCTGGACGTGGACGAGTCCGGGGCGCGGATCGCCGAGTGCATCGTCGCCGCCTGGCGTGGCGACGCCGAGTCGGACTCGCTCAACAGGCTCGTGGTCACGGCCGGGCTGACGTGGCGCGATGTGTCGATCTTGCGCGCCTACCGCAAGTACCACCACCGCGTAAGCGCCGGGTTCCCCGTCGAATACAAGAACGACGCGTTCGCGGCTCATCCGGCGATCTCGGCCAAGCTCATGCGACTGTTCGAGGCCAGGTTCGATCCGGCCAGGCACGACGAGGGGCACGCCGAGTCCTTGCGCAGAGAGATTCTGGAGGACCTGGACGCGGTTCGCTCGCTCGAGCAGGACCGCATCCTCCGCCATCACCTCGGCCTGATCGAGGCGACGGTGCGCACGAACGCGTACCGGCAGGAGCGCTCGTGGCTGTCGTTCAAGTTCCGGTCGGCCGACGTACCCGAGATGCCGAAGCCAACTCCGCTGTTCGAGATCTTCGTCTACTCGCCGGAGATGGAGGGCATCCACCTGCGCGGGGGGCGCGTCGCGCGCGGCGGGATCCGCTGGTCGGACCGTCGACAGGACTACCGAACCGAGGTTCTCGGCCTGATGAAGGCCCAGATGGTGAAGAACGCGGTGATCGTCCCGACGGGCTCCAAGGGCGGTTTCGTGCTCAAGCGCCCCATCCAGGACCCGGAGGCTCTGCGCCAAGAGGTACGACGGCAGTACGTCGTGTTCATGCGGGGACTCCTCGACCTCACCGACAACCTCGCGGACGGCGTCGTCGTGCACCCGCCCGATGTGGTGGTGCTCGATGAGGACGATCCGTACCTGGTCGTCGCAGCCGACAAGGGAACGGCCGCGCTCTCCGACACGGCGAACGAGGTGGCGGCCGAGTACGGGTTCTGGCTGGGCGACGCCTTCGCCTCCGGCGGGTCGTCCGGGTACGACCACAAGAAGCTCGGTATCACCGCCCGGGGCGCGTGGGAGTCGGTGAAGCGTCACTTCCGGGAGATGGGCACGGACGTGATGAACGAGCCGTTCACGGTCGTGGGAATCGGCGACATGTCCGGCGACGTCTTCGGGAACGGGATGCTGCTCTCCGATCAGATCTGCCTCGTGGCCGCCTTCGACCACCGACACATCTTCATCGACCCCACCCCGAACCCGGCGGCGGGATTCGCGGAGCGCTCCCGCCTGTTCCATCTGCCGGGGTCCTCGTGGGACGACTACGATCGATCGAAGATCTCGCCGGGCGGGGGCGTCTGGCCCCGCACCGCCAAGCACATCCCGCTGTCCGCAGAGGCGCGTCTGGCCCTGGGGGCCCAGGGCGAGCTGCTCACCCCGGACGAGGTCATCCGCGCAATCCTCCGCGCGCCGGTGGACCTGCTCTGGAACGGCGGAATCGGCACCTACGTGAAGGCGTCGACCGAGTCGCACGCCGAGGTCGAGGACCGAGCGAACGATGCCGTGCGCGTGAACGGTGCCGAGCTGCGGTGCCGCGTCGTGGCCGAGGGCGGGAACTTGGGCTTTACGCAGCGGGGCCGAATCGAGTACGCGCACGCGGGCGGGAGGATCAACACCGATTTCGTCGACAACTCGGCCGGGGTCGACTGCTCCGATCACGAGGTCAACCTGAAGATCCTCCTCGGGCTTGCGATGCGGAGGGGGCTGCTCACGTTGGAGGAGCGGAACGATCTCCTGCGCGAGGTGGAGCCGGACGTGGTCGCGCACGTCCTGTACGACAACTTCCTTCAGGCCCAGATCATCTCGCAGGAGGCCGACCAGTCCGTCCACCGGACGGAGGCCTACGAGGGTCTCATGCAGGCGCTCGAGGCCGAAGGGATCCTGGATCGGGCGCTCGAAGCGCTCCCGAGCGCGGAGGAGCTGGCAGAGCGCCGGCGCTCGAATCGCGGGCTCACGCGACCCGAGCTCGCCACGCTGCTGGCATACGCGAAGCAGAGTCTGACGGACGCCCTGCTGGTCTCCAGCCTTCCCGACTCCGGGTACCTGGAGCGGGATCTCCGTTCCTATTTCCCGCCGAAGGTCGTCGAGCGGTTCGCCGAGCTCCTGCCGCTCCATCCGCTGCGGCGGGAGCTGATCGCGACGCTCGTCGCGAACGACGTCGTCAACTCGCAGGGCATCACCTTCGTCTCCCGACTGATGGCGGAAACGGGATCGGAGGCGTCCGATGTCGTGCGGGCATACCGGATCGCCCGCGACGTGACCGGCGCCGTCGAGCGATGGGAGGAGATCGAGGCTCTGGTCGGGCACATCCCCCCTCAGCTGTTGAACGAGCTCATGGCCGGAATCGATCGGCTGGTCGAGGTGCTGTCCCGCTGGTATCTGGCCCATGCCCCGGGACGACTGGGGCGCGCAATCGAGGAAGGGCGCGAGCCCTTCCGCCGGTTCGCCGAGATCGTTCCGTCGGCGGCTCCGGATTCCTGGCGGCAGGCGCGAGAGCGCGAAGCATGGCGGCTGATCGATCACGGCGTGCCGGAGGACCTCGCCATGCGACACGCGCACGTGCCCGCTCTCGTGCACGGGCCGAACGTCGCCCGTGTGTGCGAGCGAACGGGAAGGTCGCTGGAGGAGGTCGTCCGGGCGTTCTTCGCCGTCGGGGAAGCGGCGTTCCTCGACTGGCTGGAGGCCCGCCTCGCCGCTGCGCCCACCGCCACCCGCTGGCACCGCTGGGCGGTCCAGGCCATGCAGGACGACCTGCTCGAAGCCAGGAGCCGAATCGCCGAGCTCGCCCTCTCCGGGTCCCAGCCGATCGACAGGGCCGTTGCCGGCTTCCTCGACTCGCGTGCGGGGGCCGTGTCCCGCCTGTCGAGGTTCATGCGCGCGCTCGAGGCCGACGACGCCGTGGACGTCGCGGCGCTCTCGGTGGCCGTCCGTCAGGTCCAGTCGCTCGCCTCGTGAGCCGGTCGATATGTCGGTGGCAACCGCTACGCTTCAGGACGTGGACGCCGCGTCGCGCAGATGGTCGCCGGAGTTGGATGAGCGCTCGCGCGCGCTCCTGGACTTCGAGCGCGAGCGGTGGCGGCAGCCTCGACCTCGCGACCGGGCGGTCCGGGAGCGGTTCGGGGTCAGCGCCGTCCGGTACCAGCAGCTGCTGAACCGCCTGATCGACCAGCCCGCGGCCCTCGCCTACGATCCCGTGCTCGTGCTCCACCTTCGGAGCCTCCGCGAGAGCAGGCGTCGCCGCCGGAGGTCCTCGCCGCTCTCGCCCCCGCGGTAGCCTGGGCCGATGGGGCGCGGTCGAGGAGCGAACGGGTTAGGATGGGCGCGCACGAGCCACCGACCAACAGGAGCTTCTATATCTCCGTGGCCACGAGCACGCTTCGGTTCGCGATCATCGTCGCCCTCGTCGTGGGCGGGATTCTCCTGATCAACCAGGCGTTCCCGGAGGGCGCTACGTCCACCCTGCCCGGCGGGAGCCCTCAGGTCCCCTCGCCCTCCGTGAGCTCATCGCCCACCCGCACCCCCAAGCCCAAGCCGAGCCCGACGATCGTCGGGGTGCGACTGGGCGTGTACAACGGAACGACGGTGACGGGCCTGGCCGCGCAGGTGATGGCCACGCTCCAGCGCAAGTACGGGTACGTTGCTCAGGCCGTGGGGAACACCCCCGCTCCGGTCGCGCAGACGACCCTGTACTACCGAACGGAGCTCGACAAGGTCGAAGCGCAGGCGCTTGCCCACAATTTCTTCAAGAACCTGGACGTGCAGATCACGAAGCTCCAACCGGGGACCGACATCCCAAAGCGCGTTCAGGTCGCCATCTACCTCGGCAACGACTACGCCGTCACGCAGCAGTAGGCCCGACGACCGCATCGACGCCCTCCGCGCCAGAGCCGCGGTGGGGGGCGTGCTGCTCGACTTCGACGGCTCGCTCTCCCAGATCGTCGCTCGTCCGGAGCTCGCCCGCCCGGTGGCCGGCGCTCGGGAGGCGCTGGCCGCGCTCGTTGGGCGTTTCCGCCTGGTGGGGATCGTGTCGGGTCGCAGGACGGAGGAGGTCTCGAACCTGGTCGGGGTCCCCGGGGTCGAGGTGCACGGTCTCTACGGTCTGGACGAGCGTGGAGAGCAGCGGGCGGCCGCCGCTTTGGAGGAGGTCGAGTCGCTCGTCTCTGCGGTTCCTGGGGCGTGGGTCGAGCACAAGGGGTCGACGCTCGCGGTCCACTACCGCCAGGCTGCGGAACCGGCCGCGGCCCGATCCGCTCTCGTCTCGGCGCTTCGCCCGGCGGCCGCCGGCGCCGGGTTGGAGATCGTCGAAGGAAAGATGGTGGTGGAGCTCGTTCCGGCCGGGCGGCCCCGGAAGGGCGGGACCGTCGAACGCCTGCTCGCCGAGCGCGATCTCTCCGCCGCCATGTTTGCCGGCGACGACGTCGCCGATCTCGAGGCCTTCGAGGCGCTCGACCGCGCGGCCCGCCGAGGAGTCGTCACCCTGAAGGTGGCCGTTCGGGGCGCCGAGACCCCCGAGGCGCTTCTCGGCGCCGCCGACGTAACGGTTGACGGCCCTCCCGGGCTCGTCGAACTGCTGCGGACGCTGGCCTGACCCTCGGGAGCCTGTCGATTGTTCGACGGTGGGCGTACGGCCCGATTCGTAGCGTGGTCAGAGGCCCACGCCGTCCGGATCCTGGCTCCGGCCGAGCCGCCGCAGCCGTACGCGCTCGAGGTCCTCCCGCTGGGCCCGCACCCAGCGGGCCGGGGGGTTCGAGAGCACCAGGCGCGAGAGCCCGCGGGCTCGTCGCGCGCGTTCCTCCTGCGGCATCTCCAGCGCCTGGGCGAGCGCGTCGGCCATCTCACCGAGGTCGAACGGGTTCACGGCGATCGCGTACCGCCCCAGGCGCCAGTACGCGCCGGCGTTGCGCGAGAGCACCAGGACTCCCTGCCGACGGTTCAGCAAGGGCCCCTCCATCGCGACGAGGTTCATGCCGTCGTAGACGGGGTTGACGAAGAGGACGTCGTACAGGCCGTACGCGGCGATGGCTCCAAGGTAGTCGTCCTTCACCCGCGTCTCGATCGGCAACCAGTCGGCGTCGCCGAACGCGTGGTTGATCCGCTCGGCCTCGGACAGGCACTCCTCCGTGTAGCTGCGGTACTCGGGGAGCTCCATCCGTGAGGGGGAAAGCAGCGCCAGGAACCTCACCCGCCCGACCCAGGAGGGGTGGCGCCTGAGGAACAGCTCGTAGGCCTGGAACCCCCGCAGGATGTTCTTGGTGAGCTCGAGCCGGTCGACGCGAAGGATCAGGCGAGCGTTGCCGCGCCAGCGGTTCAGCTCCCGGCGCAGTTCCCGGACCTCCGGTGAGGCGGCGGTCTCGCGCATCGGCCCGAGGTCGACGGAGATCGGGTGGATGCGGACGAACACCTCGCGCCCCTCCGTCGAGATCCTCGATCGTGCGAGATCCACCCGGACGCCCGACAGGGAGCGGGCCGACATGAGGAAGTTCTCCGCCCACATCTGCGAGTGGAAGCCGAGCACGTCCGCGCCGAGCATCCCCCGCAGCACGCCCTCCCGGATCTTCGCCGGGAGGATCCTCAGGTAGGTGAGCCCCGCCATCGCGGTGTGCGAGAAATGCGCGATCAGGGCCGTCGGTCGAAGCTCGCGCAGCAACCGGGGAACGAGCGCGAGCTGATAGTCCTGGATCAGGTACACCGGCGGCGCGGAGAACCGGTCCCCTTCCTCCGCAAGCGCCTGCGCGAACGCACGGTTGACGGTCACGTAATCGGCCCACGCCTGCTCGCTGTCCTGCCCGAACGTGGGGGAGCGCGCCGTGTCCCATAGGTAGTGGTGGGCGAACCAGAGCACGCCGTTCGAGATGCGGTTGTAGTACCCGTCGTAGGTCTCGGGTGGAACGTCCAGGTACCGCACCTGGTAGGTCGAGCCGAACGCGCCCATGTCGACCCTTCCGCCCTCCGAGCCGGTTACGAGCTGTCGATCGGTGTCCGACATGGCCGCTGCCACCCACACGCCGCGCGCCTCCTGGAGCGCCCCGACCAGCGCCGTGACGAGCCCGCCCGAGCCCCGGCGGGCCAGGAGCTCGCCGTGTTCGTCGCGGTCGAAGGTCACGGGCCCGCGGTTGGATGCGACGACGAGGGGGGCGTCGAGCGCGCTCATGCCAACCGGGCCATCAGGCGCAGGTAGTCCTCGATCTCCCGCAGGCACAAGAAGCGCTCACGCACCCGCTCACGGGCCGCGGCCCCCAGTCGGTCGCGGAGGTCGCCGTCCTCGTGCAGCTGAACGATCCGCTGGGCGCACGCGTCCACCGAGTCGACGAGGTACCCGCTTACCCCATCCTCGATCTGCAGGCGGATTCCCGTTACGTCGCCGCCGACCACCGGCCGCCGCTTCCACATCCCTTCCGCGACCACGAGCCCGAACCCCTCGCGAACCGACTTCTGGACCACGATCTCCGCGGCTCGCTGAAACGCATTGACCTCGACGTTTCCGACTTCCTGGAGGTTCGTCAGGAGGTGGATATCGGGATCTCCGTCGCGATGCTGGTCGGTGAGCTCCAGGTAGCGCATGCCCTCGGGGTCGTCGTGCGCGAGCGATCCGGCCATGACGAGCTGCAGCCCCGGCACCCGTTCGCGCGCCTTTCGATACGCGTCGATCACTCCGAGCGGGTCCTTCCACGGATCGAACCGCGAGACCTGCGTGACGATCGGGCGGTGCGGGTCGATCCCGTATCCGGTGAGCACCTCGGCCGTCGTCTCGTCGGACAGGGGGATGTTCTTGGTCGAGAGGGGGTCGATGGAGGGTGGGATGAAGGCGAGCACCGGGTGCGTGAGGCCCGGCCGCGCGTACTCCTCGGCCGTGAAGATCGCCGCGTCGTAGCCGTCGACGATCGGCTCGAAGAACTCCCAGACCGGTTCGAACGGGCTCGACAGGTCGATGTGGCACCGCCAGAGCCAACGGCCGGTGAGCCGACCTCCCTCCTCGAGGACGGTGCGCAAGGCCGCGGGCTGCGGATCGTGCACGAAGACGAAGTCGAAGCCGTCTCGCAGCTCGTGCGCGTTCGCCCGAATGCGGTCCCAGTAGATGTCCCGCATGCGCGCCGTCCAGGGGATCTCGGCCCCCTGCAGTGCGTTGTGGACGTTCTTGGTGACGAAGAAATAGTCGTCCGAACCCTCCACCACCGCCCAGGTGACGTCGAGGCCGAGGTCCTGCAGGAGCGGCAGCTGAGTGTGGAGGAGCTCCGCGACCCCGCCTCCGAAGGCCGTGCTGTTCACATGCAGGACGCGGGCGCCTTTGAACGGTCGGGCGGCCTCCCGGAGTCGCTCGACGGCCTCGGTCCCGGCGGTCTCCGCGTAGTCGTCGACTCGCTTGTCCGCGAGCGGGACGGTGGGGAGCACGAAGCGCAGTTTACTGCCCGAGACGATGGGGGCTCACAGCCGAAGGCTGCCCTGGAGCTCCTCGATGGCGCGATGCCGCTTCATGCTCCGCTCGTCGTCGCTCATGGCCGCCACCCGCGACACCACGTCGGTGAGGGCCGTCGGCGAGAACGGCTTGGTGACGTACTCGTCGCATCCAGCCTGCCAGCCACGGAGCTGGTCCTCGCGCTGGACCTTGGCGGTCAGCAGGACGACGGGGGTCTCGCGCGTCGCCGGGTGTCGGCTGAGCTCGCGCAGGACGCTCAGACCATCCACGCTCGGCAGCATGATGTCGAGCACGATGCAGTCCGGATGTTCGTTCCGCGCCAGCTCGAGCCCGTGTTCCCCGTCTGCGGCCTCGAGGACTTCGTGTCCCGCGAACTGCAGGTTCATACGGCACAGGAGCAGGACGTCGGGTTCGTCGTCGATGACGAGTACACGCACGCGCAGGTTCTCCTTCTCCCAAGGTGTCGACGGGGTGGGGGCTCGTATTCATAGCCCGTCGGAGTCACGTTCCGGCTCGACCAGATGGACTACCGCGGGAGCGAGGCCTCGATCGCCTCCGCGAACCCGTCCCCGTGCGCGGATCCCGTGACCCACACGTTGTCGGGGAGCGACGCTCCCTCGAGCGAGGGGAGGCCATTTGCCACAAGGAAGAACGCCCCTACCTCTGCCGCGACCCGAAGGTCGCTTCGGGAGTCGCCGACCGCGATGGCGCAGGCGGCGGGGACGGCGTGCCGTTCACGGTCGAGGGCAACCGCGGAGGCCTTGTCGATTCCCTTGGGAAGGAGGTGCAGGGCGTGAACCTCGTCGACCTCGAGGCCCGGAACGGTTCGGCGCATGCGACCGTTGTCCTGGAGCTCGAGCCACCCGTACCCGGCCGACCGAAGGGCGGCGTTCGCCTCGTCGGGCTCGACCCAGCCTTGGAGCATGAGCGTGACCTCGGACCAGGGCGCCACGGGCCGGAGGCGCCGGGGGAAGCGCTCCAGGAGCAACGCTCCCGCGCCCGAGCGCACGATCGCCCGGATCGAGGCGGCGTGAGAGGGGGTCCCGGGGTTGTGGATCACGGTCTCGCCGGCCTCGTGGCGCTCCACGATCAACGCGCCGAGCTCCGCGATGTACGTGTCCGCCCCCAGGACTCGGGCCACTTCAGCGAGCCCTCGTCGGGTCCTGCCGGACATGAGCACGAGTCTCACGCCGGCCAGGTGGAGGCGTCGCAGCGCCTCGGCCGCGCGGTCCGTGACCCCGCCTCCGGGTGCCGCGAAGAGCGATCCTCCGGGGCCGAGGAGTGTGCCGTCGAGGTCCGCGTAGACGCAACGGAGCTCGGGGATGCTCGGCCGGTCCTCCGGGAGCCGCTTCACCGCGTTGCCTGCGTTGACACTCTCATACGCCGACCCTACATTGGCCGGAGAGGCGGGCGTGCTCAAGATCTCCCAGAAACTCGAATACGCGATGCGAGCGATGATCGAGCTCGCGAACCGGCAGGACGAGGAGGCCCTGGTGCCGGCGCGCGAGATCGCCGTGGCGCAGCAGATCCCCCTCCGGTTCCTCGAACAGCAACTCGGTGCCCTGCACAAGGCGGGTCTCGTCAAGAGCTTCCGGGGAGCCGGCGGCGGGTGTCGGATCGCGAAGGACCCCTCCGAGATCCGGGTGGCCGACATCGCCGACGCGATCGAGGGCCAGCTTTTCCCCATGTTCTGCCTCGAGCCGTCAGATCACACCTGCTTCCAGGACTCTCGGTGCGGGCTCCAGGGCTTCTGGGGCGACGTGGCGCGAGCGATCCAGCGCGTGTTCGAGGAGACCACGGTGGCCGACCTCGTGGAGCGCCAGCGCCGGGTCCTCCCCGGTCGACCCGTGTTCAGCGCCGAGCAAGTCCTCGGCCGGATCGGCTGAGCCCTCGCGGGGGGCCACCCAGGCCCCTCGAGCGGTCGCCGGGCCCCTCGGCAGCGTGCGCGCGGCTTCGGGGCGCGACCTTCGTCGGACCTAGGCCAAACGAGGCCCCCCGCCGGTGGCCGTATGCCGGATGAAAGGGGGACGGCATTCACCGTAGGCTTGAAGCCAGCGGCCGTCTGGTTCCCGTGGCCGGGTCCTATTCGAGGTGAGGAAGCGCCGCGCGACATGACATCCGACCAGGGCGAGTTCGGGCGGCCCGCGACACGGACCGAGCCCGTGATCCGTCTGGACGATCTCGAGCGAGGGCCCGACGGACCCGCCGAGCCGGCCGACCGGCCGGCGATCGTATTCGCACTGTCCTCAACCGATCCCGGGGAACGCCGCCGGGCGCTCGACGAGCTCATCCGATGGGGGATCACCGAGAGCGACGTGGGGGCCGTCTCGGAGCTCCTGCTCGACCCGGACCTGGGCGTTCGCCGGCGAGCTGCGGAGGCGCTGGTCGAGGTCGCGGAGCTGGTCGACCGGAGCCGGCTGGAGTCGGCGCTGGAAGACCCGGCGGACGAGGTGCGCGCCGCGGCGATCGCGATCGCCGCGGCGCGCACCCCCCCCGACACGAGCGCCCTGTTCCCGTTCCTTGCCGCGCGCCGGTGGCCGGTCGCCCAGGAACGCGCGTTCGACGTTCTACCGAGGTTGCTCCATCGCCTCCCCCCGTCGGAGGTGGAGCTCACCTCGCTGCTCCAGGCGCTTTCACGGTTGCCCTCGGCGCCGACGGCGCGCGAACGGGAGCGCCTGGGGGAGCTGGCAAGGGCGATCGGAAGAGAACGCCTCCTGGAGGCGCTGCGGTCTGCGGACGGACGTCGTCTGGGGGCGGTCTATCTCCTGTCCTGTGAGGGGAGCCCGGCGGCGCTCCGCGCCCTCGCCGAGCTGACCTCGGATCCCGTCGAGGAGGTCCGCGTCGAGGCTCGCGTCGCCCGAGAACGACTCGAGGAGCGAGCGGCGCGACCCTCCGGAGCGGGAGGCGACGATCGCCTCGACCTCACGGCCATCGAGCGGGGGGCGGATGCCGAGGTGGTCGGGTTTCTGGTCGGCGCGCTCGGGGATCCCGACCGGGAGGTTCGCGAGCGGGCCTGGGCCGCCCTAACGCTGGTCGACTGGGACGCCGTGCTGGTGTGGGTCAAGGAGACCCTCCGCTCTGGCAGCGATGCGGAGGCGGCCCGCGCGGCCCATGTGGCGGAACGGCTCATGCTCTCTCAGGTAGCCTCGGCCGTGATCGACCGAGGGGCGCGCACGGCCGTGGACCGACGAGGGCCGTTCGAGAGCGCTCTCGCCTCGTTCGGCCTGGAGCCCCAGTCCCTGCTGACCGCGGTGCTGGAGGTGGAGACGCCGTGGCGTCCGGCGGCGGCGCACCTTGCATGGCGAGCGGGAGGCCGAGGGGTCGTCACGGCGCTTCGGCGGCTGCTGGACGACCACTCGGGGAGGGTTCGTGCCGCCGTCCTGGAGATCCTCCGCGACGCCGGCCACCCCGAGGTGCGCGGCATCGCGCTCGAGCTCCTGGCGTCGGACCCGTCGCGGGCGGTGCGGCAGGCGGCGGTGTCCGTGGCGGCGTCCGCACCCGCCCAGGTGCGGACCCAGGCGCTCAGGCTGGCCGTGGACGATCCCGATCCGGAGGTTCGTCTCGCGGCCGTGCGCGAGCTGCCCGGGGGACTTTCGGACGAAGACGTCCGGAGCCTCCTGCCCGCCCTCGAGGAGGCGGACGAGCGGATCCTGGGACAGGCCGTTCGCCACCTCGCCGCACCCGATCGGAGCCCGGACCTTGTGTGGGAGGCTCTCGAGCGTTCCTCAGGGCCCGGCCGCGAGGCGCTGGTCGAACCGCTCGTCGAGGGAGATCGTGGAAGGCTCGAGCGCCTCGCGTGGCGCGGCCTCCGGTCGCCCGCCTCCGAGACCCGGGCGCTGGCGGTCGAGCTGGCCACGCGTGCCGGGACCCGGTCCGCGATCCAGGGGGTCGTCGAGGCGCTCGACGATCCGGTCGCGGCGGTCCGGGCGGCCGCCGCGCGCGGTCTTGCGCGGCTGCCGGGTGGCTTGGCCCTCGCCGCGCTCGAGCGGGCGCTGTCGGACCCCGATACGGCCGTGCGGGTGGAGGTGGTGGAGGCTCTGTCGGCGAGCGATGACCGTTCGGCGCTGGGCGCGTTGGTCGCGGCAGCCGTGGATGCCGAGGCCCGGGTCCGAGATGCGGCGATGGGCGCGCTCGGGAGGATGCGGATCGCCGGGACGACGGCGGACCGGCTGATCGACCGCGCGGTCGAGCTCGCGCCGGCGGTGGGCGCTCGAGCGGGATGGCTCCTACAGCGATTCGTCGGCCTGGAGGCGCTCACCGATCGACTTGGCGCGCTGGACAGCCGATCGAGGCTCCGCGGGGTGCAGGCGTTCGTGGCGATTGGCGGGCCCAGGGCCACCGATGCGCTCGTGGCGGCGCTCTCCGATCCGGATCAGGAGGTGCGGATCTCCGCTCTCCGCGGACTGGGCCGGCTCGGCGATCGAAGGGCGGTGGAGGCGGTGAGGCGCACGGCGAGCTCGGATCCGGTGGCGGCCGTGGCCGAGGTGGCGCGCGAGACCCTCGACCGGCTGACGGAGGCGCCGCGCCAGGATTAGCCTGACGCGAGACAGTCGGGGCGCTCGCCGTTTCGGCGGGGCCGAGCACAGACCGGGAGGGGCAGAGTGGTGGCGATCGTGATCGCGGTCGTGGCGGCTGCGGTCGCCCTCGTTGCGCTCGTGTGGCAGTGGATCACCAGGCGGGAGATCCGGAGCCTGCGAGAGCGGCGACCCGGGCGCCCTGCGGAGCCCGGTCGCTCGGTGGAGCGGGCGGGACGCGTCGGGTCACAGGCTGTCGCGAGCGAGGGTGTTGGTGGGGCGAGCACCGAGACCCTGGCGAGCGCCCGCGGGCCGCGGGAGGTCCGCGTCGAGCCCCCAGCTCTGCTCGTAGAGTCGGCGGGCGCTCGGGAAGCCCCCGCGACCGAGCCGCACGGCGGCGAACGGGGGATGACGGAGGCGGCTTTCGAGCCGCCCGTCGAGCAGGGCCGACCCGCGGGGCGCTCCGAAGCCGCGGTGCTGGACTTGCTCGATGACGACCGTCCCGACGTGAGGCGGAGCGCTGTCGCGGCGCTCGCCGCCGGAGGCGGAGCCCATGCGCTTCGGGGTCTCTCGTACGCCGCCGCTCGGGACCCGGCCGTGGAGGTACGGCGCGAGGCGATTCTGGGCCTTCGATCGCTGGTCGAGAGGCGGTCCGCGCCGACGGAGGGCGGAGCTTCCTGAGCTAGGAGGCTTTCCCCAAGATCCTCATGATCTTGGTGCCGCAGACGGGGCAGGTGCCTTGAGCGGCCCGCCGGCCGTTCTTGAGCGTAACCTCGGTGCCCTCGAACTCGCGCTTGGCGCGGCACTTCACGCAGTACGCCTCGTACTTGGCCATGCGGCCTCCTTCCCCCGAGTGCTCTCGAGGCCGCCTCGATGGCGGCCCCGTAGCACGATCGTCCCCTGCCCCAGGCACGGATGCAAGCACCCGCACCGGCCCGTTCGACCCCGGCCTCCAACCCATTCGGCCCCCTCCCGTTGCGCGGGAGCGGATTAGGATGACGGCCACGACCGGGCAGATGGAGGGACACCAATGGCTGAGGTCCAGCAGAACATCGCGGCGCTCCTGTCCGAGGACCGGGTCTTCGAGCCCCCCGCGGAGTTCACGGCGAACGCGCTGGTCAAAGACGCGTCGATCTACGAGCGGGCGGCAAACGACTTCGAGGGGTTCTGGGCGGAGCAGGCTGAGCGTCTCTCCTGGTACCGCAGGTGGGATACCGTCCTTGAGTGGAACCCGCCGTGGGTGAAGTGGTTCATCGGCGGCAAGCTGAACGCCTCCTACAACTGTCTGGATCGGCATGTCGAGGCCGGCGGGGGCGACAAGGTCGCCTACTACTGGGAGGGCGAGCCCGGTGAGAGGCGGACGATCACCTACAAGGAGCTTCTCGACGAGGTCTCGCGCTTCGCGAACGCGCTGAAGTCCCTCGGCGTGCAGCGCGGCGACCGCGTCGCGATCTACCTGGGGATGATCCCGGAGCTCCCCGTCGCCATGCTCGCGTGCGCCAGGATCGGCGTTCCGCACTCGGTCGTGTTCGGGGGGTTCTCGGCGGAGTCGTTGCGGGACCGGATCAACGACGCGCAGGCGAAAGTCCTGATCACGCAGGACGGGGGCTATCGGCGCGGTGCCGTGGTCCCGCTCAAGGCGAACGCCGACGAGGCGCTCAAGGAATGCCCGTCGATCCAGCACGTGATCACGGTGCGCCGTACGGGCGGCGAGCACCCGTTCACGCCGGGACGGGACCTCTGGTACCACGAGCTCGTCGAAGGACAGTCCACCGAGTGCCCGCCCGAGGAGATGGATGCTGAAGACGTCCTCTACGTGCTGTACACGAGCGGTACGACCGGCAAGCCCAAAGGGATCGTGCACACGACGGGCGGGTACCTGACCGGCGTGAGCGCCACCCACCGCCTGATCTTCGACATCCACGACGACGACGTGTTCTGGTGCTCCGCCGACATCGGGTGGGTGACCGGGCACTCCTACATCGTGTACGGACCGCTCGCCAACCACACCACCGGGATCATCTACGAAGGAGCGCCCGACTGGCCGGACAAGGACCGCTGGTGGCGGATGATCGAGGACTACGGGGTCACGATCCTGTACACGGCGCCGACCGCCATCCGCGCGTTCATGCGATGGGGGGCCGAGCACGTCGAGAAGCACGACCTGTCCTCTCTCCGGCTCCTCGGGACGGTGGGCGAGCCGATCAACCCGGAGGCCTGGGTCTGGTACTGGAAGGTCGTCGGGGGAGGGCGGTGCCCCATCGTGGACACCTGGTGGCAGACCGAGACCGGGATGATCCTCATCACCCCGCTTCCGGGGATCACCAAGCTCAAGCCGGGATCGGCGACCTTCCCCTTCCCCGGGGTTCAGGCGGACGTGCTCGACGAGCAGGGAAACCCCGTTCCGCCCGGCGGAGGCGGGTATCTCGTTCTTACACAGCCCTGGCCTGCGATGCTGCGGACGATCTGGGGCGACCCGGACCGATACGTGTCGCAGTACTTCGGTCAGTTCGGACCGAAGATCTACCTCGCCGGCGATGGGGCCCGTCGCGACGAGGACGGGTACTACTGGCTCCTTGGCAGGATCGACGACGTCATGAACGTCGCCGGCCACCGGCTGTCGACCTTCGAGATCGAGAGCGCGCTCGTCGACAACCCGAAGGTCGCCGAGGCGGCGGTGGTGTCGCGCCCGGACGAGGTGATCGGCGAGGCGATCGTGGCGTTCGTGACGTTGAAACAGGGATACGAGGGCAACGATGCCGTGGCCGGGGAGCTTCGCGAGCACGTCTCGACCAAGATCGGAAAGATCGCTCGTCCCCACGGAATCATCTTCACGACCGACCTACCCAAGACGCGCTCCGGGAAGATCATGCGGCGGCTGCTGCGCGACGTCGCGCGGGGGCGTCCGCTCGGCGACGTGACCACGCTCGCGAACGCCGAGATCGTCCAGCAGATCCACAGCATGGTCGAGGCACAGCCGACGGAAGAGGGCTGACCGCCTCACTGAGACAGAGAGGGGCGCCCGAGCGGGGGCGCCCCTCTCCGCCAGACCCGAACCGGCTCAGGGAGCCGTGGTGAACCCGAAGATGTCGCTGTTGCCCCAGGTCGCGGGGCAATCCTGCTGCGGCGCGGGCTTCGGGACCGCGGGCCCGATTCCACGAAGCGACGCTCGCCAGGCGTCCATGGCCGGGCAGTCGGCGCCGTTGCGCACGTCGTTCCACACGGCCACGCCAAAGTCGTTGGTTGCCGCCGCGTACACGTAGTCCCCAAGGAACCCACCCACCAGGTTGTTCTGGCTCGAGGCCCGGGGGTCACCCTCGGCTCCCCGATGGATCTCGGTCCAGTTCGAGGGCGTCCCGTCGGGAGCCACGTCGGCATGCAGCACGACTCCCACGAGGCCCCTGGGGTCACTGGTGTTGTCCCGGAAGGGCGTGGTGAACGCGTTGTACACCAGGTACGCCTCGGTTCCGTCCGGTGAGAGCGCCACCGCCGCGTAGTAGGGACGGTCGCCGGTCGCGATCGGGACGTCGATCGGCGAGGACCAGGAGTCGCCGCCGTCGGAGGACCACATGAGCTTGATGCGCGTGGTGTTGTCCACCGGGGGGCCCGCACTGCCGGAAGAGCCGTCGACCCACGCGTCGTACACGACGTCGGTCGCGCCCGATCCGGCCGGCGCCCCGTTGGCGATGGAGAGGCTGGGTGCGGACGACAGGTCGTCACGCGCCCCGGCGATGCCGTCCATCACGCAGCGGCCGAGCACCGGATCGACGAAGAAGCAGGTGTCGGTAGCTTGGGCGATGACCTGGGGGCGCGTCCAGGACTTCCCACCGTCGAACGAGCGAACGAGGATGTGCGCGCCGTGCCCCGGCGTTCCGACCGCGAACTGGTTGGCGACGACGTACACGACGCCGTGGCTGTCAGTCCGGATCGTGCATCCAGACCGTCCGAAGCCCTGCTTGGTGTTGAACGGGTTGTTCGACGCCGACGTCACCTGCTTGAGGGTCCAGGTCCGTCCGCCGTCCCTCGAGGTGCCGACCAGCAGGGGCTGGGGCGCCGCCAGTCCCCCGCTCAGGCTGCGAAAGGAGGCGAGGCACACGTACACGTTGCCGAAAAACGGGCTGGACGAGGCGTTGTCGGCCCAGATTTGCTCCTTGTCGCTGAACGTCGTGGACGACTGCTTGGTAACGATCACCGGATCGCTCCAGGCGCCGTTGTCGCCGGCCGCCGCCGCCGCCACGTCGTCGGTGTACGAGACGGCCATCGCCTCGAACCCCTTGAACGTCTGGGTTCCCGGGAAGTTCGAGGTCAGGTTCGCGTAGTAGAGACGCGACCCATTGGCCCACGAGAACCCGTTCGGCCCTGGGACCGGCCCGAAGGCGAGTGCGGGATCCCCGTCGGAAACCAGACCGTTCTCGAAGTAGTTCGGGATCGTCCCGATCGGCCCGTTCTCCTGAGGGACGCAGCCGGGGTCGGGCCCCACCGTCCCGAGGCAGTTGCGGGCCGAGAAGCCCGTATACGTCGGCTGGGTCCAGGTGTGACCCGAGTCGAAGGAGAAGTAGACGCCCGACACGCCGACTCCATCGGTGAACGGGCACGTGGTGTCGTCGCCGGCGTTGCACGCCTCCAAGTCGATGTTGTCGTTGGCGCCGGCGACGACGACGCTCGGGTTCGCGGGGTCGATCGCGACCGCAGGCTCGTTCTGCTTGTTCTGCGAGAACGGAGACGACGGGCTGCCCACCGTGACGAGCGAGTCGCCTCCCTGGGCGGTTGCGGGGACCCCGACCCCCGCCAGGAGGGTGCCGACCAACGCCACCCCGAGGAGCCAGGCAAGGTATCTGAACCTCACCCTCATCCACCTCCTTCCAACGCTTCCGGCCGAAGGCTTCTACCCTAGCGCCAGACGTCAGATCAGGCGCAACCGAAGCTGGGCGCTCGGGCCCCTCTCGTCCACACCCGTCCTGCTCGCCAGACCGGCCCTCCCCGCGCCGTCGCTCCCCCGGCCTCGGCTCTTGCCACGAACCGGGGTGATGTGGCTACAATGCGTTAGCACTCGGAGGCTCCGAGTGCTAGCAGTCCCAGGGACAGGGTGTGAGCGGCTCCCACCTGGGAGCCCGGTTGGGAAGAAGGAGGAAGGGATGGCACCGAAGCTCATCACCTTCGACGAGGACGCGCGGCGGGCGCTCGAGCGCGGTATGGATCAGCTCGCCAACGCGGTGAAGATCACGCTGGGGCCGAAGGGCCGCAACGTCGTCCTCGAGAAGAAGTGGGGCGCGCCGACCATCACCAACGACGGCGTCTCGATCGCCAAGGAGATCGAGCTCGAGGATCCCATGGAGAAGGTCGGCGCCGAGCTCGTCAAGGAGGTCGCCAAGAAGACCGACGACGTGGCAGGCGACGGCACCACGACGGCGACCGTGCTCGCGCAGGCGATCGTGAAGGAGGGTCTGCGGAACGTCGCGGCCGGGGCCAACCCGATGGCCCTCAAGCGCGGCATCGAGCGCGCCGTCGAACTGGCCGTCGAGGCCATCAAGAACCAGTCGAAAGAGGTCGAGGCCAAGCAGGACATCGCGCACGTGGGCGCGATCTCCGCGGCTGACCCCGAGATCGGTGAGCAGATCGCCGAGGCGGTCGACAAGGTCGGCAAGGACGGTGTCATCACCGTCGAGGAGTCGAACACCTTCGGGATGGAGCTGGAGCTCGTCGAAGGCATGCGCTTCGACAAGGGCTACATCTCCGCCTACTTCATCACCGACCCCGAGCGCATGGAGACGGTTCTCGAGGATCCGTACATCCTGATCGCCAACCAGAAGATCAGCGCGGTCAAGGACCTGCTACCGGTGCTCGAGAAGGTCATGCAGACGGGCAAGCCCCTGCTCGTCATCGCCGAGGACGTCGAGGGGGAGGCCCTCGCGACCCTGGTCGTGAACAAGGTCCGCGGCACCTTCCGCTCGGCGGCCGTCAAGGCTCCGGGGTTCGGCGACCGACGCAAGGCCATGCTGCAGGACATCGCCATCCTCACCGGCGGCCAGGTGATCAGTGAGGAGGTGGGCCTGAAGCTCGAGAACGCGACGCTCGACCTCCTCGGGCAAGCCCGCAAGGTCATGATTACCAAGGACGACACGACGATCGTCGAGGGCGCGGGGAAGGAGGAGGAGATCAAGGGCCGGATCAACCAGATCAAGGCCGAGATCGAGAAGACCGACTCCGACTACGACCGCGAGAAGCTCCAGGAGCGGCTGGCCCGGCTCGCCGGGGGCGTCGCCGTCATCAAGGTCGGCGCGGCCACCGAGGTCGAGCTGAAGGAGAAGAAGCACCGCATCGAGGACGCCGTCCAGTCCACGAAGGCGGCCGTCGAGGAGGGGGTCGTCCCCGGAGGTGGCGTGGCCCTGCTCGCCGCTCAGGCCGCGCTGGACAAGGTGGACCTCGAGGGAGACGAGGCGACGGGCGCGATGATCGTTCGCCGTGCGCTCGAGGAGCCGCTCAAGCAGATCGCTGCGAACGCCGGTCTCGAGGGCGGTGTCGTGGTCGAGAAGGTTCGTTCGCTCGCCCCGGGGTGGGGCCTGAACGCCGCGACCGGCGAGTACGAGGACATGTTCAAGGCGGGGATCATCGACCCGACCAAGGTCACGCGCTCCGCGCTGCAGAACGCGGCCTCGATCGCGGCGCTGTTCCTGACGACGGAGGCGGTCGTGGCGGAGAAGCCCGAGAAGGAGAAGGCGCCCGCCATGCCCGGCGGCGGGGACATGGACTTCTAGCCGTCACGAAACCGCAACACGCGGGCTGAACCTTCGGGGGGGCTCGAGCGAAGAACAGGCTGGAGCCCCCCTCTCTCCGGCGAGACGGGCCCCGGGGACACATCCCCGGGGCCCGTTTCCACGCCGGGGCCCCTGCCGCGGGATCGCGCGCTCGGGGCCGCAGGGGCGGCCTCCGCTCTGCCTTCGGGGCGTGGCAAAATCCACCCGCATGGCGACCACGCAGGCTTCGGCTCTTCTCCAGCGGCTCGAGGCGTGGTTCGCCCCGCTCTCTCGGGTCGTCGTGGCATACTCCGGAGGGACGGACTCCTCGCTGGTGGCGGCGGTGGCGGCTCGCGCGCTTGGGGACTCCGCGCTCGCCGTGACGGCCACGTCCCCGTCGCTACCGCCCGGTGAGCTCGCTCAGGCGCGGCGGGTTGCACGGGAGATCGGCATTCGGCACCGCACCGTGCGAACGCGCGAGACAGAGCGCTCCGAGTACCTGGCCAACGGGTTCGATCGCTGCTACCACTGCAAGACCGAGCTCTACGGGGTCTTGCGAGCGATCGCCGAGCAGGTGGGAGGAGCCACCGTGGTCTCGGGCGCGAACCTCGACGACCTAGGCGACTTTCGCCCGGGCCTGAGAGCTGCGGAGGAGCACGGGGTTCGGCACCCGCTCGTGGAGGTGGGTCTGCGCAAGCTCCACGTGCGCGCGGCGGCCCGGGAGCTCGGGCTCGCCCTGTGGAACAAGCCATCGTCGGCCTGCCTGTCGTCCAGGATCGCGTTCGGGGAGAGGATCACGGTGGAAGAGCTCGTTCGGGTCGGCCGCGCGGAGCGGGTGCTCCACGATCTCGGGTTTCGACAGTGTCGCGTGCGGGTTCACGGCCAGATCGCTCGGATAGAGGTGGAGGGGGAGGACCTTCCCAGGCTCGCCGACCCCGGCGTTCGAAAGCGAGTCGTGGGCGCGCTCCGCTCGCTGGGTTACCGATACATAACGCTCGATCTCGAAGGCTTCCGGTCGGGCAGCATGAACCCGGAGGGCGGCGGATGAGCACGGCCAGGCTCCATCTGACCTTCCCGGAGCACCTGATCAGCGAGCCCGTCATCCACAGCCTTGGCAAGGAATTCGACCTCGTGACCAACATCCGACGCGCCAACATCGAGGAGCGCTTCGGGTGGGTGATCCTGGAGGTCGAGGGCGACGACGAGCGGATCTCGAAGGCGATCGCCTGGCTCGTCGAGCGTGGGGTGCAGGTCGACCGGATCGAAGGCGCGAGCTGAGGCGCGGAAGTCGGGCCGTGCACGAGGAGCGCATCCCGATCCGCTGGCGGGACATGGACGCCTACGGGCACGTCAACAACGCGGTCTTTCTCACCTACCTCGAGGAGTGCCGCGACGCCTGGGTGCAGAAGATCCTGGGATCGGCGACCGACACGTGGGACTTCGTGCTCGCCCGAGTGGCGATCGACTACCGCAGCGAGCTCAAACAAAGCGATCAGGCCGTGATCGTCACGTGCCGGCTCCAGGGGATCGGACGGGCGAGCGTGCGCACCCGTGAGGAGATTCGCAAGCTCGACGGGACGCTCGTGGCCGAGGCGGAGAGCGTGATCGTGCCGCGCGATTCCTCGACCGGCCGGTCGCGTGCGCTCACGGCCGAGGAGCGCGCCGCATTGGAGCGGGAGGCGGCGAACTGATCGGAGGGTCGGGCTCGGCTCAGCCCGTCGGGGGCGGCTGACCGATGAGTCGACGGCCGTAGACGAAGTGATCTCGGTACCAGCCCGAGGCCACGTTCAGGATCGTGACGCCCCCGAGGCTCCCGGAGGAGTCGATCGCCCACCCGTTGCCGATGTAGACGTCGACGTGGTCGACGACGCCGTTGTCGTCTCCGTCGTAGAACATCAGATCGCCGGGTTTTAGGTCCTCGAACGCGATCGGCTCGGGAGTCGTGGCCGCCATGTCCGTCGAGCTCCGCTCCGGCAGCGACCATCCGCGGTAGTCGCGGGGCGGCACGTTGTCCCATCCGCTCGCGGCCGCCTTCATCACCCACCAGGTGATGCCGGAGCAGTCGAACCCGCCGACGGGCTGCGATCCACAGCAGTAACCCGGAGGGGTCGGGGCATCCCACTCTCCTGCGTAGACGTACGGATAGCCCACGTATTGGATGCCGAACTGGACGATCCTGCGTCTCGCCGGGCCGAGGTTCGGGAGCGTGATGGTCGCGTAGCCGGCCAGCTCCTCAGGCATCCAGGACGGCATCGTTGCCGCCCGATAGAGCGACCACGCGACCTCCGCCCTGGAGAGCTGGGTGTCGGGACCGACGTCGAGCGACTCGTCCGTGTGGTTGTAGCGCAGACCGATCCGCATGCCGATGGCGAGCGTGCCGAAGTCCGGGGGGGTGTCGAACGCCGTGCCGTTGCGCATGTGGATTGCGTCGAGCCCCTGGGCCAGGTTGCCGAGCCCGAGCGCGAGCACGAGCGCCCGATGTACGACGACCGTGGTCACGGGGTCGTTCGGGAGGAAGTTGCCCGACGGGTCGGTCGTCATCCACCCGTTTTGGACCGCCACGGCCGCATACGGGTACAGGGGATCGGCGCTCGGCAGGTCCGGGAAGGCGATGCTCGGGTCCGCGGCTTCACCGGGAGCGAACGCCAGGGCCACAGCGCGCGCGAACAGGCCCCGCGACTCGAGCGTGTCGGGCGCGAACGGGTAGGTCCCGTCCGCGTTCGGCGGGTAGTCGCGCATCCAGTCGTTGACCGCCCCGACGTAGTCGATGGCCGCCCTCGCCCAGTGGCGTTTCGGCACGTCCGACCACCTGATCCGACTCGTCTGTGCGGCTGCAGGGGAGGGGAGGCGCGGGAGCGCGGAGTCGGAGTCGCCCGCCGTGAGCGCGTCCCGGCGAACTCCGTCCAGTCTTGCCCCGGCGGGTCCGGGCGACAGGACCAGGGCGACGCATACGAGGACGGCGGGCAGCGCAAAGGGGCGCCGCAGGGGCCGCGACGGTGCCATACTCCCGTCCTCGGCGGCGCCGCCTGAGGACTTGAGCCGGTCGCCGTGAAGTCGGGTCGACCGGCCGACAGCCTACCGGTTGCTCGGCGTAGGGCGTTCTCCCGACGGTGGGCGTGCGGTACCCTTCACGGTCGTCGTCTCGGATGTGGAGTCTGGAGAGACCCCGGAGAGCGTGGATGTACGCGTGGACCTACCTCGATGCCTCGGGTCAGGAGCTCGGCAGATCGCAGCACTTCCCGGATGAGGAGTCCGCGGAGGAATGGATGAGCTCCGCCTGGCGGGACCTGTACGAGAACGGCGTCGAGGAGGTGGCTCTCCACGACCACCTACGAGGCCGCCGCATGTACCGGATGGGTCTCGGTTCGGAGTGAGGCGGCGAGAGCGGTAGGCTAGCTCTTCGGTCCCTCGGCTCGCGCACGCTCGACGTGCGCGAGGGCCTCGCGGAGATCCTTGAGCCACTCCTCCTGCCGTTGGGCCACCAGTCGGACGCACCACGCGAGCGCATGGCTCCTCGAGCGTGCCACGCCCGCGTCGACCAGCGTGTCGAGGACGCGCCGCTCCGGCATGTGGAGCCTGGTCATGGTCGGCACCGACAGAGTCGTGAAGAGCTTGCGGACATCGCCGCACTGAGCGCCCCAGGACACTCGGCGACCGAACCTCCGCTGGGCTTCGTCGGCGATACGCATTCGCTGCGGCCGCGTGTCCTCCCGGAAGCCATCGATCCGAGCCGCTCGTGCGGCCGCCACGGCCTCCCGCTCCGCGCCCTCGGGCAGCTGTGGCTCGGCGAGTCGCCCGACCACCAGGATCTCCTCTCGGTCGGCCGTCACCTCGGGTGGACCCTCGAACCAGTCGCCGGGCAACCGTCCGGCGAACCACCCGTGAAGGTCCGGCTCTGCACCGCTCCAGGTCTTGTCCATGGCGGGATAATTACATCCTTACATGTAATCGTCAACCGCCTCTGGGAGGTCCAACGAGAGGTGGGCAAAGCCTCCTCGCCCAGACTGCCGAGCGATGGTTTTCGTGCCGGTGATCGGGGCGCAGATGCCGTGACGGCCTCTCGGCGTCAGCCGAGGTAGGCGGCCGGGTCCTCCACGAAATCGTCCAGGCACCCCTTGGAGCAGAAGTAGTAGGTCGTGCCCTGGTGCTCGTGCTTCCACTCCGCGGTGGCCGGATCCACCTCCATGCCGCAGACCGGGTCGATCTCCACGGGGACCTCCTCGTCCGACTCTGCCGATAGTGGAGAATACGCTCGACCTGGCCGCGCGGGGGCGTCAGACTGGTTGCATCGTGCGCCGAGGGGGGAGCGCTGATGCAGTCTGCCATGGTTCGACCCGGCAAGACGGCGGGCGCCCTGATGCTGGTGGGTGGGGCGCTGGCCGCGATCGGAACGCAGCTCGACTGGTTCACCGCCCGAGCGGATCTGACCTCGCTCGGCGAGTCCGTACAGGCGCAGGTGGCCAAGGGGTCGGATACCTCCGACGGCAAGATCTTCGTGTGGGTCGCTCTCGGTTTGGTTGCGGCGGGTCTCGTGCTGCTGGTGCTGAAGGCGCGCCCGAGCCGGCTCGCGCTGTCCCTGATCGCGATCGCGGCATCGGCCTTCGTCGGGGGCTTCGGCCTCTACGATGCGCTGACGCCGAAGGCGCAGGCGATCGACGAAGCGGCCTCGCGACTGGGCGGGGGAGCGGCCGTGCGTTCCCTGCTCGAGCGGCTGTTCGACCAGGGAATCCTGACGATCTCCGTGGAGGTTGGTCTGTGGCTCGTCGTCGCGGGCGGCGCCGTGGCGCTGGTGGGCGCGATCGCCGGAGCGGCCTCTCGGACGAAGCCGGTCGCGGTCGGCGTCGGGACCGGGTTCGGCCCGCAGGGCGTGGAGCCGGCGATCGGAGCGGATGCGGTTCCACCGGCGCCACCGACGTCGTCCGGGACCGCCGCCCCGCCGCCGATGCCGGGCCCCACACCTTCGCCCGAGGCGCCTCCCGCGCCGGATCTCCCACCGCCCGGGCCGGGCGGCTACGAACCCCGCTGACCATCGAAGCCCGACCTCGACCCGAAGGGAGCCGGTGTAGGGATGCAGGAGGGTGTCGGCAAGCTCGCCGTGGCTTCCGCGCTCGTCGTCGTCGGTAGGGCGGGAGCAGGGGCGCGTACGTAGGCATGCGAACGACCGAGCTCACGATCGATACGGCGGGTCGGCGTGTCGTCGACGTGACCGGCGAGGTTCGACGGTTCGTGGGCCAGGGTACCGAGAGCGGCATCGTCCACCTGTTCCTCGCCCACGCCACGGCCGGCCTCGGGCTGATGGAGACGGGGGCCGGCTCCGAGGCCGATCTCGAGGACCTGCTCGAGCGCCTGCTTCCGCGAGACGACCGGTACGCCCATCGACACGGCCCTCGGGGTCACGGCGGAGACCACCTGCTGCCGGTGCTCGTCTCCCCGTCCTTGACCCTTCCGGTGGAGGAGGGCAAGGTGGTCCTCGGGACCTGGCAGCACGTGGTCGTCGTCGACCCGAATCGCGAGAACGACCGACGTCGACTGAGGCTCACGCTCATCCCGGGGTGATTCGATCGGCGGCCGGCACGAGCCGCCGAGGAGGTCAGAGGTACAGTCCCGGCGCGCGCTCCGTCCCTGCGGCCGAGCCGACGGCCTGCACGTCGCGCTCGCGAAGCAGCAAGCATTCCTGACCGTTCAGCTCGACCTCCAGTCCGGCCTGTGGGAGGAAGAGCACGCGATCGCCCGCTCGGACGCTCCGCACATCCGGGCCGACCAGCACGACCTCGCCCCACACGCAGCGCTTGGGAGCGGGTGCCGCAGTGGCCGGAATCAACAGCCCCCCGCGGGAGGTGCGCTCCCCGTTCTCGGGGTGGAGGACCACCAGCCGGTCGCCGGTCAGGCGAATCTCCTCCTGCGGCTCCTGTGGACGGCGCTTCCGGCGGGTGCTCGAGGACGCTGCTGTCGACCGAGGCATCTCGTACAGGATTCTAGACGCGCTCGTTCGGACCACCGGGGTCGTCGAGGATCGAGGCCGCGATCCGGGCCCTGAGCTCGGCCGGCCAGCCGAGGTAGGCCTGGATCCATTCGGCTCGCTTGTAGAACCGGTGGAGAGGGTGCTCCCAGGTGAAGCCGATCCCTCCGTGGACTTGGATCGCGCGCTCGCAGGTGCGCACGGCTGCTTCGGAGGCCAGCGCCTTGGCGGCGGCCGCGGCGCGCGCGGCTTCGGCAGCCTCGGTAGCCACCGAGGCTGCGGCCCACCGAACCGACGAGCGAGCGCACTCGATCTCTGCGTAGGCCTCGGCGAGGCTCTGCGAGACCGCCTGGAAGGCGCCGATCGGCCGGCCGAACTGCTCTCGAGTCCGCGCGTGCTCGACGGCCATTTCGAGGGCGCGAGACGCAAGGCCCACCGCTTCCGCGGCGAGGAAGGCGAGCGCGCGATCCCGCAGGCGCTCCAGGAGCCGCGCCGCGTCCTCCCCCTCGGCAAGCGGCCGCCCCTCGGCCCCCTCAAGGAACAGCGCGCCGAGTCTGCGCGTCGTGTCAACCGTTTGGAGATCTCGACGCGAGACGGGGTCCTGATCGAGCCGGACAGCCCACAATCCGGGCCCCGCCGAACCCTTGGCCGCGACGACCGCGAGGTCCGCGATCGCGAGGTCGGGGACGAACCACGCGGAGCCGTACAGCCTGGAGCGGTCCGCGGCGGGTCCGGCCCCGACGGGGAACCGGATCGGGTCGGGCTCGCCGGAGGGCCCCATCCACGCAAGGGTCGCGACGGTCTCGCCCGCGACGACCTCCTTGACGAGATCCGGCGCGCCGGCGAGCGCCGGAAGCGCGAGCACCACCGTGGCGAAGAACGGACCCGGGAAGAGCGCTCGTCCGAGCTCCTCGCCCAGCGCGCATTCCTCCACGAATCCAAGGCCGGCGCCTCCTGCCTCCTCCGGGGCCGAGATCCCGGTCCACCCCAGCGCCGCCACCTCCGGCCAAAGGGACCGCTCGAAGCCGTCGCCGTCGGCGAGGGAGCAGACGCGTTCGAGGGGGTAGCGGGCGCCGAGGAACTCCCGGGCCTGATCCCGCAGCATGGACTCCTCGGGCGTCTCGGACAGGTTCATGGTCGGGCGCGGCTCACCGGCTCCTGGGGAGGGCAAGGATGCGTTCCGCGACGATCCCCAGCAGGATCTCCGAGGTCCCGCCTTCGATCGAGTTCCCCCGGCTGCGCAGCTGGAGCCGCTGCCACAGGCCGTCCAGCACCGCGTGCTCCCCACCGGAGAGCATCGCGTACGGACCCTCGATCTCCAGGGCGAGCTTGGTGAGTCGCTGGTTGGCGTCGGCCCACATCAGCTTGACGATCGAGCCCTCCGGGCCCGGCACTCCCGTGGCCATCAGCGTCGACAGGGCCCGGTAGTTGGTGAACCGGAGGGCCTGGAGCTCGCTCCAGAGCTGGGCGATCCGGTCCCGCACGAGCGGATCGTCGGCCGCACGACGTCTCCCGCGTCGTGTGGTTCGCGCGAGGTCGATCAGTCGCGAGAGCGCGATCTCCAGGCGAACCGTCAGCATCACGGCGAGGTTCGCCCGCTCGTACATGAGCGTCGTGATGGCGACGTTCCAGCCCTCGCCGGGACGACCAATCACGTTCTCCACCGGGACGGGGACCTCGTCGAGGAAGATCTCGTTGAACTCCGCTTCGCCGGTGATCTGTCGGAGCGGTCGCACCTCGACGCCGGGCGCGCGCATCGGAACGATCAGGTACGTAAGGCCCGCGTGGCGTGGGGCCGTCGGATCGGAGCGAGCCAGGAGGATGCAGAAGTCGGCTTCGTGGGCGAACGATGACCACACCTTCTGGCCCGTGACGACGTAGTGACGACCGCGGAGCTCGGCGCGGGTCCGCAGGGATGCGAGGTCCGAGCCGGCCTCGGGCTCGGAGAACCCCTGGCACCAGATCTCCCGGCCGGTGAGGATGGGGCGCAGGTATCGGGCCTTCTGCGCCTCGGTTCCGTGGAACAGGATGGTCGGTCCGGCCATGCCGAGGCCGATGGGGGTCACGTGCTCGGGGGCCCCCGATCGCCCCATCTCCTCGAGGAAGATGAGGTGATGCGTGAGGGGAGCGTCGAAGCCGCCGTAGGCTCTCGGCCACGTGAGCCCGACGAACCCCGCTTCGTACAGCCGGGCGGACCACTGGCGAAGGAACGCCAGGCGTTCCGGGCCCTCCAGCGGCTTCGTCCCCGGCTCGTCCCACTGCGGGGGAGCGTTGGCGGCGAGCCACTCGCGGAGCCGCGCGCGAAAGGCCGCCTCGTCCGGCGAGTCGCGAAGATCCACGGCGTCAGCTTACGGCCGCGCTCTGTAGGATGCGTCGTCGATGAAGGCTTCCGAGCTGCTGCGGCATGCCACGGCCCGTCTGAAGGCGTCCCCGGCCATCGACCACTGGCAGAGGGATCGCGAGGCGCTCGAGGCCGAGGATCTCCTCGCCCACGCCCTGGGAGCAGACGAGGTGGATCGGGAGCTCGAGGTCCCCGAGCGCGTCCGCCGCCGGTTCGATGCGATGATCGCCCGGAGGGCGACCGGGGAGCCCGTGCAGCTGATCAAGGGCTACGCGGAGTTTCGAGGGCTGCGCCTGATCGTGAAGCCGGGTGTGTTCGTCCCGCGGGACTCGACTGAATTCCTTGCAGAGCAGGCCATTCGGCGCCTCCGTGGACGAAGGCGACCCGTCGCCGTCGATCTCGCTACCGGGAGTGGAACCGTCGCGCTGGCGATTGCAAACGAGACCAGGGGCGTCCGCGTCTTCGCCACCGACGTGGCGGTGGACGCCGTCCGGGTCGCCCGCACAAACGCCGAGCGCTTGCGGCTTCGTGCGACGTTCGTGAAGGGGGATCTGTTCTCCGGGCTCCCTCCTTCGCTGCGACACCGGGTCGACGTGATCACCCTGCACCCCCCGTATGTGGCGCGGGGCGAGCTGAAGGAGCTGCCCGATGAGATTCGCAAGTTCGAGCCCGTCCACACGCTCACCGATCACAGCGAGGACGGTCTCGGCCTCGTCGAGCGCGCCGCGGCCGAGTCGCGGGACTGGTTGCGGATCGGCGGCTGGCTGCTCATCGAGGTGAGCCCCGATCGCGCGCGGTCCGTCGCGCGGGTCCTCCGCGGGCATGGGTTCCGCGACGTCCGGAGCACCAAGGGTGGCGACCTGAAGATCACGAGGGTGGTCGTGGGTCGACGCTGACCCTCGCCGCCGGGATCGCCAGGCGCCGGAAGCAAGCGACCCTGCCGTGGGAGGATTTCGACGCCATGACCGACGCCTCCAAGAGCCGGACGACCAGACGCGAGCGACGAGAGCGCGCGAGGGAGCGACGACTCGAGCTCGAGCGGCGGCGAGCGCGGCGGCGGACCCTGGTCTCCTCCTCGGCGGTGGCGGTGATGCTCGTCCTGGTCGGGATGGTGCTGTTCGGGCGCATCCTGAGAGGTGGGACGGGTCCGGCGGCTCCGGGGCAGGTACAGGTGTCCGGTCCGGCGCGACCCGCGCCCCTCGCGATCGGGGACCGCGTGCCGGCGTTCTCCGCGCCGCGGCTCGGCGGCGGCCGTGTCTCCTGGAGCGAGTATTCGGGTTCGCCCGTCGTGCTGGCGCTCTGGGCCCCGTGGTGCCCGCACTGTCAGACCGAGCTGCCGATCCTCGCAAAGCTGGCCGGGCAGTTCCCGAACGTCCGGTTGATCACGATCGCCTCCGCGATCGGAGAGCGCTCGGGTCCCTCCCCCGACGAGTTCGTGGAGGACCATCACCTCACGTTTCCCGTCGCGATCGACGACGCAAACGGGCTTCTCGCCAGGGCGTTCGGGCTCCGGTACTTCCCCACCGTCTACTTCGTGAGCTCGGACGGGACCGTGCTGCGAGTCCTCGAGAAGGCGGCCCCGGCCAGCACGCTCCGAACGCTGTTCGCCGCCGTCCACTGAGCCGTCCACTGAGAGGTCGGCCGCCTTGCGTGTCCGGGGGCCGCGGTCGAAGATGGCGCCCATGTGCGGCGGGAGGACCCGAGGCCGTGTGGGAGGAGGCCGTCTCACGGCCCATGAGCGAACCGCTCCTTCGACGGCCGCGAGCGCCGTCTCGCCGAGTCCCGCGCTCGTGCTCGTCCTGGTCCTCGTGCTCGTCCTGGTCCTTGTGCTCGCCGGGACTCCGGTCGCCTATGCGGGGCCTCCGGACCCGGCCATCTCGGGGAGCGTTCGAGGGAGCCCGGCAAGCGGCGGCGTTCTGACAATCGAGATCGACGCGCGGAAGGCCGGCGGGTGGCAGGGCCTCCACGAGCTGGACGTCGATCTGGTGGTGGCGGGCTCGGTCGCGGACGCCATCTCCTACGACGTCGAGAACGTCATGCTCGACCTGGGTGCCTCTCGCGTGTTCGCCGGAACCGGGTCGCTGGCCACCGGCTCCTATCTGGCCGTGAACGGCGCAGACATCGTGGTGACCACCGGAGGCGCCGACCTCGCGATGAGGTTCAAGGCGCAGGTCCTGCGGACGATCCCGTCCGATGCGCGGGTTCGGCTGACGGCCGTCGACGACTTCGGTCGTCGGACGACCGTCGTCAGGTCGGTCCGCGCTCCGGAAGCGTCCGGCGGCCTCTCGTGGGGAACCGTCGTCACCGCGATCCTGGTCGCGCTGCTCCTGGGAGCGTTTCTCGGCAACCTGGTCGCGTCCAGACGTCGGCCGGTGCCCCGACTGTCCGTGTACGCCACGATTCAACGCCGGATCGCGGAGCGACCGCCCGGGGCCGCGTCGTGAGCGCGGACGGCGCCCGCTCGGGCCTGTGGAGTGCGCTGACGACCCGGCTTGCCGACGAGCGCTCGGATGGTGAGGTCGGATTCTGGGAGAGGCTGCGAACGTCGCTCGATCCCCTCGAGAGTCGACCAAGGCTCGCTCCTGACATCGAGGTGAAGACGTTCCACCTCCGCTGGGGCAGCGACTACGCCGTGATCGCGAATCCGCGACGGCTGCTCCACTATCGGCTCGAGCCCGGAGAGCTCGAGCTCGTCGAGCTGATGGACGGCACGAGAACGGTCAAGGAGATCGTCGTGGAGCGCTTCCGGGAGTCGGGAGACCTCGAGCTATCGGGCGTGGCGGATCTCGTCTCCCAGCTGCGCGACGGGGATTTCCTCGATGCGCGGTATGTGGACGTGGCCCAGATGATCCAGCGGGCGCTTCACCCGGTGTCGCCCGCTCGCGCGAAGACCCGCCAGTTCGCCACGACCCTGTCGGTCGACTGGCCGGGCGCCCACCGTTTCGTCGCGTGGGCATACCGGCGCGGCTTGAGGGCGTTCTTCAACCGGTGGGTGGTGGCGCTGGGAGGTCTGGTGGCCGCCGGAGGCTTCCTCGCCTTCCTGTTCGCCTACCGTTCAGGGCGGTTCGGGATCACCGCGGAGTCCCCGGCCAGCGAGTCGCTGATCCTGCTCGGGCTCAACTACTTCCTGACGTTCGCCCACGAGCTCGCCCACGCGTTGGTGTTGGTGCACTACGGACGGCGCGTGAAGAGCGCGGGGTTCATGCTCTACTTCGGGTCGCCGGCGTTCTTCGTGGACGCGTCCGACGGGTTGATGTTGGACCCCCGACGACGGATCGCGCAGTCCTCCGGCGGGCCGGTCGCCGAGCTCTTCATCGCGGGGGCCGCGTCTCTCGCCGTCGTGGCCTTTCCCGGCGGACCGCTGGCGGGGGTCCTGTACAAGTTCGCCCTTCTGAACTACTTCGTGATCTTCCTCAATCTCGTGCCGCTGCTCGAGCTCGATGGGTACTGGATCCTCTCGGACCTCATCCAGGTGCCCGACCTCCGGCCGAGGTCCCTGCAGTTCATCCGGTACGACCTGTGGCGCAAGGTGCGGGGGCGTGAGCGCCTGACCAGGCAGGAAGTCGGGCTCGCCTTGTACGGCGTTCTCGGGGTCGCGTTCACGGTCTTTGCGGCGGCCACCGCGCTGGTGTTTTGGCGGGCGATCTTCGGCTCGCTCGTCTCCCGCCTCTGGGACGGCGGGCCCGTCAGCCGATTGCTCCTGCTCGCGCTGGCCGTGTTCCTGGCCGGTCCTGTGATCCGGGGGCTCATCGGCCTCGTCCGAGCGCTCGGCCGACGCCTCCGTGCGATCTGGGAACAGGTGCGGTTCCGACTCCAGACCTCGTGGCGGGTCGAGGCCGCCCGCCTGATCGACGCGCTGGACATGTTCGAGGATCTCCCCGAGGAGGTTCTGTCCGACCTTGCCGGGCGTGTCCGCCTCCGGACGGTTCCCGCGGGGAAGTCGGTGGTCCGGCAGGGAGACCGGGCGGAGGCGTTCTACGTCGTGCGCCGCGGGGCGCTTCAGGTCGTCGAGGTCGATCCGACGTCGGGCACGGAGCGGGTCCTTCGCACGCTCGGGCCCGGAGAGTCGTTCGGGGAGCTCGCGCTCGTCGAGGCGGCCCCGCGGTCGGCGACCGTTCGGGCGATCGGCGAGGCGCAGGTGTTCGAGATCGACAAGGGGACCTTCGACCGGCTCCTCGCCGACATGATCCACGCTCCAGAGTTCGCCCCCGGCCTTCAGCGAATCTCCGAGCTGCGCTCCTTGCCCGCGTTCTCCACGCTGGAGCCCGACGAGCTCTCGGACGTGTTGGCGCACGGGACCTGGGTCACGGTCGCTCCCGGTGAGATGCTGGTCGAGCAGGGCGCGGTGGGCGACGCCTTCTACGCCCTGGGCTCCGGGCAGGTCGAGGTCTTCGAGGACGGCGTGCTCACGCGGACGCTCGGACCCGGCGCGTTCTTCGGCGAGATCGCGCTGCTCATGGACGTTCCCAGAACCGCGACGGTGGTCGCGAAGACGCCCGCTCGAGCCTTCCGCCTCGATCGGGAGGGCTTCGACCGGGTCCTTGTGCGGGCATTCCGTCGCGGGACCCTCAAACCGACCTCGGAAGCTGCCCGAACGTGGCAGCATTAGCGGGCTCGATTCAGAGGGGATGCGATGGACTGCTGGCACTGCCGTCGGACGGCGGTCGGCGTCTGCAGGTTCTGCGGCCGGGGTATCTGCGAGAACCACGTGGAGACGCTTCCGTACGTGCTCGAGCTGTTTCGCGGTGGAGAGGTGACCAAGGCGCTCGTGGTGGAAGATGCGCTGTTTTGCGGCGCGTGCACTCCGCGCCCGGACCCGCTCGACCTTCCGGAGCTCGACGCCACGGAGTGACGTGCGTCACAGCCGTTCCGGTGACGAAGGTCACGTGCCGTTTGGTGACGAGCGACACACGCGTTCGGACGGCGCGGGGGCACGATGCCGAAAGAGTTGCGGTCCAGCCCTGCGGGGCCCGGGCGGTGCGAGGAGGTGAACCAGGTGGCGGAGAAGAAGGTTTCTCCCAAGAAGCCGGCGGCCAAGGGGACCAAGAGCACGCAGAAGGCGGCGGCGACGCGGGTGACCAAGAAGAAGACGCTCAAGCGGGCGGTCCACAAGCGGATCGCCTAGGGCTCATCGAGAGCCAGCGCAGATTCCCGTGACGGGCCCGGGGCGAACCCGGGCCCGTCGTCCGGTGGGGGCTGGTTCGAAGGAGGCGCGTTGACTACGCTCAGCGCGATGGTTCGCCGGGGCGGCGTGCTGACCGGGATCGAGGCCGACATGGCCACTACCCCGCTGTTCGAGGGGGCCGACCCGATCGTTGTGGCGCGCCTTGCCGAGCGAGGGGCCGTGCGGCGGTTCCGGCGCGGGACCTACCTCTTCCACCAGGGCGACGAGTCGCCCACTGTGATGTTCTTGGTCGACGGGAGGGTGGAGATCAGCTCCCTGTCCGTCGGCGGACAGCGCCAGCTCCACACCACGATCGACCACCCGCAGTTCTTCGGCGAACTCGGTGTGCTCGGCGACATGCCGAGAACCGCCTCGGCGCTGGCGCTCGAGGAGTCCGATGTCTGGATCGTCGACGGGGAGGTGTTCCTCGAGTTCCTCGCGCATGAGCCGGGGGTGTCCCTCGCCCTCCTACGCGCCCTTGCACGGCAGGTCCAGTCTCACGAGGCCTTCGTCGAGGACCTGCTCTACCTCGATCTCAAGGGTCGGGTGGCCAAGCGGCTGCTGCAGCTCGTGAGCCCGAGCCTGGACGAGCTCCCTCCCGACGGTGCCGTGGTGCCCTCCATCGTCACGCACGCCGACCTTGCAAGCCTGTGCGGGGGGAGCCGCGAGAACGTGACGAGGATCCTCTCGGACTTCCATCGCCGCGGGCTGCTCGAACGGGACGCGCGCCGCTTCGTCCTCCGCAACATCGGAGGACTCGCCCGCCTGGCGGGACTCTGAGCCGAGGCGGTCCTCAGCCGCCGATCATCGACATGCTGCGCTCGGGCTGGACGAAGTCCGCGTGGTTGATGCGGTGTCCCGACCACTTGCGCCAGACGGCGGCGCGAATCAGCTGCTCGATCTCACGATCCGACGCTCCCGAGCGCAGCGGTCCCCGGAGGTCGGTCTCCTCCAGCGCGAACAGGCAAGCCCTCACCTGTCCCTCGGCCGTGACCCGGAGGCGGTTGCAGCTGTCGCAGAAGGGTTCCGTGACCGAGGCGATCACGCCGATGCCTCCGGGCGAGCCGTCCGCGAAGGCGAAGCTCGTCGCCGGCTCGTGGTCGGGCCCGAGGGGGGCGAGCGGAAAGACCCGATCGATCGCCTCGACGATCGAGCGGGACGGAACGACCTTCGCTCGCTCCCAGGCGCGCCCTGCATCGAGCGGCATGTACTCGATGAACCGGACGACGTAACCCGTCTCACGTGCCCAGCGGGCGAAGTCGACGACCTCGCCCTCGTTCTGCCCGCCGATGACGACGCAGTTGATCTTGACGGGTGTCAGACCGGCGACCTCCGCGGCGCGGATGCCGCGAAGGACGCGGTCGAGCGCGTCCCGCCGAGTCATCTCGGCGAACCGGTGCCGCATCAGCGAGTCGCACGACACGGTGACTCGGTCGAGGCCAGCTGCGGCAAGCGGGGCGGCCAGCCGGTCGAGCAGGACCCCGTTGGTGGTCATCGAGATGTCGAGCTCGGGCCCGACCTCGCGGAACATGCGAACGAGCCTCGGCAGGTCGGCGCGAACCGTCGGCTCACCGCCGGTGACCTTGAGCGAGCGGACGCCGAGCGAGACGAAGATCCGGAGCAGACGCGCCAGCTCCTCGAACGTCAGGATGTCTCGCTTGGGGAGCCAGGCGAGCCCCTCCGCCGGCATGCAGTACGTGCAGCGGAAGTTACAGCGGTCGGTCACCGAGATCCTCAGGTCGTCCGCCACCCGGCCGAACGTGTCCACGAGCGGCCCTTCGGAGGGCGGGACGGTCCTCGGCGCCTGCCTGTTTTCGATCGCCATGATCGAGAATTGCCAGACTACCCCTCGGGGCTCGGAGCGACTAGGCCTCCTCCGGGTCGAGCTCGGGGAGCAGCGACCGGAGCGTGTCCATGGCGGCCTCGAGCGCGCGCCGGCGGGGCGCTCCACCCGCCATGCTCCGCCCCACGGCGGAGCCCAGCAGGAACGTCGTGAGCGGCGTGATTCGACGCTCCACGCGGTGCGCGACGTCACGCGCAACCGTCAGCAGCTGGGCGGTCTCCCGCTCGCTCAGCGTGTCCTCGCCGAGCGCCTCGGCGAGCTGATCGATCCAAGCGTCCATCTGGCTCCTTCTCCTTCTGGGATGGCTCACACGTGACCTGGGATGGCTCACACGTTAGCCCCGCAGGGCCTCGCGCGTGCGGCGGGCCACGTAGTCGCGGAGCGCGTCGTCGACGGCCGGGTCGAGCCCCGGATCTTCGTAGGCCTCGAGCAGGTCCTGCCACGGCCGCCACCCGGCGCCGCCGACGGGGCTCCAGCGGCGAAGGTTCCGCAGGGTGTGGCCGGCCCCGAGGAAGGTTCCCCCTGGGCCGGCCTCGCAAAGGGCGTCCAGCGCCAGGCTCTCCTCGTCCACGGGCAGGTCGGCCTCGAGGAGGCGCTCGAACACCTCGAGCGCCGCCACGTCCTGCGCGAGCTTCTCGATCGAGGTCACGAGCGAGCCCTCGAGCCAGCCGGCCGCGTGCAGGATCACGTTCGCGCCGGACAGGAGGGCAGGCCACAGCGCCATCAGCGACTCCTGCATGGCGAGCGCGTCCGGGGCCGGGGAGGAGGTGAACGCGCCCCCGCCGCGGAAGGGCAGCCCGAGCCGACGGGCGATCTGCCCGCTCGCGAGCATCGCGAGGCCGTGCCCTGCGGTCGCGTAGCGGGGACGGCCGTCCCGCAGGTCGAGCTCCGAGATCGACGAGCCGAACACGCATGGCGTGCCGGGTCGGACGAGCTGCACCAGGGTCAAACCGGCAAGGACCTCGGCCGTCGTCTGCGCAAGCGCGCCGGCCAGGCCGAGCGGGGCCGTCCCGCCCGCGAACACGAACGGCATGAGCACGACCGGCTGCCCGGCATCGGCGTACGCCATAAGCGAGCCCGCCATCCGCTCGTCGTACTGGAGGGGGCTGATCGGGTTCACGATCCCGAGGAGGACCGGCTCGCGCGCGATGGCCTCGCGCCCACCGAACACGATCGCCGCCATCTGGACGGAGTCGCGTGAGGTCTCGGCGGACGCGCCGACGGGGAAGAACGGCTTGTTCGACCACCGCAGCACGTCGTAGTCCATGTCGAGGTGTCGCGTCGCAACGGGGAGGTCATCGGGCTCGACGATCCCGCCCTCGTTCAGGTGGAACTGCGGAACCGCCTGTGTGAGGCGGACGAAGGTTCGGTGGTCCTCAGCGGTCGCCGGACGCCGGCCCCGGTCGGGGTCCAGGACGAACGGCGCGCCCCCGGTGGGAGCGATCGCGACGCGTTCCCCGCCGATCTCAACGCTCCTGGTCGGGTCGCGTCCCCGGACGGTGAAGATCGAGGGCGCAAGCTCGAGGCAACGGGCGACGAGCCCGCGCTCGAGACGCACGACGTCGCCCTCGACCCGCGCCCCGGCCTCCTGGAACCGTCGCAGGGCCGGGGGATACGCGAACCGGCAGCCGATCTCTTCCAGGAGCGTCAGGGCCGCCCGCTCGATGCGATCGACCCCCTCCTCGGCGAGGACCTCAAGATGTGGAAGCCGGACGTTCCACAAGGTCGATCAGCCTCCCTTCGAGCTCGCCCAGGCCCACATCGACGATCTCGATCGGACATCCCAGGAATTCCGCGACCGCGCGAGCGCGCTCGGTAAGGATCGGATCGCGCTCGCGGCGCAGGTAGCGCACGTGGGTGACGTGATCGAAGTAGGGGCCTCGCAGGAAGGGGAACCGTCCCACCCCGAGCCCCTCCACCACGGCGCGATCCCAGTTGCGCACGAGCCAGTCGGTGAGGAAGAAGGTTCCGGGTCGCTCGCGAAGAGCTTCGAGCACGGCACGGCCGCCCAGCATCTCGTAGCAGTGAGGCCCGGGCGTGCGCTCGACGCCGTGGTCCTCGAGCACGGCGTCGAGCGCCCCGCCTGTCCCGCAGTCCCCGTAGACGACCACGACCCGCTCGTACCGCCGCTCGAGGTGTCGGAGCCTCCGGTCGACGTCGGGCGCGATGCGCTTGGGAGACAGGTGGTGCCGCGCAGGGACCGTATGGATGTCCGCCTCCCAGCCGCGTGCCCAGGCGATCTCGCGCACCTCGCGTGCGAGGGCGCCGCAGGTAAGGATCGCGAGCGGCCGGCGATCGGCGCCCTCGTTCATCAGATGCCCGCCAGCCGCTCGTCACCGACGAGGGCGAGCGCCACGCGGACGGCCTCGGGAGCGTTCGGCGCGAACCCGTCGGCTCCGATCTGACGGGCCCATTCCTCGGTGACCGGCGCACCGCCGACCATCACCTTGACCGATCGCCGGAGACCGGCCTCCTCGAGGGCGGCGAGGACGCCGCGCTGCTCTGGCACCGTCGTGGTGAGAAGCGACGAGAGGCCCACGATCGACGGCTCGAGCTGGCGGACCGCCTCGACGATCCGCTCGGCAGCGACGTCCTTGCCCAGATCGTGCACCTCGAAGCCCGCCGTCCTCATCATCGCGCCGACCATGTTCTTGCCCAGGTCGTGCAGGTCCCCCTTGACGGTGGCCATCACCACGCGGTGTCCGAGGGTTCGCCCACCGGCGGCGATCAGGGCGGGCTCGACGATCTCGTTGCACATGCGGAAGATCTCTGCGGCGGCCACGACCTCGGGCAGGAACAGCTCGCCCGCGTTCCACCGCCTTCCGACCTCGAGCATCGTATCGGCGAGCCCCCGCTGAAGGACGGCCTGCGGGTCGGCGCCGCCGTCGATCAGCTCACGCGTGGCGGCGATCGCCCGCTGCTCGTCGAGGACGAGCAGCGCCTCCGCGAGGGCGGCGATCCCCTCATCGACCTGTGTCATCGCCCTGCTCCTTTCGCTTCCTTCTCGTGCGACTCGACGATGCGGGTGAGCTCCGGCTCGACCCCCTCGGGGAGCGGATCGGGCTGGTGCTCGGCAAGGATCTGCCGGGCGCGGTCCCGCGCGGCATCCCTGGGCTCCGGCCGCCCGGCGACCTCCCACTCCTCCCACGTGCGGCGGTCCAAGAACCTGGGCATCCACAGCTCGCGCATGCGCGCGCGCGTGTGCGCCTGTCCGAGAAAGTGACCACCCGGACCGACCGCCTCGATCACCTCGAGCGCCAGGTCCTCGTCGCTCACCCGGCACCGTTCCAGCAGGTGACGGACGAGGTCGAAGAGCTCGGCGTCGAGGAGCACGTTCTCGAACGCAAAGACCCGGCTCCCATACAGAGTGCCGGTCGCGGCGATCAGGTCGGCCTCGCAGGCGGCCGCGACGCCCATGAGCGAGATGGCGTGTTGAGCCCCGGCCTGCCAGTCCTGCGTCTTGGAGCCCGTCGCGAACGCGAGGATGTTCATGGGAAGGCCGTACCGCTGGACGAGCTGCGCTGCCGCGAGCTTGAACAGCACCTCCTCTGGGCCCCACGCGAGGTCGATCCCTCCCGTGCCGAGGTCCATGAACGCCTGGTATGGCCCGATGAACGTCGGCGCGCCGGGGACGAGCGTCTCCAGCACCGCGACGCCACCGAGGAGCTCCGCGTTCACGGTGACCAGGTGTCCGGCGAGCGTCGTCGGCGCGGTCGCGGTTCCGATGGGCATCGCGACGAACCCGCACGGCACGCCCGCCAACGCGAACTCGAGCGCAGCCTCCATCGCGTCCCCCTCGTACGTGAGCGGGCTGACGCTGCACTGGAAGCTCGACACGATCGGGCGGTCGAGGAGCGCCCGCGACCCGCCGACGACCGTGCGGGCCATCTCGATCACCGCGCGCGCGTCGCGCGCCGTGAACGTGGACATCGCCTGCAGGTGCTTGGTGGAGTTCGCGAGCTGGACGAGCGTCTGGTGAACCGCCTGCGCATGCGGGGGCACGTCCGTAACCGCGACGCTCGGCCAAAGGACCGCGACCTCGTTCACGGCGTCGGCGAGCCGGGTCGCGAGCGTAAGGTCCGCGATCGTCGGGGGTCGTCGTGCCCCGGTCTCGAGGTCCTCGATCTCGGCCGCGCATCCGTCGAGTGACAGGTACCCCTCGCCCCGACCGATCGGGACGTCCCACAACGGATCGCGCGCCGCGAGGACGTACGTGGAGGGCGCCCGGGCGATTGCCTCCTCCACCATCCGTCTCGGGAGTCGCACGAGTTGGGCTTCGGCTTCGATACGCGCTCCGGACTCCGCGAGCGCGTCGAGGATCCTCCCGCTCGAGATACGGAGCCCGATCGACTCGAGCACGTCCATGGTCGCCTCGTGGATGCGATCCAGCTCACCCTCGGTGAGGATGTCGATCCGGAGCCGCCCGCGCAGGGGCCTCGGCGAGCGCTCACCGCCCATGAGCGGCGATCACCTCCCGGATGCGCTGTTGGTCGGCTTCGGGAAGCGGGGTCGGGCGGTGCTCGGCAAGGATGTGCCGGAGCCGCTCGCGCGCCCGGTTCGCCGCGTCGGGCCGCCCGCGGGCCTCCCACTCCTCCCAGGCTTCGCGTCCGAACAGACCGGAGCGCCATCGGCGCCGCATGTGTCGACGCGTGTGTGCGTGGGCGAGGAAGTGCCCGCCCGGCCCGACCTCGCGGATGGTCTCGAGCGCGAGATCCTCCTCGTCCGTGCGCATGCCCTCCGACAGAACGCACACGAGGTCGAACAGCTCCGCGTCGAGCAGCATCTCCAGGCTCGAGTGCACCCGCGCCCCGTGGAGCAGCCCGGCCCCGCACAGGAGGTCGGCGCCGCCGAGCCAGCTCGACATCACCGACAACCCGCCCTCCATTCCCGCCTGCCAGTCCGGCGACTTGGCGCCGGTGGCGAACGTGCCGATGCTGGACGGAAGCCCGTACGTGCGGGCGAGCTGGGCCGAGGCGAGCTGGACGAACAGATCCTCGGGACCGCCGCACGCCGCCGCGCCCGAGCGCAGGTCCATCACGGTGCCGCAGGCACCGTAGAAGGTCGGGGCCCCAGGGTGTAGGAGCTCGAGGGCCACGATGCCCGCCAGCACCTCGGCGTTGGAGACGATCAGCGCCGCCGCCGGCGTCGCTGGTGCGGTCGCGCACGCAATCGGCATGGCGACGAACCCGCACGGAACGCCGGCCGACGCGTAGACGGCCGCGGACTCGAGCGCCCTCCCCTCGTAGGCCAACGGGGACAGGCTGCACTGGAACGCCGATAGGATCGGTCGATCGCGGAGGGCGCGCTCCCCGCCTGCCACGATCCGAGCGATCTCCACCGCGGAGCGGGCCTGTTCGGGCCGTACCGCCGTCATGAGCTGGACGTGCTTGGTCGAGCTCGAGAGCTGCGCATGGAGCTCGTGGAGCGGCTGGGTTTCCACCGGGAGGTCGCGGGCGGCGACGGCCTGCCACAGCAACCCGATCTGCGGTAGCGCGTCGGCGACGAGCGTGATGAGCGCGAGGTCGGCCAACGTCGAGGCCCGCCTCGCGCCGGTCTCGAGGTCGACCAGCTCGGCTGCGCATCCGTCCAGCGCGAGGTAGCCGTGCCGCCCGTCCAGCCGCAGATCGTGAGCCGGGTCGCGCCCGGCGAGCACGAGGGTCCGAGGCGGCCGTCGGAGCGCCTCCTCCACGAGCGCCGGCGGAAAGCGCACCCGGAGCGCCGCGAGATCGACGTCGGCGCCGGCGGCGGCAAGGCGATCGAGCAGGTGTGCGGAGCGCACTTCGACGCCCACGCGCTCCAGAACCCGGAGAGTGGACACGTGGATGCGCTCGAGCTCGCTGGGGCCGAGCACCCGCACGGGGTCGGACGGAAGGAGCGCATGCAGGGGCTCCCCGGTCGGGGCCGCGGGCTCGGGCCTGCCCATCTTGACCTCCGGTCGCGGGCGCGATCGCGGGCCGACCGCGCGCCGTCCGAGCGTAGCCCGCTCGTTCGATCCCGAACAAGACGTCCGCGGTGACCAGCGGTCACGCGCCGGGCTCGATGCCTACGGGCCGCCTCGGTAGGGTGGGGAGGCGTGGGCCTGAGGATCCCGTGTCCGCACTGCGGGGCGCGTCCGTTCTCCGAGTTCTTGTTCGGTGGCGAGGTGCGCGGCGACCAGTCGCCCGATCCCGAGGAGGACTTCCGCCGCGTGTTCCTGCGCAAGAACGCGCCCGGCCCCCAGCGGGAACGGTGGTTCCACGCGTTCGGCTGCAGGCGGTGGCTCGTGGTTCTGCGTGACACGCAGTCCAACCGCATCGACCCCGATGTCGGCCATGGCCTCGATTGACTTCGAGGGAAGCCCGGTCCGCATCGAGGCGGGTGACACGGTGGCTTCCGCGCTCTTCCGTCACGGGGTACGAACCTTCACCCGGTCGATCAAGTACCACCGTCGCCGCGGTCTCGTCTGTCTCACCGGGGACTGTGCCAACTGCCTGGTTCGCGTGGACGACGAGCCGGGAGTCCGTGCCTGCCTCACGCCCGCCCGCGAGGGGATGCGGATCCGGCGCGAGGGCGGCACGCCCTCGGTCGAACGCGATCTGCTCGCCGTCCTCGACCGCCTGCATCCGCTGCTCCCGGTGGGGTTCTACTCCAAGACGTTCATCCGGCCGCGGTTTGCGTGGGCGATCGTCGAACGGCTGATCCGAAGGACGACCGGTGTCGGCCGGCTCCCGACCGGCGCGCGCCCGCGGATCCCCGGCGTGCGCCACCTCCACCCCGAGGTCCTGGTGATCGGTGGGGGGGTCGCCGGACTGTCCGCCGCCCTGGCCGCAGCGGAGGCCGGGTGCTCGGTGGCGATCTGCGACGAGGGCGAGCCCGGATGGTTCGTCGCCCCCGGACCCACGCTCGAGCGGATCCACTCGCTCGCGGATGCCGTTGGTCGATCGCCATCCATCGCGACCCTCTGGCATCACACGGCCCTCGGGATCTACGAGGGGCCGCTCGTCCCGCTCGCCGGCCCCGAGCTGCTCGTCGACGTGCACCCCGGGCGCGTCGTCGTCGCGACGGGTGCTCTGGAGTCCCTCCACACGTTCCGAGGCAACGACCTGCCGGGCGTCTGGCTCGGTCGGGGAGCGGCACGGCTCGCGGGGCGGCACGGACTCGCGCCCGGACGGCGGGCCGTGGTCGTTGCCGAGACCATCGAAGCGGTCGAGCACCTCGACACGCTTCGGACCTCGGGGATCGAGGTGGCAGCGGTCGTGGTGGCGGACGGGCTCCCGGCGCCGCTCGGCGTCCCACGCGTGATGCCGGGAGGGATGGTGGAGAGCGCGGAGGGACGCACAGGGGTTCGCTCGGTGGTGATCCGTGCCGGCGGCGGACCCGAGCGGATCGCGTGCGACGCCATCGTGCTGTCCACCCGACGAGCTCCCAGGGACGCGCTGCTTCGGATGGGTGTCGACCTGCCCCCGGCCGGGAACGGAGGGAGCGTCGTGGGCGCGGGCGATGTGGTCGAGCCGGGGTGCTCGCTCGATGAGGCGGCCAAGAGCGGCGCGCGCGCCGGGCGGGGCGAGCCGACCCCGACCCTCGAGCCGCCACCGCCCGCGCTCGGTGCGGCGGGGATCGTGTGCCCGTGCGAGGACGTCTCCGTCGTCGACCTCGAGCGCGCCTGGGAGGAGGGCTGGCGCTCGTCGGAGATCCTCAAGCGCTACACCACGGCGACGATGGGACCCTGCCGCGGCGCGCTCTGCGGCCGGGCGCTCGCCGCATTCGCGCGGGCGCGCGGGGCGGACCCCCTGGCCTCCGCCCGAACGACCGCCCGACCGCCCGCGCGCCCGGTGCGTCTGGAGCAGCTCGCGGCCGGCGTGCACGAGGTGATCGAGCGGCGCACCGGCTTGCACGGCGTGCACATGGCCCGCGGGGCCCGCATCGACTGGTCGGGGCGGTGGAAGCGCCCCTTCGCCTACGGGGACTGGCGCGAAGAGCACCGGGCGGTGCGCGAGCGAGTGAGCCTCATGGATGTGGGAACGCTCGGCAAGTTCTTGATCGGCGGTCCGGATGGCCGTGAGCTCCTCGAGCGCGTCCTGCCATGCCGCGTCGAGTCGCTCGAGCCCGGACGCTGCCGGTACGTCGTGGTCCTGGACGAGGCGGGTTATGTGATGGACGACGGGCTCCTGTGCGCGCTCGAGGACGGTCGCTGCTACCTGACCTGCACGTCGGGCGGGGCCGAACGCATGGAGGCCTGGCTCCGGGGCTGGGCGGACCGCTATGGGCTGCGAGCGTACGTCGTCGACCGCACCTCGTCGCTCGGGGTGATCAACGTGGCGGGCCCCCACGCTCGCGAGCTGCTCTCCCGGTTGACCCAGGACCCGATCGACCGGTCCTCGTTCCCCTACGGCGCTCACCGCCGCATCACGGTGGCGGGCGTCTTGTGTCACGCGATCCGTGTCGGGTTCGTCGGCGAGCTGTCGTTCGAGCTCCACTACCCGCGGTCTCGGGGCGCCGAGCTGTGGACGGCGCTCGAGCGGGCGGGCGCCGATCTCGGGCTCCTCCCGCACGGACTCGACGCGCTCGACGTGCTCCGCTTGGAGAAGGGGCACCCGTATCTCGGCCAGGACACGCTGCCCGACGATCACCCGGGCAAGCTCGGCCTCGGCTGGGCGGTGGCGATGGACAAGCCGTGGTTCGTCGGACGCATGGCGTTGCAGCGCATGGTCGAACTGCCGGTCGAGCGGCGACTCGTCGGCCTCGAGCTCGAGGGCGACGCCTCGTCCCTCCGCGGGATGCCCCTCGCGTTCGACAGGCGGATCGTGGGGCGCATCACCTCCTGCGCAGCCTCGCCTGCGCTGGGGCGCTCGATCGGCTTGGGGTGGCTTCGGGCCGTGGACGGGGTGTTCCCCTCCGTGCTTCGCGCCGGGGGCGTCGAGGTGCGCGTGGTCCAGACTCCCTTCTACGACCCCGAGGGGGTGCGGGTCCGTGCGTGAGCCCCGGGCGCTCGAGCTCTCCCGAACCCCCGTCTCGCTCGCCGCGTGCCACGGGACGCGAGAGGCCCTCGACGCGCTCGAGGCGACCACGTCGATCCCGGAGCGCCTGGACGCGCTGCGGATCGCGCCGGACGAGCTGCTGGTGGTCGGCGAGCCGGGCGCGGCGGAGGACCTCGTGGCGGCGCTCGGCGCTCGACTGTCCGCCTTGGACCCGGGCGGGCTCTGCGTCGACGCCACCGACGGCTGGACGGTCTGGACCCTGACCGGCGAGGCCTGGCCCGAGGCGTTCGCGATGCTCTCGACGGTCCGGCTCCAAGACGCGGGCTTCGCGCAGGGGCAGGTCGCCGACGTTCCTGCGAAGGTCTCGGCGCGCTCCGGGCGGGTGCACCTGCTCGTGCCGTCCTCGGTGGAGGAGCACGTGCGGCGGCGGATTCTGACGGCGTGTGCGGGCCTCGGCCTACGCGAGGGGAGCCCCTCGGGCTGGACGCCCGTGCCGCGGGGAGCGCGACCGTGAGCGGGCTCTTTCGTCGCACGGTGTTCCTACGCGCGACCGAGATCCGTCCTCGCTACGACGTGGTGATCGTCGGTGGAGGCGTGAACGGGCTTGCGATCGCTTACAACCTCGCGGCCCGTCACGGGGTTCGCAGCGTGGCCGTGTTCGAGCGGGCGTATATCGGCTCGGGGGCCTCCACCCGCAACACGCAGGTGATCCGCGCCAACTACAACACGCCGGAGACGGTGCCGCTGTACCGCGCGAGCCTGGAGCTGTGGCGGACGCTCTCGCAGGAGCTGGATTTCAACATCCAGCTCAGCCGGCAGGGTGAGCTCGATCTCTGCCACTCGCGCGACGCTCTCGAGGTGGAGCGCGACAAGTCGCTGCTGAACCGGGCCTACGGCGTGCAGACCGACATCCTCACGCCGGAGGAGGTGCGGCGGCAGTGCCCGCTCGTCGACCTGTCGGGCGGGGGCGAGCTCCCGGTCGTCGGAGCCTCCTACCACCCGCCGGGGTCTTTCGCGCGCCACGACTCGGTGGTCTGGGCCTACGCGATCGCCGCCCAGCGACTGGGCGTTCACGTGCACCAGGGGGTGGCCGTCACCGGACTCGACGTCCGCGAGGGCGTCTGCCGCGGCGTCCGGACCGATCGCGGGGGCGTCGAGGCCGGCGCGGTCGTCTCGGCGGCCGCGGGCCACAGCAGCGAGGTCGCGCGGATGGCCGGGCTCGAGCTCCCCATCAGCACCCACCCGCTCCAGGCGTTCGTCACGGAACCCTACCGGCACGTGCTCGACGGGCTCGTCTCGTCGATGGACCTGTACGTCTACGTGTCGCAGACCGCGCGCGGCGAGCTGCTGGTGGGCGCCGAGATCCTGCCCTACAACACGTACTCGACCCGCTCCACCTTCGACTTCCTCGCCGAGGCATCCAGGCGCGCGATTCAGATCCTGCCGTTCATGGCCCGCGCCCGCGCCATGCGGCAGTGGGCGGGTCTGTGCGACATGACGCCGGATTCCTCGCCGATCCTCGGAGCGTCGGAAGTCCCCGGGCTCTTCCTCGCGGCCGGGATGGGCACGTGGGGCTTCAAGGGCGCGCCGATCTTCGGCAGGACGATGGCCGAGCTCGTGGTCACCGGCCGGACGCCGGAGCTCATCGCGCCGTTCGCCCCCGACCGGTTCCGGCGCGACCGCATGGTGCCGGACGCGGCGTCGGCCGGTACGCACTGAGACCGTCCGCGGGGACCCGGCGCGTGACCCATGGCGGACCGCGCCGCCGGACGCGTCCGGCGGCGCGGTCCGGCCTCCGTACTATGGGTGCGCCTGGAGGGTGCGGATGTGTGACTTCTGTGGATGTCCGGCGATCGACCCGTTCTCGTACCTCACCGACGAGCACGTCACCCTCCTCACGATGGCCGATGCGTACGCGAGCTCGCTGGATCCCAGAGACCTCGACGCGCTCGCGGTGATCTGGGCCGACCACCGGGCGGAGGAGCGGGCCGCGCTCGAGCCGCTCGCAGAGGCCCTCGCGCTGCACGACGCGCTCGCGCTCGCGCGCGGCGCCGACGACGCCGTCGAGGGCCTGGTCGCCACCCCGGATGCGGACGCCACGGCACTTCGCGGCGCCGTGGTCGGGCACGTGGACACGTACGAGTTCGAGGTCTTTCCGCAGCTCGTGATGGCGGCGGATCCGGGGGAGATCGATGCGGCCGCCCGGCGGGCCGCCGAGGCTCGGGTGGGCTGAGGGTGCGCCCCCGGGTCGTCGTCCGTCTGTACCACGTCGCCTCGCGGGCGTGGCTCACCGCGGCGGGACTGGCGCTCCTGCTGCCCGAGCGGGATCGCCTGGGGATCTGGCTGCCGCTGCACCTGACGCTCGCCGGCGCGGTCTCCGTCGCGATCAGCGGGTCGATGCAGGGCTTTGCCTCGGCGCTCACCGCGACCCCGGCCCCCGCCACGGGGACGGTGCTCGCGCAGTGGGCCCTGGTGAACGCGGGGGTCGTGCTGGTCGGCATCGGCTACCCCTTTGGCCACCCCGCCCTCCTGGCCGCCGGAGGCACGTGCTTCCTGTGCGGGATGGCCGTCCTTGCCTGGATGGTCGGGCGAGCGTGGCGTCGCGGGCTCAACCGCCGCCACGCGCTCCCGATGGCGATGTACGGGTGCGCGCTCGTCGCCATCCTGTCCGGCGGGACGCTCGGTGCCCTGATCGGCAGCGGGGCCGTCCGCGAGCCCGCGCTCTGGGTCGCGCTCCGCCGGGCCCACATGACCGTGAACGTCCTGGGCTGGGTCTCGCTCACGATCGCGGGAACCCTCGTCACGCTGCTGCCCACGGTCCTGCGGATCCGCATGCCCGCCTGGCACGGGGGCGGGACGGCGGCGCTCCTGATCGGCGGGGTCGCGATGATCGCGGGCGGGCTCGGCCTCTCCTCCCCGCCGGTGGCGGCCGCGGGCGGAATCGCCTACGCGCTCGGCGCGCTCGGGCTGGCCTGGATGGTCGGTCGGGCGATCACGAGCCCGAGGCGGTGGCCCGTCCCCGTCTCCGCCAAGCACCTCGTGCTCGCCGTCTGCTGGTTCGTATTCGGAGCGGTCGCCCTCTCGGTGGCGCTCGTGCGGGGTGAGGCGTCCTTCGACGCCTTCCGCGAGCTGTACCTGGTGGCCTTCGTCGGGGGGTGGATCGTCCAGACGCTCCTCGGCGCATGGCTCTACCTCCTGCCGATGGCGCGGCCGGGCCATCCGGACGAGCGGCGGCGCGTGCTCGCCGCGATCGAGCTCGGCGGCCTGCTGCAGGTGGGCGCGCTCGACGGCGGTCTCGTCCTGATGGCCCTGCGCGCCGGCGGCCTGCTCCCTGAGGTCTGGGGGCCGGTCGGCACGGGGCTGGCGCTCGGCGGCGCGGCCCTCGCGCTCGCCAAGGCGTGGGCGTTCCCCCTGCTCGCCCGGGCGCCGGTGCTCTCTGACCGGCAGCTCCAAGTGTGGGGCGGGTGATCGGCTCGGACCCCGCGCCGTCTGGCAGGATAGGCGGCATGGACTCGGCGAGCGCTCGGGCCGCGGTGGTCACCGTCTCCGACGGCGTGACGCGGGGGACCCGCATCGACGAGTCCGGAGACACGGCCGAGTCGATCCTTCGCGAGGCGGGGTTCGAGGTCGCCGCCCGCTCGGTGGTTCCCGATGAGCGAGACCGGATCGAGTCCGAGCTGGTCGCGCTGGCCGCGGCGGGCACGCCGCTCGTCGTGACGACCGGGGGGACCGGCCTGGGGCCCAGGGACGTGACCCCGGAGGCCACGCGGGCCGTGATCGAGCGCGAGGCGCCGGGCCTGGCCGAGCTCATGCGCCGGGCGGGACTCGAGAAGACGCCGATGGCGGCGCTCTCGCGGGCGGTGGCGGGCAGCCGGGGCCGCACCCTGATCCTGAACCTCCCCGGCAGCCCGAAGGGAGTTCGCGAGAGCCTCGAGGCCGTGCTCCCCGTCCTGCCGCACGCGCTCGAGCTCCTGGCCGGCGCGACCGGCGCTCACCCAACGGGCCACGGCGGCGAGCCCCGGCCCCTCGAGTCCTTCGCGACCCCGTTCGCGTTCAGACCGGCCACCGGGGGGCCGTGGGTCGAAGCGACGGCGGTGAAGATCCTGAGCGGGCACCCGCCCTGCAGCGTGGGGAACCGCTTCCGCGTGGTCCCCGGCGGGCCGGTGGAGGGAACCCTCGGATGCGCCGAGTTCGACGCGGCGGCGACCGAGGACGCTGCCCGCGTCCTCGCGCTCGGCGAGCCCGTGACGCGCACCTACCGCCACGACCTCGGGGAGGTCGAGGTCTACCTCGAGCCGCACCTGCCGCCCCCGCGCCTCGTCGTGGTCTCCGCCACCGAGACCGCTTTGCACCTCATGCGGTTCGCGCGCGCGCTCGGGTATGAGACGGTCCTGGTGGAGGGGAGGGCCGAGCGGACGACGCCGGCCCATGCCGCGGCCGCCGGTGAGGTCGTGGGCTCCAT
>Ga0070741_10002308_pt1 | contig 52090 bp, 36 predicted proteins | sample Coa_R1_4_FD_66440 | JGI IMG/M metagenome (GOLD analysis project Ga0070741, IMG submission 66440) | Surface soil microbial communities from Centralia Pennsylvania, which are recovering from an underground coalmine fire - Coalmine... | ecosystem: Environmental > Terrestrial > Soil > Unclassified ... | reverse complement strand
CGCCAGTGCGGGCAAGGAGTTCATCTACGCCGGTGGCAGCGCCAGCGGAGCGACGATCGCCAGCGGTGGCACCCAATATGTCTACGGCAGCGCCACCGGAACGACGCTCTCCGGCGGCACGGAATACGTCTATGCCGGCGGTACCGCGAGCAATACGACGATCAATGGCGCGGACGGTTTTGTGAAAATTAATACAGGAGCTACGTTGAGTGGCGTTACGCTAAATGGAGGTACCTTAGAAATCACCAGTGGAGGTTCTGTTGGTGCAGCGTCACTCACCTTTGTAAGTGGTGGTATGCTCCAGCTCGATAATTCTCAGACCTTCAGCGGCACCATCTCCGGCTTCAACTCGACGAACCCGGATAAGATCGATCTCGTCGATATCGCCTTCGGCGCGCAGACGACGCTCGGCTACACCTCAAGCACCAACAGTGGGACGCTCCAGGTCAGCGACGGCACGCACACTGCCAACCTGCTGCTGCTCGGAAACTACGTCGCCGGCAACTTCACAGCGCAGACGGACGGGCACGGCGGAACGCTGATCACGGATCCGCCCGTGATCACGCCGCCGCACTCCTAAGCCTCTGTAGTGTTGTGCTTTTTTAGAAGTTCCACCAGGGGCCGGAATTCACCATGGCGCCGAGGCGATCGGCGCATCTGGTAAATAATGGTATAATATTTCCTTGTGCAGCCTCAGACCTGCCTCAACCGTGAGGCTTAAAGGGTCGGGCTACCAGCGCATCAGGTCGGCATCGGCCGTACCTTCAAGAGTTCAGTTGTAGCGGGTTGCGGGTCGGGGGATGTCAGAGGTCACGAGTACGCATAGTACGGCCGACTCGGGCCTCGGCTGCCTCGTGATGCTGCTTCGCTTTCACGGGGTTGGTGCGAGCTCGGAGCAAATTCGGCATCAAATGGGGACGCATCAGCTCGGCACCACCGAGATCGTCCGCTATGCCAAGCAAATCGGTCTCAAGTCCCGAGTCTATTCGACCACGTGGCCACGCCTTGCAAAGACACCGTTTCCGGTGATCGCCGCCCTGCGTGACGGCGGATTCATTCTTCTCGGAAAATCCGACGACAAGCAGGTTCTCGTCCAGCGGGCTGGATCGCCGCGACCGGAGATGATGACGCGAGCGGATTTCGAGCAGGCCTGGAATGGCCAACTCATCTCCATGACGACGCGCGCCTCGCTCACCAATCTGGCGCGCCGCTTCGACATCACCTGGTTCCTCGGCGCCATCCACAAATATCGAAGGCTGTTTATCGAAGTTCTGGTGGGCTCCTTCTTCCTCCAGGTCTTCGGTCTTGTCTCGCCGCTTCTCTTCCAGGTCGTCATCGACAAGGTGCTCGTGCATCAAAGCATGAGCACGCTGGATGTGCTCGTGGCGGCCCTTATTGCCATCGCGATCTTCGAGACCGTCGTCGGAATCCTGCGCACCTACGTGTTCGCGCATACGACCAATCGCGTCGACGTCGAATTGGGTGCACGGCTGTTTCGCCATCTTCTGGCGCTGCCGCTTGCCTATTTTCAAGCCAGACGCGTCGGCGATTCCGTCGCGCGCGTGCGTGAGCTCGAGAATATCCGCAACTTTCTGACCAGTTCGGCGCTGACTCTGGTCATCGATCTGTTCTTCACGGTCGTTTTCCTCGGCGTGATGTTCTATTACTCCGCCATTCTCACGGGCATCGTTGTCGCGTCGTTCCCGTTCTATATCGCGATCTCGGCCGCAGCGACGCCGCTCTTCCAAAAACGGCTCGACGAAAAATTCCAGCGCGGTGCGGAGAACCAGGCGTTCCTGGTCGAGAGTGTGACCGGAGTCGAGACGCTCAAGAGCATGGCGGTCGAACCGCAGATGCAGCGCAAGTGGGAAGAGCAACTTGCCGGCTATGTCGCTGCGAGCTTTCGGGTCGTCAGCCTCGCGAACAACGCAAGCAATGCCGTCCAGTTCATCAGCAAGGTGGTGATGGCGGGCATTCTCTATTTCGGCGCAAAGCTTGTGATCGACGGAACGCTCACCGTCGGCGAGCTGGTCGCTTTCAATATCTTCGCGGGCCGCGTGAGCACGCCGGTCCTTCGGCTGGCGCAAATCTGGCAGGACTTTCATCAGGCACGTATTTCCGTGGCGCGACTCGGCGATATCCTCAATACGCCAGCCGAGCCGACATACAGTCCCGGTCGAGCGGCTTTGCCGCAGATCCAGGGTGAGGTGATCTTTGAGCACGTGACCTTCCGCTATCGCATCGATGGCCCGGAGGTTCTTCACGATGTGAGCTTCAGGGTCCCCGCCGGCCAGGTCGTCGGCGTCGTCGGTCCCTCCGGGTCAGGCAAAAGCACCGTTGCCAAGCTCGTGCAGCGCCTGTTCGTGCCCGAAAGCGGCCGCGTCCTGGTGGACGGTGTCGACCTCGCGATGATTGATCCGACGTGGCTGCGGCGTCAGATCGGCGTCGTGCTGCAGGAAAACATCCTGTTCAACCGCTCGGTTCGCGAGAACATTGCGCTGTCCGATCCGACGATGAGCATGGACCGGATCATCGATGCGGCGAAACAGGCCGGCGCCCATGACTTCATCCTCGAGCTTCCGGAAGGTTATGACACCGTTCTTGGCGAGCGGGGCAGCAGCCTGTCGGGCGGGCAGCGGCAACGCGTCGCCATCGCCCGCGCTCTGGTGACCAATCCGCGTGTCCTGATCTTCGATGAGGCGACCAGCGCGCTTGACTATGAGAGCGAACGGATCATTCAGGACAATATGGAGCAGATCGCGCACGGCCGGACGGTGTTCATCATTGCCCACCGGTTATCGACTGTGCGCAGAAGCGATCGCATCATCACCATCGATCGCGGCCGCCTGGTGGAGGACGGGTCACACGATGAACTGATCCGCACCGGCGGGCGCTACGCAACGCTGCATCGGTTGCAGAGCGGCATCCATGAAGTCCATTAGGGCGATTGCCACGACGATACCGTTTCCGGGCAGCCGCGATCGTCGCGGCAAGGAAGAGCTCGCATTTCTTCCCGCCGCGCTCGAGATCGCCGAGACGCCGCCGCATCCTGCCGGGCGGGCGCTGGCGTGTACGATCATCGTCGTCTTTTGCGCGGCGCTTGCGTGGGCCTGCCTCGGTACCGTTGATATCGTGGCGACGGCAACCGGCAAGGTCGTGCCGAGCAGCCGCACCAAGGTTATTCAGCCGTTTGAGACGGGCGTGGTGCGCGGCATCTATGTGCAAGACGGCCAGATCGTAAAGGCCGGTCAAAAGCTGATCGATCTCGACACCACGATGAATGTCGCGGATATCGATCACACCCGCACCGATCTGACGGCCGCTCAATTGGATATAGCGCGTTTGAAGGCGGCGCTTGCCCACGGCGATGATCCGATGCCGTATTTCCAACCGCCGGACGGGGCGAGCCCTTCGCTGGTCGCGATGCAGAAACAGCTGCTCCAGCAGCAGACCGCTGAGGAACGGGCCAAGCTTTCGGCACTCTCGGGTCAGGAGGCGCAAAAGGAGGCTGAACGCGGCACCATTGCGGCCACGATTGGCAAGCTTGAGGCGGTGATCCCGGTCGTCCAGCAGCGGTTGGAAATTCGCAAAGCGCTTCTGGACCACGAATACGGCTCGAAGGTTCAATACCTCGAAATGCTGCAACTCCTCACCGAGCAGCAGCAGGATCTGCTTGTGCAGAAGAGCCGCCTTGGCGAGGCCGAGGCCGCGGTCGCGGCTATCAAGCAGACCCGCTCGCAGGCCGAAGCCGAGTACCGGCGCACGTTGCTGGCTGATCTTGCGGAAGCCGAGCGGAAGTCCGCGGGGCTCAGCAGCGACCTGGTCAAGGCTGAGAAGCGCACGAAGCTTCAGGCGTTGACGGCGCCTGACGACGGTATCGTGCAGCAGCTGTCCATCCATACGATCGGCGGTGTGGTGACGCCGGCGCAGGCACTGCTGGTGATCGTGCCGACCGACAGCCAGCTCGAAATCGAGGCCATGATTTCAAACCGCGATATCGGCTTTGTCCACGAAGGCCAGAGCGCCGAGATCAAGGTCGATACGTTCAATTTCACGCGGTACGGGCTGCTGCATGGCGAGGTCATGAGCATTTCGCCGGACGCGATCGTCCACCAGACGCCTATTGATGTTAAGGGAAACGACCGGGCTGCCGGATCGCAAACGACGAGCAGTGAGCCGAAGGGTCAGGAATTGACCTATGCCGCTCGTGTGTCACTTGATCGAACCCAAATGCAGATCGATGATCGGCTTGTCAATCTATCGCCAGGCATGGCGGTCACAGTCGAAATCAAGACCGGTACACGAACCCCGATCAGCTATCTGTTGTCACCGATCATGCGCTATCGAGAGGAAAGCCTGAAAGAGAGATAGGCCGCACAGCGCCGTGTTGGATTATGTGCGGCGCGGGCTCCACGGCGCGCGATCCAAAGACCAGAATGTCAGTTCTGATTTTCCGATTTGAACCAATTCCAGGCGTCCCGGATTTGCATCTCCAGGTCGGATCGCTTCGGCATCCAACCGAGCGCGGCGCGGGCGCGGTCGGCTGACCCGATCAGCGTTGCCAGATCGCCGCCGCGACGCGGTGCGTTTTTCACCGCTACCTTTCTTCCGGTGACGCGCTCCGCCGCGCCAATCACCTCATTCACCGAATAGCCTCGCCGATTGGCAAGGTTCAGGGCGCAGCTTAATCCTCCGTGCCGTAGGTATTCGATCGCCAGGACGTGAGCCTCGGCGATGTCCATGACGTGCACATAATCGCGAACACAGGTTCCGTCGGGCGTGTCGTAATCACTGCCAAAGACGCTGACCGGCGTACCGTCGCGCGCTGCTCGCAGGACCAGCGGAATAAGGTGCGTCTCCGGGTCATGGCGTTCGCCGAGTTTGCCATCCGGATCTGATCCGGCGGCATTGAAGTAACGGAGCGCAATCCACGGCAGGTGTCGCCTTGGCCCAATCTCGGCAAGAATGCGTTCGATAACAAGCTTCGTCGACCCGTAAGGGCTGATCGGACTCTGCGGTTGATCTTCCGTGATCGGCAGCCTCTCCGGAACACCGTAGGTCGCGCAGGACGAAGAGAACACGAAGGGCACGGGCTTGAACGCGAGGAGCGTCTCAAGCAGCGTGATCGTGCCTGCAACGTTATTGCGATAGTAGAGCAGGGGGACGTCGACCGATTCTCCGACGTTGATGAAGGCCGCAAAATGCATCACGGCTTCGGGCTGGTAGCGATCCAGCACCTCGCGCAGCCGCGTTGCGTCGGCAATATCGCCGACTTCGAGCGGCCCGAAGCACACGGCGTCAGCGTGCCCGCGCGACAGATTGTCGTAGACGACGGGCTGATATCCGCAGCGGGCAAGGACTTTGCAGGCGTGGCTGCCGATAAATCCGGCACCGCCGGTCACGAGAATATTCACGACGATAAACGATCCGGCTGATTGTAAGGCTCACCTGGCCGTGCGGAATGCATAAGCCCGCACCGGCGCAATATGCCGTATGCGGGCTCCCGATCCTAGGGGTGCCGAAGGACGTGGTTAGCAGGCTATCGCTCGGGCGGATCAGCGCGCCGCGTTCTGAACAACGCGTGAATTGCTGGCCAGGAGTTGAGCGCTCAGGCCGTCAAGCGCATCGGCAACCGTCCGCCGCGGATTGCCGCGACAGCTTCCTTCCATCAACGCAAGGACAGTCGATCCGTCGAGACCTTTGAGGGCTTGCGTTGGCGGCAGACCCTTCATCTCGTTATTCGCGTCGATGAATTTAGCCAAAGCATCGATATGGCCCAGGACCCAGGCATCGGCTGCGTTCGCCTGTGCGTTGGATGTCTGATGGGTCTCGAGCCATTGCCTGCATGTCTGCTGGCCAAACTGGGCCAACTCTTGTGTGTGCCCGAGAGTTGAAAACGTCCCGGCCGTCAAAGCCACGGCGAGAGCTGCGAATTTGCAACGCATGGTCCACTCCCTCCGCCCGTGGAGGCGGATTGTCTCTTGTCGTCCTGCGGTCATTTCAACTGCGCGCACAATCGTCGGTTCCCGGATTTCACGAGGGCGATATGCGGCCGGTAATGGATTATGGGCCGAGTGTGGCGTGTGCCCTCGGGAACCGAATTGCCGGTCGGAATGTTCGTTTATGTCGATTGTTTGGAGTAAATGCCATGAAACTCCTTTTGAATGCATTAGTGGTGCTTGTGGCGCTAACAACGGCCGCGCTCGCACAGTCCGTCTCCCAATCGTCCAAGACACAAGATCAAACGCCGCCGCCAACAATCCAGGAGCGGACCTTGGGTCGGGCGCAGCCGAGCACGACTGGCGCGGGCGCGACCGGGCTGATCGCTTCCGAGCAAGGCCAGTGCCGCGAGATTACTGTTCGCAGTCAGGAATCCCCTTCAGTCGCCGTTGTCCGCACTTTCTTCCGGTGTGACTGACCGCCTCGCGATCGGAGAATAGCCATCGACGTTTGCCGCGCCAACGGCGCGAGCAGTGTTGTGCATTTGTACGAATTTCTTTCGGCAATTATTCAACCGACGAAAAATATCGATTTGCTCTGGCCGCCGTCACGTGACATGGTCATGACTTCTTGCCCCAAAATGAAATACTGGAAATTGTGGAAATGAGACAGACTAATCTCAAGTCGATGTCGATCGACGATCTCCTGGTACTGCGCGAGCGTGTCAACAAGGCGATTTCAGACAGGATTCATTCCGAGCGACGTGAGCTCGAATTACGGCTGGCTCGACTGGACAACTTCGCGCCCGCCCGAACGGGCAAGCGGGGCCCGCGTCCGGGAACGAAAGTTGCACCGAAGTATCGCAATCCGCTCAATCCGCTGGAGACGTGGACCGGGCGTGGCCGCCAACCGCGCTGGGTCACCGCGGCGCTCAAGACCGGAAAGAAGATTGCCGACCTCAGCATTGACGCGGTCGTGAGCGGCAGGCGGCGCCGCCGAAAGCCGCGGAAAGCCCGCAGCTAAGCGCATTTCTTTGCGCATGACAGTTGCTTCCGCTCTCCGCTATCCTGCGGAGACGGGAGGTAGCTCGATTTATGTCCATACAATTGCAAGTCGATCGCCTGCTGTCTGCGACCTCCGGCGACCGAGCGCTCAAGCTGCAGCTTGGATGCGGAACCAATATTCTACCGGGCTGGATCAATACCGATATCGAGCCGTCGCCGACGACTGATTATCTCGATTTCAGCAAACCGTTTCCGTTTCCCAATAATACAATCTCAGCCGTCTTCTGTGAGCACACCATTGAGCATTTGCCGAAGGCGACGGGGCTGTATCTGATTTCAGAAGCGTTCCGAGTCTTAAAGCCGGGCGGGCAATTCAGGATTGTGACTCCCTCTCTCGAGAAAATATGCGAGCTCTCGCTTCATCCCGACACCGCCGCAGCCTCCAAATATATTGAGTCCTGCAGGCGTCTGACCCGAGATCCAAGTGCCACGATCGGTGACGCAATCAACTTGATCTTCTACGGCCATGGCCACAAGCACATTTACAGGGCCGAGGAATTGGCGGATTTTCTAGTAAGGACCGGCTTTGTCACGGTCCGCATCATGGACCCCGGGGTATACGGGCACCACGTCTTCAACGGCGTGGACGGACATGGGAAGATTATCGGCGAAGACGTGAATGCGATGGAAGCTATGGCGGTCGAAGCGGCGAAGCCGTGATGCAATCAGAAGCCATGAGGCGTCTGACGATTAGCGGAGACGGAACAGAGTTTGCGCATTCACATCATCAATCTTGATCGCACCCCGGAGCGATTGTCCGAATTCACGGCCGTCAATAGTCACCTGACGGATCTCGCTCGATTCTCGGCGATCGATGGGCAGCAGCTCGATATCCCGCGCTTGGCCAGCCAGAATGTCGTTGCTCCCAACGTCCTGACTACGTTTTCGCTTGGCGGTGTGGGTCTTGCCCTGTCGCATCTGGCGCTATGGGAGCACGTGATCGCAACCGGGCAGGTGATGACGATTTGCGAGGACGACGCGATCTTCAATCGCCACTTCGAAGAGATGGCCGACGAGATGTTGCGACTCCTTCCGTCCGATTGGGACTTTATCTCCTGGGGATGGAATTTTGATTTCTTCATCAATTTTGAAATGCTGCCAGGTGTTTCAACCTGCCTAGCCCAATTCGAGGAGAAGCGGTTGCGGGAGGGCATCGGCGCTTTCCAGGAACAGGGCATCGTGGCGCAGTATTTCAAGCTAAATTGGGCTTATGGAACGCCCTGCTACTCCGTCAGCCCCAAGGGCGCCCAAATCCTGAAACGGGAGTGTTTCCCGCTGCGTCCACAATTGATTACCTGCCCCGACGGTCATCGGGTGCCGCCGTTCTCTCGCCTCTATCGAACCGTTGGCATCGACCTCACGTTGAACTCCATCTACAGCAAGATGAATGCGTTCGTATGCTTCCCCCCTCTTGTCGTAACAAGGAACGAAACAACACGATCGACCGTGCAGAAGGCGGAAGATAACGCCGTGCCGGAGACAGGTGCTACTTAGGTCGCTTAGAGCACCTTTTTGATCGCTGTTTGATCTGCGCGTCCCGGAGCTCGTGGTTTGTGTCCACGACTTTGCTCCCACAGTCCCTTGGCGATTTCGAGCGCATCGATTTCGAGATCTTCCCACCATTGAGGTTCGTTACCTGCTTGGTGTAGCTGCCGATGGTGCGTTCGGCACAACGGGACGGTGAATTCATCGCTTACTTTCATTCCGATCGCTCGAGGTTGGGCGAGCCGCAAATGGTGAGGGTCGGAAGGATTGCGACAGAGTCAATAAAGTGTATACGTCACCGCGCCTGGGTAACTCGTCGGAGTGTTGTTCGCGTGTAGCATGTGCTGCTAGAAACGACACGTAATGAGTGCGGGCTGGCAAAACGAACCCACTTCAATTAAGAGTTCGCGGCCGCTCATCGATACGGCGCCACCACGTCTGCGCACTTAGGACAGCAATCCAGTCTACAGCTGTAGATTGGCGAGACGAACCCAGCGCATGCGCCCAATCACGCGCACTGGCTTTGCAGAGCCCTACCCCCGCGCAACCTTCGATGGCCGCTTCGGCTCCACAGGGGCCGCCGGGAGCTCCGTGGGCAGCGTGTTGATCCATGTCTCGAGCGGAAGGATGCGTGGCGGGACGCCGGCGTCGACAAAGCTTGCGTCGATGGCGAAATAGCCGCCGTTGAGCTCCTGCAACACCGCGGTGTTGCGCATGAACGGGTCCGTCAACGAGCCTGCGTTCGACAATTTCGCCACGCGATGGAAGCGCAACAGCTTCGCGCGCTCCATCAGCGTCATGTAGGTCCAGGTATTCACCGCATCATCGACACAATCGAGCTGCGTCGAGTCTCCGAGATTAGGCAAGATAATATTGTGCTGGTGCGTCCATTGGCGAGCATCCGTTCCGGTCTGTGGACCGACCATCGTCTCGATCAACGCCACGCCGCGCGCGATTTGCTCGCGCTCGGCCGCAGCTGTTCTGGCGCGCGAGCTAAAGAGCGCCGCCACGCGCTGCCACTGGGCGCTATTCAATCTTGCCATCGACCGTTCGGTGCAGCCGAAGCCGTGGCATACGGTGAACTCGGCCAGCGTCGGGGTTAGGATCGGCAAAACGATCAAGATAGACCGTATTCAGATGATTGGGATTCTCGGCGCAAGCGGATACGGCCAACGCCAGGATCAATGAACTCAAGAGACGCGACCGTCGCACCGGAACAGAACCCCCGCTCATTTCCTTCATTGTATTAAACCGCTGCGCCACAGAAACCCTGCACGTCGATCGATCTGCGCCTCCATGCACGAATAATGCCGCGCGCCCACTTCAGTTATGTGCTGCGGGCGATAGCGGCTTTTCGCATCGTCAAACCCGGTTAGCCTGATTGCTGCTCACCCATGCGCTAACACCGTAAATGGCCGCGCAGACCGAATTTCGTAACTGCATGAAATGCAATGCAGATCGCGTTCGTCGAAATCGCGAAATGTCAGGTTTTGTCAGGCGCTGTGGGCTCTTGCCGAGCGGCCGCTCATAACGAATGCTAACGAACTCCGCCGGACCGTTAACGACAAGACAATGCTTCCGGCCTATTCCTTGATCAATATTAGCGCTTTTGATTGGTCTTATGATGGGCTTTGTCGGCTTGACGACAAAACGCGGTCCGGCGCTGGTCATCGGCGGAACCGGCATCGTCTTCATCACGACGTTCGCCGTGCTGGCGACCGGCACGTGGTCACTTCCGGCATTTCTGCTCACTCTGCCACATGCAGCATGCGCGGCACTGACGGCCACATTTGCAGCGCTCTTGGTCGCAAGCGCCTTGAGCGCTCTCGGCAATCGCATGCTGCGCCGGCATGCCAAGCACATGCGCACCGCACTCAACAGCATGGCCCAGGGTTTGTGCATGTTCGACGCCGCCGAGCGGCTCGTCGTCTGCAACACCCGGTATTACGAGATGTATGGTCTTATCGAGAGCGATGTGCCGCCAGGCGTGACGCTCTCGCAGGTGCTGGCGCGTCGCGTCGCCAAGGGCACCTTCTCGCGCGATCCGGAGAAATATCGGCAGGAATTTCTCGATGAAGTGCGCAAGGGCCGCACCATTCTGCACGAGGTCAAGACAACCGACGGCCGCGTGCTGCGCGTCATGAACCATCCGCTCAGGAGCGGCGGCTGGATCGGTACGCATGAGGATATCACGCAGCGCCGTGAGGCCGAGCTCAAGCTCACGGCGATGCAAGAGACAGAACAGCGGCGCGCGACCGTGGAGGGCGCCATCGCGGCCTTCCGCAAGCGCATCGATCGTCTCTTGCAAAGCGTCGTCGTTCGCGCCGGCGACATGCGCGAGACGGCGACCGGGTTGTTCGGCGCCTTCGACACCACTGCACAACGCGCGGGAAGCGCCGTGCAGAGGTCGAACAGCGCGACTGTCAATGTCGATAACGCAGCATCAGCCGCCAATGAGCTTGCCGCCTCGGTCGTCGATATCGGCGGCCGCGTCGGCGAGGCGGCAAGGATGGTACGCCAGACGGTCGACGAGATGCAGGCGACAAACGCGGACATGCAATTGCTGTCGCAGGCGGCGCAACGGATCGACGATGTCATCAAGTTGATCCGCAATATTGCCGGTCAGACCAACCTGCTGGCCTTGAACGCCACGATCGAAGCCGCGCGTGCAGGCGAGGCCGGCCGCGGCTTCGCCGTGGTCGCGTCGGAGGTCAAATCGCTTGCCGTGCAAACCGGAAAGGCGACCGAGGATATCTCAGCCCAGATCCTTGCCGTGCAGCAGTCGACCGATAAAGCGGCCGCCGCCATCGAGCGCGTCGCGCAACGCATGGACGAGATCAACGCCCACACCACGGCCGTCGCGGCATCGGTCGAGCAGCAGACCGCGGCGACCAACGACATCTTCCAGAATGTCACCGGCGCAGCCGACGCGACCAAACTGATCGTCTCGGTTCTTGGCGAAGTCGCCGGGGCGGCGGCGGAAACCCAGAAGACGGCGCAAAGCGTGCTGGACGCAGCGCAGTCCGTCGAAGGTGCCGCCGGCGAAATGCGCGCCGAAGTCGAGGACTTTCTGACGAAAGTCGCCATGTAGCGAGATGAGCCGTGAGCTCCAGCGTCTTTAACCTCGCTTTCCGCGTTTGACCGGCCTCTGCAGGCGCTCTACGCTTCCGCTTTCGAAAGCAAAACGGGAGCTGAGATCGACCATGCGCGCAGTTGCTGCCTGCATCGCGCTGCTGTTTCTTGCCAGTTCGGCGGCGCACGCCCAGACGTCCACACCGCCCGGCGGCACCGGCGGCTTTGAAAAAAAGAACTACAATTACAGCGAATGGACGAAAGGACTGTTTTCTGAAGCCGTGACCGTCACCCACCCGGGCAAAATGATCTTTCTCGCGGGCGTCGGTGCGGAAGACGAGGGCGCCACGCGCGGCGTCATACGTCATCTGGGCGACTTCGCCGGCCAGTGCCGCTATGCCTATGATAAGATCAAGCGGCTGCTGGCCGCCCACGGTGCCAGCATGAATGATGTGGTCAAAGTGGTCACCTACGTGACCGACATCCGTAATCAGGTCGACGCCGGAAAATGTCGGGCCGAGGCGCTCGGCGGGGCTCCGCAACCGGTGCATACCTTCTTGAATATCAACCAGTTGGCTTGGCCGGGCATGCTGGTGGAGGTGGATGTCATCGCCATCACCAAGGAGCCGTAGGCGCGCCGTCCATGCGCCCGCTCGCTAAGCGCATCGGTTACGCCCTGGCCTGCGCTGTTACCGCAGTGATGCTGGCGGCCTTGCCCGGTCTGGCGCAGACGCCACCGGTCCGCGACGTGACGCCCCCGGGCGTCACGCGCGTCTATCGCTCTGCCGAGACGGCCGAGCTGTCCACCGCACAGCGGCGACTCGTTGCGGTTCATGTGCTTAACGACGGCGTCTTCCAATCCGACGGCAAGCTCTATGCGCTCTATGGTGTCAATTTTCCAGCGCGCAAGAAGATCTGCATCTCGGCCACCGGCACACGCTGGGCTTGCGGGCAGCGCGCCTATCTGATGTTGCGCAGCCTGCTTGAAGACCGCTCGCCGGAATGCCAGCCTCACGACGCCGCGACGGCGTCGGATGAAAAAGCTCCGATGCTCGCCACCTGCCGCATCGACGGTACCGACATCGCGCTGGCGCTGCTGCGGAGCGGCGTCGCGGAGCTGGCTGACGGCGTCGTCGATAAGCGCTACATGGAAGCAGCCGCGGCTGCCAAAATACAGAACAACAAATAGAACCGAACTACAAAATCAAACATGTCCGTAAAAGATCAACCCCGTGGCTACCGCGACCTGCATGAACACATCGCTGCGCTCGAAGAGCGTGGCCTGCTGCGTCGCATCGAGCGTCCGATCGACAAGGATGCCGAGATGCATCCCCTGGTGCGCTGGCAGTTCGTCGGCGGGATCGCGGAGGGTGACCGCAAGGCGTTCCTGTTCACCAACATCGTCGACGGGCTCGGTCGCACCTACGACATGCCAGTGGTGGTGGGGGCGGTGGCCGCCAATCCGGACATCTACAGCGTCGGCATGGACGCGCCGCTCGCCGAGATCCAGGCCAAATGGGATCACGCCATCGCCAATCCGATCGAGCCGCGGCTCGTTAACGACGCGGTCTGCCACGAGGTGATCTACGAGGGCGACGCGCTTTTGGGCGAGGGTAGGGGTCTCGACCGGCTGCCGATCCCGATCTCCACGCCGGGCTTCGACAGTGCGCCGACGCTCACCGCGACGAATGTGATCACCCGCGATCCGGAAACGCTCGTGCAGAACATGGGCACCTATCGCGCGGCGCTCAAAGCGCCGGATCGCCTGGTCGTGCGCATGGCCACCCGCGTCGGCGGCGCCGGCGGCTACCAACATTATTTGAAATACCAAAAGCGCGGCGAGCCGATGCCGTGTGCCATCGTGCTCGGCTGTCCGCCCTATGTGGCATTCATGGGCCCGCAGAAGCTGCCGATCGGTGTCGACGAGATCACGGTCGCCGGCGGGCTTGCCGGCGCGCCGATCAATGTCGCGCGCGCGCGCACCGTCGATCTGATGATCCCGGCCGAATCCGAGCTCGTCATCGAAGGCTTGATCGATACCGAATATCTCGAGCCGGAAGCGCCGTTCGGCGAGTCGCACGGGCATGTGGCGCTCGAGGAATTCAACATGCCGATGCGCGTGACCGCGATCACGCATCGGAAAAATCCGATCATCCCCTCCTATATCAGCCAAGTCGCGCCGAGCGAATCGAGCGTGATCAAGCGCATCGCCTATGAGCCCTTGTTCACCGCGCATCTGCGCAACACGCTCGGCATTCGCGGCGTCAAAAAAGTGTCCTTGCACGAGCCGCTTACCGGCTTGCTCCGCGTCACCGCGGTCACCGTCGAAAAGGGCACCTCACGCACCGAGGTCTGGCGCGCGCTGCACGGCGCCGCCTCCTTCAAGGGCGACTGCGGCAAGATCTGCATCGCCATCAACGACGACATCGATATCGACAATGCCGATTCGCTCCTTTGGGCCATGGCCTATCGGATGAACCCGGTCGAGGACGTGCAGGTGATGGCGCATCGCGGGCAGGGCCACGGGCCGAAACGCGAGCATGACCAGGAAGAAGATTCCACCTTGCTCATGGATGCCACCATGAAGGGCGACATGCCGCCACTGGCCTTGCCCACGCGTGACTATATGGAGCGCGCCAAGACGATCTGGCAGGAGCTTGGACTCGGGTCCTTGCGCCCTCAGGCGCCCTGGTTCGGCTATTCGCTCGGTGACTGGCTTCCGCAATGGGATGAGGCGGCGAAGCGGGCCGCGACCGGCCGCTATCTCGAGAACGGCCGGATCAGCGAAAAGCTGCGCCGCAAGGGGCTCAAGCCCGAGACCAAATACCGGCCGGACAGCTGAGCGCCCGCCGTTGCCTGTGACTTGCGGCAACGAAGGGATGGACAAGAGCGGGCGCGTCGGAACAATCTATCTCTATTCTTGTTGGAACTGCCGGCCGGCGTCGCCGGTCTATTTTACCTTCCACGCGTGGGTTTTGGAGTGTGCCATGCGTCTTCCCCTCGTCCTCACCGCTTTTCTGACTTGCTCCCTCTTCGCCGCGATCGCGCCCGCAAAGGCCGGTGACTTCTACTACCCGGATAGCGATGACGGCAGCTATGCCGGTAGCGCCGCCTATTCCGGGGGCTATCGCATCCGACCCCGCTACTTGCCGGGACCCGGTTACGATGACTATGCCTACGAGCCCGCCCCGCGATATCGGCCGTACTACTATGATGACGATTATGCCTCGTGCTATCGGCGGCGCATCAAAGTCTATGATCGCTACGGCGGCTGGGTGTGGGGACACGCCACGAACTGTGACTGACATCTCGCCGCTTCGCCCGTTCAACCAAGCCCCTAGGGTCGATTCATGTATCTGTCCAACGAGAGCATCATCGTCATCCTCCTGGTCGGCCTCGTCGCCGGCTGGCTCGCCGGAAAGATCGTCCAGGGTACGGGTTTCGGGCTGATCGGCGACATCGTCATCGGCATTGTCGGCGCCTTCATCGCCGCCTGGCTGTTGCCGCGGCTTGGGATCTCGCTCGGCACCGGCATCATCCGCGCCATCATCAATTCCACCATTGGTGCGGTTCTGTTGCTGATCATCATCCGTCTGGTCCGCCGCGGCGGACGCTGGTAGCGCCAAGCGCATGATCCCGAAAAGTGGATACCGGTTTTCGGAAAAGATCATGCGCCAGCAAGAATCTAGAGCGGGATAGCGATTCAACCTGAAGCTATCCCGCTCTAAGACAGATCTGCGCCGCGAGACCTCGTCGTCTTGAATTGGCATGCCGCAGCAATTTAATGCGGCGTGAGGGGCGCGCGTGTCTGGAGAGGCGGCCATGGCGACCGTCTTCACCATCGGCCATTCGACCCGCTCCATCGATGAGTTCATCGCGCTCCTGCAGGAGCATGCCATCGAGATCGTGGTCGATGTGCGCACGGTCCCGCGCTCGCGTACCAATCCGCAATTCAATGCCGACGCGCTCCCGGCCGCGCTGCAGCACTTCTCCATCGACTACGTCCACATGGCAGCGCTCGGCGGCCTGCGCGGCCGGCAGAAATCGGTCTCACCCTCGACGAACGGTTTCTGGGAGAATGACAGCTTTCACAATTATGCCGACTACGCATTGACGCCGCCGTTTCAGGCGGCGCTCGCGGAATTGCGCGATTTGGCCGCGCGTCGACGCTGCGCGGTCATGTGCGCCGAAGCCGTGTGGTGGCGTTGCCATCGCCGCATCATCGCCGACTACCTGGTGGCCGCCGGCGACGAGGTCATCCATATCCTCGGGCCTGGCAAAGCGGACCCTGCCGCGCTGACCGCGGCGGCGCAAAAGACAGCGCAGGGCCTTGTCGTCTACCCGGCGCAGGCCGAAAGCATCCGGCCATAAAAGCGAAGGGCGGGATGACCATCGTCATCCCGCCCTTTGTTTTGAGTCTGCGCCAGGCGCGACGGCGCTATATCCTCACTCCGAAGGCACCAGGATGGCATCCTTGCCGTTGCCGGGCCGCAGCCGGAAATAGAGCTGCAGCACGATCAAGAGCACGCAGAGCCCGATGAACACGGCGCTGATCGGGCGCTCGAGGAAGGTCAGGATGTCGCCGCGCGAGATCAGCATGGCGCGGCGGAAGTTTTCCTCGAAGCGCGGGCCGAGCACGAAGCCGAGCAGGATCGGCGCCGGATGGAAGCCGAGCCGGAGCAGGATGTAGCCGAGAATGCCGATGATCATCGTCTCGCCGACCTGGAACATGTCGTTGTTGGCGGCATAGACGCCGATGCAGACGAAGAACAGCGCGCTCGGGTAGAGATACTTGTACGGGATCGCCAGCATCTTCACCCAGATGCCGATCAGCGGCACATTGAGCACCACCAGCATGATGTTGCCGATCCAGAAGCTGGCGACGAGGCCCCAGAAGATGTCTGGATGCTGGGTGATCAGCTGCGGGCCGGGCACGATGCCCTGGATCATCAGCGCGCCGAGCAGCAGCGCCAGCACCGCGTCGCCGGGAATGCCGAGGCTCATGGTGGGGATGAAGTCGCCTTGCACCGAGGAGTGCGTCGAGGCCTCCGGACAGGCGACGCCTTCGATGAGGCCGGTGCCGAATTTGTCCGGCGTTCTCGAGATCTTCTTTTCCGCGGCATAGGAGACGAAGGACGCAATCGTCGGGCCGGTGCCGGGAATGAGCGCGCACAGGCTGCCGATGAGGGTGCCGCGGATCATCGGGAAGAACGATTTCTTCAATTCGGCGCCGCTCGGGCGCAGATCCTTGAACTTGACGTTGGAGTATTTGGTGTTGATCGGCGCCGTCTGGTTGACGCTGTTCATGAACTCGGCGATGCCGAACAGCCCCAGCGCCAAGGCGATGAGCTCGATGCCGTCATCGAGCTCCGGCAATCCGAAGGTGAGCCGTGGCGCTCCAGTCTCCAGATCCGAGCCGACGATGCCGAACAGGAGCCCGAGCGTGGTCATGGCCACACCCTTGATCGGCGAGCCGCGCGCCAGCGTCGATCCGGCCAATAGACCGAGCAACATCAGTGAACATATTTCCGCAGGGCCGAATTGTAGCGCCACCTTCACCAGGATCGGCGCCAGGAAGATCATCTCGGTGATGCCCCACGATGCGCCGACGAATGAGGCGATCACGGTGATGCCGAGCGCGACGCCGCCTTTGCCTTGCTTGGTTAGTGGGAAGCCGTCGAGACATGTCACTGCGTGCGGCGGATGGCAGGGCAGGTTGAGCAGGATCGAGCAGATGGCGCCGCCATACTGCGCGCCGTAATAGACGCCGGCGAGCATCAGGATCGCCGCCACCGGCTTCATGCCGAAGGTGAGCGGCAGCAGCATCGAGATGGTGGCGAGCGGACCCATGCCCGGCAGCACGCCGACCATGTTGCCGACCATCACGCCGACAAAGCACCACAGAAGATTATGCGGCTCGAGCGCGACGCCGAAGCCGTACCAGAGGTCGGTTAGTGCGGTTCCGATCACCGGAGCCTCCATGCCAGGACCGGCATCGGCACCTGGAGCAGATAAGAGAACAGGAAGACGCCCATCGCCGTGACGGTGATGCAAAGCACGATGGTGCCGCGCCACGTCGCGGTCTTGTCACCGAGCGCCGATACGAAGACGCAGGAGAAGGTCGCCGGAATGAGGCCACCGATGGTGCCAAACACCATGAAGGCGACTGGCCCGAGCAGGATGCACATCCATGCCCACCACTGCGGGTGCTCCGGCAGAAGACGGTCCTCGTGTTCATCGTAGGGCGTCGCAACTGCGCTGCCTGCGATGGTGATGCCGAGGAGAATGAGAAGGATGCCCAGCGCCGTCGGCATGAACCCCGGCCCCATGTGCATGAGCGTGCCGAGGTTGTAGGTCGGACCCATGGTCGTGGCGAGAACGCCAAACGCCATGATCAAAATGCCGGCATAGAAATCCTTCTTACGCAAAAGATGACTGGCGGTACTCAGGGCACGTCCCCTCTCTAGTTTGCATGGGCCAGCGCTGCGCGAGGACGCGCTTGCGACGGCCAGTTTTCGGCATCTCTCCCAGCTTCATCAATGCGCGAATTGCGCTGAGAGAACAAGTGGGGCAGCAGTGGTATTCCGCCCGCCGGGCAACCACTCCTTTTTGCGATGCAGCATGGTCTCGCAGACCGAGACGGTTCCATCTGCCCAACCCTTGATCAGCATGCAGGGCTGCGTGTCTGAATACGCCTCGCCCGCTCGAATTTGCCTTTGAGAACATCGCGCCGCGGACGCCTGGACCCTGACATTTTCAAGGGCACCGGCTAGGGTGACCGCGAACGTCCATTCCGGCTGCGGCGGTTCGCCGCAAGCTTTGGACACCTCCGCGCCGGTAGCTCAGCTGGATAGAGCACCAGACTTCGAATCTGGGGGTCAGGGGTTCGAATCCCTTCCGGCGCGCCACCACATCCGCCGTGGTCGCTCGGGACGACAAGTTCCAGGGCGAAAACCGGCCTTTCGCGCCGTGTGCGCATTATCACAGCGATCACAGCGGCTCGTGCTAGATTGTACCTCAATGCCACGGCGTCGGGAGTGATCTTTTGGGGCGGATGGCTGATCTTGAAACGTTGCAGCTGCTCGACCTCGTAGGGCACCTCTACGAAGCGGCCGCGGACCCGGCCCATTGGAGCGAGTTCGCCGCTGCGCTCGAGCGGATCTATCCGGACGGGCGCATTGCACTGTTCGGTCACGAGTCCGGCAAACCGGCGGCGCAGGCGCTCGCGGTGCGCCGCAATTTCCACGACGACGATCTGCGCGCCTATCAGCAGCATCATGCCAAGTCGAGCCCGTATCTCGCGCGGGCGCATCGGCTGCCTGTCGGCAAGCCGCTCTATTCGGAAGTGACCATCCGCGACGACGAGCTGATGAAGACCGAGCACTACAACGAATTCGTGCGTCCGCGGAAACTCGGCCACTACGCCACCGGCATGATCATCGACCGGACCGCGGATCGTTTGGTCGCGCTTTCCATCGCCGATCATCGCGACGATGCCGATCGCCGCGCGCATCAAATCCGGCTGCTCACCATCCTCGGCCCCCATCTCATGCGCTCGTACAAGCTCTATCGCAAGCTTGCGGCGGAAAAAGCCAGCGCCGATGCAGCGCAGGCGGCGCTTGATCGCTGGGCTCACGCCGCGCTGGTGCTCACCTCCGACGCGCGCATCGTCTCGATCAATCGCGCCGGCGAGGCCCTGCTCAACCGTGACGACGGCATTCGGCTCGATCGCGACGGGCGTCTGCGTTGCGTCGACGAGGTGCATACGCGCGCGCTCGATACCGCGATCCGCAAATGCGCTGCGATCACGACGGGAGCAGATGCGCAGTCGCCGGCGACCGAGCTCGACGGCATCGCCCTGCCGCGGTCGTCCGGCGCCGTTCCACTGCATGCGATGCTGTGGCCGCTGCCGTTCCTCGGCGGCGGTCCCCCCTTCTCCGACGTCGATCAGGGCTGCGTCCTGCTTGCGCTGGTTGACCCTGGCCAGGCGCAGCGCACCCCTATCGGGTGGCTTGCCCGGCAGTTCGGGCTGACCCCGTCCGAGCAGCGTTTGACCGAGGCGATCATCAATGGATTGCCGCTTGCCGAGGCGGCGGAGCAGCTCGGCATCCGGCTTTCCACCGCGCGCACGCGGCTGAAGACCATCCAGACCAAGACCGATTGCCATCGTCAGGCCGACCTCGTGCGTCTGGCGATATCGCTCCCCGCTATTAATCCCGACCAGACGTCACGCTAGCGGCTCGCGGGTGAGCCCGCGCGGCCCGAACGCCACAACCACGCAGATGCCGGCAACGAGCACGCCGGCGATCACCGAGAACATCGCCAGCACGCCTGCGGATTTGAGCAGCGGCAGCAAGGCGAGCGGCGCAAGCGCGGCAGCGACCCGGTTCACCGCCCAGGTGCTAGAGCTCACTGCGGCGCGCAGCTCCGTCGGAAAAGCCTCGGCGGCATAGACGTTGAGCGTTGTGACGTAGATCGCGCCGATCAGCTGAAAGGCCAGCCCCGCGCTCATCAAGGTCAGGGGGGCATCGCTCAGGGCGAAGAGGATGCCACAGAGCGCCATCGCTCCTCCGGCGAGGGCCAGCGCCATCCGGCGCTCCACGCGATCGATCAGACTGGCGGCGAGCAGCACGCCGAGTGTCGGGCCGAACATGGTGACGCCGACATAAAATAGAGAGTCGGCAACGCGGAAACCCTTCGCCACCAGGACCGCTCCGATCATCAGCGGAAAGCCGATCGTCGGCCAAGGGCTGAGAAATTCCAGGACGGCAAAGGGCAGCGCGCGCAGGAGGATGGGGCGTTCCGCCGCCGACCAGAGGCGTCGTTGCTGCCCGCTGGTGACCCCCGCGGACGCCGGCACAATCCGTGCCGTGGCGCTCTCCGGCTGCGGCACGCCTCCCGCAGCGGTTTCGAAGCGTGCACAGGCGGCATCCGCTTCGCTGCCGCGTCCCACGGTCCAGAGCCAACGCGGCGATTCCGGCAAACCAAGCATGAAGACCCCGACGATCGCGGAGCCGGCGGCGCCGATCGCCAGAGTCCATCGCCAGCCTTCGACACCAAGCGGCTGTAGCGGCGTGAGCGACGCGATCAAAAACACGACCACGGGGGCGCCGAGGAATCCGCCCGCGGCGCTGATCAGGATGAAAGTGCCCCGGCGCTTCGGCGGCAGCACGTCGGCAAGGTAGGTCGCCATCAACGCTGGATAGGCACCGAGTGCCAACCCGGACAACACCCGGCAGGCGGTCAGCCACACGATGTCAGGACTCGAGGCGGCTAACAGGGACGTCACTGTGAGGATCAACAGCGATGTCGCCAACGCCGTGCGCCGGCCGTGGCGGTCGGCAAAGATCCCCAGCAGCGGCGCGCCAACGATGCCGCCGATGAACACGGAGGCGAGCAGAAACGAGAGCGCGGTCGCGCTGACCTTGTACGGTGGGGCGGAAAAAACAGCCGACAGAGCGTTGCCTAGCCCGGCTTCGACGACGTCGAACAAAAGTCCGAACGCACACACGATCAGGATGCGCCAATGCAGCCCGGTCACCGGCAGGCGGTCGAGGCGCTCAAAACGGGTGGAGAGATCGGCTTCGCGGGGGGACACGCTTTGGCTCCGATGTGTCGCAGATTGGCGGTTACAGGGGTGAATCGCAACGAATATGCGCGCCGGCGCGGTCCAGTACCATTTGGCACTTATGGCTCAGCCAAGCGCCCGTTAGTGAAAAGCTGCGCCGACCCCCCGGGCGATTGATGTTGGTCCTCCCGGGGCACGGCAACGGGAGCGAGCATGGCCGCACAATCGAGCCACTGGATCAGCCGTATCGGCCGGTTGCAGGCCGCGCGTGCCTATATCGAGAACAATCTGGAATGGGGCGATCTGAGCCCGGCGAAGACGGCCAGCGCAATCGGCGTTTCGTTGCGCCAGCTGCATCTGTTGTTTGAGCCGACGGGGACGAGCTTCTCGCGCTATGTCCTGGCCCGGCGGCTTGAGCGGGCGCGCGCGGAACTGGCTGATCCAGACCGCAACGTGCTTCAGGTCGCCATGTCCTGCGGGATTGAAAGCTCCACGGTGTTTTACCGCGCTTTCCGTCGTGCCTACGGGGCAAGTCCGACCGAATACCGGCGCGCGCTGCGCGAAGGCGGCTCGCGGGTCGGCAGCAGGCCTGCCGCCGCCGAAACAAACGACCGGCTCGCTCTCAGCTAGTGTCCCGATTCCGAAGTTCGCAATCGGATTCGCCGCGGTGTGTGTGCGAACTTCGGGTTCGGGGCACTAGCAAGAAGCGACAAAGCTCGTGACGAGCTTTGTCGCCTTTGTTCGTTGCCGCTGCGTCGTGATCGGAGCGGTTACTTCCAGCCGGCTTGCTTCTCGCAGGCCTTGCGCTCGTTGGGATGCGACTTTTCCCACTGGGTGATGGAGCGATTTTCGTTGCTGTCCATCTTTTCATTCATGCAGACACAGTAGGCGCGGATCACTGGCGCCGTGCCGCCGGGTTCATCCTTGTTGTCGGCGATGCACTGATTGACCCATTTGATATCGTCGGCATTCATCTGCTGGGCCGACGCGGCACCCGCATTGAGGCAGGATGCGAGAACGGCCAAACCGAGAAGATACTTCATAAGAGTCCCCTTGCTTTGCTTGGGCGCCATCAAGCGCGATTCCATCGGGCGCAGTTCTATAGCGCTCCCGACTTATTCTTTGTGAGATTTCGCACAGCGTCGGCATAAAGAGTGCGTAAAGCTGATGAAGCGAGGTTGCCGGCCGCTTATGCAAGCGTGTCGCGGACTTCGCAGCGTTTGTGAATCATTAAGCTCGTTCGCTTGCCTCGGTTGTCGCAAGTCCTCTAGCCTTGTGTGCGGCCCGCCCGGAAAGGGCTCTGTTGGTCACAAGTCCGGCGCCTCGAGATCGCCTTTAGCCAGCGTAGAGCACCGGCATGGTAGGGGTATGGTAGCGGTATCGGTTCGCTTCTGGGGGGTGCGCGGGTCGCTGCCGTGTCCGGGCGCGGATACATTGCGCTATGGGGGAAACACCGCTTGCATCGAAGTCCGCTGCGGTGACCATCTGGTCGTTCTCGACGGCGGCTCCGGCCTGCGCGCCTTGGGCGAGGCTGTCGCCCCGAACGCTGCGCTCGATGCCGACATCCTGTTCAGCCACTTCCACCTCGATCATGTGATCGGTTTGCCGTTTTTTCGGCCGGCCTACGATCCGTCGACGCGCCTGCGGCTGTGGTCGGCGCCGTCGATCTCCGGCGAGACACTGGCGGAGGTGCTCCCCCGATTGATGAGCACATCTTTGTTTCCGGTGAGCACCGCCAGTCTCAAGGCCGCGCTCGACTTCCGCACCTTCCAGCGCGGCGACGTGCTCGCGCTCAACGCGGCGATCCGCGTGCGCACAGCCGCGCTCAATCATCCCGGCGGCGCGACCGGTTACCGGATCGAGCACGGCGGCAAGGCGATCGTCTATGTGAGCGATGTCGAGCATTACGACGGCGCGATCGATCCGCAGATCGCCGCGCTCGCCGCGGATGCCGACCTGCTGGTCTATGACGCCAATTACACCGACGCGGAATATGCGCAGCATGTCGGCTGGGGCCATTCGACGTGGAAGGAGGCGGTCCGCCTCGCCGATGCGGCGAAAGTGAAGCAACTCGCTTTGTTCCACCACGACCCGAGCCACGGCGACGCGATGATGGATCAGATTGGGGCCGCGGCCGGTGCCGCCAGGCCGGGAACTTTTGTCGCCCGCGAAGGCGCGAGTGTCGTGCTGTGAATGACGGTTCTAAACCACAGTTAGCCCGTGCCGCGGCTGTACATTTGCACGCAACGGGAGGACAACTGCGAGAGCCGCCCATACAACTCTCGCGGGGGGTTTGGGGCTCAGCGGGGATTCGGGAATTCAGCCGTGTGGCGTAGCGTTGTCAGCGCGCTCTTGAGCCTGTTTTTGGTCCTGTGCGTCGAGCAGGTTGCGTTCGCCAAAGTCTCGCGTCCGCCGCCTCCGAAGAGCACGCCCGAACTCAAGGCGCTGTTCAAGCGCATGTACGACGACCCGACGAACGTCGACCTGACCTTTCAGTACGCCGCTCTCGCCACAAAGGTCGGCGACTATGAAGGCGCGATCGGCGCGCTCGAGCGCATCCTCGCCTTCAATCCGCATTTGCCGCGCGTGCGCATGCAGCTTGGCGAGCTCTATTTCAAGCTCGGCTCCTACAAGATCGCGCGCGCTTATTTTCAGGAAGCGCGTGCCGGCGGCGCGCCGCCCGACGTGGCGGCGCAAACCGTGCGCTTCGTTGCCGAGATCGACCGTCGCGAAGCCCCGAGCGTGCCCGCGCCAGTCGCGGCACCACAGCCTGGGTCGGAGTTGAGCGTGTTCGCGCAGACCGGCATTCGCTACCAGAGCAATGCGACACAAGGGCCGTCCGGAGATATTCGATCGCTCGGGCAGATTGCCATCCCTCCGACCGCCACCGCCAAGCAACCGGACTGGAATATGTTCGGGCTGTTCGGCGTGAACTATGTGCACAATCTCAAGCACGACAACGAAGATGCCTACGAGGCGTCCGTGGCCGGCTACTACGCCAAGCAATTCCGGCTCAATGCTTACGACTTCAGCTTGCTTGAACTGCAGACCGGACCGCGCTTCAGTCTCCCGCCGGTTAGCGGCCTTTCGGTGAAGCCCTACGCGATCGGTACCATCTCTGGTCTCGGCGACGCGCTCTACTTTCGGGGCGGCGGCCCGGGATTCTCGGCGCGCTACATAACAAAGAATAAGGCGCTCGCCTGGATCGAGGCGCTGGTCGAATACCGCTATCGGACGTTCTATGATTCACAGAACTTTCCGACGTCATCGCAGCAAACAGGCGGCTTGCTGACGGTGGGACTCCGGGCAGCGGGCACAATCGTCGACCATCTGGAGTGGTTTGCGCGATTGGGTTTCGACCGGGCCAATACCGCTGGCAATTTCGACTTCAACGACTACCACCATGTCGGCTTCGACGTCGGTTTCCCCGTCAGCTTCGAGCTTCCGGTCCTGGACTCCAAGCGGGCCTGGGTGGTGACGCCGACCTTCGGCATGAGCTATTACAATTACTTCCAGGCGAATCCGCTCATCGATCCGATCATCGTACGCAAGGATCACGATTGGCATGGCGGTATCGCATTCGACGCGCAGATCTACGGCCGCTACGGCATGCGCGTTCAGTTCCTGTATCAAGACCTGCAGTCGACACTGTCGAACTTCAGGATGCAGAACTATTCGGTGAGCGCTGGGCCCACGTATCGGTTCTAGGAGCGGACCATGTTCGCGAAAGACGTTATTCAGCGAGCGAGTACGGCGATGGTGCTGATGGGCGCTCTCGCGGTGCATAGTCCCGCTGTCGCGCAGCAGGTCGGGAAAGCTGCGGCGGTCAATCAGGATGCGACCGGAGCCGGACAGGTGCTGGAGATCGGCGCGCCGGTGCTCCACCGGGAGCGCATCGTCACCAACGCGCGTGGCACCACGCAGCTCCTGTTCATTGACCAGACCACGCTCAGTGTCGGTCCCAACAGCGATCTCGTCATCGACGAATATGTCTTCGACCCCAACCGGGGCGTTGGCAAGATGACCGCGTCGCTCAGCAAAGGCGTGATGCGCTTTATCGGTGGACAGATCACGCACAATGGCTCGGCCACCGTGAACACGCCGCCGGCCACCATCGGCATTCGCGGCGGCGTCGTCGACATCAGCACGGATGGCACGACGACCCAGGCGGCGAATTCCTTCGGGACCGTCACCTTCACGCCGACCGGAGGAGGCCCTGCTGTGAACGTGCCGCAAGGCTCGACCGGTGCGAACGCGCCTGGCGGCGGCGCCACGGTCACGCCGACCACGCAGCAGCAGGCCAGCACGACCAACGCGCAATTCCAGAGCAAGGGATCGCAGACCGGCGGCGCCTCGCCGGGGACGTCGCAAGGCGCGGCCGCGGCAAGCAGCACCAACACCACGACCACATCGAGCATCACCACCTCGTCGAGCCCGGCGCCCGGATCGACGGTTCCTGGTCCCTCGACGACAACGGCGTCCTCGACTTCGCCAAGTTCAGGCAGCACTGGAGCCGGCCCGAGCGGCGGTTCGGGCGTGACTAATCCAAATTATGCGCCAAACATGTACCAACCCGGTGGTAGCGGGCCGGCGACGACGACCCCGTCAGGCGGCGGTGGTGCTGGAGGTACCACGAGCCCGCAAGGCAATACGGGGTCAGCGGGGTCTCCGGGGGTGCCGGTGCCTGGCGGTCCTGGCGGTCCTGGGAAGTGATGCTTTTGAGGGGGACGCGATGTCGGAGATATACCGCGATCGCGAGACCTTGGCCGCGACCATCTCTCGATGGATGATGGGCGGCACGGTCGATTCGACCAACCATAGGCTCGTGGCGTGGCGCTGAACTTGCGCGCCTTCAACAGCAAGACGTGGCGGGCAGCTCTGGTCGCCGTCGTTGCGCTTTCATTCGTCACCACGATTCGCGCGCTTGACCCGACGCCGATCGCGCAGCTGCGCGAGCGCACCTTCGACACGTATCAACGGCTACGGCCGCGGCCGGTCGGCGATTATCCCGTCCGCATCGTCGATATCGACGAGGCGTCGCTGGCGGCGATCGGCCAATGGCCATGGTCGCGCGATGTCGTCGCCAAGCTGGTGACGCGGCTGACGGAGCTCGGCGCCGCCGTCATCGCCTTCGACGTGACCTTCGCCGAGCCCGACCGCACCTCGCCGAAAAATCTGGCGCGTGCGTTGCCGCCGGGCGAGGAGGGCGCTCGTATGGCGGCGCTGCTCGCCGCGATGCCCGATTACGACAGCGTGTTCGCCTCGGCGATCAGTCACGCGCCGGTGGTGCTCGGCTTTGCCGGTGCGGCGGCCAATGACCGGCGGCCCGCGGCCAAAAGCGGATTTGCGCTCGCCGGTGCCGACGCCGCCGATGTCGGCTTCCACTTCTCCGGCACCGCGACCAATCTGCCGGCCTTCGATGCCGCGGCGAGCGGTGTCGGCGGGCTCAACATCAGCAGCCACGACAAATCGGGGATCGTGCGTCGCGTGCCGGTGGTGTTCACCGACGGCAGCAAGCTCTATCCGAGCCTTGTCGTAGAGGCGCTGCGCGTCGCGCAGCAGCAGAAGGGCGTGATCCTGCGCGGCAGCCGCGCCAGCGGTGAAATCGGCGGCAGTGGGCATGCGCTGGTCGACATGCGCATCGGCGACTTCACCGTGCCGCTGACCGGTGACGGCGAGATCTGGGTCTACTTCAACCGCGACCGCCCCGACCGTTATGTGTCCGCGAAAGACGTGCTCGACCCCGCGAAGGCCGCGGCGATCAAGGAGCGCATCGAGGGACACATTATATATGTCGGTACCTCGGCCGCGGGCCTGCTCGACACCTGGCCGACACCGCTCAATGAATTCGTCCCCGGTGTCTCCGTCCATGCGCAGGCGACCGAGCAGATTCTCGGGCAGACGTTCCTCTATCGGCCGGATTGGACGCCGGGCGCCGAGCTTCTGACAATTATCCTCGTCGGCGTTCTCCTGACCGTGCTGCTTCTGCGGCTTGGCGCACGCTACGCCTCGCCGGTGTTCATCGCTGTGCTGGTGCTCGGCTTTGGCGGCTCGTGGCTTGCTTTCACTAATTTCGGCCTGCTGCTCGATCCGGTCTATCCCGCGCTCGCCTCGACGTTGACCTATTTCGCGGTGGTCGGCGTGCTTTATGTCGCGACGGATCAGGAAAAGAAATTCGTGCGCCAGGCCTTCGGTCAGTATGTCGCGCCGGAGCTTCTTGCCAAGCTCGAGGACGCGCCGGAGATGATGCGGCTTGGCGGCGAGACGCGCATCCTCACGCTGATGTTCATGGACGTGCGCGGCTTCACGCCGATCTCCGAAGGTCTTACCGCAGAGGAACTCGTCGAGTTCATCAACCGGTTGCTATCACCGCTGACCGACACCATCCAGCACGAGCTCGGCACCATCGATAAATATATGGGAGACGCCATCATGGCGTTCTGGAACGCGCCGCTCGACATTCCCGATCATCCGCTGCGTGCTTGCCGCGCGGCGCTGAAGATGCGAAGCGTCGTCGAGGAGCTCAACGCCAGCGACGCTTTCGGCTTTCGCGCGCGCGGCAAGGGCGATCGTCCGGTGAAGATCGGCATGGGCATCAACACCGGCGAGGCCTGCGTCGGCAACATGGGCTCCGAACGACGCTTCAATTATTCGGCGATGGGCGACGTGGTGAACACCACCTCGCGCATCGAGAGCTCGTGCAAGGAGGTTGGCTTCGACATCGTGCTCTCCGCCGATACTGCGCGGCTCGTCCCCCAATACGCGCTGCTCGAGGCCGGCGACTTCGACCTCAAGGGAAAATCCGCGCAGGCGAAGTTGTTCGCCCTGCTCGGCGATGAGAGCTTTGCGGACAGTGCCGCGTTCAAGGAGCTTGCCCGCCATCATGCCGAGCTGCTTGCAGCACTCGCTGCCGGGCGTTTGAGCGAAGCCACCGAGCGGCTCGCGCAATGCCGTGCCCTGGGCGGGGCACTGACGGGGGGCTTTTACGATCGCTACCAGGAAAGACTGGATGAAACGGCGGACGACGCGCCGCCGGTCCGCGCCGCCGAGTAAGTGCGCTTTCTCACATCGCCCGTCGCCATCATCTGGCAATCCGGTGCGCGCTGATTTGCGCGCAGCGGCACGACTGGTTTTGCAAACCATGAGACCAATGCGGCCGAATCTTGGGGTCTGTCGTGGAAATTACGGCGTCAATTCCTCGTCTGCCGCGTGCCGCACGCCTGGCGGCCGCACGGGAATTGATCGAGGCCAATCTTGATCGCGAGGATCTCACGCCGGCGCGCGCGGCGGAGGCGTTGAAGATTTCGTTGCGCCAGTTGCACCTGCTGTTCGCGGCGACCGGTAAGAGCTTTTCCCGCACCGTGCTGGAGCAGCGGCTCGAGCGCGCGCGCCGACAATTGATCGAGCAGCCGGAGCGACGCGTGATCGACATTGCGCTCGCCTGCGGCATCCGCAGCTCGACGGTGTTCTATCGCGGCTTTCGCGACGTGTTCGGGATGAACCCGACCGAGTATCGGCAAATGACGCTCGGTGGGCGTATCGAGAGCGCGGGTTTTCCGGCGCTCCGCGATTAACGCTCCGTATCGAGCCGCTGCATCAGATCGGGGACATCGGTGAGCACCAGCGCGCCGCGCCGGCGCTGCAGCAGACCTTGCCGCTCGAGCCGTTTCATCTCACGTGCCACCGCTTCGCGATGGGTGCTCACGCGGGCCGCGACATCGGCATGCGTCGGCGGCGGCGAGATGATGCCGCCGCGCGGATCGGTGCCCGCGGGTCGAGAGAGGCGGATCAGCTCGGAATAGATGCGCTGCGGGACGTTGAGGCTCGAATATTCCAGCACACGCTGGTCGAGCGCGCGGATGCGGGTCGCAAGATGCTTGAGCACGTGCGTGCACGCGTCCCCATGCTTGAGCATTGTTTCCATGAACACGGCGCCCGGCATTGACGCCATCACCGCATCGGTCACGGCGAGGACACCGGCGGAGCGCGGCTTGCCGTCGATCGCCGCGAGCTCGCCGAAGAAGCCACCCGGCTGCAGGTCCGCCAGGATCACCTCACGCCCGGATTTGGCGTAGATCAGGACGCGCACGACGCCCGCGGTGACGAAGAACACGTCGATGCCTTCGTCCTGATAATCGATGATCCATTCCTTGGCCTTCACGCGCCGCCACACGCAACGCGCATTGAGCGCCTTGATGCTTGCGGCGCTCAGGCTGCTGAACAGCGGGACGCGGGCCAGGGTCTCCAGGTCGCGGGGCATGCGCTCGGGTCTGCGTGAAGAGTGTGGTGCGCAAGTTACCGCAGATTCCCAAAAAATGTGTGCCGCTGCGCGCAAATCGGCATCGGTTTGCGGACGCTGTTCACATCCCGGATTTTGCGCGGATCGGGCTATCTGGCTGTGTGGGCTCGAAAAATGACCTGTGGGATTTGCCACAGCCGTCATGAAGGCGATGCGGCATTTTACGATGGTCGCAATCGGCATAGGGCGGGGGCCCGAGGCCAACAGCGCTGCTGGAACTCGGATTTTACGGCTGCCGCTGGTCCCCTTCCAATCCGAATTGATGCGTCTTTGCGCTCAGCGGGAGGACAGCTACGATGCCTTTTCCTACGGATCGGGATGCCAAGCCGGCGAAAGCCGGCTCACAGCAAAAGGTTGCAGGATCGAAGGCCCACAACGACCACAAAAACGGGGGGGTAGCGATGCCACGGAAACAGAGCCGGTCGGCTGCGACGCTGAACGAACTCGACGCGCTGTCCCTCGATGACCTGGACCGGGTTGTAGGCGGTGGTGGCGGCACCACGACGCAGAACAGTGAGCAGCCGCCGCACGAAGGTGGCTATACGCCGCCGCCTCCTCCTGTCGTGCACGCGCCGGCCGACCTGCCGACGCCGATCCAAAACATCGAAAACCAGGTCACCAATCACACGCTGACCGGCGATCAGGCGGTCACCGCCATCGCCGGCATCATCGGCAGTGCGCCCGACCACAGCATGCAGAGCATGGCGGGCGCGGAGATCGCCTCGCTGATCGGACGCGGCGATGTGACTGCGACCGGCGCCATCGCCGACCTCCACAGCGCCGTGACGCAGAACCATTCGCTCACCGGCGACCAGGCCGCCGGCGTCCTCGCCGGCATGGTACTGGCGCAATACACGACGCCCGGTGAATCGAGCTACGGCATCGGCACGGCGGCGACGGGCGAAATCAATGCGCTGATTTCCGCTGGCTCGCTCACCGCAGACCACGCCATGAGCGCCTTCGCCGCGGCCGCCGGGACGGCGGGCTACAGCGCGATGCCGCTGCTCAACGAAATGACGTCGCTTGCGCAGCAGAACAACATGTCGCCTGCGGAGGTGGCGCAAAACATCGGCGCGACCGTCGACAGCCACGACCTGACCGGAACGCAGGCCGTCAGCGTTCTCGCCGCCATGGCGACGGATCTGAACAGCAGCACCTTCCCGATGATCCAGGCCGCCGGAGCGGAGATCGCCGATCTCGTGGCCAATCACGGCGTTGCCGCCGCGGACGCGATGGCCGGCATCAGTTCCGCGAATTCGCAAGGCAATTTCTACGAAGGCGAGATGCCGGCGCTGCTGCTCGCGACGGTCAACGCCAACCCGACGCTGGCGGACGCCGCGGGCGCCGAGCTCGCGACCCAATTGGGATACGATTCGTACTGGGCGAGCGCTTCCGGAACGTCGGGTGCGCACTACCAATTCGAGCAGGCGGTGTCGTCGTTCGGCGTCTCCACGGACCACATGACCGATCTGCTGGTCAGTGTCGCGAGCCACGGCCAGGCCGGCTGGGCCGCGCAGACCCTCGTCGACATGGTCGAGGCGACGGGCAGCAGCCTCAGCGTCGCGGCGGTGATGACCGCGATCGAGAACAACACCACCACTGCCAATGCCGATGGCGCCGTGCACCTGCTACTCGGCCTGGCGACGAACGGCGGATACGGCGCGACCTTCGCGCCTTCGGCGGAAACCGCGCTGACCGCGATGGTCCAGAGCGGCCAGATCGATGCGACGCTGGCGGCGAACGACATCGCGGCCAATCTCACGGGTCAAGTCTACAGTTACAGCAGCGGCGGCATGGTGCAGGCCATCGACGATCCGTTCTACGGCCCGTTGACCCTGAAAATGCTGATGTCGGTCGCGGCCGCGGGCACCGATGCGGCAAGCGCGGTGACGACCGTCCTGGACGGCCTGATCGCCGCGCACACTGCCGGGACTGGCGGCTGCGCGCCCCTGGATTTGGTGACGGCGCTCGCCAACAGCGTCGGCAGCTACAGCACCGCCACTGCCAATCCTGTGCTCGATGCCGCCATCACGCACCAGCTGTCGGGTCTCGTGTCCACGGGCGCGGTGTCGGCGGATGCCGCCATCGAGGCGATTTCGAATGCTGTGGTCCTCAGCTCGCCATACACCGGAAAGGGCGCGCTCTGCGACGAGATCGTATCGATCGCCACCGCTGCAGGTTTGAGCCCGGCCCAGGTCGTGGCCGACGTCATGGCCAATCCGCCGCAGAACACGACCGCGATGCCCGACATCGTGCTCCTGCATTTGGCGACGCATGGGGCCGCCTGGCAGGCCGCGGCAGTGACGGGCCTCCTCGGCATGATTAGCCCTACTTCGTGGGCGTACCCGAACGGCGACGTCATGGCGGCGAACCTTCCCGCCTATATGCTGAACATCGGCATGACGGTCGACAACGCGGTCAACCTCCTGACGGCGCTGGTCGGCGACGGCACGACCGCGGTGCATGCGAATGCGGCCGGCGCAGAGATCGCCAACCTGATCAACACCAACAAGATCTCGACCACGCAGGCGATCGGCGATCTGCATGCCGCGGTGGCCGGCGGACAGCTTGGCGGCCACGCCGCGCTGGCGCTGCTTGCCAATGTCGCGAGCAATGCATCGAGCGCGCAAGTCGTGGTCAACACCGAGCTGGTGGCGCTGATCTCCGGTGCGTCGCCTTTGATTCCGCGCACCGATGCCATCAGTGTGCTCACCACGATGCAGTCGGACCCGAACAATGCCGGCAATGCCGCATTGCTGGCCGTTCTCGCCTCCGAAATCACCGTCCTCCAGTCGAGCGACCCCACGACCGCGGTCTTCCAGGGGATCAACGCGACCACGAACGCGACCGATATGGAGAGCGCGGCAGCCCAGCTCGCCGCCATGATCGCGAACGGCGGAGCATCCGTCGATGCGGTGATGAACCATGTCGACCAGGCGTTCTCGAGCGGAGCGTTAGGCGCGCCCCAGGCTGCGGAGCTCCTCGTGGACATCGCCGCCCACGGCAACCTGGCGGCGCAGAGCGCCGCGGGCAAAGAGTTCGGCAAGATCGCCGATACTGCCGGCGCTAGCATTTTCACCCCTAGCGGCACGATCACGGTCACGCAGTTCGGCGCGATCAACTCGTGCCTCGCCATTGGTCTCGGTGGCAGCGTCGATTCGACGATGCAGCACGTTTCGACAGCCATGAGCCCCCAGGCGGCGCTCGCTTTCGTCTTGGGCGCGCTCGGATCGAACAGCATCAGTGAACCGACCCGCACCAACTTCGAAGCCGCCATGAGCACGCTGCTCGGCGGCGACTGGTACGGCGTTCCGGTTCTCTTCCCGGGAGTGTCCTACCCGCCGGCGATGGTCGGCTCGCTCGCCTCCACGATCAATCAGATTGCCACCAACCATGACATGCCGGGACCCGAGCTCATCCGCGCGGTCTTCGTGCTCGGCGATGGCCAATACTTCAGCGCCAGCCAGGAGCTGCAGACGCTGATCACCAGTCAGTCGGTGTCGATGACCGACGTCAACACCGCCATCACCTCGGGCTGGTGGCAGCCCGACAACGCCGTGCAGGTGCTGGCGTCGATGTCGTCGTCGCCGGCGGCGTTGACCGAGATCAACAGTCTCCTCGGCAGCACGCTGTCCGTTGCGCGCTTGATCAGCGACCTCCATGACGGGCTGACCGGCGGCAATATGCATGGGCATGCGGTGGCCGCCGGCAACGTTGCCGATGTGCTCGGCATGCTCGCGACCTCGAGCGACAGCAACACGCTGACGTTGATCAGCAACGAGCTCGCCTCGGACCTCATCCACGGCCAGTTGTCGGCGGCCAATGCCGCGGCGGTCCTCACCGCCGCGGGCGCGAACCATTCGGTGATCGTCGATCAGATGCTCAGCGAGCTCGGGACGCTCGCCAGCCAAGACGCCGGCACGCTGCTCGGGGTGATGCTCGCCAATAATCTGACGACGTTTGACCACGTCTTCAGCCTGACGGGCGGCGCGTCGCCCACACTGAGCCCGGACACGCTGGCCACCGTGCTGCGCTCGTGCGTCACCTTCAATCAGAACCTCACCGCCGACCAGGTCAGCAGTGCTTTGGCCGCAGGAGTCACCGACGGCGCGCTCGCGCCGGGGCAGGCGATGCGGATGGTCACCGATTGGGCCGACAACAACGCCACCGCGAGCCTCGGAGGTCAGGTTTTCGCGGCGCTCGTCGCCACCGGACAGGTCGATGCGGGCTCGGCGTTGAACGGCCTCACGCAGGCGACCACCAACACGCAGCTTTCGTTGAGCGCGATGCCGGTGTTCCTCGAGAGCTTCGTCGCGCACACCACGTCGGCCAATATCGGCGCCGCTTGCCAGGGGGCGATGAATCTCCTGGGCATGGGTCTGCCGGCCGATAACGTCATGGGCTTGCTGATCCAGTTTGCGGGCAGCGCGAATACCAGCGCGCTCACGCAGATCGGCGAAGAATTCTCCTATTTGGTCACGAGCGGCCGGGAAAATCTCGCTTTGATCGAGATCGAGCTCGGGCAGTCGATCACCGCAGGATCGCTGACCAGCGGCCACGCGATGACGATCTATGCCGGCATCGCCGAAGGCGCCAGCATGAACGGCGACGCCACAACTGCGACCGCGGCGCTTGGCCAGATCACGGCCTTGATGCAGCCGCCCGTCAACGGTTCGGCACAGGACGCCTTCACGGCATTCTGCAGCGTCGCCGGCAGCCTTGCCGCGACGCAGAGTTCGTCATTGATGCAGGCGGTCGGCGCGCAGATGTACGCGCTCGTGGCCGCCGATCCGTCTGCGCTTTCCGGCATGGGCGCCGCCATCAGCGGCGGCACGCTCACCAGCGCGCAGGCCGCGGGCCTGCTGCTGGGAATGTTGCACAACACCGACGTTGTGGACCAGCTCGTGATGCCGCAGAGCGTTCCGTCGGCGATCGTTGGCGAGATCGACACGCTCGTCAGCGGCAACCTGATGGCACCGACCGACTTCCTGCAGGCGCTCAGCAATTCGGTGGGCACGAATGCGGTGACGGCCGACGCCGCCGTCAGCATTCTTGCAAATTGCTGGCCGAGCGCCGGCGCGTCTTTCGCGAACCAGATCGCGGGCACGCTGATCACGATGATTCAAGGTGGACTGAGCGCCACGCAGGTCCTCTACGATATCAACGGGACCATCAATCATCCGCTGACGGTCGACCAGGCGGTCGGCTTGATGACGGCACTCTCGTCACCCAACACGCAGATGGGATCGACGATCTCGGCGGCTGTTGCCACCGATCTCATCAACATCCTGAGCCAGGGTGGGGCGGTGATGACGATCGACCAGGTGATCTCCGGGATCGATCACGCCGTCACCAACACGACGCATCCCGTCGACGCGGGCAGTGCGGTCGCCCTGCTGGCTCAGCTTGGGAACTATGCTGTCCAGAATCCCACCGCATATATCTCCTTCGACATGGGCCGGCTTGTGGTCCAGGAGATCGTGTCGCTGATCGCGAGCAACCCGGCCGGCGCCGCCTTGCTCTACACAGTCGCACCGGCCTTGGCCAATACGCCGGATCACGGCGTCGGCTTCATGATGGATATCGCCGCGCATTCGACGCAGGCATGCCAGATCGCTTTCGGCAGCATCGTCGCGAATCTCGTCGGCAATCAGACGATGACGGCTGCCGATATTGTCGCGGAAATACGCACCGCTTACGCCACAGGACTGACTCAGGGAACGTTTACGCCGTTCGCGCTGGGCGTCGTCACCGCGTCGCAAGAGCTGGGCTTGCTTGCCGGCGTCCTCGCCGGCGTTGCCTCTCCGGGTCACCTCGATGCATCGACGCTGAACACGGCGGTCCACGCCGAGCTCCTGGCGGCAATTCAGACGCCGCCGCTCCGGGCGACCGACGTGCAGGTCGCGGCGGCGCTCGAGGCCGTCGGCGTCAACAGCGGGCAGATCCTCGCCGCGGTGAACACCGAAATTGCCAAGCTCGAGGACGACGTCGGTCCGAAGATGCTGATCGACGTGGCGGCGACGACCCACGCCGACATGGGCGCCGTCGGCACGCAGCTCACGCAGTTGATCCAGAATGGCAAGATCACTGTCGGCGAGGCGATGAACGATATCGTTGCCGCGAATGCGAACGGATACCTGACCGGCAGTCAGGCGCTGGCCATGGTGACGTCGGCGCTTGCCAGTACGACCTCGGTTGGCATCTATCTGTCGCCGACCGCGACCGGCAACAACAATTGGTTCGTCTCGACCGCGGGCGCTTTCGAGGCGCTGGTGCAGCGCGCGGCGAACAATATTTCCGCCGAATCGATCGGCGCGGCCATCGAAAGCATGAGCGGCATCGGGCCCACGCTTCTGTATCCGAGCTCGGCGGTTTCCATGCTCGCGAGCATCGCGGCCTATCCGGATCTCCAGGCCACTGCGGCAACGCACATCGGCAACCTGATTGCTGGCAATACCGGCCCGAATGCCGATTCCAATCTCGCTCCGAACAACGTCGCGATGAGTGTCGCGGCCTGCGTGTCGTCCGTCGCGGCGCCCGGGCATCTGACGGCGGCGGAGGCCGTGCAATTGCTCGCGACCGTTGCGGCGCACGGTGGCGCGGCCTCGACCTATGGCGGCATCGCCCAAGGGCTCGGTGATCCATCCGTCGTGACGGTGATCAGCCCAGACATCGTGGCCACCACCATCGAAGGCATGCTGAACAGCACGCCGCCCACGCTGACCGCGCAGCAGGCGCTGCATTTCCTGGCGCCTTACGGTGCGGCAGGCCCCGAGGCCGTCGGTCACGCCATTGGCGACCTGATCACGGCCGGCCAGGTCAGCATGGCGGACTTCACCGCGCTGATCTATGGCGGCGCCCAGCAGACCGAGCAGCAAATTCAGTCGCTCCGCTGGGGTCAGGCTTTCGGCAGCGGACAGATTGATTTCAGTGACGCGGTGCTCGTGCTCACGGCCATGACCAGCCGCACGCCCGCGGCTGTGGCCGAGCTCGCCACCATCATGAGCAGCGATACCGACTATGTCGGGACCCTGGTGGAACAGCGGCTCGTCAATGCTGGCCAGCACCCGACGACGTCGGGCCCGACGCCGCTTGAAGTGGTGCGCGCGCTCGTCACGCTGATGGTGGATCCGCGAATGACCCAGGTCTATGGGGCGTCCACGGCCAATCACATCCTGGACGACATGTTTTCCTTCGTGAATATCTCCCCGAGCATCCCGGCGCCGACCTTGCCGACGCAATATTGGCTGTCGTCCAGCGACATTCTCAGCGCGATCATACCGCTCGCTGTGGACAGCACGCCCGCGGTTGAGCAGGGTGCGACCACGCTCGTCAACCTCATCATCGGCGCGGCGCCGAATGGCCTTACCGACCCGATCATGGGCGCCGTCGGCCACGGCATCACCGCCGATCAGGCGGTGACGCTGCTGACCCAATCCGCCGGATCCGTGCCGCAGATCACTGACTTCACGCCGGCCAGCACCATTCAGCAGGTGACAAATACGCTGTCGCATGCGCGTGCCGACATCGCCTCTCTGATTGCGAGCGGTCAGCTCACCGGCGCGCAGGCGCTGGGCGACATGCATGCCGCCTGCGTGGCCAACAACATCGGCGCCGGGCAGGAGCTCGCTCTGCTCTCCGGCATCTTCGAGGACAGCGGCGGCAACGCGAACGTGCAGAAAGCCGTAGCCCAGGAGATCGACACGCTGATCGGCAGCGGGCGGTTCAACCTCCAACAGGCGATCGATGCCATTGCTGCCGGCACCTATCTGCCGAACAGCAACTTCCCGACTCAGGCGCAGACCACCGCGTCCTTCGTCGCGGGCGGCCTCGAGAGCTCTGCGGCTGCTGCATTGATGGCAATGGTCGCCGCCAACAGCAATAACCCAGCCGCGCCGGGCGTTGTCGCGGGTGAAATCGCGAGCTTGATCGCCGGCAACCGGCTTGATCCGGCGCAGGCGATGAGCGGCATCGACGCCGCGGTGGCGTCGGGCGCCCTCGACGCAGGCAAGGCCGTGATGGTGCTGGCGAGCACGCCGCTCTCGGCGTCCGACAGCGTCCACGCGGCGATCGGCGCCGAGCTCGCCTCGCTCATTACCGGCAGTGCCAGCAACCGCATCTCGCTCGACAATGCGGTCGGCGCACTCGTGAGCATGGCCCAGCAGGGCCAGATGACGATGTCGCTCGAGGCCGGCGCGGCGCTCGGCGAGCTCGTGGCGCATGGCGCGCTCAATGCCGGGACGGCGGTGGCCGATATCCAGGCCGCCACGACGCTGACCCCCGATCAGGCGGTGGCGATGCTCGCCGGAATGACAATCGACGCGACGCCGGCCGTGACCGGCGCGGTCGCCCAGGCGATTGCGCAGCAGATCCAGCAGCACGGCGAACCGGTCGGTGCTGCGCTGACGACGCTGCTGACCGCGGCGGAATTGGGCTCTCCCACGCTGCAAGCCGGTGTCGGTGCGACGCTCGGCACGTTGGTCTCGACGAACACGATTCCGGCCTCGCAGGCCATGCAGGCCATCGACGTCGCCGTTTCCGGAAACAGCAACACGCATCTGTCGACGGCAGCCGCGACCAATCTGCTCATGAACATCGCGGGAGCGGCCACCGGCGCAACCGCGGCGGCGACCGAGATCGCGGTCGGGGCGGAGCTCGGCCACGTCATCCAGCTGGCGAATTCGACGGGCGGACTTGCCGCTCAGCTTGCCGCCTCCAATTTGACGCAGGACCAGGCGGCTGTGTTGCTGGCGGCAGCCATCGCCAACACCAGTGCGTCCATGGGCACGCCGGTCGCGGCCTTGATCCAGAATATGGTCGACAGCGGTCCGATTACGATCGGCCAAGTGCTCAGCGACATCGATGCGGCGCTCGTATCGCAAACCCTGACAGGTGCGCAGGCGCTGACCGCGCTGGCGCATCTCGAAGAAGCGGCGCCCGGCACCGAGCGCATGACCATCGTCAACGAAGTCGTCGCGCTGGTCAGCAACGGGCATGTTGCGCCAACGGCTGCGGCCGCGGATCTGCTCGCGGCTGCGCACGGCGGCAGTACCGCGCTGCAAAGCCTGGTCGGCGGCATGCTGGCCTCGCTGGCGAGCAGCGGCCACCTCACCAATCAGCAGGTCGTGGACGCGATCAATGGCGCGACCACGCTCTCGAGCGGCGAGGCGCTCGGCGTGCTGATCGGCATGAGCGTGAATGGCAATGCTGCCGCGCAGTCGGCAGCCGGCTTCGGCATCCTCAGTCTCGTCGACAGCGGGCGCGTCGACGCCAGTAGCGTGATCTCGGTCATCGACAACGACGCGCGCGCCGTCCCGGCCATGATCACCATGATCCATGCCATCGACACGCTGGTCGCCATCATGGGTGCGACGATCACCAATTCCGATGTGCGCGGCGCCACGTTCTTCCAGCAGATTCCTGGGGAAATCGCTTCACTGACCACGAGCACGACATGGGCTCAGTGGAATTCGCAGAGCAGTCTCGTCGAGGTGCTGGTGCAGTGTGCGGCCGGCTCGATGGGCATGGCCCAGGCCGTCGGCCAGGTTTTCTCGGCGCTGTCGCTGTACAACCAGACGACACCGAATGCGTTGCTCAACGGACCCGGGCCGACGCTCAGCGCGGCGCTGGCTGCCGCCGTCAACGCCCACACGATCTCCGCCGACCAGGCGGTGATGGTCACCGTGGCCGCCTCGATGGACGGCCAGTCGCAGTGGCCGCTCTCCCAGTTGATCCAGTCGGGCGCCGTCAGTGCCGACCAGGCAATCCGCTCCCTCGCGGATCTCGCCGTGTCGATCGGCGACAGCGCCGGGACTGACATGATGGTCGCATTCGGCCCGTCGGCGGGCACGTGGACGCAGCGCGCTCTGCTCACGCCGGCGCTCGAGGCCATCCACTTCCTCATCGAGGGCAGCGCGCAGATCTCGGCGCAAGCCGCGGTCACCGATATCCTCGCGGCGGCAACGCAGACGCACGATTTTTCCCCTACCCAGTGCGCCTCGCTACTCGCGGCGCTTGGCGGCAGGCTTGGCGAAGCGGATGCGCTCACCATGGCCGGCGGCATTGCCACGATGGTCGCGCAAGGCCAGCTCGACACTCAGACCGCGGACCACGCCATCTTCTGGGCCATCAGTGCAGGCCTCGACACGAACCGCGCCTATCAGATGTTCGCGTCGATGATGCTCAACCCCAATTCCGCGGTGGAGCAGATTGCGCTCGTAGCCTTCGATATTCCCGACGCCACGCTCTGCGCGCAGCACGTTCACATGATCACGACCAGCACGGTGTTCACGCACGACCAGATGCTCAGCATCATGGCCGGCCTGGCCCACGGGCTGGCGGCCGCCGGCTCGCCGGGCGCGAGCGCGATGAGCCAGGCGCTGGTCACCGAGGTCACCGCGATGGTGGTGTCGGGCCAGATCACCGCCGATCACGCGGTCACGACGCTTGCCGGGATTGCAGCGACCGGAGGTCTGAGCCTCGCTACACTGAGCACAGAAATCGACGCCTTGATCGCCGCCAACAAGATCTCGTTCGGCCAGGTGGTGACCGATCTCACGAGCTCGGGGTTCAATGCCGACCAAGTCGTCAATGTCCTCGTCGGCATGTCTGCAGGCAACAACGCGCTTGATCCGCAGGTGCTCGGACAGATCACCGCGATGGTCAATAGCGGCGCGCTGTCGCCCGCGCAGGCCATGACCGATATCGGCCACGCGCCGCCCGATGTGGGCTTGCGTCTTCTGACCACGTTCGCCGGCGCTGCTCCGGCGCTCGAGGATGCCGCTGCGGCGGAGCTCGCGAGCTTGTGGGAGCAGGGCGCAGGAGGCGCCAGCTTCTACAACTCCTTCTACAGCTACTCCAGGGCGCACCTCGGCGACGTTCTCGCCTTCGGCTGGATCTTCAGCGTGGCGGCGCACGGCAACGATGCGTTGAAGGCCAACGTGGAGCAGCAGATCCACTGGGACATGAGCATCTCGCTCAACAGCATTGCGACCTGCCTGACGACATTCGCTGCCACTTATACGCCGTCGCCGCTCGTGCAGTACTATATCGGCGTGGAGCTCGGCAGGCTGATCGACACGCCTCCGGCGGTGACGCAAGGGCCGCCTGCACCGGCGGTGACCAACGCCATTGACGGGGCCATCACCGGCACGGCGACCAATACGTACCTCGCCACAGTCCCCGGCGCGACGGCGGCCACCATGCCGAAGGCTCTGCCGCCGGACACCGCCGCGATGATCATGCTCGGCCTGTCGAGCAGCACGCATAACTCCGACGCGCAGGCGACCGCGAGCCACGATCTGAAGCAGCTCAGCACGCAGATCGACACGCAGTTTGTGGTCAATATCGCTCAGGCACTTCCGCCACAGCAGGCGTTGGCACAATTCGTCAACATGCTGGCGAACAACTGGGCGCCTACCGCGCTCGTCGCGAAGCAAATCTCCGACATGGTGGCGAACGGCTCGCTGACTGCCGCGCAAGTGCTCACGGCGATGGCGCCGCTCACGACCAGTCATCAGCTCGCGCTGGTCACCGACATTCTTGGAAATCACGAGGCGGGCAGCTCGGCCTTCAACTCCCAATTTGCCACGCTGACATTGCTGAGCTGGGGCGTGGCGCCGGCGTCGGCGGTCTACACCCAGTTGCACGATGCGCTGGTGGCCGTCATTCCGGATTTCGTCGGTCTCGCCCGCGGCACCACCACGGCGACGCAGGCGATGAATGACATCAGAAGCCTTGCTTCGGCGCACAACGTGTCGGTCGATCTGCTGCTGATGGCGGCTTATCAGAGCGCGGCGCAGGATGCGGATAACCTCGGTGCGGCCGGAGCCGCCGCGACGGCGCTCACGACGATCGGCCAGGAGCTTTACAACCATCTCACCGACGGCAGCGCCGCGCAGGCCATCGCCGGTATGGTGGTTGGTGGCTCGATGACGGAAGCCCAGGCCGCGACTCTGATGCGCGATCTGGTGTCGACCGCCACGGTTCCGCCGAGCGACATCATGCAGCAGGTGGCCAGCGGCAATATGAGTGCCTGGTACGCCGAGCTGCACCACCCCAATTGGAACCTGCACACCGAGCAGATGCAGGAGTTCGCCACCACTCAGGCGGTGAGCATGATGCATGTCGACGTTCATGTCGCGCAGGACTCGGCCGCGGTGCTCGCCGGCACCATGACTGCCCAGGCCGCGGTCGATGACGTGCTCGCGGCCGGCGGGACGTCTCACTACGCGCAGGATCTGGGCTTGCTGGCGCTCGCGCACGATTTCGCGACTGCGAATGCCTCACAGACGGTGCAGGAGACGGTCGGGCTTGCCATGACCGTCCATCTCGCTTCCGGCGAGAGCCAACTCGCTGTGGTCAATATGGCTGCGCACGGATGGCTGTCACCGCAGAACGCGATCGACATGGTCATCAAAGAGACGACTGTGGCGATCGCCGGCGTCGACCCCAACGCTGGGGCAGCGTTCTCGGCCATGGCGCTGGCGAAGCTCGATCTGGTGGCAAGCGGACAGGTCGATCCCAATGCCACCGTCGCGGCCCAGGAGGCGCATGCGCACGTGACGTCTGGTGCCATTCAGAACCTGCTCGAAACCCAGCAGGCGTCGAGGATCCTATTCGGCCTCGGTACCTTGCAGACTTTCGGGAACGACACCTATCAGAATGGCGCTGCCCTGGCGCTCTCTCAGCACATGATGGGAGTCGTCATTTCGCAGCTCCAGGCTCAGGATGCTCAGGCTGCTGCGTCCGGCGGGCCCAATATCCCGTGGGCCAATGGTCAGCTTCCTGATTGGATGGGCAGCATGCCGCCCGCCGCGCAGCAGACGGTGCATTACGCCGACAGGGCCATGCAGATGTTTGTCCTGGGCGTCGCCACCGGCGGCGTCTTGGACATCCTCGCCCAGCACTACTCGGGTGTCGCCACCGTCCTGAATTATGCGTCCCCGGGCACCCAGCTCATCGAGCACGGTCCTCAGCTGCTGCAGCTCGCCGTGGAGCACTATGCACCGGCGACCGACGTCTATGCGCTGACGCAAAATGATAAGAGCGTGCAGAACTGGGTGAACCTCGGCGTCGATTGCGCCGTCAGCGGCGTGCCGCTGGCGGGCCAGTTGGGCCTGCCGACTCCGTTGGGCGGTATCCAGTCCTACGTGCTCAACAGCGCTCTCGGGGAGGGCGCCGGCGGCACGTTCCTGGCCGTGAACATCGGCAGCCACGTGGCCCTGGCGGTGCTCGAAATGGGCGTCGTGCAGGACTACTTCAAGTCTCACCCGCTGATCGGGGCCCTCGGCGAGACTGCTACAGCCATGCTGGGCGTCGTTGCTGAATCATGCACGATGATCAGCAGCATGATCTCCGGTGCCTGCCATGTCGAAGCCAATATGATCGAGGCGGTCGGCGTCGACACGGTCAACACCTTCAAGGACATCTTCACTCATCAGGACGCCGCCGCGGATGCGACGCAGCTCGGCAAGGCTGTCTTTGCGGTATTCACGATGGGCGGAAACTTCGACGACTACGAGAAAGTCGGCGATGATGTCGGCAATGCCATGGTCGATATCTTCTCCGGCCATCCGCAAAATCTGGGCAGCGACATTGGAGCGATCGGTAAGGACTACCTGCATTTGATCGCGGACAATCAATTCCTGCAGATGGCCTCTAACGTCGCCGTGACGTACCTGCAGAAGCTCGACGATTATCTCGGGAATCCGTCGCAGCAATACACCTCCGAAGGCCTCAAGCAATTCCTCGGTCTGCCAACCAACGTTTCGTGGGATACGATGTTCTCGACCACGGGCCAGTTTATCGGTGACCAGATTAAGGGCGGCTTCGACACCTTGGGCGATGACATCAAGCACATCTTCTGATCGGGAGTTGAAAAATGGCAGATGAAACGAAACCTGCAGAACAACGCAAAGCGACCTCGCCGCAAGAGGCCATGATGGCCATGGGATTGGTCTTCGGCGACAGCGTCAAGCAATTGGTGATGACCGCCGAGGCGCAGCAGACCGCGATCCTCGCCATCACCGCCATGCTGGCAGTCGCGCCCGGCATCGCGGAGGTCGATCCCAGGCGGGTCGCGGTCATCATCGAGTCCCTGACCATGGGGCGCAAGGAAGGCGAGCGCGAGCGCGTGCGCGAGCAGGTCGCGAACTATGTCGCGATGATTGTCGGCATCGCCGGCAAGCTGCCGCAGATCATCGCGGACGCCGAGAAGGCCGAGGCGGCCGCCGGCAAGGGCGGGAACTCCAAGAGTTCCAAGAAGAAGCCCAACTAATTGCGCGGAGCGGGAGGTCGCTGGGCTCCAGCGGTGGTAGGCGATACGATAGCGTTCGCGTGAGGCTTGCAGCGACAGCAAGCCGATGGGGAAGGGGGACACAGTGGCCGACAAGCAGATCTTTCGCGAGGCGGCGCTCGAGCGATTGTCGACGCCGGACCGGCTCGACCAGGGCCTCACCATCGTCGGCTCGGCTGAATGGATCGGGCTCGGCGCGCTCGTCGCGCTGATCCTCGGCGGCGCCGTCTGGGGTGCCACCATCGACGTGCCGATCACCGTCGGCGGCAGCGGCATTCTGCTCGCGCCGGGCGGGCTCCTCGAAGTGACCAGTGGCAGTCGCGGACGCGTGGTGAATTTCAGCATCGCGCCGGGCGACCAGGTCAAAGCCGGCCAGGAGGTCGCGCGCCTCGACCAGAGCGAAATCGTAGCGCAGCTCGCAACGGCGAAGGCCGAGCTGCGCGATCTGCAGGCCGAGCACGATCAGATCGTCGCCTTCCAGGCGCGCAAGCGGCCGACGCTCGCCGCCGCCTCGCAGCAGAAGCGCCAGGGCTTCGAGGACCACGTCAAGTTCCTCACCGAACGCCTCAACCAGTTGACCGAGCGTGACAAGGCCAATCGCGATCTGCTCTCCAAGGGTTACACCTCCGCGCAGAAGGTGCTCGATACCCAGCTCGAGATCGGTCAGGCCGACGAGCAGCGCCAGCGCGACGTCAACGGGCTGCGCGAGCTCGATCTGGATGAGACCAAGCAGCGCGTTGCCGACGAGCAGGAGCTGATGCAGAGCGAGCTCAAGGTCTCCTCCGCGCAGCGCAAGGTGGAAAACCTCGAAGAGCAGCTCGCGCGCGAAACCTCGGTGACCAGCCCCTATGCCGGACGCGTCGTCGAGCTCAAGGTCAAGCTCGGCGAAATCGTCGAGCGCGGCGCCTCGATGTTCACGGTGATCCCGACCGAGGCCGCAGACAAAGCCGTTGCCGCGAGTGCCGGCGAGCAGCTGACCGCGGTCATCTATGTGCCGTCAGGTGAGGGCAAGCAGATCAAGGTCGGCATGCCGGTCGCGTTGTCGCCGTCAGTGGCGCCGCGCGAGGAGTACGGCTTCCTCATGGGCAAGGTGCGCTGGGTCGCGGAAGTGCCGTCGACGCCGGAAGGCATGACCTACACGCTGAAGAACAAGCAGCTCGTCACCACGCTGTCGAACAATGCGGCGCCGATCGAGGTTGCCGTCGATCTCGAGCGCGATCCCTCGACCCCGAGCGGCTATAAGTGGTCATCGTCGCGCGGTCCGGATCTCAAGCTCAATGACGGCACGCTGGCGCGTGCCGACATCCAGGTACGCGAGCTGCCGCTGCTCAGCCTGGTCATCCCGCCGCTGCGCCAAGTGTTGACACCGAAATCGTGAGCGTCTTCGGATGACCATCTCCGTGCGTCAGCGGACACCGACCTTCCTGCAGCATGAGGTCGCCGAATGCGGGGCGGCCTGTCTCGGCTCGATCCTTGCTTATTTCGGCCGTTGGGTTTCGCTCGAAGAGCTCCGCCACGCCACTGCCGCCAACCGAGACGGCACCAAGGCGAGCAATATCGTGCGCGCGGCCAAGCTCTACGGGCTCGATGCCAAGGGCTTCACGCGCACGCCGGAGCAGCTCGCCAGCATGGCGATGCCGGTGGTCGTGTTCTGGAACTTCAACCACTTCCTCACCATCGAAGGAATCAGCGGCAACAAGGTCTTTATCAACGACCCGGCGACCGGTCCGCGCACGATGACGATCGCGGAATTCGACGAAGGCTTCACCGGCGTCGCGCTGACCTTTGCTCCGACCGCCGAGTTCAAGACCGGCGGCACGCCGCCGTCGCTCGTCAACAACATCTCGCTGCAATTGCGCCGCGTGCGCAGCGGGCTCGCCGGCGTGGTGCTCGCAGGCTTCCTGCTGCTGGTGCCAGGGCTGTTGCTCCCGGGCGTGCAGCGCGCCTTCACCGATTACTACCTCATCGCCAAGAAAGAGAACTTCCTGTGGTGGATCCTGGCGGGAGTTGTCGCCTTGGCGATCGGGCGCGCCAGCATGGTGATGCTGCAGCATCACGTCATGGCGCGGCTGCAGCTACGGCTCGGCGTCAGCTCCAACAGCCAGCTCCTTTGGCACATCCTGCATCTGCCGACGACCTATTTCGCGCAGCGCAATGCCGGTGAGATCGCCAATCGCACGAGCACGGCCGACCGCTTCACGGGATTGATGTCGGGCAGCGTCGGCTTTGCGCTGGTGAACATGCTCACCATCGCCGTCTACGCGCTGGTGATGGTGACCTATAGCCCGCGGCTCACGGCGGTGGTCGTCGTCTTCGCGATTATCAATCTCGCGCTGCTCACTTGGATGGTGCGCTTCCTCTCCGATCTGCATCGCCGCTCGCTGCAGGACGACGCGCGGCTGCAGGGCACCATGGTGCAGGGCTTCGCCAATCTCGACAATTACCGCGCCAGCGGCACCGAGGATCTGTTCTTCCGCCGCTGGGCCGGGGCGCATGCCAAGCTGCTCAGTGCCGAGCAGAACATGAACAATTACCGTCGGCTGCTGAACAATGCGCCGGTGCTGCTGAACTCTGTCGCTGGCGTCGCCATCGTGCTGTTCGGCGGCTTTGGCGTCATGGAAGGGGCGATCTCGATCGGCATGCTGGTGGCATTCCAGACGCTGGCCTCGCTGTTCAACGCGCCGATCTCGAGCTTCGTCAATATCGGGGCGCAGCTGCAGGAGACGCACGGCTATGCCGACCGTCTCGGCGACGTGCTGCGCCAGCCGAGCGATCCGATGCTCGAGCCGACGCGCGAGACGGCGCCGCTGCCCAAGTTCTCCGGCCATCTGCAGATCGAAGGCGTCTCCTTCGGTTATTCGCCAATCACGCCGCCGCAGCTCAGCGACGTTTCGCTCTCCATCGCGCCGGGCGCACGCATCGGCATCGTCGGCGGTTCCGGGAGCGGCAAGTCGACGCTCGGACGTCTCATCGTGGCGCTGGCCTCGCCGCAGGCAGGCCAAATCCGCCTTGACGGCATCGCGCTCGACAAGATCGACAACACCGCGCTGCGGACGACCGTTGGCTATGTCGACCAAACTACGGCGCTGATCTCCGGCACGATTCGCGACAACCTGACCATGTGGGATCATTCGATCCCCGAGGAGCGCATCGTCGCGGCGGCTAAGGATGCTGCCGTTCACGAGGTGATCGCCAGCCGCCCGAGCGCCTATGACAGCCGCTTGACCGAGAACGGCAACAATTTCTCCGGCGGGGAACGTCAGCGCATGGCAATCGCCCGCGCGCTTGTCTCCGATCCGTGCCTGATCGTGCTTGACGAGGCGATGAGCGCGCTCGACGCCATCGCCGAGATGAACATCGTCGACAATATCCGCCGCCGCGGCTGCACCTGTGTGCTGATCGCACATCGGATCAGCGCGGTGCGCGATTGCGACGAGATCCTGGTGCTCGAGCAGGGCCGTGTCGTCGAGCGCGGGGGGCACGAGCAGCTCATCGCCAAAGGCGGCCTCTACAGCAAGCTGGTGGGGGCGCAATGAACACCGTGCAGGCGATTAAGACCGAAGAGGTCAAGACGCAGCCGGGCACGCAAGTCGTGCTCGATCGGCCGGAGATCGGCTGGACGATCAAGAGTGGCCGCGCCGAGGTGTTCGTCGCCGTGATGGAAAACGGCAAGCAGAGCTCGCCACGGCATTTCGTGCTCGAAGCGCGGACCGGCGATGTCATCCTACCGATCCTCGAGCCGCTCCGCGATCTGCGCGTGATGCTGATCACGCCGGAATCGAGCGTGCTCGTTCCCTCACCGTTGCAAGCCTTCGGCGCGGGGGCAGGCCCGACCGGCACGACCCAGTTCGTCCAGCAGCTCGATCGCTGGTTCACGGGCCTGTCCGTAGCGACGGCGGCTGTCGTCGGCGTGGCGCCGGACGGGGCCAGGGCGCTCGCCCCAGGCGACGACATTGCCGCCGAGGCAGATGCCGCGCTGACGGCTCGCTCGGGCATAGCCTGGGTGGAAAGCGGCGATGCCGAGCTTGCTTTTTGCGATGGAACGCAGATCCAGCGGCAGCAAGGGACAGCATCGATCCCGGTCGCGCCGGGCACGTGGGTCTCCGCGACGAGTGCTGGAAAAGTCACCGCGGTTACCACCGCGGACATGTTGAAGACGCCGCGCTTCGTCGACGCGCTACGTCAGTTCCACAAGCTGACATTCGCCGCCATCGGCCATGTCATTGTGGAGAACCAGAAGGGCCTCGAGCAGCGCATCGCCGCGCGGACCGAGGGCGGCGAGCGGCTCACCGAACGCGTGGTCACGTCGTTCCACGGCGTCGCCAAGACGAGCCGGCGCGCCTGGGAGCATGGCGCGCACGAGGACGAGCGGCTGCTCGCAGTGTTCATGATCGTCGCCGAGGCCATCGGTCTCGACGTGCCGCAGCGCGAGCGTGACAAGATCGCCAAGGCCAAGACCCTCGATGAGGCGGTCCGCTCGGCGCGCTTGCGCCAACGCCAGGTGGCGCTACGCGGCGACTGGTGGCGTGAGGATCTCGGGCCACTCGTCGGCTTCGTCGACGAGGAGCGGCGCGTCGTCGCGCTGCTGCCGACGGGCACCAATCACTGGCGCATGATCGACCCCGTCGACGGCAAGACGCAACCGGTCGATGGGGCGCTCGCCGCCCGCATCCATCCGACCGCGCACATGCTCTATCCCACGCTTCCCGACCGGCCGTTGACCTTCAAGGATTTCATGAAGTTCGGCATGCGGCGCAACTGGACCGATCTCGGTCTGGCGATCTTCGCCGCCATGGCCGGAGCCGCGCTCTCGCTGGCGACGCCCATGGCCATGCGGCTCGCCTTCGACCGCTTCATTCCTGGGCACAACGGGCTGCAGCTCTTCCAGCTCGCGGTTGGGTTGACGCTGGCTGCATTGATCACGACCGCATTCCGTGTTGCCTATGATCGCGCTGCGCTGCGCGTCGACGGCCGCTCCGGCGCCGGCCACGCCTCGGCGGTCATGGATCGCGTGCTGCGGCTTCCCGAATCCGCCCTGCGTTTCGGCCCCGCCGATCTGGCGCTGCGCGTCAGCTCCGCCGACCAGGTCCGCCGCACGCTCTCCAATGTCTTCTTGAGCCTCATCCCCGCGCTGACCCTGACCCTCGTCAATGGCGCGCTGCTGTTCTACTACGCGCATTGGGCGGCGCTGGTCGCGGTGTTCTGTTTCTTGCTGCTCAGCGGGCTCTCGGTCCTGTTCGCGCGGCTGCAGCGCGACGCGCAACGGCGCGGCGAAGAGCTCGCCTCCGATGTCTTCAACATCGTCTTCCAGCTGGTGCAGGCGATCGGTGTGCTGCGCACCACCGGCTCTGAGCTGCGCGCGTTCGCGCATTGGGGCACCGACTTCGCCGAGCTGCGCGCGCGCTCCTACAAGGCGCGCAAACTCTCCACGATGTTCGAGACCTTGCTGTCAGGCATCGACTTGCTGTGCTGGGCCGGCATGTTCCTGCTCCTCGCGCTGCTGCCGAGCGACAATTTCACCACCGGGGCATTCATCGCCTTCGTCAGCGCCTATGGCGCGTTTTCCGGAAATTCCATGCAGATTGTGCGCAGCGCGGGAACGCTGGCCTCGCTCGATACGTCGTGGGAACGCGCGGCGCCGCTGCTGCGCGCAACCCCGGAGCGCTCGGCACAGCGCCGCGATCCGGGGCGGCTCAGCGGCAAGATCGACGTCACCAATGTCGCCTTCCGCTATAACGCGGACGCGCCACCCGCGCTCGGCGGCGTTTCGCTGCAGGCCGCGCCTGGCGAGTTCGTCGCCATTGTCGGCGCCTCGGGCTCGGGCAAGTCGACGATGATGCGGCTTCTCCTCGGCCTCGATCAGCCGATGCAGGGCACCATCCAGTATGATGGCCAGGACATGCGTCATCTCGACCCCGAGCTGGTCCGCCGCCAGATCGGCGTCGTGCTGCAGAACGGCAAGCTGTTTCCCGGTTCGCTGTTCGAGAACATCATGGGCAGCGTGGACGGCACCATCGACGATGCCTGGGAGGCCGCGCGTCAGGCCGGTATCGAAGAGGATATCCGTGCGCTGCCCATGGGCATGCACACGATGGTGACCGAGGCGACGGCGGCGTTCTCTGGTGGCCAGATCCAGCGCATGATCATTGCCCGTGCGCTGGTCGGCAAGCCGCGCATCCTGCTCTTCGACGAGGCGACCAGCGCGCTTGATAATGTGACGCAATCGATCGTCAGTGAGAGCGTTGCGCGCTTGGCGGTCACGCGCGTCGTCATCGCACATCGCCTGACCACGGTGCGCGCGGCTGACCGCATCTTCGTTTTCGACAAGGGGCGCGTCGCCCAGAACGGCAAATACGACGACCTGATCAAGACACCCGGCCCGTTCGCCGATTTTGCCAAACGCCAACTGGTCTGAGGTTTCCATGCGCAAGGTGCTTTATATTCTCAGCCGCCTCAACGACGAGGACGTCGACTGGATGGCGACGACCGGAAAGCGCACACGCCATGCCGCCGGCGACGTCCTGATCCAGCAGGGCGGAACGATCAGCTCGCTGATGTTCGTGCTCGACGGCAAGGTCAGCGTCGAGGTCGAAGGCGTCGGCCAGGTGGCGAGCCTCGGCAGCGGCGAGATGCTCGGTGAAATGTCGCTGGTCGACGAGAGCCCGCCGTCGGCGACCGTGGTCGTCGTCGAGCCGACGCAGGTCCTGCACATCGATCGCGCGGCACTCAACGTCAAGCTGGCGCAGGAGCCGGCCTTCGCCGCGCGGCTCTATCGCGCCATCGCCATGTTCCTGTCGGTGCGCATGCGCTCGACGGTGCAGCGCCTCGGCTACGGCAAGGCGACAGTCGAGAACGAGGACGAGATCGACATGTCGTTGCTCGAAACGGTCACCATCGCCGGCAGCCGCTTCGACCGCATGCTCAAGCGGCTGCTTACGGCCTAGCGCATGATCCCGAAAAGTGGATACCGGTTTTCGGGAAAGATCATGCGGCAACAAAAGCCTGGAGCGAGATAGCGGCTCTAGCCGAGACCATCTCGCTCCAGTGCCAGGCACTTGCCCACCCGCGATCTCCCGTTAGAATGCCGTGAAAAGGGCTCCCGCTCGGCGTAAGAATAAAGAGCGGCTTCGGGGAAAGCGTCAGTCGTGGGAACCTGGGTGCGCCTTCGGCGCAGCGTGATCGTGTTAGCCGCTCTCGCGGCCTTTGCGTCTACGGCGGTGGCGGAGGACAAGGACTATCAGCTGGCGTACCAGCAGGTGAACCCGCTGGCCCAGCTCTCCACCGCGACCTTCAAGTTCAACGATGATTGCTGCTACGGCTCGCGCCGCCAGTCGGTTGGAAGTCTCAGCAATCAATTCGTGATCCCGGTCGACATCAATCGGGACTGGTTCGTGCTCAGCCGCACCGTGATCCCGGCGATCACCACGCCGGCGGTCAACGATCTCGCCACCAGCCATTCAGGGATCGGCGACAGCCTGCTCAGCCTCTTCCTCACGCCGCGGGCGAACAGCGACCTCACCATCGGCGTTGGCCCGGCGATCTATTTTCCGTCGGCGACCGATCCGGCGCTGGGTGCGGGTGCCTGGGGCACGGGCCCGACCATCACGCTGGTCTATCAGCGGGCTGGCTGGAGCGCCGGCGTGCTGGCGCATCACATCTGGTCGGTCGAGAGCCCCACCAACCGTCGCGACATCCGCTTCACCTATATGCAGCCGGGCATCGCCTACACCTTCCCCGACACGACCGCGATCGGGTTCGGCACCGAAACAGTCTACGACTGGACTACTTTCACCTGGACGGTCCCGCTTATCCTCGGCGCCAGCCATCTCTTCCATTTCGGCAGCCAGCCGGTGTCGCTCGGCGTCTCCGCAAAATATTACGTGGCGACGCCGGTCGATGGTCCGCGCTGGGGCGCGCGCTTCACGGCGGTGTTCTTGTTTCCGAAACATTGAAGCGATCGCCGGCCGAGCGGCGGCGTTAGACTGTGAAAAACCTGAATAGCGTTTGTAACTCGCGAGAAATTTCTGGCGCGCGCATTTGGCTCTGCTACATCGGAGTCATCTCTTCCCGTTCCAAGGGGCATCGGCCGTGCAACTGATGCGGGGAGGGTGGCGATGGCCGGTTGATAGCGGGCAGCACGCCCGCAGGAGATCGGCGGCCCAAGTCGCGAAGGTCCTGGCGCCGGAGGCCCCGGCGTTATCGAGCGGAGGCCAGCAATGGTGATTGCCTCCGGGGGCCCGCGAAGCAAGCCGTAACCCATCGCGCGCGGGATATCTCGATCCGACGAGACCTGCGGTTTGACTACCATCTGCCTTCGTTCCGCGAGGGGCGAAGGATCCGTAGATCCCGAAGGATCACGGATGTCC
>Ga0070741_10002307_pt1 | contig 52165 bp, 27 predicted proteins | sample Coa_R1_4_FD_66440 | JGI IMG/M metagenome (GOLD analysis project Ga0070741, IMG submission 66440) | Surface soil microbial communities from Centralia Pennsylvania, which are recovering from an underground coalmine fire - Coalmine... | ecosystem: Environmental > Terrestrial > Soil > Unclassified ... | reverse complement strand
GGAGGTGGCGTTCGAGCCTCCGTTGTTGCTGACCAATGTCAGCGTGCCGGTGCCGGATAGGTTGGTCAGGATCGACTGGTTGGTCAGCGCGTTGATGGTTCCACTGGAAGCCCACAGGTTCGAGAAGGTCGCCGCATAGCTGGCCTGCAAGGTGCCGCCCTGCAAAGTCGTCGTGCCCGAGCCCAGCACGCCCGCCTTGGTCACGACCAGAGTGCCGCTGTTGACAATGGTCGGGCCGCTATAAGTATTCGTGCTGCTCAGCGTCACCGTGCCGGTCCCGCTTTTCACCAGACTGGTCGAGCCGGAGATCGCCGCACCACTCAAGGTATAGCTAAGAGTAGAGTTATTGAACGTCACCACGGCCGGAGTCATCGTGCCGCTGAGGACGACCGTGCCCGTCGCCCCGCTATCGTCAAAGGTCACCGTGTCGGCATCCTCATACGCCACCGGGGTGGCTCCGCTCAGCCAGTTGATGCTGGCCAGGTCCCATGCCGTGCCCGCCGTGCCTGACCATTTGAGAATCGGCGAGTAAGGGGTGGCGCTTGCCTCGCTGGAGTAAGCGCCAGTGCCTCCCGCGTTGGCGGCAGCCACGACATAGTAATAGGCCGTGCCGTTGGTCAGTCCTGTGTTGGTGGCGCTGGTGGTTGTAACACCCGTGGCGACCGCCGAGTAAGGCCCACCCGCCGCCGTGCTGCGCAAGGCCGAATAGCTCACCGCCCCGCTGGAAGCCGCCCAGTTCAAGCTCACCTTCTGGTTGCCGGCCTTGGCCGTCAACGTCGCCGGCGAAACCGGCACCGAGCCGATCGGCGCCGTGCTAATCTCGGCGGAATCCACACTCACCCCGTTGTTATTCGATGCATCAACCACATAGTAATAGGTCGTTCCATTCGTCAGCCCATTGTCCGTAAACGACGGCCCGGCGCTGGTGCCGATGCTCGAGTAGGAACCACCGGAAGCAGTGCCGCGTTTAATCACATAACCCGTCGCATCCGCGGAAACCGTCCACTTCAGGGTCACTTGCGTGTTGCCAGCTATCGATGAAAGGCCTGTCGGAGCTGCGGGGGCAGTTGTAGCACTGACTTCATCGGAAATGCTGCTGCCGCCTGAGTTCACGGCAGTCACCACGTAATAGTAAGTGGTATCGTCGGCTAGACTGGAATCCGTATAGGTGAGCTGTGTTTGGGAAGTCAAATAAGTATAAGGCCCGCCTGATGTTGTCGCGCTCTGGATAATGTAGCCATCTGCGCCAGGCACCCCTGTCCAGTTCAGTGTGATCCGCTGCGTTCCCGGTGTCGTGCTGACGACAGGAGCTGTTGTCGGAGCAGTTTCAGTCGGTTTGATCATAACGGCAGCGGAAGTTCCGCTGGTGCCAATGGCATTGGCTGCGACAACGCTGTAGGAGTGGATTGTGTCGGGGGTCGGAGAACTATCCGTGTAGGTGGTTCCGGTGACATTATTGGTCAATGGGATGGTGCTTAAGGTATTATATGCGCCCGCTCCATTGCTTACTAATGTGGATCGATAAACGGTGTAGTAATTGGCTCCGGTCACTGCATTCCAGCTAAGCGTCACGGCACCGTTGGTAGCCGTGGTGACTACTCCACTCGGAGTTGACGGAACCGAAGTTGCACCACTCGCCGATGGAGTCGCTCCCGCGCTCTGAGAAGAGCTTGAGCTACTGCCGACCGGATTTGCCGCTTTAATCACGTAGTAATAAGTGGTCCCATTAATAGCGGTAGTATCGGAGTAAGTCGCATTGTTCAGTCCGCTGCCACAAACCGGACCAGTAATACTGACTGGAAGTGCTGTGTAGTTACTGCCGCTGGTTGTTGAGCGCAGGACGTTATAATTGGTCGCGCCGGGCACCGCCGGCCAGCTAAGCAGGACAGAGTTATTTCCCGCGAAAGCGGTAACGCTAGCTGGCGCTGGAGGAATATAATTGGGAGCTTCGAGGCGGACGTAATCATACATGGCATGGTTCATCCAACCATCCCCGAAATTCGTATCTCCCTTGCGCATGATGATGGAAATGGTATTTGAGCCGGAGTGTAATAGATTGGCATTAAAAGTCGTGCGCGCGTCGGAAAAAATTCCGTGATTGCCTTCCCTGATAGTCACGTCACTGCCATAGGACGAACTGCTGTAGTTCGGAAAATATCCGGTGCTGCCTGCGACATCGGTGTTATTGACCACGATACGGAGCGGTCCCTGATAATCCGACGAAAGTGCAACGTAAAGTGAAGCTGTGCCAGTGAGTGCGGCAGGAAGGTTAAAAGTAATTGTCGAAGTAGAGCCACCAAAAGCCCCGGTGCTACTCTTGACTGCTGGTTGAACGTAATTCCAATCCGTGCTCCATCGGCTCGTGCCCACCACGTATTTCGGCCCGCTGGGAAAATCATTTGGATATTCCAGATGCTTGTTCCAAACCGGACTGGGTAAGGTAGGACTTGGCCCGATGTCACCGACCCAGTAATCATCCCCGTGCCGAAACTTGGCTGCAGTGCGGTCAGGATAACCGATTTCAAAGACCGTGGGCCCAATGCGTGTAGGTGTCCAAGTCACGTTGCCGAGCGCCGTCGTGGTTCCGCCGGTAACCGTTACGCTGAATGGTGATGCGGGAAGGTCCTCCAGGTTCGGCGTGTTACCGCCGTTCTGCGGTTGCGATTGAAATGTCCCCGCTGCGCCCGGACCAAAGGCGTATAAAGTATAGTTGGTGCCTGCGATCACATTGGGAATGGAAAAATTGCCATTCGCATCCGTCTTAGCCCAGAACTGATAAGGCTTGATCCAAAGCTGAAAATCGTAGATTCCATTGGAAGTCGCCGGCTGCTGGATGACACCTACCCATAGGTTCGCGGCGGAAGCATTGGGGTTGTAGATATCATTGATGACGATTTTTCCAGTGACCATGCCGCGATTGCTCGCGGCGCTATAATACTGATTTACGAACCAGGAATACGGCCATGCGGTTTGCTCTGCAGCGACCTGAGCCACTGCATCCGCGTAAAGCGTGCTCGACGCCTGGGTCATGTCGGTGATGCTGCTGGAGACGTTGTTGCAGTAGATGAAATATGGGCCGCAGACTTTATTCCAAACTTCGCCCGCAGCCACATCCGTATCCTGATTGAGACTGCCATAGTGACCGCCATTGATCATGTTGAGAATCGTCGTTCCCATGTGGCACATGAGTTCGCGCTTCATCGGGCCGCCGTTGTAGTATTCGGCGCTGGCCGAGATATTCCAGAGACCTACATTTTTTCCACTGCTGCCGACGCTGCTCCAGCCCCAGGCACGCTGCACGCCGAAGTCTCCGCCAAATTTATATTTGTCTTCATATTGGCCTTGGTAAATGCCGCTGGTCCATAGCGACACTTCCGCGGGCGCACCCGACACACCGACGGCGGTGGGGCTGCCGGTTACTGGCATCAGCTTGTTCCGCGCAGCGTCCACACTCATCCAGTTAAAGATGGAACCGGCATAGATGTTATCGCGGCACTCGCCTAGACCGGAAGCGCCCTTGGAGCTGTCATGCAGCCACATGGCAGTGACATAGAAGCCGGTCGATCCTCGCAACATGGAGAAATGAACCTCAAACGGCATATCCGCGATCGTGTTGGAATAAAGCGCCACCTCCGCGTAATTGCCGCCATTGGACGCGGGATCGGCCACTACCGAGTAGGTGAAGGACAGCCCCTGATTGTTGCTTTCCTCCCAATACAGTTTGCCGCCTTGGGAATTTCCCGAGAGAAGGTTCAAGGTCTGGCTGGTTCCGGTATTGTTAAAGGTATAATTGATCGTGGTGATCTGCGCGCTGGCTTTCGTCATCGTGATTGAGACGATGCCATTACTCATCGTGCAGGTGGTGCTGTTGCTCGCCGTGCCAGTGAGGGTAACATTTGCGCCGTTGCCAGTGCCGCCGCCGGGGATATTGGCGAAACTGAAATGTGTGAGCACAACAAAACTCGCCATAAACAAAGCTATCCCCAACCAAAGGCGCGTAATGTGCGATGAGGTGGTTTTGCCAGGGGCAAAACACGTTTTAGCTCCACCGGGGGAAGGCATGGGAATGAACGGATTTTGATGTATTCTGCTCAATTTATTGCGCCGCCGCGAATAACCAGACGTGTGCTTTCCCGAGGGAATTGTGCTCTTTTGCCTTTAAAACCGGCAATTGCGCTCGAAATCAGACGTCGAGCACAGCTATTCCGTGAGGTTTGAGCTTTACCGCGTGGGCATTCCCCTGTGCATCCCATACGCTCGTCTTTTGTGCCAGGTCGCTGTTGTTGATGACGACGAGCTTTTTCTTTTTCGGAAAGTAAGCGCACTCGGTGCGAATATTCGTGCAGTTCGACTTTTGGAACTCTGCTTCGCGATTAGCCGCCCAATGGATGGCGCGATGAATTAACCGTGTGTTTTGCGGCGCAAACCTGAAGCCTGACATGTAAACGGCGCGGCCTTTTCCAAACGTGTGAGTAGTCAGCCTCGGCGAATCGTTTTTCTCGGCGAGCACTGTCGTCTCCGGGCCGAGCGTATAAATGCCGTCTACTTCCCGGCCTAAGTCGAGCTCGCCTGCAAAGTCCTCAGTAATGAAATGAGGCTCCTTTGAAATGGTATGCTTGTATTTGCCATTTGCGATCCGCTCTCCGCGATCTCGATCGACGCCCAGCACATGCGATAGCTTGAATAATTGCCCGGGTTCGGGAACAGCAGAGGGTTCAGCGATTCCGATAAACCCACCGCCGCGCTGAACCCATTGCGTGAGAATTTCGCTGATAAGCGGTTCGCGCCAGTAATGTCCGCCGCTCCACGCACTGCCTTCACGACCACAGTTGACAACGACTTTAACGTCCTTCGGCACGCCTTTTCCTAGTAAGTCATCAAAGCTAATAAACTCTATGTCGAGTGGCAGTCCGGCCAGCGATTCGATTAGCTCATTGTAAGCAAGGCCATGGACGAAATGGCCAGATGCAATCCATGAACGCAGACGGCCCCACGCTGTCAGCACGGCTACTTTAAAAGAAGCAGTATAGGCCTTGTCATTTTGATGAAACGACTTTAGCAAACGAAACTCCTCGGTAAGTAGAGCTACGTAGTCCTGAAAATCAGGCCACGGTTCAACTAGCGATAGGTATCCGCCAAGACCTATGCGATCAATCGGCGCGCGGATGATGCCGCGACGTGCATCAATCCAGAAGTTCTTCGCATCCAAAGTAGGATTGCCGCCCCCGCCTTTTTGAAAGGTGGGCTCACCTTTTAGTCCGGTTGGAAACAAATATGGGTGCAGTCGCAACTCGTGAGTCTTGACGCCTTTTGCGTGCGCGCACTTGCGAACTTCGAAAGCGTTGAAGACACACTTAATCAAACCGTCAAAGCCAAAGTCCGCAAAGCGTGGCCCGTAAGGTTCCACGCCGATCCAGTGATCATCGTAAAAGACAAAAGCCTTCTTTCTGCGCGCCTGCACCATTTCGACGCACTTTCGGCCGAAATCGACGACAAAGTTATGAATGAATTCCATCCAGTCACGATATCTACGTGAAGGAGCGTTGTGCGTGGAGTTATATAGACCGCCGTTAACAAAGTCCTCCGACATCAGCTTATAGTTGTATTCTTTTTCAAAGAGCTTCAGCGCGCGCGGACTGACGCACATCTCATAGTCGCCCCAGTCGGAGTAGATATAGCGCAGGTTAAGATCGTCGCCCCAAAACCATGTGAAATTATAGAACATCGACGTGAAGCGCACGACGGTTGTGTCAGGGTGCTCATCGAGCCATTTTTTTAGGTAATTCAGCAGCACCTTCTGTGTCTCCGGATGTATCGGATCGACCGCCGCGAGATGCTCGCGATCTCCCCAGTTATTCGTGATGTGGTTATACATCGAGATTTCCTCCCAAACGCGAAAGGCAAGGAAATTCACTGTGTATTTGTGAGCAGGGACTGCGTTGCGAACCATTACGGTGCCTTTCGTCACATTAAAGTCCCACTGCTTCTTCGAGACCTCTTCACCCATGGTGCGATCGAATACCTGCCACCACTTTTTCGGATCGTCCTTGAAGTTCACCAGGAACTGCTCGCGGAAGTATCCTTTTAGTAGCTCAATTGCAACTGTGCTCCGCTCGGCTACCACCGGGAAGCTCATCAGGTAGTTCTGCTGAAGCTTATCGAGGTTCTTTCGTGCCCACGGCTGCACCGAACGCACAAGACAGATGGTCGAATAAATGTCGTAACCGCTTTTTATAATCTCCGGCGAGAGTTGCGTGCCGTCGCTATCGCGAATAGTGTCCGCGCCCCATTTCTTCGCGAGTTCAAGGGTGAGTTTCTCGTAGCCGGCTTCTCCCGGCAGAGTGAAGCTGCCCGTGGTTGCGGGCGATTCATTACGCATAGGTTTGGTGCTGGTTGGCTGCAATCAGGCAGCTACCTTTTGGAGTTTCACTCTGATTCCGGGCGGAATGGCAGCCGTGCGAAAAAAAATGCCGGATGTTGCTTCGGAATCCAGCGGAAGCGTGATTTTCGCCGGCTTCGCAGTGGCCCAACTATATCCTTGCTCCGAAAACATACGGCCGCTTTTTAGCGTCTCTTTCACAGCACTACGAGCGTCGGTGAGGTTATAGCCTTTCTCATCGCCCTGCGTATAGCGGCCAATGAAGCTGCTTCCGATTTCGTGAATGCAGCCAGATGAGGCTAGCATCGCATTGGTCGCGTTGACATAGCCGCGCGTATCCGGCAGAGCCGTGGAAAAGCGCTCGCGTCGTGCGCAAGCTACGTCCATAAAATGAGCGTAGTTGATATCGAGAAGCTGCTGAGTAGTCTGTGGGTGATTACATGATACGCCGACGTTGCTCTCCAGGATCGCTCCATCTTCGGACAAACGAGCCCAGCCTTTTGTGCCGTGAACTTCGATGCGGAATGGCAACTCGACTTGCGTCGCGTGGGTTACCGCAATGCTAAAGGCTATACCCGATCCAAACCGTCCGCGCATACAAGCTGTGTCATAGCTCTCCATAGGTCGTGCACGATAGATTTCGCCTTCCATCTCGATAGGTGTGTCGAAGCCGTCGCGCTCCCCGGCGGCAAGATACATGACGTCATGGATAATGTGCGCAAGACCATTCGTCGCTGGGCCGTCAAAGACCGGCGCGTCGCCCAGCACCATGCGCCCGGCCCAGCTCGCGCGCGAGTAGTAGCTATCAAAGCGCGGCCAGCAGGCGCCCGCGCGAATTTCCTGCACCTGACCTAGTTTGCCATCAATGATGCTCTGCTTGAGCACTTGCGTGCATTGCGCGCTGATCATTTGAAAGCCGACGCTGACTCTGCCGTTCGCGTCGGCTGCGATGAGTTCTTCCAACTGTCCTATCAGCGGCACAGGCGGTTTTTCCAGCTGCACAAAAAGCCCGCGCTCAATGCAGGCCTTGGCCATTTCAAAATGAAACGGAATAGGTGTCGCGATCACCACCGCATCGAGATCCTCACGGTCGAGCATCTCGCGATAATCCAGATGCCAGCGCACTCCGCGTGCAGCAAGTTCCGCTTTGCTTGCAGCGAGTCGCTCGACGCTCGGATCCGCAACAGCTACAAGCCGCGCCTCACCGGTCACAACCGAATGCTTGTCGATTGCTCGTAAGTGATAAGCACCAATGCCGCCGGCGCCGATAAGCCCTATATTCATCATTTAGTTGCGTGTCAGTAAATTGAGTAGCTTTAACTCAGAAGTCGCTAATTTGCGATTAGTGTGCATCCAGCGTTGTCCAAAGTGTGCGGTAATCGCGGATCGGCGCGTTATTGCCGTCTGTGAATGATCCGGATGTGATCTTGCCTTCCGAGGTATTGGGATCAAGCTTTGCCCACGCGACATACTCGGCGTGAAAATCGGCGAATAAAGCATTCACTCCGCCATTATGGCGGATCGGTTTAGTAGTAGGTGTTACGCAGATGGGCATAACGGCATCATCAAAGCTATCGCCACTCGCGCCGATGTGCTGATGGTTATTCGGACTCGTGGCATCAAGCATTACGAGCACCTGGCTCGGCATCGACACATGATCCAAGCGATATGCGCCTGGCACGGGATACTCTTGTTTTGCTGACGAACTATATTCATTAGGCCGGATGAATTCATAGCAAACTGGTGGATTTCCAGAACCACTCCATGAAACTGCAGGACAAAGCCGCATCTTTAACTGCATGTCAGCGCCCGTAAAATAGTTCTGATAAGGCCCTGGGTTCGCATTGCTAACCGAAAACGCGCTGTCCCATTCGACCTTCTGCTGGTTGTCCGCTGCAAAAAGAGTAATAGCTTGCGCCCACTGCTTGAGTTGATGCACGCACTTGGTCTGGTTCGCCTTCGCCCTGACCGAAGCCATTGCGGGCATGAGAAGACCAGCCAACACCGCAATGATGGCTACCACGACGAGCAACTCGATCAATGTGAAGCCGCAGTGAAGGCTACGTCGGGGAGGCGTGGTTCGGGGGAAGGTAGCGAACATATTCGATGATAGTATCAGCCTTATTCTCACTCCAATCAATTCGTGCAAGGTGAGGTTTTAGGCTGTTTATGTGCTGTTTTTCGTGCTTGGATGCTGCCGTTAGTAAGGCCGAGGTCGTGAACGTGCTGCTTCCTGAATATGACTTTGCCATGATTTAATCGATTCCTGGACATTTGCCGGGGGGACTAGCATTGCCTGTGGTGCCTGGGCGAACTGATAGATTCTAGTTTCTTCACCAACGACTAAGGAGACGGGCAATTTGGTCTCAGCGTCCACGCTTGCCACTGCAGCATACGAGGGTTGATCCGCCGTGCCGCCAGATTGGCCACGGAAAATAATGCAGTCCCGCCCAAGCACCTTTTCAATTCTCGTATAATTTTTGGCGGAAATCCACTCAAAGCCTGGGAAATCCGTCTTGGCGGAATCCGATTTGGCCGCGCTGCCGATGGCGACTGTAGGTATCCTCGATCCCTGCCGGAAGGTAACGGTGTATTCTCCTAATGTCCAACTTTGGGACTTTGTGCCAGTTTCATCGGTTTCATCTTCCTTACGCACATTTCCTGTTTTTGTTACTGTAATGAGTTTTTGAGGGATTTTTTTCGCTTCTTTATCTTCGGGCCGGGTGGCTGTTGGAGCGCCAGAGCGTTGTTGAATTATCACAGTCCACTGCGAGTAACCCGGAGCAGGATTCAGCAGTGGCCCAGGAGGCAAGGGCGGTGGCGTCGCTGCGGCGCCGGAGCTTTGCGAATACACTAAATGCATGAAGCCGCAGAGAAACAATGAAGCAAAAGCGAGCGTTTTCATTCTTTTACAATTTCGATTTGTCTATCGATGATCGTGCCGGTGAAGCGATCGATTGCTACATGCACCCAATATCGCTGTTCGCCCTCCACAACAAACTTGTCGAGTGTGGTCGCACCTTGCGGATATCGGCCGGCTTGAGAGACTACATCAATCATGAGATTCCACACACGCGTCTGGCCACTGGCTGCTAAAGGACGCACGACTGCTTCTCGAAAACGTTCAATGTTATTCATGTTCACATCGGGATTACTCCCTGCCGTGCCAACGATGTTGGACAAATCTTTGGAGAACCCATCATAAGAGGCGTCCCCGTTGATAGGCGAGCCGCTAGAGTTTACATATCTTCCGACCAGTTCACTGACGTTCATCAACGGACCTTTGCCGGACATTGTGCTCGTGGTTCTGCTAACGAGCGTTTGCGCTAATGTGCCGGAAAGAGTAGTTGTAAGAGAGGAACCTAAACTAAACTCGTCTTTGTATGCGCCTGCCAGAATTGCTTGCAGCACCGGAGCCTGTCGTGTGTTCAAGTTCACCCTGCCTGCCATCAGTCCCCCCGTATTAGCCGTCTCGGTGAGACAAAAAACATCGAGCAAACCTGCAAAGCCGCTTTCGGGTGCAAAGAAATCCAGATTCTTCCAAGGGGTGCCTGAGAACACGTATCCCAGCTCGGCAACCGATTGGAAAGGTCGGTTGAGAACGATAGGGCGACTATCTTTTTGAGTAGCTGATGCGCCGGTTCCAAGAGTTTTAACCATTGGCAAACCTACCGTTGTTGATGCTGAAACTCCGGAACCCGGTGCGACATAGCCACCCATCGCACGCCTTACTACCATGTCAGCATCGGCGTAATATTCTCCTCCTCCTGCATTGGTGGCGCTGTCGCCCGCATATTTCTTTCCATCATCGGTCACAGCAGTGCCGTTGAGCGACACGAGATTCTGGGAGAACATGCCGCGTCGGAAGGACGCACTGTTCATCCACCCTGCCGCCTTGAAACCTTCCCAAGCCGGCAAGCCCGCTGGATCCCAGTTTGGAGAAAAGCCAGCGTTCATGTCAGGCCTCTCTGAGACGAGGTAACTATTGGTGGCATCCAGCCAATCGGAAGAACTGGATCCGGATTCGCCATATCCACCGATCTTTTTCCACGAACCCCTCACCGAACCGAAACGCGAACTCCTGGGATCAGTGTAACCTTGATAATAGGCATATGGCTGGACGAGCCCACCTGAAGAAGGCCACCCCGAAGGGCTACTAACGCCGCTATATGGAATCTCAAGTTGGTCTCCTCCCGGGAAGTCCGTATATTTCTTGTCGTAATCCTGCCATCCGCCGTTCGCGTCTTTAAATTGGATGCGGTATGTGAAAAATGCGGCAGGAGAAGGGCTATTCAATTCGGCCCATTTTGCCGTAATGATCGCGTTGCTAGGCCCAGTCCACCGAAGCGGTAGCACGCCTAGACAAAAACCAATATATTCCTGGATTGACGGGGGGGTTGTCGGTTCACGGGCCGGATTGGTGTCGATGCTCCTAAGACCGTTACTCCCTAGAAATGGAGAAAGATCCGCATAAAATGAAGACTCATGTTGTTGAATTCCTGTGAAGTCAATTGCCAGGACACTCCCAGCGGGCTTACCGGGTTTAAACAGGAGCGTCGGCTCACGAAAAACATTAGCGTCTGGAACTGAGAACGTCAGAACACTATTCGCATCAGAAAATTGCCGTGGATTACCAGCAAACCCCCCGGTAAAAGATGCGCCTGTCCCATCGGGACCTCTCGTGAATGGTGGTGGTCTGTTAAGAGTATAACTATGAATTTGGGCGGTGTTTTTCCAACTGGATACTTTGATCGTATTATACGTGGATGCACTTCCCGGCCCGCCAGCTACGATCGCATCGGGATCAGCACTATCTAGGATAACCCTGAAGTCTTGAGGACGCGGGGTTCCGAGCGAGCTGGTCTGGCTATGTGGGTTCCAAATCTCGGGCATTAACATCAAGGCCGCGACACCTGTATCCTTCAGAGTTCCGAAAACAGGCGTGCCATTCGCGGCATCTCCGAATGGGTCAGGGGGAGGCAGTGGATTGGGATTCCGCAGTTTTAGCACTCCGTCGCGCATGCGGTAAAGATAAGGAAGGTTCTCAATGCCAGCGATCTCCTTGTTCTTTGGATCACCTTGAAACAAGATCCGTGTTGGATACCCGTCTACGTCAGACTGATCAATGATATTAGCCGCAATTTGCAGGATTGCCCTATCCACTGAGTAATCTTGTCGCGATTGCCAATCCAGCGGATCCAGCGGATTGCCAGTTGGCTTTTGGATTGTTGAAGGCTTCGCAATAGACCCAACCTTAATAGCGGCTTTGAGCAGTTCTACGAAATTCGCGTCACGATTTGCACTCGCTACCTGGCTAAGTGTCTTAATACTGCTGTCTGCGTAAAGCCAGGCATTGGGATCAGACGGATCGTTCCATTTTAAGCCAAAGTATTTTTGGATGTTTGTTGGCCCGCCTCTTCGGAGAAAATCGTCAGACAATCCGCGCTGTCGTAAACTCGCAATCACGGGCTGGAGATCCGGGTCGGCGCTCAGTGTTCCTAAACCTTGCCCACCAGCCGGATCAGAGGCGATTGGGCCTTTGAAAGTAAGCCATGCAAGTCGATTCAATGCAAAGCGGGTTTTCACAAGCGGCTCGCCGATTAGTGCTTTGATATAGCCGCTACCATTTGGATCCGCCGGATCTCTATCATTACGATCGAATGCAGCCGTTACTCGAACACTCAAAAAAGATGGGTTAATAAGATCGTCTCCTCCCTGTTGTCCGGCGGCAGTAGGACCTGCATCATTGCCGCCATTATTCTGAACAACCACTGTTGGCGCACCCGCATTTTGAATGTGTTCCGGCACCAACGAAGGCTGATTGAGATCCCGGCTGAAATGGGTGAGATATTGCAGCGCGTTTTGGGTAAAGGCAGTGGATCGACGGAAACGGAGTAAATCCTGACGGCTTGTGAATAACTGGTCGGTGCGTGGCGGGTTTCCGTAAGTTGAACCGGTAACGGAGAGAAAGCCCGTTTTGTTACTCATTAGATAGTTGTAGTAGTTAGTGCCGGTCAAAGGCAGATTATGGAAGTCGTAGTTTCCGTTGAGAGATTGGCCGGAAGGCTGGATTGTCGCATAATTACGCCAGCCAACAATGTTATCAACCTGATAAGTGGCGCCGCCGCCTGGATTCGGGATTGGATACGGGAGCGCTTGCAGATCGGCATACGCAAGGCTGCTTTTGTATGCTGCTTGCGCTGTTCCCGTGGAGGAGGGATAGCCAGCTACATTGATATCCAAAAGCCCCCCTTCGTCGTAGATCGCATACGCGTAGCGGCCTATCACCGAATTAGTTGGAGTAGTCAGAACGGCAGGTCCTTGGTTGGTCACAAGCACCCAGGAGGGCAATACACCAGCGCTGGTTGCAGAGCCGATGGGAGTGCTGTCGATTGTAGTAGAGGTCGAAGCCCTCGGGATGAAATAGTGGCTGTTCCACTTAGCTGGCGACATACTCCGTCCATTTGAGGAAGCCTGCATGATGTTCACGTTGGACGCCGTTCCAGTGGTCACCGCTGGAGATGGCGGTGCTACTGTGGCACTCACGCGGACAAGATTCGGAATGGCGCTGCTGCCACTGAGTGCTGCGACTGCTGTATCCCGTTGCGGCACCATGGTAAGGTTTGAAGTGGCGGTATAGATTACCACACCGGTGGCTGGCGATGAGCTGCCGGAACCTCTCACGATTTCCTGCTTTAAATCTGCGATTACCAAATCCGCTGCACTGCGAGCTAACATGTCGGCCTTGGCTCCAGCGGCGCTGCTGTTCGAGACCTGACGCTCCGTCACGGCGCGTGAAAAGAAGGCGACTACAAGGGCTGTCAAAAGAACAACGAATGCGAGAACGATGACGAGAGCCGCGCCGTTTTTGCCAGCCTTGTTTCTTAAATAAATACCCGCGGGCCTTTTCATAGACGTCCTTTCTCAGAGTTGCTGCGTGTTGAGGTAGAAGTAGCGTTGGTAAACACGAACCGCTTGTGCCGCAGTGTGCGGGATATTGGCGTTTGTTGCAAAGTTCGGGTCATTTACGACGGCATTCCACGCGGCTACAATCTCGCCTTTGTAAGCTCCATCATTCGACGCATCCTTCGCGTCTGGAAAAATGGAGGTAGCCTGGAGACCAGATAGCTTTGAGTAGTCGTTAACGATCACGCGGCTGGTGCTATCCATCACCGCAATGGCTACAACAATAGCTGCGATATCCCTGAAGCCATTCGCAGAGGTATGCACCGAAGCTCCCGTAGCCATACTAGAGTCCCAGTATGGAATCGGGGATAGCTTTCCCGCAAAGGTTTTGCCAGAGGGGTCCGTGGTATTCGATTTTAAGAGATAGGTATATTCCATCCGGAATACTTGCGATCCTGCAGTCTTGTAATCCGGATTGGTATTATCAAAAAGCGCGTAGTTCGGCGCTAATTGACTTACCATCGCATTGAGAGTAATCGGCAGGTAGGCGACAGAGCCATATGTTTTGCTGTTATCCGGCTCCCACCCGAGGCCTTTGCCCATCCGGCGGAGAACGGGGGTCTTACTGTTTGGATCATTAGTAAGGTCATAGCCCACTTGATAAGCGATCAGCGAGAGCGGCGCCTTTGAGTCTCCTTTCAGCGAAGCAGACCCATAGCCGATTGTATCGGAATAGAAGGCGAGCTGGTCATTGCCGGATTGCGTATTGGCAGCGATCGTCGCGCCTCCATACTGCGCCGGCTGCCTGCCTGATGGTTGCTTAAAGGCGGAGTAATCGAGATCCGGGCGCTTGAGCATCCTCGCAAACTCCACGGCCATGCGATTAAAAATAATTCTCGCCTCGGTATCCGCATCCATATGCTTGCCACTGCTTCCGATGGTGATCGATGCGCTATTCGTCAGTTGACTGATGAGCAGGACGATGATGACGAGCACCGCCATTGAGACTAGCAGCTCTACCAGTGTAAATGCGCGCCGTGAGCTGTAGTGCACTGTTTTCATCTCAATTCCGATCCAGGGCCAAAAATGTAATCACCGAGCCAAGCGGATTCGGTGCGGTTGCGGGCCAGCTCACGGTGATGCTTCCGCGCGTGGCGGCTTTGGGCATTCCCGAGGGGGGCGGATTCAAGGTAACAACCGCTTTGTAACGCGACGACCCATTCGGTGAAGTCGTCGCCGTGCCGCCATCATTGAGGTAAAGAGTAGTGGTGGTTGTTCCCGCAGTATTTGTCGGAATCGCCACATTATAGGTGCTGCTTTTCGTAGCAGTGGATGAACTTGCGCTCGAGTCGGCTGGGGCTTGTCGAACATCGGCCTCAATACCGGATGCGAGATTCACCGCGACGGTCTGCTGGATGGATGACTGGTTGTTATTCAGGCCTACCGGCAGCAAACCAAAGATCGCCGTGAGCGAAAAGGCTGCGATACTTAAAGCCAGAGTGATCTCCACGAGGGAGAAACCTTGTTTGTTGATATGTGACATTTTCATTTTGTTGTTCATTTAGCGGTAAATTCGAACCCGGCCTGTAAGCCCCTCGATCTGGATAGCCGCTGCTGCCTTGTTTCCTGTGTAATGTGCGTCGATCGCGGTGCCGTGTGCGGGCTGGATTGCAATCTCCATGGCGTCCTGAGGTCCTGGTCCGCTGTAAACGTTCTCGCAAATCTTGCTCGCTTCGCCTTGCGGGTTGAACTCGATGATCTTAGCGAACTTATATTGGGCGGTCGTTGTCTGTCCGTAGCTAGCTAGCGGGTATTGAAAGGCAGTTGGATTTTTTACCAAGCTGGGATTTGAGCCATTATAGATAATGTGCTTTGCAAAATTCGTTGAGTTACTGCCGTCATTGTCCGGTGACTGTCCCACTGCATCACCCATTTGATACGACACAGTCGCGGTTCCGAATTTCGTTGGGGCTCCCGGACGTGCCGGGATGTTGCCGCTATTGGTTCCGCTGTTCAGCGCTGCCATGTGCGTATTGTCCAACCTCATCAGTTTGATGAGCGGGATGAGCTGAACTTGATTTCGTTGCGGTGAGGCTGTCGGAGATTCCGTTCCAAACGCCGGCGGATTTGTGGTGTCCACCGCCGAGTCGCTGTATCGCGTGCCGTCTTTTGACGCGACGGCGAAAACAATCACGCGACCGATGCCTGAAGTCGCAGGGTTGGTGGAGAGTTTCGAGCCGTCCTCTTCGTAAAAGCCGACCCACGTGTAGGTGTTATTCGCCAGTGCATAGGTGCGCGCCTGCTCGAGGATGCCTGCAATGTCATAGGCTGATTTGCGAATGTCACTGCCGCCGCGGATCGTGTTAAAAGCCGGCGCGAGCAGCGCCATCATCATAACCATGATCCCAATGACAACGAGGAGCTCGACTAGCGTAAAGCCATCGCCTTGCTGCCGTGTGTAGCACTTCCGTGCAGCCGCATTATTTGCGCTTAACTGCGCATTGTTTGTTTTGTATGGTGCATTCATCGGGGGCTGAATTACCTAGTAAATACAAACAAACTTACCTCTGTATCAGTTGACAGCACGTCTTATTAGGTGCCGTTTTTTGCAATTTATGTGTGGTTTCGCGAAAACAAAGAGCCGTTCGATCAATTCGCAGATCGAACGCAAGACGTGCAAAAATCGCCCTTCGAGAGCAGCCAGCCTTTGCGCTATTGATTAATGCGCCCGCTCAACATTCCGCCGTGCACCTGCAAGCATCGCGTCCAGTGCGAGCTTGTCGCATCTGGTGTTGTTTGACCTATCGAACACTGCACTGCTTTTCATCTTTGTTCATCCCGCTCGAGTGAGGCGGCAGTGGCGAAATGTTATAGCTCTGGTAAGACTGTTGGGCGGAACCCGAGGCAACACCGATGAGCAGTAGTGCTGAAAAGTATAGGCCGAATCTTTTACCAGTAATTCTCAGTTGCCTCGTCGTGCAGAGAGGTGGCATGCCAGCGCGACAGCTTACTTCGCGGCTTCCGCGTTCCTCAGCGATTTGCGATATTGCCCCGGCGTCTGTCTGGTCACGCGCACAAAGGCTTTCATGAAATGAAAACGATTCGCAAAGCCGCTATCCATCCCGACCGCTTCCACTTTGAGATCGGGGTCATCCTGCAACAGCTTTTTTGCGTGTTCGACCCGCAGTCGCGTCAACTCCTGGATGACAGTGTGCTTCAGGTAACGGCGGAAATTATCCTGCACGCGCCGCATCGAGACGCCGAGATCCTGCGCAGCTTGCTCGAGATTCATCAACTCACGGAAATTGTCGCGGAGATACCGCAGAAATCGTGCGCTGTCCTTGTCTGGAATCGCCACCGTGTCAGTGGAGCGCCGCACAGTGACGCCGTGAGGCTCAATCACGATCGGCTCCGCTGGTGGCGATTTTCCATCCATCATCGCGTCGAGCAGCGCGGCGGCCTGCCGGCCTTGTTCCTCATAATCGCAGTTCACGCTTGAGATCGGCACTGGCGCGAGATCGCAGAAAATCTCGGTATCATCCGCGCCGATCACTGCGATTTCCTCCGGGATACTGAACTTTGCTGCCGTGCAGGCTAAAATCACGCCGAGCGCATTGATGTCATTGAGCGCGATCAGGCCGAGCGGTTTCGGCAGCGAGGGCAATTGCTTTTCGAACTTCGCGAAATCCAGCGCGTGAAATGTTGCGCCCGCGCCAGTCACGGCTTTCCTCGCGCCTTCCCGCCGTATCGCCTCGAAGACATTCTCGGCAAAAGTCACAAACCCGATGTGCTGAAAATCGAGCGAGAGCAAATGCTCCGCCGCGAGCGCACCAATCCGTTCGTGCGGCACCACGACCGCTCCGCTTCCCGCGATGCGCGGCGTTTGCGTCTCCACCACCGGCACGCGCTGCGCCTTCACAAAATCGATCAAATGCTGCTGCGGTGTGGCGATGCCCGTGTAGGCGATGATCCCGTCGCCGTGCCACGTTTTCGGCAATTCGCGGCTCCAGCGCATCCGGCAGTCGAGCACCCAGTCATGCTCCACCGCATAACTCGCCACGCCTTTGAAAACGCGATCTTCCCACCACGATTGCACGAGCAGAATCTGGCGTCGCTTTGGTTTGAACCTTCGGTTTTTGAATTTGGAGAGAGACATTGCCCGGGGGAAACTGAGCGCTCGGAAAATAACACAGTGAGCCGGAGAGACAATACCGATTTCCGGTTGAGATTACCGGACGTAAAGTTACGGCCTAAACCGTATCAGGAAAAGCGATAACCTACTGAAGCGCCTTTTTTCCGCTCGACGCAGGCATTCGCGGAACTTAGTGCTTTCGCCATGAAATTCGCCTCCCCTCAAAGCACTCTATGTCGTCGTCTGTTGACATTTGCAGCTCCGGCATTGATTGCCGCCGCCACGTGTGCGGCTGAGCCAGTGCTTACGATTGATGCCGACAAACCGACTCATGATGTCAGCCCGAAGTTTTTCGGCTTGATGACCGAGGAGATTAACCACTCCTACGACGGCGGTATTTACGCGGAGTTAATCCAGAACCGTATCTTCAAAGACGATCCGAAAGCGCCTGCGCATTGGTCTGTGGTTCAACGTGCGCAAAGCAACGCCAGCATCGCGCTGGATGAAAGCCAGCAAATCAACTCCGCGCTGACAGTCTGTCTGAAACTCGACGCGCAAGGCGGCGGAGGTATTGCCAATGACGGTTACTGGGGCATCCCGGTGAAGCCGCAGACTACTTATCGCGCCTCCTTTTTTGCAAAGACCGACAGCACGTCCGCCGGAGCCCTGACTGTCAGCATCGAAAGCAACGACGGCGCGACAGTGTTCGCCAAGGCACAAGTTCCAAAGCTCACACACGAATGGCAGCGCTACAACGTCACTCTGACAACCAGAGGTGATGCTAAGCCTTCGACGAATAACCGCTTTGTTATTTCAACGACTGATACCGGCACCTTTTGGTTCAATCTCGTTTCGCTTTTTCCGCCGACCTTTAACAATCGCCCAAACGGTAACCGCATCGACCTGATGCAGCTTCTCGGCGAGATGCAGCCGAATTTCCTGCGGCTTCCCGGCGGCAACTATGTGGAAGGTGACCACATCGATACTCATTTCAAGTGGAAGGAAACTCTAGGCGATCTTGCGCAGCGCCCGGGACATCCCGGCTGCTGGCATTATCGTTCCTCCGATGGCATGGGCCTGCTGGAGTTCCTGGAATGGTGCGAAGACTTAAAGATGGAGCCGGTGCTCGCGGTCTATGCCGGCTATTCGCTCAGGGGCGAACACGTGAATCCCGGCCCTGATTTAAAACCCTATATCGACGAAGCGCTGGACGAGATTGAATACGTGACTGGAGATATTCGGACAAAGTGGGGAGCGCAACGCGCGAAAGATGGTCACCCAAATCCTTTCAAGCTGACCTATGTTGAGATCGGCAACGAGGATGGGTTCGATAAGTCAGGCAGCTATGAAGGCCGCTACGTCCAGTTCTACGATGCGATCAAGGCAAAGTATCCGAAGCTTCAACTGATCTCGACCGTGGGCGGACGGGACTCGCTTGGAAAAAGATTCACCGTGAAACAGCGCACGCCTGATGTGCTCGATGAGCACTATTATCGCAAGGCCGTTGAGATGGAAGAGGACGCCGCTCATTACGACAACTACGACCGGAACGGCCCGAAGATCTTCGTCGGCGAATGGGCCACGCGAGAAGGCAGCCCGACGACAAACCTCAACGCCGCACTCGGCGATGCCGCATGGCTAACGGGCATGGAGCGCAATTCCGACCTCGTCGTCTTGCAGTGTTACGCGCCGCTTTTCGTGAACGTCAACCGCGGCGGCATGCAATGGTCAGGAGACCTGATCGGCTATGACGCGCTCAACAGCTACGGCTCGCCTTCCTATTACACGCAAAAGATGTTCAACCAATACCTCGGCGACAAAGTCGTGCCGGTAAAAGGCGACAACATCCCGACGCAGACGTGGCAGCCGCCGGCGCCGAAGGATAAACCCGCGCCACCCGCAAAAGAGCTCCCATCGTTGTTCTACGTCGCGACGCGCGACAGCAAGACCGGCAATCTCTACCTGAAAGTCGTCAACATTGCCTCCACTGAACAAGCCTTGCACATCGAAGTCAAAGGCGCGCACGTCGCACCGCAGGGCACGGCAGTTGTCCTCACATCGGCACGACCGGAGGATACCAATAGCATCAATGAACCGACAAAGATCGTGCCGGTTACCTCAAAGGCCGACGGTCTCGGCAATAGCTTTACGCGAACGTTCGCGCCGTATTCCATCAACGTCCTGCAACTGCAAACGAAGTAAGCAAGACGATCGCTTTGAAAAGAGTCATGGTGAGCGATGCGCCAGGCATCTCACTGATCATAGCTCTCGTAAAAGGGATGAAATACTTCAGTCGCGGCGGATGGCTTGCCGAACCAGCGTGTCAATGCCGCGGGCCATGTATTGTCCAATGGCACGAGCGTGAAGCTCCCGGCGATGTGCGGCGTCTTGTCTGCGCTGATGAATGTCTCGGGTGAGGAACCTTTATTGCCGAGCCCGGAGATGACGGCGTTGTGACTGAGAAGTGTTTTGTCGCCGTCGCGTTCGACCGAGATGTCAGCGGCAGCGGTTGTGACGAGAGCTACGCCCGCACCTGCCGGAGTAGATAACAAAGCTAACTCAGTCTCACGGCGGTTACCTTGAAAGCGCAGATCTTCACGATTGAGGTGAAAGATGCCGAACTCATTAAGCCGATCCTTGCCGGGGTAGCCGGGATAGATGCCCTGACCGATCCAGCGAAACTCCGTCAGCTCCGGCGGAAGCACGATCGATAGTCCTACTTCCAAAAAGTGTCCTGTGGCATTCGTTGGCGCGTAGTCATAGCTAATCGTGATGGTGCCGCCCGGCGCAACGTCAGCCTGATAGCCGCCGATGAATGACTCATTGTCTGTTGATTCTGGCTGGCCGTTCCGGGCTTCTTGATCGAGCAGCGGATCGCCGGTTTTCTTCTCCGGTTTCTTTTCTTCTATCGGTTTCGGACGTGGATAAGTGCCCGACACATCAAGGCGAATGCCCGAGCCTTCCTGCGTTACCTTTACCTCGGGCGCGACTAACTCTGTAAGTGTAGAGTTGGTCCATGTGCCGGCCGTTCTCGCGCTGCGCGCCTCAGCCATGGTTGGCTTGCGGCCGGGATGCGGATAAATCCCTGCGACCAATAACTGTCCCGTGCGGTTGCGAATGGTAAGTTCGCCAGTAGAACGTGAAGCTATCAGCACCCAATTCGCGTCTTCTATTTTCACTTCGGCATTGCTCTCGGTAATCTTCGGATTGCCCGCTGCCGGCAAGCTACTCATCCAGGCGCCTCGATTCGTTGCGGCAAGATCAAGCCGCACTGTGCGCTCGGTAATTTGCATTCCTCGCTCATCCACACAGCGCAAGTCGAGAGCCAGGACGTCATTTGTGGCATTGGTCGGAATGTTCAAAGGTATGCGCACACTTTCGCTCTCATGTGCGGCGGCGCGCAGAGCGACATCGCCTTTCTGGATCTCCGCGCCGTTGCGTTGCAATGACCACGCCAGCTCCTTGCCCGTGAGTGCGATGAAATCGTAGCGATTTTCCACATTGAGGGTGATCTCCTGCGCGCCCGACTTCACAGCAATGGAGTGCGCGGTGATTTGCACCGGCGAGTAAACCTTGCGCACCTCCCAGAAATCACTCTGCGGCGTGCGATCGGAGTAAACAATCCCATCGCAGCCATCGGCGTCGTGAGTGTCGTAAAAGCTATTCTTGTCCAGCCAGACAGACCCAAGAGGTTTGCTGAAGTCAGTATGCGGCGTCTTGACGACGTGCAAGATTCCCTGGTCCTGAAAATGCCAGATGGCTCCGCCTGCAAAGGTTGGCGTCTTTTGCAGAATCTCCCATTGGTCCTGAATGCGATCCGTCGCCAATCCCCACGCATGCGCATACTCGGTCAGGATCACAGGACGCTTGAGCTTTTCCGCGAAGCGTCGAAGCATTGCATTGTTCGGGTAGTGCGGCGCAAAGATGTCCACGAACTCCGGGTAGCTTTCGTAGTTCTTGTCAAAGTAACTTCCGATCGCCGGATAACAAATCGGGCGGGTAGGATCGAGTTCCCTGGCGTGTTTACCACATTCGAGTAATAGGTCAGTAATCGGGTTTTCATTGCCAATACTCCAGACGATGACCGAGGCATGGTTCTTATCGCGAGTGATGGTAGCCTCAGTTCGCGCGAGCATATTGTCGCGGTAAGCGGGGTCACTCATATGTTTCTCGCCCTTACCAATCGCTACTTCATCGAGGACATAAAAGCCCAGCTCGTCGCAGAGTTCGATGAAGCGCTCGTTTGGCGCGTAGTGAGACGTGCGGATGAAGTTAATGTTTCCTTTTTTCATCAACTCCGGGTCGCGCCGCATTTCCCTCTCGGTGATGGCGCGTCCATCCACCGGATCCATGTCGTGATGGTCAACTCCGTGCAGTTTGATCGGACGGCCGTTAAGAAGCAGCACGCTATCCTTGATTGAAATTTCGCGGAGGCCGATAGGCCGTTCGATTGTTTGTAAAAGCCTGCCTTTATCGGAAAGTGAAAGTTGTAAGCGATATAGCGAGGGAGTTTCTGCCGTCCATAGCTGCGGGTTAGTTACGTGGACAATGGTCTGGCAAGAAGCATCGCTTTGTTTTGGAAAATCAAATTCCTTTACGATCTCGCCCTTCGGCGAGAGCAGCTTCCCGTGAATGACGCCGTCAGGCTGACTTAGACTTACGCTTAGGGATAAATCCGCCGCACCGTTAGCGACAAGTGTCGTCCGTGCGGTGACATCCTGCACGTGAGTCGCCGGAACCGAGAAGAGTGTCACATCACGGCAGATGCCGCCGAGCGACCAATCATCGTTCACATCGAACTCATAGGCGAATGGCTTGGTCGTGACTTGCACTGCGAGCACGTTATCGGCGTTCACGTCGGGCTTGAGCGCATCCGTAATGTCAAAGGTGCTTGGGTTATAAGCGCTCGCCGCCGACGCGCCGACTTTCGTGCCATTGACCCACGCTTCAAACCCATAAGCGACACCTTCAAACCTCAGGCAGACGCGACGCCCGCCGCGCCAATCCGCCGGCACGCGAAAAGTGCGGCGGTAAAGCCCGAGCCCGTCCTGCAAGTCGAGGTCATAGTGAGGCTCGGCGAAACCTTGCAGCTCCCAATTGCCCGGCACGCGAATCTTCTTCCACGCCGAGACATCGAACTCCGGCTTGGAAAAATCCGCATCCGCTCCTCCTTCATGTCCAGCAAGGTATTTGAAAGACCAATCGCCATTGAGCGATTGCGCGCCGTCCTTTACCGGCACCGGATAGACATTGATCGGCTCTGCGTTCGCAGAAATATACGCAGCAGCGAGGAGCGAGAGTAGAACAGCAGCTTTCATTGGTTTTGGGAGCGAAACGGCTTTAGCGGAGAAGCGCAATGGTTACTTCTCCAGTTCCTGCATGGCTTTGGCGAAACGCTTGCCCATCTCCTTTTGCGCCTCCGCGCTAAAGTGCAGCTTATCGCCCTTGTGACCTAGTCCGGCGGAATCCGCGTAGCCTGTGTGTGGCACTACTTCAGGGATATGTTTAATGGCTGCACGCACCGTCTCGAAATAAGGATACTTCTCAGGCGACTCATTGAGAAAGTCACCCAACTGTCCAACCACAATCGGCAGATCAGGCTGGCCCAGGTCTGCTCGCAAATCCTTGAACATCTTTGCCAGGCGCGCCTCGTAGGTTTCGGCATCTTGTTGTGCGCTCGTGTCCGATTCCCCCTGGTGCCAGAGCACACCTTTGATGACACCTGCTTGCGCTGCGATCTTTGCGCGGCTTAACGCCTTTTCATAGAGATCGGCGCCTTTGACCCATCGCTTCAATGGCGTGCCGCCGACCGCGCAGGGCACCAACCCGATGGTTACCTTCGGATCGGCCTTGAGCATCTCCAGCGCAAAGGGAATGCCGGGGCCGACGCCTGCGACCTTGTTTTTCTCCACCGGATGCAACGGCTCTTGCGCCATGATCCACTCGCCTTGGGACAACGCGAGCACGTGCGGATTATGCAAAGGCGGCGGAAGGTTGCGGTTGTCGCGGCCTGCCATGTTCGACTGACCCATCAGCAGGTAGATGTGAAAGGTCGTCTTGTCAGCTGGGAATGTCGCCGACGCCGGCGCGGCGGGCGATGCGTCGGGTTGCTGGGCTTGCAGTGAGATCGCGCAAATCATTGCCAAAAGGCTGGCGATGATTCGGCTGGTGAATTTCAGGAATTTAGGTCGTTTCATTCGGTGGTCCTGGTTTCGGTCTCCTTGCCTTCCGTGCTTTCGGTCTTTTCCGCGCCGGTGCCGGTGTCGCGCACCATCTCGACGGTTACATTTTCCATCTTCGGCTTCTCTCCGCCGCGGATGCTGTCGGGCTTTTTGACGCCGCGGAAGGAGCAGTTTTTCAACGTGACGTTCTCGATCACCGCGCCCGGGAAGCTGCCGAGATACAACACGCGGCCTGCGGTTCGGGTCGTGAGATTCTCCAGTGTCACGTTGCGCAGCACGGGCATGTGCTCGCCTTTTGCGCCTTCCTCGTAGTTGAACTCGATCGAGATCGCGCTGATGCCGACCCGGCGGATTTCCAGATCGCGGATATTCACGTTCTCGATCACGCCGCCGCGCTCCGCATTCGATTTGAAACGGATCGCCTGGTTCAGATTCTGGCTGTCCATTGTGATCTCCCCGGCGAAGACATTGCGGCAGCCGCCGGATATCTCGCTGCCGATGGTCAGGCCGCCGTGGCCGTCCTTCATCGTGCATTTGCGAATGACGATGTTTTCCGCCGGCACGTTGACGCGCCGTCCGTCATTGTTGCGCCCGGACTTGATCGCGATGCAATCGTCGCCGGTCGCGAAGAAGCAATCTTCAATCAGCACATCCTTGCACGACTCCGGGTCGCAGCCGTCGTTGTTGCGCCCGAGGCTGTTCACCGTCACGCCGCGCACGGTGACGTTGGTGCAAAGCACCGGATGGATTTCCCACATCGGCGAATTGATGATCGTCACGCCTTCGATGAGCACATTTTTACAGCGGTAAGGCTGGATGAACATCGGCCGCAAGTAGCTGCCCTCTCCGAAGACGCGCTGCTCCACCGGGGCATTCTCCTGGCCCATTTGCATCAGCTTGTTGCGGGCGGGCAATTGCAGCGCCTGCTTCTCCTTCGACTTCACATTCCACGCCAGCCAGGTCTTCGCCGTGGCCGAGCCGTCGAGCGTGCCTTTGCCGGTAACGGCGACGTTCTCCTGCTCGAAGGCATAGATCAGCGGCGAGTAATTCATGCACTCCGTCCCTTCCCAGCGGGTGAAGACGACCGGCAGATATTTCGCCGGATCGGGATCGAACTTCAGCGTCGCGCCATCGGCGAGGTGCAAGTCCACATTGCTTTGCAAATGCACCGCGCCGGTAACAAACACGCCCGCCGGCACGACCACGCGCCCGCCGCCCGCGTCGTGGCAGGCGGCGATCGCATTGCGGATGGCCTCGGTGCAGTCCGTGTCCGGCTTCGCGCCGTAGTCGGTGATGACGAAGTCGTGTTTCGGAAACTCCGGCGCCTTGATCCGGGCGAGGATGCTTTCCATCGTCTCGGTTTTGGATGCGACCGGCGGTTCAGCCGCGACTGCGGCCGCGATCAACAAGACGTGAAGAAGGGCGATGCCTTGGGGAGTTTTCATGGCAAAGCTAATGGAACTCCAGCACCCGCGCTTTGCCCAAGGCAAAATTGCGCGTTATTCCGCGCAGCGGGTGATATTTTCCGCGGCAAACATTGCAGCTATCGTATGCAAAGGCCGATGAAAATGGATGAGTTATTCCGTATGCGTTGACGAGAGTGGCTTCCCATTCACGCTGACTTTCTCGAACTTGAGGTTCTTTACCTCGCTGCCTGCCTTCAGCTTCTCTTCCTTTAGCTGCACGTCGATATTCTCCAGCGTGATATCGCTGATCTCAGTCTGGCCGCGGTTGCCTTGGATCATGCCAAACCTTCCGTAGCGACCTTTGACATCTGAAAGGGTGATGTTGCGCACTGCAGACTTCGGCGGCTGCTGGCCTTTGAGGTCGGCGTATTGAGTCCAGGGAGCAATTTTTACGAGCAGCCCGCCCGCGTTATCGAGTGTGATCTTGCGGAGGTGAACATCCTCGTATCGCTGCGGGGTGTCGGAACGGAGCTTAAGGTTAAGGACATTCATCGCACCCGTGACACGGCAATTCTCCACCACGAGATCGCGCACGACCGTCGCCTCGCTGCCGCAGGTGACTGCGGCGTCCCCGCGTTTGAAAGTGCAGTCGGAGACCCGCACATGCTCCACCGGCGGACTGTCTTTGTCGTTCAAGGCATCAGGACCTTTCGAGCCTTTCATGCAAACGCTGTCGTCAGTGACCGAAAAGTAACAGCCTTTGATCGTGACATCCTGACAGCTATCCACATCAATGCCATCGCTGCTGGGTGCCCGCTTGTAGTCATCGGGCACCTGAAAGCGGGATTTCTGCACCGTGACGTTCTGGCAGCGGTAGAGGTGGAGATTCCAATACTGGGAGTCCTTGAAGGTAACGCCATCGATGAGCACGTTCTTCGAGTTGCTAATGATGCAGAGCTGAGCGCGAGGGATGCTTAGATTCTTGAAGTTCTTCTTGTCGGGTGCCGCATCGTGCAGTTTCCAAAACTCATCCCAGATAGGGCGTCCATTGCCATCCAACGTGCCCTCGCCGGTGATCTGCAGCCCGTCGCAGGCCTCGGCATTGATGAGCGCAGGAGTGTAATGCTCTTCAAAATGTCCCTCAATGCGGATGCGCCGTTCGGGGTAGTCCTTCGCGTCAGCGGTGCCCTTGATCACGGCGTCCTTCTCAAAGTGGACATTCACCTTTGGTTTGAGAAATAGAGCACCCGTTAAGAAGACACCTTTCGGAATAACGAGCGTGCCATCCCCTTTCGCGGCAAGCTGATCGATTGCCGACTGGATCTTCCCGGTATTTAGCGTGGTGCCATCAGCCAGTGCGCCAGCGGTAGCGATGGAGAGTGTAGTTTGCGCACCAGCGCAACGCATGGCGAGCGCCACTAAGATGACAATGAGAGGCAGGAACAACGGACTTTTCATGATATTTCTAAATTGAGTGTATTAATCACTTAGGTGCTTAGTGCTTTCCAGTGTCACGGGGCCTAAAAGGCCGGAAGGCAGCAATGGCGAGCCTTTGGTGAAGAATTTGAATGAGACAAAGGTGTAGCGACCTTGGGACGGACGCGGTTTTCCCTCAGCCAGCCATTGCGGCACACGGGTTAACTGGCGGCCAATAACTGGATTGCCTGGAGCGTAAGAATAATGCAACGGCTCGCCCCATTCGCAGTCATCCGGCTCCTGCTCGTCGCCGATCATGCGATTAGGCCATAGATTGGTAACACGAATTGTTAGCTCGTTCCTGCCGGGCTTCAACGCCTGACTGATATCTGTCCGAAATGGCGGCTTCCACAACGTCCCGCAGTTCTCGCCGTTGACTTCAATGGTTGCGATGTTTTTGACCTCGCCTAAATCCAGAATTACCGAGCGCCCCGCTTCGATGAAAGTGGCCGGCACTTCGATTTCTTTTTCATAAGTGGCCGTGCCCGAGAAATACTTCACTCCGGCGTTTTCATTGTCTGTCCATGAAGCAAGCTTCTCCAATGAGATTGCACCGGGCGCGCCCCAGCCGGAGGGGAATCGGAGTTTCCACGAACCTTCAATTTTGAGCGTGGTAATTTCCGGCGCCAATGGTTTTTGCAGGCCGGGGCCAGCACTCTCGGTCGGTTGACGGAACACGACGAAAACAGAACCGACCGGATCAAGATTCAGCAGCATCGTGGTGCGGCCATCATCATTCTTCTGCCAGTTCGGCGCGGGCTTGATCACGCCGGTGTCAGCATGCCAAAGCTCAGGCATCCGCCCGGCAACGCGGAATGACGCTGTAAGCTCAATCGGCTGCTCCTTTTGATTGGAAACAAAGTAGATGTCCGTGTCGTTTTCGCGCCGATGAATCCAGCGAATGTCTGTAGCATTACTTAGCTGCACGTCGGGCTGGACTTGGATTTCTTTTAGTAAGTCTGTTAGTGACTTACCCCACACGACTTTTCCTTTTCCAAAGCTGTGTTCTTCGACGGAACTGCCATTGCAGTCACCCCAGACTTCATCACCGATCTTTTTGATCTCGGCATCACAAGCCGGGTAATCCTCCAGGCTGGGAGATTCAATCGGCTTGGGTCCTACAACGACCGCTCCCTCCTTCACGAGTTCGCGAATCTTGCGCGCGACCGGGACGGTCATGCTTTGAGTTTCGGGCAATACTAACACGCGATAGCTCATGCCATCGGGCATCATGAGTTTACCGTCCTGAACACTCATGCGGGTCAGGAAAGCTCGTTGGCCACATGAGTCACCTGCGTAACCAGACGGGCGATTATTGGGCTTATAACGCTCAAGCAGATAGCAGAGGTCGCCGACGAACAAACCGCGCTGCAGGAGCGACTGGCAACGTGCGAGATAAGCAAACCATTCCTTTCCGGCATTCTCCCACCACGTCTGCCCGGGCGTGAATTGGATGCCCCACTTTCCAAAGGTCATGCCCGGCTTGGCGTTCGGCCAGGGATTCTGCGCCGCAGCGTGGAGCATAAACGCATTGACGCCCTCACTAAAGGCGCGATCCCCGATCGGTTTCAGCGAGTGCGGATCGTCCTGCCAGGCGGAAAGCGGCCAACAGGTGAACGCTTCGCCAAACAAAAGCGGCTTGCCCCAGGTATGCGCCGCCGACGCTGTGGGAATAATTGAACCCCAACCCCAGTTAGGCCGGGTCCAGAATTCGGCGGAGAGCAGACTTTGACCGCTGCTGGCCGTTTGTGTGTCGAACATGCCTAAGGAAGCTCCGTCGCTCGCATAAGGTTGAATCAAAAGCCGCATGCCGGGCGTCCGACGCGCCAGTTCATCCATGAAAAGGTAATAGTTGTCCGCGAAAAGATCGGCGATGGTCTGGTTCCAGTCACGCTGGAAGCGCTTCGTGAGCGTCTTGTTATCGAGTGTTCTCTTAGCCAACGCCGGCAGCCAGGGCAACAGGTCATAACCGCGGCGCTTCTTGAACTCGGCAAGCATCGCGGGCGTCCAGTCCTGCGGACCGGCTTCATAGCTGTCGATTTCTATTCGGGTAAAAGCGGTGCCAGCATTCTTTCCAGCAATATCTAGTAACATAGTAGGATAACCCGACCAGTATCGCTCCACAGCTTCGCGACTGAGCTTGTCGCACTCCAGCCCTACGCCCGATGGCGGCGATTGAGCGAAGTTAGTCTTTCCATTCGTCGTATGACCAAAGCGAAGAATGATCCACTTTCCGGCAGGCACGTCCCACTGAAGCAGGCCACTGGCATCCATCTTCGTGGTGAGATCGACCACGCTCTTCAATGGCACCTCCGCTTCATCGGGTAATGCGAGCACGGCAATGTCGCGGTAATAGTTCCACTTTGGGTCCACCTTCGGCTGCTCGATCTTCAGCGGGAGTTTAGCCGGTCCCGAAACTTTTAGTTCCGACCAAACCAGCTTTTGCATCGAATCCTCCGCCTTCACGTAAAGCGCGGCGCTGGACGACCAACCCGGGCAATTATGGGTGCCAAAGCTCAGGCCGAGCCGGGCGCACTCATCCATGGCAAAGCGCATCAGTTCGCGCCATTTTTCGTTGCCGACCTGAACGCCCGGATCGTCGATCAAGACCTGGTTGGGCCCGCCGATTTGAAAATTCTGCACGCCACCCAATCCGGCCTTCTTATAAGCTTCGAGATCGGCGGTGATGCCTTCCTTGTTCACGACGCCATTCATCCACTGCCAGATGATCAATGGCCTGGCCGATTGGGGTGGCTGGAGAAAACTGGCAGCGAGGGGATCGCTCTGTGGCGCAGCTTCGGTCCCCGGCATCGCGTTCATTTCGGTAGCAATCAGAAAGATCGCGAGAACAGAGAATAGGCAGGCCTTCATGTGCGGTTTAAGAGGGGAATTACAACGTTATCACAGCTACATCGTATGGCGTTAGTGGAGCTCTATACCGGGTCCAAGCGTGCGGTCTGCAACTGGTTCCGGCTTGCTCCTGCGGGTGCGGGCAATAGCGCATCTTCATTAAATCGAATCTATCCCTCTCCAGTGCAGCGATGCCTACGAAAATAGCGCGCTCTTTCCCGCAGGGCGGGTGATCTTTTCCGCCACAGGTTTCCGCCGCGAATGGACCCTTTTTCATGGCAACAAGACCGCTGTGTTGCCTGAAATTGCCGTTGCGTCAGGCAACACGACGGTTTCGTTGCCCAACAGACGCGTCGTGTTGCCTGAATCGTCGTTTTGTTGCCTGAAACCTTTGCTCTGTTGCCTGACAAGTCGGCTCTGCTACCCAACACGACGGAAGTTTTGCCTGACCGGCCAGTCCTGTTGCCCAACACGGCACGTGTGTTGCCTGAAATCGCCGTCGTGTTGCCCAACATGACGACTTTGTTGCCTGACGCGGCCAACGTGTTGCCTGACATACGCGCGATGTTGCCCAACACGACGGAGTTTTTGCCCTAAACCGCCGTATTTTCATCCTACGCATCAGGGTTTCCCTGATGGAGGGTGCATTTTTGAGTTTATCCTTTCGGCTACTATCCATGATTCGCCATTTGCGCATTACTCAGCGCATATGAAAAAACTGAACCTCGGGTTCTCACGATACTCGGACAGTGATCTCGCCGACAAAGCGGAGATGATCGTTGCCGCGCTACTCGGAAATGCGAAATTTCCAAACGTCCAAGCTCTGCTCCCGGACATCACGGCGCTCATCAAGGCGCTGCGGGACGCGCTCGCCCTCGCCGGCCCCGGCCGGGCCCCGGCGATCGAACAGTCGCGCACCGCACTGGAGGAGGCGCTCGCCAATCTCGGCGAAACGGTGCTGCTCACGCCGGGCGCAACCGATGCGGACTTCGCGACCACCCAATTCGACCTGCCGAAGCCGCGCGTCCGCAGCGCCGCGCCTCCGCCCGCGCCGCAAGGCGTGATCCTCGAGGACGGCACTCAATCCGGCGAAGTGGTGGTGGTCTGCGAGGCGGTGACCATCGGCGGCGTGCGTATGTATGAAGCGGAATGGACGCTCGATCCGAACAACGGCCCGTGGAATGACGGCGGCTCATTCCCGAATTCCCGCGTGATCATGCTCACCGGCATGCCGCGCGCCAAGGACATCTGGGTGCGCGTCCGCGTGCAGGGCACCAACGGCCCGAGTGCATGGAGCGACCCGGCCACCACCCTCGTTCGTTAAAAGCCAACTTAACACCTAGAAAGGAAAACTCACCGAAATGGCGCGGTCGCAAGGCCGCGCCATTTTTTGTTTCCCCGCAGTAATTTATTTTTGAATTCAGAAGCGGCAGTCCGCATGGGGCTTTCCGATTCAGTTCACGGTAGGGCGGTGAAGAGCGACGTTTTCCCTCGTAAAAGAGAGATTTCACAGCATTCCAGCGGCACGCAAAACCACACAAAACCGCGCTAAAACAACACCCGTTACCATTTGAAGCGGCTAGCGAAGTAAGGCACCTTCCCGCCACCCGAAATCAGTAAATCAGCGTCAAAGTCTAAAATTAAAATCAATCACATCCCCCACATGAGCATTCCCTCTATGAAGAAAACTCTGCGTCTCGCACTCACCGCACTCGCTTCTCTGCCGCTTTTCGCCGGTCAATCGGCAAGCGCGGCCACTCGCACATGGCTCGGCACGACTGATGCAACCTGGACAACGACCACCAACTGGTCTTCGAACGCTGCTCCCGGTTCAGTCAATCCTGCAGGCAGCGCATTGAGTAGTGATGTGGCGGTATTCAATTCGGCGCTTGCGAACGGCGGCACCCGTGGCGGTGTAACGGACCCGATCACCTACGAAGACAAACGCGATATCGGCAGCATCCTTTTTGATACGGCCAATGTGGGCGCCTATGTCTTCAACTCGGGAACCAACCAGCTTTGGCTCAGCCATGGTGGCAGCATTACGATGAACGCGGCGGTCACCAATTCGGAGACTTTCAGTGGGCCGGTTCAGGTTCGCCTGCCCAGCAGCACGAACGGCACCTATAGCTTTGTCAACAACGCGACGAACGCGAATGCCACTTTGATCTTCAATGGCATCGTTTCGAGCGGTGCGGCAAACACCCGTCCTTTGACGCTCACCCTCGACGGTGCGAATACGGGTAATAACACGATCACGACCCTCGACAAGAGCGGCGGGCAGCTCATCAACGTGGTCAAGAGCGGCGCGGGCAAGTGGGTTCTTTCCGGCACGAACAACATCGGCAGTGGCACGGTTACAGTTAACAACGGCACACTGACCATCTCGGGAAGCAATACCTTTGGTGGCGGCACGGTTACCGTGACGGGCGGCGTTCTGGCCGCCAACAACAACGCTGCACTTGGCACGAGCAGCACGGCAAACAACAACGATGTGGCAATCAATGGGGGCGCGCTGGAAATCGAGAACGGCATCACGCTTGATAACGGACTTTCCCTAAACCTCGCCAGCGGCGGCACGGTCCGCGGCGCGGGAACGGCGGCGACTAACGGTCGCATTAACGTCGCCGCGACGGCTGCGCTGAGCAGCACGATTGCAACCGTGAACTCCTCCGACGTATTCACGATCGGAAACGGAGCCAACGACTTCACGGGTGGCGCAAGCGACTCGGTCGTGCATATCGCAGGCCCTGGCACGGTTTCTTTGACGCAGTCCAGCAACTATCTGGGAGCGGTTTCCATTGATAACGGCGCTCTCCAGCTTGGTTCGACGACGGCGCTTGGCGCGGCGACAACGGCTAATGTCACATTTGGTGCGGGTAGCACGGGCAAGCTTCAACTGAATGGCAAAAGTATTACCCTTGTCGGTTTGACGTCGAACAGCATCACGGTTGGAACTCCGATCATCGAGAACGCGAATGCCACGGCGGCGGTGCTCACGGCGAATATTGCTTCCGGCACGAACACATATGCCGGCACCGTGCGTGATGGCACCGGCGGTGGAACGCTTGGCGTGACCAAGAGCGGCCTCGGCACATTGACGCTTGGCGGACCTCTGACCTATACCGGTCCGACTGTCGTGAACGGCGGCGGCACGCTTAATATCGATTTCTCGACAAACTCGGGGGCAACCAACTCGGATGGAGCCCTGACGCTTGGTAGCGCCACACGCGGTGTCCTGAGCATCACCGGTAAGGCTGCCACCGCAAACACCCAAAGCTTCACCAGTCTCACAATTGGTGCGGGTTCAAATCGGATCGACTACGCTCCGGGAGCAAGCGGCGGGACAGTCGGTGTGACAATTTCCTCGGCCGTTTCACCTGCCGCAGCTGCGCACGGCACGCTCCAGTTTAGCACGGCAGGCACAACGACACTTTCCGGTAACCTGAGTAGCAACCTGACCAACGCCCAAGGCAATACCTACGCAACCTACGGCACCGACAACTACGCAGTGACCAACGGAAGTGGTGTGGTAGGCGCGGCAACTTATACCGCTGCATCGAGCGGCTTCACGACAGCTGTGTTCAACGACGTCACGAACTCATTTACCACGACGACCAGCGGCCTCACGCTGCTTGGCCTCCGTTTTGCGGATGCCACCGGTCGCACGGTCACCTACAATACCAACACGCTAACTGTGGACAGCATTCTCATTGCGAGCACCGCTGGCACGAGTGCGCTCAACGGCAGCGGGTTTGTTCGCAACACTCGGTCAACTGCGGGCAGTAACTACGACTTCAACATCATCCAGAACAGCGCAAATGACTTCACCATCGGCGCTAATCTGGGTAACGCCAGCAGCTCGACGACAGCCATCGTTAAGGCGGGAACGGGTCGCCTCATTCTCAGCAATACGAGCAATGGTTACAGCGCCGGCGCTTACATCAATGACGGCGTGCTCAGCATCTCCAACAATGGAAACTTGGGTGCTGTGGCCACTGGGGCAGCAGTAAACATCAACGGTGGCAACTTGGAGACGACTGCCAACGTGACGTTGGATAACAGTGGCGCCAATCTTCGTGGCATCAACTTGAACGGGGCGCAAAACAACGGTCTGTATGCCGCCTCTGGCGCGACGATGACTATCACGGGTGTCGTCGCCGGTTCAGGCCCGGTGAACGTTAATCCGACCGGAGGTAGTTACACCTCCAGTGGCAACACGATTACAGACACCGGCACGATCGCTCTGAACAATATCGCCAATACCTTCACGGGTGACATCAATATCAATGCCGGCACGCTGACCTCGGGCAGCAACGGCAACGCGGCTGGCACAGGCGCAACCAGCGCGTTCGGTCAGACGAACGTTGCCCGCAATATCAACGTCAACAACGGCGGCACGCTCCTGTTTGGCGGCGGCGATCAGCTCATCGGTAATGCGACCACGCCGTCTGCGACACTGGTGATCAACCAAGGCGGCACGGTGACGAATAACGGCGCATCGTTCAATACCCTTGGTGCCATCAATCTGAACGGCGGCACGCTCACCGGCACCGGTGGTTCGGGCAATACGCAGTTCCAGATGTATCAGCTCCGTGGCACCGTCACAGTCGGCGGCACTGCAGCCTCGACCATCTCGGGCAGTGGTAACGCGACTGCCGGTTATCACCTGAATGGTGCCATCACCTTCAACGTGGCTGATGCAACGAATAGCAGTGCTTCCGATTTGAATGCCTCCGCCAGCTTTATCGATGGTGTGGGCGCAACCCCGGTTGCTGGTGGAATCACCAAAACCGGTGCTGGCACGATGACACTCTCCGGCAGCAGCAGCTACACCGGTGCGACAACGGTCAGCGCAGGCACACTCCAGCTCGGCGACGGAACGAACAGTCATGATGGAACCATCTCGAGCATGAGTGGTGTCTCCGTGGCCAATGGCGCTACACTCGCCTTCAACCGCTTCGGCGCGGTCTCTTCGAGCTTTGTGATCAGCGGCTCGGGCTCCGTGACCATGAATGGCAGCGGCACCCAGACCCTCTCCGGCAACAACACCTACACCGGTGCGACGGCCATCAAAGCAGGAACGTTGATTGTCAGCGGCTCGCTTTCAGCCAGCAGCGCGGTGACAGTGGGCGACAGTGCCAATCTCAACACCGCGGCAATCCTCGGCGGCAGCGGCCTGGTCGGCAACGTCACCGCAGGCGCGGCGGCAAGCAATACCGGCGCGACAGTTGACCCGGGCAACAGCTCGGGCGTGGCGGGCATCCTGAACACCGGTTCACTGATCGTGCAGAATGGCGCGCATCTCGCGATGCAGATCGGCGGCACGACGGCCGGCGGCGAAGTAACGACCGGCTACGACCAGGTGGTGGCTTCCAGCACCGTCACCCTCACGGGCGGCGACCTGAAGCTCACGCTCAACGGCAGCCCGACCTTCAGCAACACCGATGTGCTTTACCTCATCGTCAACAACAGCGGTGCGGCGGTGGCCAGCCAGTTCTCGACGGTGACGTTGAACGGCAGCACCGTGGCCGATACGAGCAACATCATGCTCAATGGCCAGCAATTCCAGCTTGTGTATAACGCGAACTTTGCCGGCACCGGCAGCGATGGCATTGCCAACGACGTCGCGCTGCAGGCCGTGCCGGAGCCGAGCACCTACGCGATGATCGTCGGCGGGATTGGGATGCTGGGCTTTTATAACAAGCTGCGCCGGCGTAGAGCCTAAGCGCAGCAAGAGCTGTCGCGATTCTCTCGTGTGCCGATTTTGGGGTCGGCTTGGGGCACGAGAGCGGGGAGATCGTGATCAAAGCCGCCGCGGTGTTTTGGGGCACCGCGGCGGTAACTTTTTGTAGACGCTATGTCAGCACAGCGACGGATTCTGTGAGCCGCGAGGCGATTTGACAGGCGTTTAGAAGCGCGGAAAAAGACACACAAAACGGCGAAAATCACACCTGTAACCAGTTGAAGCGGCTGGAAAAGTCGGGCAATTTCCCCTGCGCCCACAGGACAAAAAATATCTGCGGGCTCCAGTCAAATCACTCCCTCTACTTAGTCCCCCCTATGAAGACGACCCTGAGCAAATCTTTTCGTTTTGCACAATTCACCGCGTTTGCCACCGCCGCATTCGCTTTACTGGATCCGAATGTTTCGGTTTATGCGTCCAGCCAGACTTGGACTGGCGGTGGTGCTGACGGAAACTGGACGACCACCGGCGATTGGACGAACAATACTGCGCCGGGCGCAGCGAGCGGATCGACCAATGCCGACACGGCCACTTTCAATAACAGCACGAACACGACCGTCACGGTTGATTCCGGGCGCAATATCAAGAGCATCCTATTCGATACCGGCGCGGGCGCGTTTACCTTCAATGGCGGACCGCTGACAATCACGAACGGTGGATCGTTCACCATCAACTCCGCCGTAACCAACTCGGAGACGTTCAACGTCAATTTGCTGGGTTCGCCGAATGCGACAGCCACGGCCTACAGCTTCATCAACAATAGCGCTACGGCGGGCGCGCAGTTGTTATTGAATGGAAATATCACCGGTCAGATGACCGCCTCGACGGAAACGTTCACCTTCGATGGAAGCAACGGCGGAACGGTTGCCGGCGTGATTAGCAATGGCACCGGCGGCGGAAACGTCGCCGTTACAAAAGCGGGGGCGGGCACGTGGACACTCTCGGGCGCGAATACGTATACAGGCACCACGGCAATCACGGCGGGCACGGTGAAAATCGGCAATGCGAGCGCGTTGGGTGTTAGCCAGACGAACTTGACCGCTGGCGCGACCATCGATCTGAACGGCGTTAACCTGAACATGCAGTATCTTAACAACGGCGCCGCGCTTGCAGGCGGCGTGATTGATAACGTCAGCGCGGGCGGCAGCGTGACGTTGAATGTGGGTGGCGGCAGCGCAACCAGCGCCAGCAGCAGCAACTACACCGCCAATGATACTTTTTCCGGAGTTATCAAGAACACAACGGGCACCGTCAGCTTGACGAAAGTCTCTCCGACGGGAGTCACCCCGGGAGTCGGCATCATGTCTACGGCAAAATTGCCCACCGGGAATACTCTTTTGCGGCTGACGAACCAAAACACCTATACCGGTGCGACGACGATTAAAGGCGGTTATATCGAGCTGAATTTCGGGAATGCAAATAACGGAGGGGCGACGGTTTTGACCAACATCATTTCTTCCAGCTCCGTGCTCACGCTGGCTGGCGGTGGATTGCTCGGGACCCAAGCCGCCAGTAGTCAGACTTCGACGCAGACTTTTGCCAGCACGACTTTGAATGCTGGCGCCTCGTCTGTTGGTTTCTATCGGAATACAAGCGGTGCTAACACTGTGAACCTAGCCGCCATCACACGTAATGTGGGAGGCACTCTGGATTTCGGCGAGCGCCCTACCGGCACCAGCTCCAACCAGCAGATCGCAGCGGCTGGTGGCACGTATAATACGACGACGGCAAACGGGAATTTCACCACAGTCGGAGGCTCTCAGACGATTATAGGTGGTTATGCTACCTTCACTAGCGATGGGAATACTAGCACTCCTGGGTTGACGTCATGGGCTGTGAGCGCCAGCAACGGCACAACCTCGGGGGCCATCACCGCGCTGGCAACAGCATCCTATAGCACCACTTTTACTGCGGCCACGGACGTTGACGCGGCCATCGGAACTTCGACTCCAGGCCCACTGACCATCAACTCGCTGCGCTTCAATAACGCCGGGGCTTACACGATAAACACGGCTGGTAATTTGGCGATTGCAAGTGGCGGTATTTTGGTGAATCCGCAGATCGGCGCTAACACGGTGGCTATTAACAATAATAACCTCACTAGTAACAACGGTAAGGATTTGATCGTTATCCAGAACAATACGAATGCTGGGATGACGATTGGGTCGAATATTGTGGATAGCACCGTCGGATCGCCCACGAGCATCGGCTTGACCAAAAGCGGGATTGGAACTTTGACACTGAACGGTAACAATACGTTTACCGGTCAATTGACGATCAACGGCGGCAATTTGATTTTAGGGAGTTCGGGTGCGCTCAATTCCAACGGGTCAACTTTCAATGACGTGGTCTTCGGTGGGACTTCACAGGATGCGACCTGGACGAGCCAAAACAGCAGCTTTACCCTCGCCAATGGAACTTTGAGTCTAGGTGGCAATAGCGCGACAGTAGCCTCCCTAACATCGAGCAGTGATTCGTCCGGCACTGCCATAGTGCAAAACACCTCGGCAAATGCCGCGACCCTGACGATCAACGGCGGCAATTCGAAGAGCTTTGCCGGCACTATTCAGGACGGCACGGGCGGTGGTGTGCTAAGCCTGACGAAAACGGGCGCTGGCACGCAGACTTTGACCGGCTTGACGACCTATACTGGCGCAACGGCCGTTAATGGGGGCACCCTGATTGTGAAGAACTCACTTGCAACTTCCGGGACTGTGTCGATCGGTGCAGGCGCGACCCTTAATGTGAGCGCGGTCACCGGTGGATTGGCGATTGGCAGCGGCCAGCTTTTGAAGGGCAATGGAACGTTGACCGGTTTAGCAACGATTGGTTCGAACGGTCATCTTGCTCCAGGAAGCAGTGTTGGCACACTTACTCTCGGAAGCCTCACGCTCTCGACCGGCTCGCTACTGGACTATGAGTTTAATAACACGCCCGCAAACGACTTCACGCTTGTGAGCACCTCCGGCGGCTTCACGATCAACGGTGGCAGCATCAACCTGTATCAGGAAGGCACCACGAACATCTTCAACACGAATGGGACATACAACCTTTTCGGCTACACCGGTGCGCTAGGTGGCAGCCTGAGCAACCTTGCGGTTGCAGCGCCGAGTCAATCGGGTGGGCACACCTACACCTTTGGCACCACGACGGCGAGTGGCACCAACTTCATCACACTGACCATCGCGAGTAACGGCGTAATCTCGAACTGGACGAACACTGGCGGTGGCAGTTGGGTGACTAACGGCAACTGGGATAACGGCGTTCCGCAGAATGCTGGCGACACAGCCAACTTCCTCAGCAGCATCACCGGTCCTAGCACAGTGACGCTTGATGGCGACAAGACGGTCGGCAATGTCACTTTCAACAATAGCTCCAATTCCTACACGATCGCACAGGGCTCAAGCGGCTCGTTAATCATGGATAGTGGAACGAATACAGCGGGGATTACCGATACTGCAGGCAGCCATGCCATCAGTGCGCCTGTCATCCTGAGCGGTAGCGCGGGTAATACGAGCGTTTTAGTTGTGAACTCAACCGATACTCTGACCATGTCAGGTGTGGTGAGTGGCACGAACGGAATCACGAAAACCGGCGCAGGAACGCTGCTGCTCAGCGCGAGCAACGGTTACAGCGGTGGCACCGCGATCAATGCGGGCGTGGTTCAATTCACGACCGATGCGAACAACTTCGGTGCCGGCGGGATTAGCTTCGGTGGTGGCGGTGTGAAATGGGCGGCGAACAATACAACCGATCTCTCGACTCGCACACTGACGTTCAATTCCGGCGGTGCAACTTTTGATCTCAACGGCAATTCCATCACAATGGCCAATGCAATAGGCAATGGCGGCAGTGGCGGCCTGACTTTAACCGGTTCTGGCTCATTGACAGTTATCGCAGCGAATAACTACAGCGGCGCCACTGTTATCAGCAGCGGCACGCTGCAACTCGGCGACGGCACTACCGGTCATGACGGCACGATTGCCAATACATCGGGCGTGAACATCGCCAACGGCGCGACCTTGGCCTTCAACCGCTTCGGCACGGTCAGTTCCGGCTATGCGATTAGCGGCAGCGGCGCGGTGACGATGAACGGCAGCGGCACGCAAATTCTCACCGGTAGCAATAGCTTCACCGGTGCGACGACCATCAGCGGCGGCACGCTCCAGCTCGGCAACGCAAGCGCGGCACTCAACTCCACCGTGAATGTGAATCTAAACAACGGGCTGAAATTCAGCAGTGGCGTTGGCACATTCAACATTGGTGCACTCAATGGCAGCGGTAATATCGTGTTGTCGGACACTACCGGCACCGCGGTCACGCTCAACTCGGGTGGCAACGGTGCGAGCACGACCTACAGCGGCTCATTTACCGGCAACGGCGCATTGGGCAAATTGGGCACCAGCACACTTACACTAACCGGTTCCAATGCTTACACAGGAAACACTAGTATCGGTGCAGGATCGCTGACTCTTAGTGGAGGAGTAATTGGTGGCGGTGTTACCCAGGGGGCTCTCTCCTTGTCGCCGACGAATACGCTATTTACCATTAATAGTGGCACAGCGGCATTTACCACCATCACGACAAACGACACCGGTAACGCGAGCGTCATCGTATTGAATAGTGGTTCGCTCACCGCCAGCGGTGCGGCCACAATATCCGCTGACAACGGCGCGAGCGTGGGCCGCTGGAACCTCAATGGCGGCACCTTCAGTGCAGCGAGCATCACGCAAGGACGCGGAGCGGCGAACCTCGGCAGCACTATTCTCACGACTGTTACCACCGGTGAGGGAATTCAGGTTAACGGCGCATCGGTGAATATCACCAACAATTGGGGCATCGGGACGCTTAACTCCAGTGTAAACTCGGGTGCTATTTTCCGTGAAGATTCTGGGACCGTCACCGTCGGAGGAACAACGACCATCACAAATAACGCTTCGTCACGCTATAGCGTCATGATGGTCAGCGGGGGAACTTTCAGCAGCAACACGATTAAGATCGGCGGCAACTTCGCATCCCCCTTCGGGGAGCTTCTGCTTGGTGGCACTTCCACGGCCAACGGAGTCGTAAGTGCCAACACAATCCAATTCGGCGATGCGACCCAGACCGGTGGCTCCAATGTGCTCGAAATGCTCGGCGGCACTCTCTACGTCGGTTCAGGTGGTCTTGTAAATAGTAGTAGCGGGGGTGCGGTTACTCCGACGATCAATCTCGGCGGGACAGCATTTGTCACGGCACCGACCTTAGGAGCGAGCGCGGACTGGTCGTCGTCTTTAGGCATGACGCTGGCAAATAGCAGCAGTAGCGTTGCCCCGACAATCCAAGCCGCAGACGCGCAGGGCAACGCGCATAATATCACGCTCAGTGGTGGCATCGGCGGCAACACGTTCATCAAGACGGGTGCAGGCACTCTGACCTTGAACGGCGCGGGCAACTTCTTCAACGGCGGCGCGACGATCCAACAGGGCACTCTAAACATCAACAGCGTTTGGCAGCTTGGTGGTGGTGTCTACGGTGGCCTGACTTTCAGCGGTAGCGGTGGCACGTTGCAGTATGCTTCTACGCTGCTCAATGGTGCAACGGACATTACACAGGACACCTCCGACGGCGGACTCGGCCTCAACGGCGTCGCAAAGAACGTGACCCTGTCGGCCAATGCAACGATCGATACCAACGGCAACAACGTATTCTACAAGAACACCGTCGGCAATAACGGCGCGGGTGGACTGACCAAGGCGGGTGCAGGCACGCTGACCCTCGGCGGCAGCAACAACTACACCGGCGCGACCACGGTTAATAATGGCACGCTGCAGCTCGGCGACGGAACCTCCGGACACGATGGCACGATCTCCACGACGAGCGGCGTCTCCGTAGCAAGCGGCGCGACGCTGGCCTTCAACCGCTTTGGCACAGTATCTTCGAGTTACGTGATCAGTGGCTCGGGCTCTGTCACAATGAACGGCAGCGGCTCGCAGGAACTGACCGCCAATAATACCTACACCGGCTCGACCGCGGTTAATGGAGGCAAGCTCATCGTCAGTGGCAGCCTCAGTGGGACTGGAGCGGTTTCTGTCGCCGCTGGCGCGGAACTCAACGTAAACGGGCTCGTCAATACCGCCGCAGCGGTGACGTTGAACGGAACGCTGAGCGGCAACGGCACGGTAGGCGCGGTGACTGCGAATAGCGGAGCGACGGTCTCCGCCGGCAACAGCATCGGCACACTGACCACCGGAAACCTGGTCCTCTCAGGCAGCAGCACGTTTGTCCTGCAGATCAATACCAGCGCGCAGACCACCGACCTCGTGAACTCGGGCACACTCTCGCTCGACTCGAATAGCCCGGTGTTGCTGACGATCACCGATATCGGCACGGATACCGCGCTGGCTGATCACACGAAGTTTACCTTCCTCGACTACACCGGTTCGGCTCCGACGGGCCAATTCAGCTACACCGGCACGGTCAACGGCAACTCGGTGAGTAATTACGCGCTGAATGAAGGCGACCGGATCACCCTCGGCAGCAACACCTACGCCTTCACCTACAGCGACGGAGCGAACACAGCGGTTGCGCTGGAAGTCGTGCCCGAGCCGAGCACCTATGCGATGATCCTTGGCGGCATCGGAATGCTTGGATTTTACAACAAGCTGCGCCGGCGCAAAGCCTGAGCGCAGTGGAAGCTTATCACGGTTCTCTCGTGTGCCGAATTTGGGGTCGGCGTAGGGAGCACGGGAGCAAGGAAATCGTGATGAAAGCCGCCGCGGTGTTTTGGGGCACCGCGGCGGTAATTCTTTTCTGTAAGCGCGGGCATCCCACGACCATCATAGAGCGCCGCTCCAGTTTTGATAACATCAAGTCCTCATCCCTCTATGAAAAATAGTCTCCGCCTCTTCACCATTCTCTCGGCAGTGCTCACCATTTCGGCCATCGCGCAAACTACGGAAAAGAAGGCCGCCTTGCGCAATGTTGCGGAAAAGCCCGCGCGGTATGTCACCATGATTCCGCACGGCGGGCTGAATGGATCGAGCACGACTGTAGGCGAGCGCCAGATCTTTACCATCATGGATACTAACGGCGGCGAACTGAGCGATGGAGACGATGTGCTGATCAAGTATGTCACGCCGGACGAGAAAGAGACTTCCTACTGGCAGGAAAAAGGGGAGGTGATCAGCCGCGATCGCAAGGCGGTGGACTCCGCGCATTTCAAAGTGAAAAAAACTGATGCGGGGATTTCGCTCCGGACTGCCAGCGGCAAGTTTGTTGCCATAAAGGGAAAGACCGATCCACTTGGCGTCACCGATGCGGCTGACAAGGCGGCGGTGTTCGAGGTCGTCGAAAATCCAGCGATGACGCCGCAGAAGGAATCGAAGGAGCCGGCAAAAGAAGAACCAAAAAAGACGGACGAAACAAAAGAGTAGATCGATTGTTGAAGCAGTCACTGTGAATACAATCCAACCCCGTCCCGGCCAGCATCTCGCCTTCGATGGCAGCATCGGTTTTGCAGCTCTCTTATTTTTTATGACAGCCGTGCCATGTGTCAGCGCGGCTGAAGCGACTCATGCGCCACTGCGCATCGTCATCGTCGGTGACTCGACGGTTTGTAATTATGCCGAAACCAGGCCGGAACGAGGATGGGGGATGTTCATCGAGGAACGGTTTCAGCAAGGCAGCGTTAAAGTCATCAACCTTGCGGCGGCGGGACGCAGCACCAAGACCTTCATCAAGGAAGGGCGCTGGCAGAAGGCGCTGGACGAAAAGCCGGACTATGTGCTGATTCAGTTTGGCCATAACGATTCGCACGATCCCGGCAAGCCCGAGGCAACTGATGCGGCGACCGACTACAAGGATTACCTTCGGCATTATATCGACGACACACGGGCTATCGTCGCAACGCCGATTCTGGTCACGCCGATGGTGCGCCGGACATTCAGGGCGGATGGCGGACTCGACGACGGATTGCAACGTTACGCCGATGCGATGGAGGGAGTCGGCGTGGAAAAAAAAGTGCCGGTGATTGATCTCCACGCATCAAGCAAGAAACTCGTCGAGCAGCTAGGCCCGGAGAAAAGTGCGGAGATGGCGAATAAGCAAGGCGATAACACGCACTTTAATGAAAATGGTGCACGAGCGATGGCTGACCTGGTGATGAAAGAATTGCCCGTTGCCGCGCCGAAATTGAAAGACTATCTGAAAAAATAAAGCGCGGCTTAGCGCGACCGGAAAACAATGATCCGACAACTTACTTCCACGCTGGCTTTGTTTGCACTAGGAGCTACAGCGCCGGCCCAACAGTTCAATTCCGCGCGACCTAAGTATAACTTCAACTCCGGCTGGCTGGTGAAGGCGGGGGATGAAGCGGGCGCGGAATCGATAACCTATGCCGATACTGATTGGAAGAAGGTGACGCTTCCTTACGCATGGAATGAAGATAGCGCGTTTAAGGTTCACATCCACGATCTTCCCACCGGCATCGCGTGGTATCGCAAACATTTCAAATTGCCGGCGGATGCAGCGGGGAAGAAAGTCTTCCTGGAATTCGAAGGCATTCGTCAGAAAGGCGAGTTTTACCTCAATGGCGAATCGATCGGACGCAGCGAAAACGGCGTGATGGCATTCGGATTTGACGTTACCGACAAAATCAAATCCGCGCCTGGGGAGAATGTGCTGGCGGCCCGCATCGATAACTCATGGGGCGGCCCTCAATGGAATGACAAGAACTTCTACGCCAACTACGGCGGCATCAACAAAAACGTCTATCTGCACATCACCGACAAGCTTCACCAGACATTGCCGCTTTACTCCAATCTCGGCACTACCGGTGTCTATATTTATGCGCAGGACTTCGACATCAAAGGGAAGTCGGCGAAGGTGACCGCCGAGGCTCAGGTGAAGAATGAGTATGCCGGCCCGAGGAAGTTTAGCTATGAGGTAAGTATCAGCCAAACCGACGGCAAACCTTTGCAGGTCATACAAGGTGGGGAAGAAACCATTGCTCCGGGAGAAATCAAAGTCGTAAGTGCGGGCGCAAAGGTTTCAAACCTCAATTTCTGGAGCTGGGGCTATGGTTATCTCTATGACGTTTTTACTACGCTAAAAGTAGATGGTCAGCCGGTGGATGTAGTTCGCACGCGCACCGGTTTTCGGAAGACAGAGTTTGACCATGGCATGGTGAAGCTCAACGATCGCACTATCCAGATGCACGGCTATGCGCAGCGCAGCACGAATGAGTGGCCGGCAGTCGGCCAGGAAGTGCCGCCGTGGATGAGCGATCTTAGCAATAGCCTGCTGGTCGCCAGCAATGGAAACCTTGTTCGCTGGATGCACGTTACGCCGCCGAAGCAGGACGTGGAGTCCTGTGATCGTGTAGGTCTCATGGAAGCCATGCCGGCGGGCGATTCCGAAAAAGATGTGGAAGGCGGCCGATGGGAGCAGCGCGTGGAACTGATGCGAGACGCTATTATTTACAATCGAAACGATCCCAGCATTGTTTTTTACGAATGCGGAAACAACCAGATCAATGAGCAGCACATGGCGGAGATGAAAGCCGTGCGCGACCAATACGACCCGCACGGCGGACGCGCGATGGGCAGCCGCAACATGCTGGACAGTAAAGAAGCCGAATACGGCGGCGAAATGCTTTACATCAATAAAAGCGCGGGCAAGCCGATGTGGATGATGGAATATTCGCGCGATGAAGGGTTGCGCAAATACTGGGATGACTGGACACCACCTTATCACAAAGATGGCAGCGGTCCTCCCGCTCCGAAAGGCGAAAGCCCGGCGCCTTACAATCGCAACCAGGACTCGCAAGCGGTCGAGAACGTGGTGCGCTGGTTCGACTATTGGCACGAGCGGCCCGGCACGGGTGAACGTGTGAATGCCGGTGGAGTGAATATCTATTTCTCGGACTCCAACACGCATCAACGCGGCGCGGCCAGCTATCGCTGTAGCGGGGAAGTCGATGCGATGCGTCTGCCGAAGGAGGGCTTTTACGCGCACCAAGTGATGTGGGATGGCTGGGTCAATCCCGAACATCCGCACATACACATTGTCGGTCACTGGAACTACGAGCCTAACACCAAGAAACCTGTCTACGTTGTCTCTTCTGCGGACAAGGTGGAGCTATTCATTAATAACCAATCTAAAGGATTCGGCGGGCAAAGTTCGCGCTTTCTGTATACATGGAACGATGTCCAGTTTAAGCCGGGTGAGATAAAGGCGGTAGGCTACGATGCAAATGGAGGAAAGCTTTGTGAGACAGCGATCAAGACTGCAGGTAATCCGGTTGCGATTAGACTCACACCACGCACCGGCCCGAGTGGCCTTAAGGCGGATGGAGCCGACATGGCGCTGGTGGATGTAGAAGTCGTAGACGCGCAGGGTAACCGCTGCCCGACCGCGATGAACGTGATCAAGTTTGATCTACAAGGCGCTGCGGAATGGCGTGGCGGCATTGCAGTGGGGCAGCCGAATGACAAGGGCGCCATTACGGACAACTACATTCTTTCCAAGGAACTGCCTGTCGAGTGCGGAATCAATCGCGTGATACTCCGTTCGCTTCCGCAAGCCGGCAGGATTGTTTTCAATGCCAGCTCCGCCGGGTTAAGATCTGCATCTGTTCAACTCGCATCAACTTCGTCCCCCGAGACGAATGGCATTTCGAAGACATTGCCGGATGCGGGACTAATGGCGCATCTCGACCGCGGCCCTGCGCCCGCCGGCGATTCGATCATTCCTACTCGCAAGACGATTCATATTGTCAGCGCCACAGCCGGTGCAAATGACGAACAAGCCGCGCAGGCATTTGATGATAACGAAGCGACCAGCTGGAAAAACGACGGTAAGCGCGAAACGGGATGGATTCAGTTCGAACTGGAGCACGCTGCGAAGGTGAGTGAGATAACACTCAAGCTCGGCGGCTGGCGTAACAAAGCCTATCCGCTCCGCGTGACTGTGGATGGAAAGGAGGCATACTCCGGCACGACACCAAAAAGCCTCGGCTATGTCACGCTTCAGCTAAAGCCCACGCAAGGCAGGAGTGTGCGCATCGCACTTGCCGGTGCGATCCAGGAAGGAGACGCTTTCGGCTTGCAGGAGGTTGCCGGTAAAAAGCTGACGGACAGCGCAGGCGGCGGCAAGGGGACCTTGGAAATCGTCGAAGCTGAAATCTACGAGCCACTCAATGGCACTGCTCGATGATCGGCAATGATCGGCCCATTTATGTCAAAGCACGATCGGTAGCTAGCTATGCAATCCTTCTCTCGAGCCTGTTGCAGCGTTCTTTTTGCAGCGACTGCGATTTCTATTTCTATCAACGCAACTGCTCAAATCGGCAAAATGACGACTGCAGAATCTAGCGCCTCCATCGTTGAGTTTGGTGCAGTCGGCGATGGTGTAACGCTGAATACATCGAAGATTCAGTCGGGTATTGATGAACTTGCAGCGAAAGGCGGGGGCACACTGGTCATTCCCAAAGGTGTATTCCTAAGTGGTGCGCTTTTTCTAAGGCCAGGTGTGAACCTTCACCTTGAAAAGGACGCAACGCTCAAGTGCTCCACTGACATGAAAGATTTCCCCGAGCGACGCACCCGCATTGAAGGCCACTTTGAGGAGCACTTCAATCCGGCGCTAATAAATGCTGACAAATGCGACCGCCTGCTAATCACCGGCCAAGGCACATTGGATGGCGCCGGGCGACCGATCTGGGATCTATTCTGGAAATTGCGCAACGCCGCTCCGGATCCAAACAACTTTAAGAACATCAGTGTCCCGCGTGCCCGGCTTTGTATCATTGAAAACTCCAGCAACGTCGTGCTCGACGGAATTACTTTCAAGGACTCCCAGTTTTGGAACCTGCATCTTTATAAGTGCCGCGATACTGTAGTGCAAAACGCGCGCTTCCAAGTGCCGGACGACTACAAGCAAGCACCCAGCACCGATGGAATCGATGTGGATAGCTGTCAGTATGTCGCCATTAAGAGTTGCTACTTCTCGGTGACAGATGACTGCATCGCGATGAAGGGCTCGAAAGGCCCGATGGCATCGAGTGACAAAGATAGCCCGCCTGTGGAGCATACTCGAGTCAGCGATTGCACCTTTAAACGCGGCAATGCGGTAGTAACGCTCGGAAGTGAGGCTACTGTTGTGCGCGATGTGGTGGTGGAGAATTGCAAAGTCATCGGCCCGGTCAATGTCGCTATGCTGAAGCTGCGTTCCGATACACCTCAGGACTATGAAGACATACACTATCGTAACATTACATTAGAGCATGCGGGCAGCGGATCGATTTTGATCATCAATCCCTGGCGCCAATATACAGACCTAAAAGGCCAGCCGCCCCCGAAGTCTACCGTGCGCAACATTACACTCTCGAACATCAAAGGACGCTTCGGCGCGCTTGGCACCATTAGAGGCAATCCCGGTCAGGCCGGGATTAGTGACATCACCTTCCAAAACATCGATGTGCAGTTAAAAAGCGAGAAGCTAAAAGCGAACGACGCAATGAACCTCAAGATCGAAAATGTCACAGTGAACGGGAAACCTTTGTCGCTGTAACTTACTCATGAAAGTGAAATTATATTACCCGGCCAAGTGGCGGAAATCGTATCTCACAACTTACACGGTTATCCTTCTGGCTGCACAACTGGGCTTCGCGCAAAGCCCATCACCGAATCCGTCGGCAGCACCTGCGCCTTTAGCCACTGTAGATTTATGGGCTGAGGCGAAGATGCCGGGCAAAGGTGCAAACGACGCTGAAACAGACAAGTCGCCCGAAAGAACCGATGCAAAGCGTATCGCGAATGTCAGCCGGCCAACGTTGACCGTGTTTCCGGCTTCAAAGAAGAACGCACCCGCAATCATCGTTTGCCCCGGCGGCGGTTATAGCTACGTAGTCATCGACAAGGAAGGAACCGAGATCGCTGCGTGGCTGAATTCAAATGGAATCAGCGCGCTCGTTTTAAAATATCGTGTTCCGAATAATCGTGAAGGTGCGCTGCAAGATATCCAACGAGCTTTCAGCCTGGCGCGCGTGCATGCGTCCGAATGGAATATCAACCCAAAGCAGCTAGGTGTCATCGGCTTTTCCGCCGGTGGGAATCTCGCTGCAAAAGCAAGCACCTATTCGACCGGCGCAGTTATGCGGCGATTGATGATGTAGACCAACAAAGTTGCCGGCCCGACTTTGCCGTTCTCGTTTATCCAGCTTATCTCGATGACAGGAATGGGCATGTGTCACCTGATTTGAATCTAAAAGCGAACATTCCGCCTACGCTGATCGTTCACAGCGAGGATGACAAAAACTTCGTTCCTGGCAGCAAGCTTTACAGCGCCGCACTCGACGAAGCGAAAACGCCGCACGATTTCAAACTATATCCCACTGGCGGCCACGGCTACGGCTTGCGCTGCACGCGCGATGCGAAGGCATGGCCCGAATATGCGCTGGACTGGCTGCATAAGATTGGAGTTCGATAGCTGGCGAATGCCAATCACCAGCCGCAAAACGAAATTATGGGTGATTAGCGCAGCGTCACTTGCTGCGAGTCATCTCTTCGGAAATCCTCCATACGCGCTGACGGTCGGTGAGGGCTTTGTCGACCCGCTTGGTTTCTACGATTCGACGCCAAAGTTTTCGTGGAAGTTACCTAATGGTGCCAGAAAGCAAACGGCTTATCACATTGAAGCAAAAACAGGCGGCAAGCTCTGGGACAGCGGTTGGGTGGAGTCCGACCAATCAACATTCGTGCGCTATGGTGGAGAGCCGTTGGCTTCGCGTCAGCGACTTGAATGGCGAGTCAGTTTTCGTGATGAAAATGGAAAAGACTCCGGCTGGAGCGAGCCCGCTCATCTTGAGTTGGGACTACTTTCCGCAAATGATTGGAAGGCTCAATGGATACGACCAAATGCGCAGAGCGATGCGAGCAGGGAAGCAGTAGCATTGCTGCGGCGCAGCTTTACAGTGGCTAAGAAAATTGCGCATGCGCGGGTGTATGTGACTGCGCACGGTGTTTTCGAGCTATACCTTAACGGCGCGCGCGTTGGCAACGATCACTTCGCAAATGGATGGACTGACTACCACAAAAGGCTGGATACTTTGATCTATGATGTCACCAACCAGCTAAGCAAGGGCAACAATACCGCCGAAGCGATGCTCGGCGACGGCTGGTATGCAGGCAGGCTGACTTGGGAAAAAGGCACTAAAGGAGTCTATGGGCAATATCCGGAACTGCTGCTGCAATTGGAAATAAGCTATGAAGATGGCACGTCGGATCTGATCGTGTCGGATGGTAACTGGGAAGGAACCTGCGATGGACCTATTCTTTCCTCGAGCTTTTACGATGGCGAAAGGTATGACGCACGCAAGGAGGCCGCCGATTGGAAGCCTGTGCTGACAAATGCAGAGGTAGGTTCAGCGCTGCTTGGCCCAAAGCCGTTCCCGCCGGTGCGCGAAGTTGAAAAGCTCGCGGTTAAAAACATTACCGAGCCGGAGCCTGGCCGGATTGTTTTCGACCTGGGGCAAAACATGGTCGGTTGGGCACGGATTAAAGTTCCCGTTGAAAAGGATCAGACGGTCACAATTCGCTACGCCGAGATGCTCAATGACAATGGCACGCTTTACACCGCAAACTATCGCTCCGCGAAATCTACCGATTGCTATACTGCTGCAAAGTCAGGAACGATAGAATGGCAGCCGCATTTTACCTTCCACGGCTTCCGATATGCGGAACTCTCCGGCTTTGCCAAAGGCGCGAAGCCGCAAAAGGATTGGGTCACGGGCATCGTTCTTCACTCCGATCTCCGGCAAATCGGAACGTTTGAGTCTTCGCATACAAAGCTAAACCAATTGCAAAGCAATATCGTCTGGGGTCAGCGCAGTAACTTCGTCGATATACCGACTGACTGTCCGCAACGGGACGAACGGCTTGGCTGGACAGGCGACGCGCAGGTTTTTTGTCCCACCGCAATGTTCAACTACGATTGCCACGCGTTTTGGAAAAGCTGGCTAGGCTCGATGCGAGATGACCAATATCCGGATGGACGCATCCCGCATGTAATTCCCGATGTGTTGCCGAAATGGCAGGGGGACAGCCCCGGCTGGATGGACGCGGCTACGTTTATTCCGTGGGAAGTCTACGTGCGGACCGGTGACGTGGACATGCTGGCACAGAACTTTGAAATGATGGAAAAGCTGGTCGGATGGTATCGTTCGCATTCCGTTAATGGACTTACTCCGGATATCAAAGGATTTGGCGACTGGCTTCAGCCCTACTCAAAGGATCGAAAGGGTGATACACCCAGTGCACTTATCGGCACAGCCTACTATGCACGCAGTGCGCAGATTCTTGCCGACTCAGCTCGGGTGCTCAAGCGCGATGAGAATGCAAAACATTACGGGGAAGAAGCTGCGACAGTAAGAAAGGCATTTGCAGAGCATTATTTCGATTGTGATGGCAAGCTGCAGAATACACCGGAAACTCAAACAGCTTACTTGCTCGCTATCGCTTTCAACCTGGTGCCGGACGATCTAAAACAAAAAGCCGCTGATAATTTAGCGCGCCTTGCGGAGCAGTCAGGCCGTCATTTGCAGACCGGCTTTCTTGGCACTCCTTATATTGTAAGTGTGCTCGACACGACCGGACATCGCGATCTTGCTTATGATGTTCTTTTCAACGAAACCTATCCGTCCTGGTTCTACTCCATCAATCAAGGCGCAACCACGATGTGGGAGCGATGGAATAGCTATAGCCGCGACAAAGGCTTTGGGGATGTGTCGATGAATTCCTTTAATCATTACGCTTATGGCGCCATTGGACGCTGGCTCTATGAGCGGATGGCCGGTTTATCGCCCGATCCGGAGCAGCCGGGCTACAAGCATTTCTTCGTGAGACCGGCTATTGGCGCGCAAGTCAATTCCGCACGCGCGGAACTCGACACCCCTTACGGGAAGGCATTGAGTGCGTGGAGGAATCTAAATGGTAAAATAGCCATGGATGTAGTTGTGCCGCCGAATACTACCGCGACGATCGAGTTCCCTGATAACCAGAGGCCGCAGGTTGTGCCGGCTGGAACATATCATTTCAATATCAATCTAAAAGCTTTCCATTAGAATAAAGCTTCATAGACAATAGCCTAGCTCCTCCCTATGATACGACATTCCCTTACACTCGCTCTGCCACTGCTGCTTGCCGCAAATCTTTTGGCCACATCGGTAAGGGCCGCAGAACGGATTATTGATGCCACTAAAGCTGGAGCTAATAGCGATGGTTCAACGCTCAATACCGTTAGCATTCAAAAAGCGATTGATGACTGCTCGGCAAGCGGTGGAGGAACTATTCTCTTTCCGCCTGGCCGTTATCTCACCGGCACGATTCAACTCAAGAATAACGTCACGTTGAAATTGGATGAAGGAGCGGTTTTGCTCGGCAGCACCGACGCAGCCGACTATCGCAATGCCGATCCATTTATTGATGGCAGCGGTAATTCGATGGGTCATGCGCTGATTGTCGCGTTGGACGCGAGTAACGCCGGGATAGAAGGAAAGGGGACTATCGACGGCCAGGGCCCGAAGCTAGCAACAAAACAAAAGCCCTACACGATTCGGCCATTTTTACTGCGTTTTGTGCGTTGCTCCAACATTTCAGTAAAAGGCGTGCTGTTAACCAATCCTGGCGCGTGGACGCTGCATTTCTTTGAAACTAAGGGAGCGGTTGTTGAAGGTCTAACGATTCGCACGCGCGACGAGAAGCTGCGCAACAACGACGGTATTGACATTGATTCCAGTGAAAATATCCAAGTGCGCAATTGCGATATCATCAGCGGTGATGACGCAATGGTTATCAAATCGACCGGCCCAAAACCGAGCCGCAATATCGAAGCCGATCACTGCAAGCTCTCGACTCACACCAACGCAATCAAGCTAGGCACGGAATCCTATGGCGGCTTCGAGAATATCAAGGTCTCCAACTGCGAGGTCTACAACACCAGCATGGCCGGAATTGCACTCAATACCGTTGATGGCGGGGATCTGCGCAACGTGACGATTAGCAATGTTACGATGGATGGTGTTGCGGTGCCCATTAGCATCCGACTGGG
>Ga0070741_10002306_pt1 | contig 52181 bp, 37 predicted proteins | sample Coa_R1_4_FD_66440 | JGI IMG/M metagenome (GOLD analysis project Ga0070741, IMG submission 66440) | Surface soil microbial communities from Centralia Pennsylvania, which are recovering from an underground coalmine fire - Coalmine... | ecosystem: Environmental > Terrestrial > Soil > Unclassified ... | reverse complement strand
GCCAGCAGCGATTCCTGATGGACCATTGCAATGCCGATGGCGGCCGCCTCTGCCGGGCTCTTTAAGAAAACCTCGCGGCCGCGCCACAGCATCTGCCCGGCATCGCGCTCGTACATGCCGGCCACGATTTTCATCAAGGTGGACTTGCCGGCGCCGTTTTCCCCAAGCAGAAGGTGGACCTCGCCTTCCGCCACTGCCAGGTTTCCATCCCGCAGCGCATGCACCCCACCGAATCTTTTTTGGATTCCCCTCAGTTCGAGAAGCACCGGAAGGGATCAGTGTAACAAAGTGATCTTAGGCTACTGTTCCACTTCGCCCAGATCTTCGGCGCGATTTTCGAACTTCGTGAGATGATGCAGAAACACGAGATCGATTTTGCCAACCGGTCCATTCCGCTGTTTCGCCAGAATGAGCTCGGCCACGCCGCGCAGGTCTTCGCGGTCGCGTTTATAGACTTCCTCACGGAAAATAAACGCCACCAGGTCGGCATCCTGCTCGATCGAGCCGGATTCACGCAGATCGCTGAGCTGTGGGCGGTGGTCGCCTTGCCGTGTTTCGGGAGCGCGGCTGAGCTGCGAGAGCACCAGCATCGGCACATGCAGCTCTTTCGCCAGTAATTTCAGGCCGCGTGAGAGCGCACTCACCTCCTGGTTGCGATTCTCGAATCGCCCCCGCCCCGACATGAGCTGCAGGTAATCGACTACTACCAGTGCCAGCCTGCGCTCGCTTTGCAGACGCCGCAGTTTGGCATGCATATCCATCAGATGCACACCGGCTGTGTCATCGATGTAAAGCGGCGCCTCTACCAGGTGCGAAAGCGTCCCGCTGAGCCGCTTGCGTTCTTCGGCAGTGAGATAGCCGGCGCGGAACCGGTGGCTGTCCACGCGCGCGGCGGCGCACAGCATGCGGGTCAGCAGAGACTCTTTCGACATCTCGAGCGAAAAGATCGCTACCGAGCCCTTGTCGGTTTTCGTGGCGACGTGGTGGGCGATATTCAGTGCGAGCGCCGTCTTTCCCATGGAAGGCCGCGCAGCCAGGATAAACAGATCGCCCGCATGCAGGCCGCCGGTCATCTCGTCGAATTTGTAGAACCCCGTGCTGACGCCCTTGACCCGCTTACTCGGATCGAGAAAGGCATTGAGCCCGCCCTCGTACTGCTCAACGACATCGCGCGGGCTGAGCAGGCCAGCCTTCACTCGTGCCTCGCCGAGTTTCAACAGCGTCTCTTCGGCGCCAGCCAGGATTTCGTCCGGCTCCTCCTCTCCCGCCAGGCACCGGTTCATCAGGTGCTGCGATGCGAAGATGATCCGCCGCAACGTTGACTTGTCTTTTACGATGCGGACATAGCTCTCCAGGTTCAGGATCTGAGGCAGACCGTCATCGAGTGAGACCAGGTAGCTCAACCCGTCACAGGCCTCGAGCTCGCCGTAGCGCAGCAGCTCATTCGCTACCGTAACGCGATCGATCCTCTCGCCCCGCTCCTGCAATTCCATCATCCGCGTGAAGATGCGGCGGTGCTTCTCCAGGCTGAAGTCCTGAGGTTCCAGACTTCCCGCCACCTGGACATACCAGGAGTCGTCCATCAGGATCGAGCCGAGAACAAACCGCTCCGCATCCAGATTACTCGGGAGGCCTTTATCGAGGGCAACACTGGTCGAGGACATCGGACAAAAGACCTACTCTACGACTTGCGGCGCAACCAGGGAAACTGATTTTCGCAGACCTGGAATCAGCCGCTTGCGCTGTGCAAATTCCGCGCCGGAAGACTGTCGGGCGGCCCCGCTCCGAAACCCTTGCGAATGAGAGACAACGGAGACCTTTTCCTCCGGCATCCACAGGATTCCACAGGCGGTCCGCAGAAAAACATCCGGCCCTTTGCTTGTTTTACTGGAATCGGAGCGGCGTTTCCAGTTTTTTCCGCTGAAGCACACGGATACCGCCAGAATGGGCGCTCCGCACCCGCCGCTGCCGTTCCAGCCGCCGAATCGCTCTATCATGGTCTTCACCGCAGCCGACTATGACTCGAAATCTACGCTGGTGGATTGGCGGTCTCCTGTTTGCATCCACCGTGATCAACTATATCGATCGCCAAACCCTAAGCGTTCTCGCGCCTTACTTGAAACAGCAGTATCAATGGACGAATACGGATTTCGCCACCGTGCTGATTGCTTTTCGAATCGCGTACACGATCATGCAAGCGGTTGGCGGAAAACTTCTAGATCGGCTCGGGACGCGGCGGGGCCTTGCTCTGAGCGTAGCATTCTACTCGACAGTGGCCAGTTTAACCGCACTCGCCGCCAGCCTGGGACAGTTTCGCGTATTCCGCTTTCTGCTGGGCTGCGGCGAAGGCCCGAACTGGCCGGGCGCCGCCAAAGCGGTATCCGAGTGGTTCCCAGATCGCGAGCGGGCCTGGGCCGTGGCCCTGTTCGACAGCGGCTCATCCGTCGGCGGTGCGATTGCCCCCTTTCTGGTGGTCGGGCTCCATCACGCATTTGGCACCTGGCGGCCGGCCTTCGTGGTCACGGGATGTCTGGGCTTTCTTTGGATCATGGCCTGGCGGTACTTCTACCATCTCCCAGACAAACATCCGCGGCTCAGTCCCGACGAACTGACGTACATTCGAAAGGGCCAGCGCGCCCGCAGCGAGTCTTCCAATGCCGCCTCGATCGGCTGGAGCCAACTGCTGCGCTACCCTCAGACATGGGGCATCGTGATCGGCCGCTCTCTGCTTGATCCGTACTGGTTTTTGATCTCTGAATGGTTCGCGATCTACCTCGTCAGCAAGGGATTCAAACTGGAAGAGAGCGTGCTTGGCTTCTGGGTTCCATTCATCGCCGCTGATCTGGGCAACTTCTTCGGCGGCGGCCTTTCCAGCTATTGGATCGGGCGCGGATGGCCGGTCGGCCGCTCCCGCCGAGCTGTGATTCTCATCCTGGCGCCCAGTATGCTCCTGCTGATTCCCGCTGCATTCACCTCAAGTTACTTTCTGATTCTCTCTTTGATTGCCTACGCGACCTTTGCCTACGCCGCTTGCGCCACGATTCTGCTCTCGCTCCCTGCCGACGTTTTTCATAGCCGGGCCGTGGCATCCGTCAGCGGCTTGAGCGGCAGCGGCGCAGGCCTGCTAACCCTGCTCTCTACATATCTGATCGGCCGCGTGGCAGACCGGTTCTCGTTTCAGCCGGTGATTCTGGTGGCTTCGTTTGTCCCATGCATTGCCGCGCTGGCGGTAACCACAATGGTTCGCGCGCCACGCCGGCCGGATCCCGAAGGCGTTCTGCTCGACTTTTGATGCGCTCCAGGCGAGCGATAGAATATACGGCCGGACCGAGTCTTCGGTGAAGGAGTGCTCATCATGGACGGCGCCAACAAGCGATTCATGCACGGCAAAGAACAGTGGCTGCAAAACCATCTGATTTTGTACAACGTTGCGAATGCGGCGGCCAACCCGTGGATGGATCCACTGGTTCCGGCAAACCCCGCGTTAGAACTACCGGTATACGATTTCGATCTACGGAAGCTGCCGGATATTCAGGACTCTACCGGCGCTGTGATGAAAGCCTACGCGCTGACCGCGTTGACACACTTGGGTGACGCCCGAGCGGTTGGCGCCCTTACGCACGCGTTGAGAGCCTATTTTCTGCCATGGGGCACCAACCAGACATACCGGGGACGGCTCGGTGCAAACGCAGATTTCTTTTTTACTCCCACACTCAACGGCTGCACCTTTGCAGCGGATGGCGCGGGCGCCACGCCGATGGTAGCCCACAGCAATCACGTAAACGTCGCGGCCCAGACGGTGAACCAGGCGCAGATTAATGCGGACCTGGCCGGTATTTACGGTGCAGGCGGCCCGGGCCGCATCATTCATCGGAACGCATACAAGGCACACGCTGTGGGCACCGAGGATTACCGGGTAACGATCATTGGCATTCGTGGGGCTGCTGGCTGGCGCTTCTACTACCAGCGCTACCAGACCGATATCAATGCCGCAGGAACCGGCCTGCTGTACACTGCGCTGAACCGCGCCGCCGCGCTATAGACACGGGCGCCAGCGTGTGTACCCAAAATATAGCGCCGCTCGTCTATTCGATGTTCCTACATCGAGATGGGCATCCGTTCGAGCCTTTGCGCTCTCACTACCTGCCTATGGTTCGCCAGCTTCTGTCCGGCAGCGGGCGGTGGTGACGGGCAACGGGTAACTGTCATTCTGATTTCCATCGACACGCTACGCGCCGATCATCTCGGCGCCTATGGCTATCGTCGGGTTCAAACACCCCACCTGGATGCATTCGCCGAGCATGGCACAGTATTCACCCAGGCGGAATCTCAAATCCCCCTTACGCTTCCTTCCCACGCGTCGCTCTTCACTTCCACCTACCCTTTCCAAAACAGGGTTGAGGAGAATGCGGAGCGTGTGTCTCCAGGCGCGGTGACGCTCGCATCGGTGCTTCGGTCTCACGGCTACAAGACCGCAGCATTTGTCGGCTGCGTTTTCCTGGAGCGGGAAATGGGCCTGGACCAGGGTTTCGATGTATATGACAGCCCGTTCGATTTTCTCGGCGCCTCCTTGCTCTCGGGCGAGATGCTGTTCGTCGGCGCGCCTCGCAACCCATATACGGTGCGAGACAGACGAGACGGCGCGTTAGTCGTAGGCGCGGCGATGCGGTGGCTCTCAGCCAATCCGGAGCGTCCTGTGTTCCTCTTCGTTCACCTCTTCGACGTTCACCAGCCTTACAAAGCCGCGCCGTCGGGCGGGCCTGGCGGCCTCTCCGGGTATGATGCGCAAATCGAGTATGTGGACCGCGTCCTCGGCCGCTTCCAACGGTTCTTAAAGGAACACGGCTGGTGGGACCGGTCTCTCGTCGTGCTGTTATCGGATCATGGAGAGGGCCTCGGCGATCATGGCGAATCAACCCACGGCTACTTTATCTACGAAAGTACGCTCCGGGTTCCGCTGATCTTTCATTGGCCTTCAGACGTTCCCCAGAATCAAGCGCGCGTCACGGCTCCGGCTGGCCTGATCGACGTGGCTCCCACGATTCTCGATTTCCTCCACCTGCCGCCGCCGGGATCATTCGAAGGGCAAAGCCTGCTGGGCATGATTCGCTTCAGCGAGCGCGCGAAGCCCAGGGCTGTTTACGGTGAAACCGTTCATACTCATGACGCGTTTGGCTGGGCGCCGCTGCGCAGCCTGAGGGAGGGGCCGTTCAAATACATCAACGCGCCTAAGCCGGAGCTGTACAACGTGGAACAGGACCCTGGCGAGCAAACAAATCTTGTCAGCCGCGACGCGGCCCGGGCTCAGGCGCTTCGCCTGAAATTGGTGTCGCTGCTGGCGCGTTATGCTCCCCATATAGCTGCGCGCAGTTACGAACTTTCTGCGCAGGCGCGAGCGCAGTTGGAGTCACTGGGATATCTTTCCGCCGGTCCACAAAGTAAACAGGTGAACGCGGAGCCCGACCCCAAGGATCGGCTACCGGAGTACCGCCTGTACGAGAAGGCGATTCTTGCCGCCTATGACGGGCGCCGGCAGACAGCAATCTTATTGCTGCGGCGGATTCTGGCTCAGGATCCTCATAACACGCTGGCGCGCCGCGACCTGGCTGCTACCTATCTGGCACAGGGTGACGCGTGGCAAGCACGCTCCTGCTTTCGACAGGTACTGGCGGCCGCGCCCGATGATTACCTCAGCCATCTCGGATTGGGCATCGCGGACGAGCGGCTGGGGCGCTTTCCGGAAGCACTCGACCAGTTGCAGAGTGCATGCAGAATCGTTCCCGAGTCGGCGCAGTGCCGGCACGAATTGGAGGCGGTGAGGCAAAAAGTAAAATAGGTTGCTCAAGTCTCCCGCCCGTTCAAAAGCTTGCCGCCGAAAGATTCACGACAAGCCGCAAAAGCCGCGGCTCCATCAAAGACAGCCAGAGTAATGAAACATCCCTCTCAACTCCCGATATAATGAGCGCCATAGCGGGGGGGTGATTCGTGGACTCGAAGGCCCTCGTATTGTGGATAGCGTCGCTCGTGCTCTCGTTATCGCTTGCATCAGGCGCTGACGCCTCAACTGCATGGAAGCCGGATATACCGAAGGTTTGGGACGAAGCGGCCCTTCGGGAGTGGGCCACGCCCGTTGCGGGCCTGAATGTCCGGCCCGGCCATGTACCGGAGCGCGACTACTACCGGCTGCCAGCCGAGGATCTGCGCAGCTATCCGGTATATTATCCGGGACGGGAACCCGGCGGATATTGGGATATGCTGCAACACCTGGGACCCAAGCGGCTGATCGAGCCGCAATACTCAAGACCAAAGCCGACTGGATCGCCGTCGGCCGGAGAGTCTTCGAGGAATCAGATTCCCCGCAATTGCGAACTTACGATCCGGCGCTGATTGCCAACGTGCGCAGCCGCGAATTTTATGAGCACTACAACGCCCACGCGCTTCCCGACGGCACCATGGATATTCTGCGCTGGGTTCCGACGGAGAAGGGCGTCGCCCTCTCAACGCTAAATTGCAGCGGGTGCCACGTACTCCACCGATCCGATGGAACTGCGGTGATTGGCGCGCCGCGGCTTGCAGCAACGTCGCGTACCAAGAGATCTACCTCACGCGGGCTACCAGCTACATTCATCGAGTCCGCGAACCATGTCCTCTCCGGATCGCCGCCGTTCTTCATGGGCGGTGCGTCGCTGGGCAGTTGGTTGTACCAGGCTTATGGCACACCCTGGCTGAGGAATGATCCCGGCGAACAGCTCAAGATGTTCCGACAGGAGGATTACGAGGCATGGATAACGGCGGACCGCTATGCGGGAGCGATCACTCGATGGAATGGCAGCTTGTTATATCCAGCCAAGATCCCCGACCTGATCGGGATCAAGGACCGGAAGTACATCGACCACACAGCGACCCATCTCCATCGCGGGATCGGCGATCTGATGCGGTATGCCGCGCAGGTTGCCTACGTCGAAATGACCGATTGCGGCGAACATCACATGCTCGCATCCGGAACCAAGCACGTAGGCAGCAGAATTTCGGATGAGGCGCTGTATGCGCTCGCTTTGTACCTGTATTCGCTCGAGCCTCCGCCGAATCCGAAAAAATACAGCGCAAAGGCACAAGCGGGCGAGAAGATCTTCGCGCGCGAAGGCTGCGCGGGCTGCCACGTTCCACCGCTTTACACAAACAACAAGTTGACTTTGGCCGAAGGTTTTGTTCCTTCTAAAGACAAAGCTGAGAGCCTTGATGTGCTGCCGGTTTCTGTCGGTACCGACCCCGGGTTGGCTCTTGCAACTCGGAAGGGCACAGGGTATTACAAGATTCCATCTTTGCGTGGAGTATGGTATCGCGGCCACTACTTGCACGATGGCTCCGCGGCCACTCTGGAAGAAATGTTCAACCCGGAACGGCTGAAGCCGTCTTACATCCCGGAAGGATGGCCCGGCGAGAAGACACACGTGATCAAAGGCCACGAATTCGGTTTAAAGCTTGATTCCGAGGAGCGGGACAACTCCTGGCATTTCTGAGGACGCTTTGAAACGGACCAGGAGAGAGCGCCGGCCCGGAACGCGAAACGGCGGCGGTACGCTCCCACTGCCGCAGTCAATTGTGAGGCTTCAGCCCTTCTTCACTGCCCAGGCCCTTGGAGAGCCACCCCGGATACCACCGAAATACATTGCCCGTCAGACTTCCGATGAAGATCTCGCCGGTTGGGGTCGCGTGAATCCAGTGCCCCGGGCTCTCCATCGCTCCCAGAATCCGGCCCGTTGCGATATCGATGCGCATGATCCTGCCGGCGAGCGTGTCATACGTAAGGTTTTCGATGTTGTTGCGGTGCGTGATGATCCACATCTCGTCTTTCGGAGTAATAAAGATGTTCTGCGTAGCGCCGAGATGCGTCCACTGCCGCAGGAATTTCCCGTTCGAATCAAAGATCTGAATCCGGTTATTTTCGCGGTCGCTGACGTAAACGGTTCCCTTCGAATCCACCGCAACGGAATGAGGCGTATTGAATTCCGAGGGCCCGGTCCCCTTCTTGCCCCACGATAGAAGATATTTTCCGTCGCGTGAGAACTTCACGACGCGGGAATTTCCGTAACCGTCGGAGACATAGAAATCCCCGTTGGCAGCGAAGGCGACATCGGTGGGACGATTGAAGGTCTGCTCGTCAGTTCCCGCCTTTCCTTTGACCCCGAGCTTCAGTAACAGCTCTCCGGTAGGCGTGAACTTCATCACCTGATGATCGCCGTTGTCGGTCACCCATAGATTGCCAGCCGGATCCACGCGCATACCGTGCGGGTTTCCGAACATGCCTTTGCCCCAGGACCGCAAATACCTGCCTTTGGCGTCAAACACGACGATGGGATCCGCCTTGGGGCCCCGCTGGAAAACGAAGACCTCACCGGCGGCGTTTACCGCCACGGCCGAAACCCGCCCGAATTTCCAGCCTTCCGGCATCGTATCCGGCTCCTCGCCGAAACGAATATTCACCCGATATTTCAGCAGCCCGCCCTCGTGCGGATACCAGCCCTGCTCAGCCGCAAGGGCCGCAGCAAAAACCAGTCCACCGATAATCAGCTTCCTCATCCTCGACCTCCCCTCGGAGCGATTCCTTCCCCCTGTGTGATGGCCGACCAGAAGCCGCCCGGCGCGGGCGCAATATGCCTGCCTGGCTACTTCGGCTTATAAGCGATGCAGTCGATTTCGACTTTCATCTCCGGGACAGCAAACTTGGATTCGACGGTGGTGCGCGCCGGCTTGTGCTCGCCGAAGAACTCCGCATAGACTTCGTTCATCGCGGCGAAATCTTTGCCGTTCGACAGGAACACCGAGCACTTGACTACATCGGCCATGCTAGCGCCCGAACCCTCCAGTATCTTCTGAATGTTACTCAGCACGAGGCGCGTCTCGTGGCGAATATCGCCGAACGACATCTGATTCGTCGCCGGATCTATTGGACCCTGTCCCGCCACATAGATGAAATCGCCTGCCCGGACCGCGGGTGAATAAGGTCCGCGCGGCGTGGGCACACCCGCCGGCGTGATTCTTTCGATCATGGAGCTCTCCTTATCTAGTGTCCTTCCGCTTCGAGAAATCGTTCTGCCTCGATGGCTGCCATACAACCGGCGCCGGAGGCCGTTATGGCCTGCCGATACACTCGATCCTGCACGTCACCCGCGTGAAACACACCCGGTATATTGGTCTTTGCGCCGCCCTTGGAGACGATATAGCCGTCATCGTCGGTTTCGATCTGGCCGCGGAATACGGCGGTGTTGGGAATGTGGCCGATGGCGACAAACAGGCCGTCCACGTTTTCTTCCCATGTAAGTCCGGAGTGCACGTTACGCAGGCGCACGCCGGTAACCAGCTTCCGGCCGACATCGAAGACTTCATCGACGACCGTGCTGGTCAGGAACCGGATCTTCGGGTTGTGGCGCGCACGATCGAGCATGATCTTGGAAGCGCGGAAGTTGTCCCGTCGATGTACCACGGTGACCTCGCGGCCAAAGCGGGTGAGAAAGTTGGCCTCTTCCATGGCGGAATCGCCGCCGCCCACAACCATGATGCTCTTGTCCCGGTAAAAGAAGCCGTCGCAGGTGGCGCACGAGCTGACGCCGTGGCCGATGAGCCGCTGTTCCGATTCGAGTCCCAGCCAGCGGGCCGATGCACCGGAGGCGATAATCAGCGTTCGCGTCACGACCCAATCCCCTTCGATACTCACGCGGAATGGACGGGTGGAAAGATCCGCGTCAATGACGGACCCGTGCACATACTCGGCGCCAAAGTTCTCCGCCTGTTTTTTCATATTCTCCACCAGGTCGGGCCCGTTGATCCCCTCCGGAAAACCGGGAAAGTTTTCGACCAGTGTGGTGAGAGAAAGCTGCCCTCCTGCTTCGTGCCCGCTCACAACCAGCGGTTGCAGATTGGCGCGAGCCGCATAGATGGCCGCTGTATTTCCGGCGCAGCCGGAGCCAATGATCACAACATTCCGCATCAGAAACCTTGGGGTAAGGATGTGAAATCCTACTGTAGCATGGCGCTGCGCGAGCACCCGCGCCTGTGGCGGCGGTTGCGGAGTGCGCCCGCCGGAGAGAAAAAAGAGAAGAATGCAAAATACGGATGACAATGGACCGGAGCTCAGCGCCGGCGGGAAATGCCACCCGAAAAGTGCAATGCGGTTCACGGGAGGACGGCGTTGAGCCGTGCCTCGGTCTTGGCCCTGCTTATTCTGACCTGCGGATGCGCAGTACGGGCAGCCAGGCCCTCGCGCTACCGGCTGCTGCGCCAGTCCGGCAAGCTGCTTCTGATTCCTCCTGGTGTTTCCGATGCCCGGATGTCTCGGCGCACGCTTTCCACCCCAGCCACCGCCGATAGCGATTCCTGCACGCCCGAACCGGAAGCTATCGAACTCCGGTTGAAGAAACAGACACTGAAAGTGACCGTGCGGCGTGCCGCTTTGATGAACCGGCCCGCGGGTTGGCTCGCCCGATGGGGCGCCGCCCTCGAATCCCGAGGCTGTCTTGCCCCTGGCGATGGATCGCGGCTGGCAGCCCGCATTGCCGAATCGCTGCCCCTCGACCCTGATATCGCCTTCCAATTGCTGCATCCGAGCCACGTGCAGAATGGGTACGTGGATCTCGGCCCGGAAAACAGGCTCCAGGTGGTGAGCCCAATTGTCCGCGGCGGGGCGGCAAGGGACGACGCGCTGGCAGAGTCCCAAAAGATAACGGGCAGCGCCAAGGAATTGACTATTGAGCTGAAGGCCTCCCCGGACCTGCTCGGATTTGAGATCTCCTGGTATGCCATTCGGCCAAATGCGGATGGCCCCGGATTTGCGATCACTCCGCTCTCGGCCGAGAGGCACGTACAAGGGCGCGTGGAGACCGGCACGCCATCGGCGGCCCGCTATTTGACGTTGCCTCCGCAGGCCACATTTTATCGGCTGGTCTACAAGGCGGACCGTGGAGGCCTGGTGACAACCGAGATCCTGCTCGCCGCGCGGGACCACAAGGAGCTGGAGCACTTGACTGAGGCCCTGCACCAAGGCTCGACCGATTGCGGTCAAGCCGGAGCCTGCGCGATTATTCCCCGGCGCGTCGCAGTAAATCCCTACGTGATGGTGATTGTGAATGGCCGTGAAACAGCGTTGCCGCTGGGCGCGGTGATCGGAGATGCGATTCACTCGGCTGGCCAGAGTCCGCAAGCCGTGCTGCCGCGACTTGCCCTCTTCAAGCTCTATTCCGGCAAGCCGGTCAGTGTGGAATTCGATCGCCATAGCACCGACATCCTACGCCTGCCGCTAAGCGGGGGAGAAGAGATCTCCTGGGCAGGTAGATGAAGAATTCATCACATTAATCTCCGTTCAAAAATGCCGCCTGCGCGCAACTTCAAACGCGCGGCATGCGTTCAATGATTCGGAGGTCGGACAGTGAAACACAAACTGCTGCTGATGGGAATACTGGCACTAGGGCTGATGTCATTTACGGCCTGCGCCGCGCACGGTGGTTATTACGTGCGAGTTCCGCCTCCGCCTCCGCCGCGAGGAGCTTTTGTCGTCGGGGTCGCGCCGGGGCCGGGCTATGTTTGGACGGACGGGTACTGGGCTTGGCGGGGAGGCGGCTGGTACTGGGTAGGGGGGCAATGGGTGCGGCCGCCGCGCCCGCGCGCGGTTTGGGTGCCTGGAAGATGGTACCGGCACCGCAACGGATGGGCCTGGGCGCCTGGACGTTGGCGCTACTAAGGCCCGAAGGGTAGCGCGGGAGCGGAGGTCCGCGCTACCCCATCGAGTGGTTTACCAGCGAAAGGAACTCGTCGCGCGTTTCCTTTTGCTTGCGGAACGCTCCAAGCATGGCGCTCGTCATCGCGCCGGAATGCTGCTTTTCCACACCGCGCATCATCATGCAGAAATGGCGGGCTTCGCAGACCACTCCTACGCCCAGAGGCTCGATCATGTCCTGAATGGTCTGGGCAATCTCCTGAGTCATCCGCTCCTGGATTTGCAATCGCCGGGCGAATACGTCCACGATCCGCGGAATCTTACTCAAGCCGATCACGCGGTCACGGGGGATGTAGGCGACGTGGACTTTCCCGAAGAACGGCAGTAAGTGGTGCTCGCAGAGGCTGAAGAACTCGATGTCTTTCATGACCACCATTTCGTCGTACTTGACATCGTAGAGCGCTCCATTGACGATCTTCTGCGGGTCCATCCGATATCCGCTGGTGAGATAGCGCAGAGCCTTGTCGACGCGTTCCGGCGTTTGAAGCAGACTTTGGCGCTCCGGGTCCTCGCCCAGCCGCACGAGGATCTCTTTAACAAGAGGAGCAATCGAATCGGTCTGCTTGGGAGTAAAGACCTTCACGGCTGCCTTACGGGTTTTCATGTCGCAGATACTTCAAAGATGTTTCGTTCCGTCTCAGCGATGCGAACCTTTTCCAGCCGGGGCGCTCCTGAGGGAAATGCGCGTGCCCAGTCGTGCTCGAGCCGGCTCCAGATCTCGCGGGCCAGGTTTTCCGAGGTTGGCACAGTCTCGCGAAATGCATCCACCTCCGCGTTCAGATAGCGGTGATCGAACGCGTCGACGATAAGAGGCCTGACCAGATTATCGAGAGTCTCCAGATCCACGACGCGTCCGGATAAAGAATTTACAGGCCCGCGAACGCTGACTTCGAGTTCGTAGTTATGGCCATGGCCAAACGGATTGTTGCACTTGCCGTAGATCTGCTGATTCTCTTCCTCGGAGAGAAGGTTTGTATGCAGCCGGTGAGAGGCGGAGAAGCGGTACCGGCGCGTGAGTGTCATACTTCCTCCCCGAAGTAGTCCACATACAGATCGGCGGTCTCGTAGAGCCGCACTCGATGCAGCTTGTGCCGCCCGGCGGAAAGATGCGGTGCGAGCCGGTTCCAGATATCCACAGCGATGTTCTCCGCGGTTGGAATCACGCGATCAAACGGCGGCACTTCGTAGTTCAGGAAACGGTGATCATAGGGCTCAACCACCTCGCGATTCAGAATTTCTTTGAGCTGTTTCAGGTCGAGCACCATCCCCGTGACCGGATCGGGATCGCCGGAAACCGTGACCTCGAGCGTGTAATTGTGACCGTGACCGCGCTCGTTGGCCGCCGGACCGAACAACTTCCGGTTTTCAGATTCTGAAAGAGACGGGTTCCGGCATACATGCGACGCCGAAAATTCCGCCTTGCGGGTGATCAACATGACTGCTTATGGAATGTTAACGCCGAACTGCGGATACAATAGAATTATAAGTTCCTTACATGCAACGCGTCAAAATTGACCAGCTTTTGCGGGCCGCAATCGGCCTGCTACTGGTAGCGCTGGTCTGGGTGATTTTCAGTTCGATTCATGAAACGATAGTGAGTGTTGGAGATACGGCTCCGGACTTCACCATCACAACGGATTCCGGACGCACGATTTCCACCTCCAGCTTTGGTGGCAAGCTTCTGGTGCTCAATTTCTGGGCGACTTGGTGCGCCCCTTGCGTCCAGGAACTGCCCTCGCTCGACCAGTTTCAGCGCAACCTCGCCGGATCGGGGGTAGTTGTGCTTGGCATCAGCGTCGATAAGGACGAAAAGGCGTACCGTGACTTTCTCTCTAAGGCGAAGGTCTCGTTCTTAACAGCTCGCGATCCAAGCAACAAGATCAATGCGGAGTTCGGTACTTTTAAGTATCCGGAAACCTATATCATCGACGCGGAGGGCAAAGTGGTGCAGAAGATCATTGGCCAGGAGAACTGGACCGACGAGCGCATGCTCAATTATGTGAAGTCGTTACTCTAGGAGCGAAACACCAAAGCTCATGCTGCCGCCGGAAGCCAAACAAAAGCTCGTTGCGCTGCTCGGTCCACGGGGGTTTCTGGACCGCCCCGAAGATCTCACGCTGTACGAATATGACGGCAGCATCGATAAAGCGCGGCCGGACATCGTCGTGTTTCCGCGCTCCACCGAGGAGGTATCGGCGATCGCGCGGATCAGCCGTGATTACGCCGTGCCGCTGGTGGGCCGCGGCGCCGGTACAGGGCTGAGCGGCGGATCGATCCCGCGCATGGGTGGCATTATGGTGGGCTTTGCCCGCATGAATCGTATCCTGGAGATCGATCTCGATAATGAGCGGGCGGTCGTTCAACCCGGCGTCGTCAACCTGGACGTAACGCTAGCGGTGCAAAGCCGCGGCTACTTCTACGCGCCGGATCCTTCGAGCCAGCGCGCCTGCACCATGGGCGGCAATGTGGCTGAAAATGCCGGAGGACCGCACACGCTGGCCTACGGCGTGACCACGAATCACGTGCTTGGGCTGGAATTCGTTCTTCCGGACGGCACGGTCGTGACCACCGGAGGCAAGGAACTGGATTCGCCGGGCTACGACTTGACAGGCCTGCTCACCGGTTCGGAAGGAACCATGGCGCTGATCACGAAGGTGGTGGTCCGTCTCATGCGGAAACCGGAGCTCGTCAAAACGATCCTTGCCATCTACGATTCGGCCGATGACGCCGGCCAGACCGTAGCGGAAATCACGGCCCGCGCCATCACACCGGTAGCAGTGGAGATGCTCGATGGCGTGATGCTGCGCATGGTCGAGGAAGCGACCCATGCCGGTTATCCCAAGGATGCGGCAGCCGTTCTGCTGATCGAACTGGAAGGCCTGCGCGAAATGGTGGAAGAGCAGGTAGAGCAGATTCGGGAGGTGTGTCTCTTCTGCCGGGCACGCGAGTTTCGCGTGGCCCGATCGGCCGAAGAGCGCGATCTGTTGTGGAAAGGCCGCAAGAATGCGTTCGGCGCGGTCGGACGTGTCAGCCCCACTTACTATGTGCAGGACGGCGTAGTACCGCGAACCCAGATCGCTCCTACGTTGCGGGTGATTTCGCGCGTAGGAGCGAAGCACGGACTCACGATCAGCAACATTTTTCATGCAGGCGACGGCAACATGCATCCCATCATCCTCTTCGATCCGCGCAAGCCCGGCGACGTGGAGAAGGCCAAAGCCGCGGGCGAAGAGATTCTTGCGCACTGCATTTCCGTCGGAGGATCGATCACGGGCGAGCATGGTGTCGGTATGGAGAAGAACGAAATGATGGACAAGCTGTTCACGACCGACACACTGGACCTCATACGCCGTTTCAAGGAGTTGTTCGATCCGGATAACCGCCTCAACCCGGGCAAGGTGCTGCCCACCGGAAAGGGATGCCTGGAAATTCGGCAGCCGGCTCTTGCGGCGGGCAGCCGGGTTTATTGACGATGCTCTCGCGGCGCAATTTTCTCTGGCTCTCGGCGGCGGGCGCCGTTGCAGCGCCCCGCCTCACCCCCAAAGAGCGAGTTGACCGCACTCTCCGTGGACAGGATGTGGACCGCACACCCTTCAGCTTCTGGCATCATTTCGGTCTTCAGAAATTTCCCGGACAGCGGCATGCCCAGGCCACCCTCGAATTCCATCGCAAATTCCATACAGACCTTGTGAAGGTCATGAGCGACTATCCGTATCCGAAGCCCGCGGGCGCCTGGTATCAGCTTAAGGTGCTGGACAACCCGTTCCCGGAGCAGTTGCGGGCTTTAGAGCTCATCCGCGACGGTTTGGGCGGCCGCGCTTACTTCGTGGAAACGATTTTCGCTCCGTGGACCGTCGCTGAGAATCTTTCCTCGAAGCAGGACGTGCTCCAACTGAAGGCGGAAAAGCCTTCAGTGCTGCTCGAAGCTCTGGAAGCAATCGCCGAATCCGAAGCCAATCATGCCAAGAAATGCGTGGCCACGGGCGCGGCGGGAATCTTTCTGGCGATTGCAAATGCACAGGACGGCATCCTGTCACGCGAAGAATACGCAAAGTTCAGCGAGCCGTTCGACCGCATGATCCTCCAAGCTGTCTCGGAAGCGCCGCTGAATACTCTGCACCTGCACGGTGAAAAAGTGTACTTGGATCGCTTCGTTAAGGGTTGGCCGGCCTCGATCATCAACTATTCGCCCTACGCGACGCGCGTGGGTTTTTCGGAAATCCGGAAGCGCTATGAAGGCACGCTCATGGGCGGGCTCGACGAGCGGAATTACCGTCAATCAACGGAAAGCGATCTTAGGCAGCAATGGGAGGCGGCGCGCCACGCCGCGGGCAAGCGGTTCATACTCGCGCCCGGCTGTTCGGTTCCTAATGAGTCGACAGACGGGGAACTCATGCGCCTCGTAAAGGTGTTGGGCGCATAATCCCTACTTCAGCATCGGAAATAAGCGGCGAATCTGTTCCTCGTTCGGCTGCGTTCCGTATTCGCAGATCTCAAACGCTTCCGCGTGCCGCACTCTGGCAGCGTGCTCGGGCCCATACCATTTCTCGAGCGCCTTGCGCACCGCGGGCCCGGGCGCAGCCCCGCGATTCTTGGCCAGCCACTGCTTGCGTTCCGCCGGATCTTTAGGCACACTGTCCAGCTTCCCATCCACCCACGGCAGCCACTCGTAAACCTGCGAGGTATGCGCGTCGAGCGCATCCACCTTCTTTTGGAAGACCTCATCGATATCGACGGCAATGTCCGGCCGGAACGGCGCAGGCTTCTGAAAGTGATCTTCGTAGTAGAGGAACACCGGGTTCTTGCGCAGGGGCGGCGTATCCGGGCAGACGTTGGGCACCATCACCATGTATGCCGCATCCTGCACGAGCACGCCGGTGTAGCGGTGGTCGGGGTGATAATCGTTGGGCCGCGGCGCCAGAACAACATCCGCGTTCCACTGGCGTATGCGGCGGATGATCTGCTGCCGGACATCGAGGGAGGGCAGAAGTTCGCCGTCATGATTATCCAGCACTTCGTAGGTAATACCCAGCCGTCGGGCCGATTCTTGCGCTTCAGCGCGCCGGCGTTTGGCAAGCGCGCCCCCACCTTCACTCTGATGCCCCGCGTCTCCACTAGTCACGGAAACAAATTTCACGGCGTGCCCCATCGCGGCAAACCGGGCGGCCGTCCCGGCGGCGCGGATATCACAATCGTCGGGATGCGCCCCGAACGCGATTACGTGAATCTTGCCGTCCTGAGCCAACACCACGCTGGCGCCAATCAGAAACAAAGCGCAGAGACGAGGCATGATGGCAACTAGATCTCCCCGAACTCGCCCTTCCACGTAGCTTCGCGGCCCGTGTACAGAGCCGTTCGGCCGAGGATCGCAAACAGCGTGCTGATTGCGGAGCGCTCGGCCACGTTCTCCACGTTGCCGGATTGCACGCGCGTCAGGAATCCTTCGATGCCGTCCATCGTAATATCGCGCTTCGAGGGGATGGTCTCCTCGTCATTGACGCCCTTCACGTGCACCATCTTGGCGCGCGAGGTCAGGATCACGCCTTTGGTTCCGGTGAACTCTTCGCCCACGCGGTTGAATCCGCGCGGCGTGATCTGGTTCGCTTCGAAGTTCACGTGAATGCCGTCGGGAAACTCGAAGGAGAGTGAGAGGTGGTCCAGGATCTCCATCGAGGTACGCACCTTTCTTCCCGCCATGCCCACGGCACGAATGGGGCGGGCATTGAGAAACCAGTGCAGCACATCGAAATTGTGGCAGTCCTGCTCGACGATGAAGTCGCCCGAGTAGTCGCGATAGCAGAACCAGTTGCGCAGCTTTTCGATTTTCGGATCCGGATACGGGACGCGCTTGAACGGATCGCTGCTGATCCAGAACCCGCGCGCGTTCACGATGGGCCCGATCTGGCCCTCCTGAATCCGCTTGTACGCTTCCAAGTAAACCGGGCCATAGCGCTGCTGGAAACCAACCGAGAGGCACTTCGAGCGATCGGCTTTGCGCCCGGCCGCGATCACGCGCTTGACGCCTTCGAGGTCCACTCCCATCGGCTTTTCGCAATAAACGTGCTTTTTCGCCTGAACCGCGGCCTCAAGCATCCTCGGATGCTCGAAGGGCGGCGTAGCAATGATCACTACGTCGAGATCGGAAGCCGAAAGGAGCTTTTCGAAATCTTTGTAGACGGCTGGTTTCTGCGCCTTGATTTTCTGGATGCCTGTTTCGATTCGATCGTCAAAGAGGTCGCACAGGGCAGTGACCCGGGCGCGCGGATCCGAGTTGAACACGCTGGCATCGTACGAGCCGCGGCCGCCCACACCAATCAGGCCGACGGTAATTTTTGAATTCGCCTGCGATCCGCGAACGGCCTCAGGCCGCACGAAGGTCACGCCCGTGGCCGCGGCGGCTGCGCTCTTCTGAAAGAACCCTCGCCGGGATATGCGCGAGTGCGTGGGATTGGAGTCTGATGAGTTCATAATAAAGACGACCTCCTAAGCCTGGGATTATACGACACGAGGTACGCAAAGCGCCGATCTATCGATTCTCCGGCGCCGGCGTGTGTGATGCGCGCGAAGCCTCAAAGCCACGGCGCGCGCGATGGCGAATCTCCGTGATGTTCAAGCCGGTCAGCATCACGGCCAAAGCTCCGCCAATCAACAGCGGCAGCGTGAGAGCCATAAACATGATGAATGAAAATCCGGTCGCGGTCGTTTTATCGACGCCAAACAGGCCCATCGCCAGCACGCACGTGGCCTGATACAGGCCCACGTTGCCCGGCGCGTTAGGAATCAAGGTTCCCACGCGCAGCAGAATCAGGATAGCCGCGGCAGCCCAAATCGAGAGATCCATTTCGTAGCCGCGCATCAGCGCCCACACCGGAATGATTTGAAGGATGAGGTACAGCAGACTTACAAGCGCCGCCTGAAGCATGCTGCGCCACCTGCCCATCGTATGCAAGCCCTCGATCACGTGGCGCAGGGTCGCCGCCCAGCGGCTTTCGCGAACGACGGAGTGCACGTGGTGCTTGTGGAAGATCACCCACGCAAGCACGCCGGCGCCGATCAGGAGGAAAACGCCCAGGATGCGTACGCCATCCACTAGATATCCCGGCAAGGTAAGAAAACTGGCGGTAATCACGAAGGCCGCTACCATCCAGAATCCGTCAAACAATCGCTCCACCGCCGCCGAGGCGATCACCACCGAGAGATGCAGGTTGTTCCAGTGCGCCAGCAGATAGCAGCGGATCAACTCGCCTGTTCGCAAGGGCAGCACTTCATTGGCAAATAATCCGATGTAAATCGACTGGACCGTGCGCCAGAGGCCTAGCTTCGCAATAGGACTCAACAGCAGGTTCCATCGCCAGCCATGCGCTACATATACGGAAAGGTCGAACAGAACGGCGATCGTAACGTAGCGCCAGTCCAGAGACACAATCTGCGAAAGGATCTCCCGAAGGTCGACTCCGTGAAAAACCCAGATCAAAGCGACCAGGGACAGCGTGTAGCCCGCTGCAGGCGCAGCCCAGGACGGAATCTTTCGGCGGACCGGCGGCTTTCGTTGGATCGAATCCCCGCTAAGTTCTGATTCCAACGTCTCTATCATATCCTCTCCGCAAAGTTGAGGGCAGTGATGCAACACAGATCGATCTCGAAGAGGGCTAAAGCATACGCAGTCGCAGGACCATGGAATTTCGCGGTACACTCCCTCTGGGACAGGTTGATGAAGCCGCTTCGTCGCGTTGCTGTGCTTGGCGCTGGAACCATGGGATCGCGGATTGCGGCCCACTTTGCCAATGCGGGAATCCCCGGACTGTTACTGGATGTTGTGGCTGCCGGTCAGCCGAAGCGCAACGCAGCCGCGCTCACCGGCATCGAGCAGGCCCTGCGCCAAAAACCCACAGCCTTCTTCACGCCGGAGAATGCCGCACTGATCACGGCGGGAAATTTCGAGGATGACCTGGCGCGCGTTGGCGAGTGCGACTGGATCATCGAAGCCGTTACCGAAAACCTGGAGATCAAGCGGAGTCTGCTCCATCGCGTCGCCGCAGTGCGAGCCCCCGGGGCAATCGTCTCCACGAACACCAGCGGTATTCCTCTGGCACAGATTGCCGAAGGCTTCTCCGATGAGTTCCGCAGTCACTTTCTGGGGACGCATTTCTTCAATCCGCCCCGGTATTTGCATCTTCTGGAACTGATTCCGGGGCCGGCTACGCGGCCTGACATTCTGCAATTCGTCTCGGAGTTCAGCGACCGGCGATTGGGGAAAGGCGTGGTGGCGTGCAAAGACACGCCCAATTTCATCGCCAATCGCATTGGAACCTTCCTGGGAGCCACGATTCACAAACTCACCGTGGAGGGGGATTATTCGGTTGAAGAAGTGGATGCGCTCACGGGGCCGCTGATCGGCTTGCCGAAAAGTGCAACCTATCGCCTCATGGACATCGTCGGATTAGATGTGTGGGCATATGTAACCCGCAACCTGCACGAGCTTGCTCCAGGCGACCCATGGCGTGAGCGCTTCGTCGTTCCAGAATTCTTTGAAAAAGTAATCGAGCGCGGCTGGCTGGGCGAAAAACGCGGGCAGGGCTTCTACAAGCGTGTCGGCAAAGGAGAGGAGAAGGAGATCTGGGCCTTGGATTGGAAATCGCTCGAGTATCATCCGGTCCAGAAGGTGCGGCTGGCTTCTGTCGAAGCGGCGAAGAATATTGAAGATCTCCGGCAACGCTTACGGACGCTCCTAGCCGCGGACGATCGCGCCGGATCGTTCTTGTGGAAGCTCTTCAGCGACGTGTTTCTCTATTCGGCCGCAATGGTGCCGGAGATTTCCGATCGTATCGTGGAAATCGACCGCGCCATGCGCTGGGGCTACGCGCACACGCTCGGGCCTTTTGAATTGTGGGACGCGCTTGGTGTGCCGCAGACGGTGGATCGGCTGCGGCAGGAACAGCGGCCCGTTCCCGAATCCGTAGAGCGCATGCTGGCCGGCGGCGCACAGTCGTTCTATCGGCCGGCGGATCGCGACGGCTGTCCGCATACCGAATATTTCGACCTGCCCGGCTCGAAGTTCCGCGAGCTCGAATTGCGTGCGGGCGTGCTCACGCTGGCCGAAGTGAAGCGCGCGCGTGGAGTTGTGAAACAGAATGCCGGCGCATCTCTCATCGATGTGGGCGATGGCGTGCTGTGCGTCGAGTTTCACAGCAAGATGAACGCAATCGGCGAGGATCTGATCGCCATGGTCCGGACCGGATTGGACGAATGCGCCCGGAATTTCGAGGCGATGATCATCGCCAACCAGGGCGAGAACTTCAGCGCCGGCGCCAACCTCATGCTTGTGCTGCTGAGTGCGCAGGAGGGTGAGTGGGACGAGCTCGCAGCAGCGGTTCATCGGTTTCAGCAGGCGAACATGGCCATCAAGTATGCCCTGAAACCAGTGGTCGCGGCGCCGTTTGGAATGACGCTCGGAGGCGGCTGCGAGATCGCGCTGCACGCCGCTCGGGTGCAGGCCTCGGCGGAGACCTACATGGGACAGGTCGAGACAGCCGTCGGACTGATTCCGGCGGGCGGCGGCGCCAAGGAGCTCCTCATCCGTTTCGGAGATGCCAAGGCCGCTTTCGAGTTGATCGGTTATGCGAAGGTCTCGACCTCCGCGCAGGACGCGCGCTCTCTCGGCCTTCTTCGGCCGCAGGACGAGATCTCCATGAACCCGGAGCGGCTGATCGCTGATGCGAAAGCCCTGGCTCTGTCGCTGGTCCCCAACTACGCGCCCGGCCTGCCTCGCACGGACGTACGCGTCGGCGGCGAGGCCGAATTCGCTCTGCTCAAAACCGGCATTTACCTCGCGCATGAAGGCGGGTACATATCCGACTATGACGCCCAGATCGGCGAAAAACTGGCATATATATTGAGCGGCGGCCGGATCACCGGCGAACAGACCGTCTCCGAACAATATCTGTTGGACCTGGAGCGCGAGGCTTTCCTCAGCCTCTGCGGCCAGCCCAAGACACAGCAGCGGATTCAGCACATGCTGAAGACAGGTAAGCCGCTGCGCAATTGAGGTAAGTATGCAAGACGCTGTAATTATTGACTGCCTGCGGACGGCCGTCGGGAAGGCTCCGCGGGGCACACTTCGCAATACGCGTCCGGATGATCTGGCGGCGGACGTGATCCGGGCGCTGCTGCATCGGTATCCCCAGGTCAGACCCGACGATGTAGACGACGTGATACTTGGCTGCGCGATGCCCGAAGCCGAATCCGGAAACAACATGGCGCGGGGCGCAGCTCTGCGCGCCGGCTTGCCGGACCTGGTGCCGGCAATGACCATCAACCGCTTCTGTAGCTCCGGCCTCCAGGCCATCGCCATGGCCGTGGACCGCATCCGTTCTGGCGGCGCTCAGATCGTCATCGCAGGCGGCGCTGAGTCAATGAGTATGATTCCCCGCGGCGGTCATAAGCTCGCTCCCAATCCGTGGTTTGTGGATCACCGGCCGGAACTCTACATGACGATGGGGCTCACGGCCGAGCGGCTGCAGCAGAAGTTCGGAATCTCGCGTGAAGAATCCGACCAATTCGCGCTGCGCAGTCACCAGAACGCCATTCGTGCGCAGGCCGAGGGCCGGTTCGATGACGAGATCGTGCCGGTGGAAATTGAAACGGTCACCCCGAACGGAGCCCGGCCAAAGGTTGCGCGCACCACATTTGCGCGCGACGAAGGTCCGCGAGCCGATACCAGCCTCGAGGCGCTTGCGAAGCTCAAGCCCGTTTTCCATGCCAAAGGTACAGTGACAGCCGGCAACTCCTCACAAACTAGCGACGGCGCGGCGGCGGCGCTGGTTGTTTCCGAGCGAGTCGCTTCGCGTCTCGGGCTCCGGCCCAAAGCGCGGCTCGTCAGCTTCGCAGCCGGGGGCGTCCCGCCTCAGATTATGGGAATCGGTCCCGTGGTCGCGATTCCCAAGGCGCTTGTGATGGCCGGGCTGAAGCTGGATGACATCGACGTCGTCGAGCTGAACGAGGCTTTCGCGGTCCAGGCGCTGGCTGTAATCCGCCGCGCCGGACTCGATCCCGAAAAAGTGAATCCGAACGGCGGCGCCATTGCTCTGGGCCATCCGCTCGGCTGTACCGGCGCCAAGCTGACCGCTACCATGCTGCGCGAACTCGCCCGCCGAAAGGCCAAGTATGGCCTCGTTACCATGTGCGTCGGCGGTGGACAAGGTGCCGCGGGAATTCTGGAAAATCTTCAATAGCGCGTGGAGGAGACGAAGATGGTTACGGAAACTGCGACTCTTCCCAAAACTAAAGGCGGGGCCTTCCTGATCGAAGACCGTGCCCCCGGCGAGATCTTCACACCTGAGGATTTCACTGAAGAGCATCGCGCAATCGCACGCACCGCCGATGAATTCTGGAATCAGGAGGTCGAGCCGAATCTCGAAGCCATTCGCAATCAGGAGCCGGGCGTAGCCGTCTCCGTGCTGCGCAAAGCAGCGGAGCTCGGCTTGACGGCGATCACGGTTCCGGAAAAGTACGGCGGGATGGAGATGGACTTGGCGTCCGCCATGATCGTCGCCGAGCACATGGCGAGAGATGGGTCTTTCTCGGGCTGGTACGGCGCGCACAGCGGCATCGGTACGCTTCCGATTCTCTATTTCGGCACGGAAGAACAGAAGCAGCGCTATTTGCCGAAGCTAGCCGGGCTCGAGATGCTCGGTGCTTACGCGCTCACGGAACCGCATGCCGGCTCCGATGCACTGGCGGCGCGCACGCGCGCAGACTTGAGCACGCATGGAACCCACTACATCCTCAACGGCCAGAAGATGTGGATCACCAACGGCTCAGCCGCGGATCTGTTCACCGTCTTCGCCAAAGTAGGCGGCGAGAAGTTTACGGCGTTCTTGGTGGAGCGCGCCTTCCCGGGCGTCACCAGCGGAGCGGAAGAAAAAAAGATGGGCATCAAGGGCAGCTCCACCACCGCCATCTACTTCGACAATGTTCCGGTTCCCGTGGGCAACGTGCTTGGCGAGATCGGCCGCGGGCACATCATCGCGTTCAATATTCTGAATATCGGCCGCCTGAAGCTGGGCCCGTTCGCGGTGGGCGGCGCCAAGAACGTGCTGGCCGCCAGTCTGAAATACGCTCGCGAGCGCAAGGCTTTCGGCTCTACCATCTCCGAGTTCGGCCTCATCCGGCACAAGCTTGCGGAAATGGCGATCCGTATCTTTGCATCCGAATCCATCGCCTATCGCGTAGTGGGGCTGATTGAATCGCACCTGGAAGGATTTTCCTGGGACCAGCCGGACGCATCGCAGACCATGTTGAAGGCGGTGGAGGAATTTGCGCCCGAGTGCTCCATCGTGAAGGTCTATGCCTCCGAGGCGCTCGACTATGTGGCCGATGAAGGCGTACAGATCTTCGGCGGGTACGGTTACCACCAGGATTATCCGGTCGAACGCGCTTACCGCGATTCGCGCATCAACCGGATTTTCGAGGGCACAAACGAGATCAACCGGCTGCTCACGAGCGGCATGCTTTTGAAACGCGCGGCGCGCGGGCAGTTGGGCCTGGTGCAAGCGGCGCAGGCGGTGCTTGGGGAGATCCTCAGCAGCTCGCCGCAACCCGGGATCGCAACGGGCGACGCATTCGCTGAAGAGACCAGGCTGGTGCGCAATGCCAAGAAGATCGCCTTATTGCTGATGGGCCTGGCGTATCAGAAATATCTTGCGGAGCTCGAGAAGCAGCAGGAAATTCTTGCCGCCATTACCGACGTCATTATGGAGGCTTTCGCCATGGAGACCGTGCTACTCCGCGCGCGCAAGCTTCAGCAATCCGGACGCGGCAATCATGCGGCGGATATGTGCGCCGTGCTGATTCGCGACTCCATGACTCGCGTTGAGGCTACGGCACGCCCTGCGATCGCGGCCTGCTCGGAGGGCGACGCGCTGCGGACTAATCTCGCGGTGCTGCGCCGTTTCACGCGATACGAGCCCGTAGACTCGATCGCTTTGCGCCGCCGCATCGCCGGCCGCCTGCTCGAAGCCGGCAGATACGTCGTGCAGTAGCGTCGCGATTCATACTGAGCCGCGCGCCGCAGCAAACGGTTTCGCTAGCCTACTTACGTTGCACGTCTAGTCTCGAAGTGGTTAACTGAAATGAGAGCCATATTTTCAAGGTTCGGAGGAGAGAGTTTGCATTCCTCAGTTGGTGTCTCTCTGTTCACTCTTATTCTCTTTCCCGCATTCGCCGCGCCATCGCCGACCGCAGCCGCCGTTGATTTCGATCGCGAGGTCCGTCCGATCTTGTCGGACACATGTTTCGCCTGCCACGGACCGGACGAGAAACAGCGGATGGCAAAGCTGAGACTGGACACGCGTGAGGGGCTGTTTGCCGAGCGGAAGACCTACAGCATTGTTGTGCCCGGTGACGCCGCCAAGAGCCGGCTGTACCAAAAGATCACAGCGGACGCGAAAGCCGGCCGCATGCCGCCGCCTACATCCGGCCTTTCCTTGAACGCGAAGCAGATCGAGACCATCAAGAAATGGATCGATCAGGGAGCCAAGTGGGAGATGCACTGGTCCTATGTCCCTCCGCGCCGGCCGGAGCCGCCCGAAGTGAAGAATCCCGCTTGGGCTCGCAATCCGATCGATCGCTTCGTGCTGGCGCGTCTCGAACGGGAAGGGCTTTCGCCTTCTCCCGAGGCCGACAGGGTCACGTTGCTGCGCAGGGTCACGCTGGACCTGACCGGACTGCCTCCCACACCCGACGAGGTGCGATCGTTTTTGGCCGACAGATCGCCCAACGCCTACGAAAAGTGGGTCGACGCACTGCTGAGTTCGCCGCATTACGGCGAGCGGATGGCGATGCAATGGCTCGACCTCGCGCGCTACGCGGATACGCACGGCTACCATATCGACAGTCATCGCGAAATGTGGCACTGGCGCGACTGGGTGATCAACGCGTTCAACAAGAACATGCCCTTCGACCGGTTCACGATCGAACAATTGGCGGGCGACCTGCTGCCGAATGCCACACTCGAGCAAAAGATCGCAACCGGCTTCAACCGGAATCACATGATCAACTTTGAAGGCGGCGCGATCCCCGAAGAGTATCGGGTCGAGTACGTGTCCGACCGCGTTGATACGACTGCCACGGTGTGGATGGGCATGACGCTCGGCTGTGCGCGTTGCCACGATCATAAGTACGATCCGATCAAGCAGAAGGACTACTACCGGTTCTCGGCGTTCTTCAATCAGATTCCCGAAAAGGGCTTGGATGGCCGGAAGGGCAATGCCGAGCCCGTAGTGCTGATCCCTTCGCCGCATCAGCAGGAGCGGCTCGACGCCGTGGCTCGTCTGGTTCCTGAGAAGGAAAAGGCATTGGATGCGCCGCAGGTAAAGGATCTGTTCGCCACGTGGCAGGCGTCACGGCTTGCGTCCTTCCCTCCTGAGCCGAGAGACGGGCTCGAGGCGCATTATGAGCTGAACGGCAACTTTGCCGATATATCCGGGCACTATCATCACGGGCGCACGGTCACGGGTGATGTTTCCTACGTAGCCGGACCGGCAGGCAAGGCCGCCGAATTCGACGGCGAGACAGAGATTGCGCTCGACGGCATCGCGGATTTTGATCGCGATAAGCCGTTCTCGCTGGCAACGTGGATTCGGTTGAGCGGAACACACCGTATGGCGGTGCTCGCCAAGCTTTCCCCGGCTGAGGATGGGCGGCGGGGCTTTGAGCTGATCTCCGATGAGGCGCATCCGCTGCCGCGCCTGCATCGCGGATCGGCGCTGATCTTCCGCATGACCCACAAATGGCCGGATAACGCGATCGAGATACGCACAAGAGAACCGCTAGTCCAGGATCGCTGGTATCACCTCGTTCTCGGCTATGACGGATCCGGCAAAGCCAAAGGGCTCACGTTGTACGTTGACGGTAAGCTCTGGCCGGTCGAAACAGAGCGCGATGCGCTCTCCGGATCCTGCCGCACCGCGGAGCCGCTCGAGATCGGCAGGAAGGGAAGAGGGGAACCGCCCTATCGCGGCCGCCTCGCGGACCTGCGGATTTATAGCGGCGCTCTGGCCCCGGAACAGGTGAACTATCTCGCGGAGCAGCATCCCGTACGCGTAATTCTTTCCGGCACGGCAGGGAAACGCACCAAGGACCAGGACGCCCGCCTGCGCGACTACTATCTCACCTTCGACGCCCCGCCCGAGCTGCGGCAGACATACGCCGAATTGAAAGCGCTGAAGCAGGAGAAAGAGGATCTGGATTGGACCGTACCGAGCAGCATGGTTATGCAAACGGCGGAAAAGCCCCGTGATACGTTTGTCCTAATTCGCGGGGATTACCAGAATCACGGTGAGAAGGTGACGGCGGGTGTGCCTTCCGCGCTGCCTCCTCTGCCCAAGGATGCTCCAGCGAACCGGCTCACGCTCGCGCGCTGGCTTGTGAGCCCGGCCAATCCGTTAACGGCGCGGGTTACGGTCAACCGATACTGGCAGATGTATTTCGGCACAGGTTTGGTCAAGAGCTCGGAGGATTTCGGATCCCAGGGAGAGCCGCCCAGCAATCCCGAGCTACTCGATTGGCTGGCGACGGAATTCATCCGCACCGGATGGGACATCAAGGCCATGCAGCGCCTGATTGTCACGTCCGCGACATACCGGCAGTCTTCCCGGGTAACGCCGGCATTGGTGGAGAAGGATCCCGAGAACCGCCTGCTGGCGCGCGGACCGCGGTTCCGTCTGCCGGCCGAGGTCGTTCGCGACAACGCTCTGGCCGTCAGCGGCCTGCTGGATGAGCGCATCGGCGGCCCTAGTGTCTTCCCATATCAGCCAAGAGGCCTGTGGGAGGAAATGGCCTACGGTGATGTCTACTCGGCGCAATCCTATACTCCGAGTCACGGCGCGGATCTGTACCGCCGCAGCATGTACACGTTTTGGAAGCGCACCGTGCCGCCGCCATCGCTGAGCACCTTCGACGCTCCCGATCGAGAGAAATGCACGGCCCGGCGAACATTGACTAACACGCCGCTCCAGGCGCTCGTGCTGCTCAACGATCCGACATACGTGGAAGCGGCTCGCGTGCTGGCCACCAAGACCTTAAGCGAGAGCGGGAAGAATACCGCAAAGCGCATTGAGTTCGCGTTCCGCCTGGCCACAGCGCGGCGTCCGGAGCCGAAGGAAGCTCGAGTTCTGAAAGAACTCGCCGCGCAGGAGCTGCGCCATTATCGCCAAGACCGCCAGGCCGCGCTCAAGTTGCTGGCCGTCGGCGAGAAGCCGCGCGATCCAAAGCTGGATCCTGCGGAGCTCGCCGCCTGGACTACGGTCACAAGTACGATCCTCAATCTGGACGAAGTGATTACGAAAGAGTGAAGCGATGAGTCTAGAACACGAAATCCGGCTCAGCCTTACGCGCCGCCAGTTTTTCGGGCGCACGAGTACTGGCATCGGCATCGCGGCACTGGCGTCACTCCTCGAACCGAAGTTGTTCGCCACGAGCCCGGCGATCGATCCCAAGACAGGAGGTCTGGCCGGCCTGCCCCATTTCGCACCGAAAGCGAAGCGCGTCATTTATCTGCACCAGTCGGGCGCGCCTTCGCAGATGGACCTGTTCGATTACAAGCCGCAGCTTCGAAAACTGCACGGCACAGAGCTGCCGGCCTCGGTCCGCATGGGCCAGCGCATAACCGGCATGACATCCGGGCAAAGTTCACTGCCGGTGGTTTCTTCGATTTTCAAGTTCAGCCAGCACGGCCAGTCGGGCGCCTGGCTGAGTGAGCTGCTGCCCTATACCTCGAAGATCGTCGACCATATCGCCATCATCAAGACGATGCATACGGAGGCGATCAATCACGATCCGGCCATCACGTTCATTCAAACGGGCAGCCAGCAGCCTGGACGGCCCAGCATGGGGGCTTGGGTAAGCTATGGATTGGGAAGCGAGAACCAGAACCTGCCGGCATTTGTTGTGCTGATCTCGCAAGCCAATGCTTTGAATGTGGACCAGCCGCTGTTTTCTCGTCTGTGGGGCCCCGGCTTTCTGCCTTCCAGCCACCAGGGCGTAAAGTTTCGTTCGGGCGGCGACCCGGTTCTGTACCTTTCCGATCCGGAGGGCATCGACAAGAATACTCGGCGCCGCATGCTGGACAGCCTGGCGAAGCTCAACCACTTCAGGGCAGATTCCTACGGCGATCCGGAGATTGAAACACGCATCGCGCAGTACGAAATGGCATACCGGATGCAAACGTCGGTTCCGGAGCTCATGGATCTTTCCAAAGAGCCTGACTCGGTGTTCGAGCTATACGGTCCCGACGCGCGCAAGCCGGGGACGTACGCCGCCAACTGCCTGCTTGCACGGCGCCTGGCTGAGCGCAACGTGCGTTTCATACAGCTTTATCATCGCGGCTGGGACCAGCACCGCGATCTTCCGCGAGACTTAGCCCTGCAATGCAAGGGCACCGACCAGGCGTCGGCAGCGCTCGTGCTCGATTTGAAGCAACGCGGGCTGCTCGACGATACGCTCGTGGTCTGGGGCGGCGAGTTCGGACGAACGGTTTATTGCCAGGGCAAACTGACCGACGGTAATTACGGCCGCGATCATCATCCGCGCTGCTTCACCATGTGGCTCGCGGGCGGAGGGGTAAAACCCGGAATCTCCTTGGGCCAGACGGACGACTACTGCTATAACGTTGTCTCCGATCCGGTGCACGTCCACGATCTGCAAGCGACGATTCTCGCGTGTCTCGGGGTAGACCATAAGCGCCTGACTTTCAAATATCAGGGCCGCCATTTCCGCCTCACCGACGTCAGCGGCGAGGTTGTGAAGAAAATTCTGGTGTGAGCGCAGCTAACGGGAGCTCGCCGGAAAGAGTTCCGTTTCGGCCCGGCTTTCGCGCTGGGGTGTTGTCGAGCCGCCGCCGGATTTGACCGCGACAACAATTAAAGACAGACCGCGCCAGGGCAGGATCCGGTCCACGCGTTTCCATAGCCACACGGTCTTATCGAACAGCTTCAGAATGATTTTATTCATGGTCCCGCGCCCCAGAACTCTGCCATACATCCACCATGGCGGGGCGCCGGATTTGTTGAAGTCGTAAATTCTCTCAACCGCCATTCCCTGCTGTTCGAGTAGTCCCGTCACCTCGCGCGCCAGAAATCTGCGGCGATGGCCCATGCTGCGGTCGAGCGAGCCGTACAGATTCGGATTTTGCGGAACCAGCACGATGAGCCGGCCGCCCGGCTTAACGCTCGACTCCAGCAGACGCACCGTTTGAGCGGGATCCTTCACATACTCCAGGACGTTCAGACACAGCACCGTGTCGAAGGTCTCGCGTAGCTCTTCAAATGCTCCGGGGGATTCCGGGTCGATCGCCTGCACGCTCACGCTCGGTGTTCGCAGAAACCGGTTCCGCAGCGCGTGCAGGTGTAGCGGGTCGGTTTCGGCCGCCACATAGCGCAGCCGGCGCGCCATCAGCCTGCCCGAGAGATTACCGATGCCCGCGCCGATCTCCAGCACCGTATCTCCGAGGTATGGGCGCAGGGTGCTTGCAAGCCAGCTCAAGTATTGCGGCGTCCCCGTCAGGTTATTGAGCACGCCCCGGCCATATGTGGTCACATACAGATCGTCGATCAGCCAAAATTTCAGAATCACGCCCAGGGCCTTGACGCCATCCCGCCAGCCGATCTTCTTCCCTTCTTCGTAGGTTCGCCCGTGATAGCTGATCGGCACCTCATAGATCCGCAGCTTGCGTTTGGCGCACTTCATCACGATCTCGGGCTCAAAGCCGAAGCGGTCCGAACGGATTGGAATGCTTTTCAACAGATCCGTCCGGAAAACCTTGTAACAGGTCTCCATGTCGGTCAGGTTGAGGTTGCAGAACATATTGGATAGTAACGTCAACCCTTTGTTGATCATGGAGTGCCAGAAGAGCAGCACGCGCGTCTGCTCGCCGGCAAGGTAGCGCGATCCGAACACGGCGTCGGCGTGGCCATCCAGAAGAGGACGCAGCAGCCTGGGATACTCGGAAGGATCGTATTCGAGATCGGCGTCCTGAATCAGACAGAAATCGCCCGTGGCCTTCTCGATCGCGGTCCGCACCGCGGCCCCTTTTCCGCGGTTTACGTCATGGCGGTAAAGCTTGATTTCGGGATTCCGGGACGCGATGCGTTCCAAAATCTCAAATGTGCCGTCTGTTGAGCGATCATCGACAATGACGATCTCACGTTCCATCACCTCCGGGACTGGCGCCGCTAGAACCAGCGATATACAACGCTCGACCACTGTCCGCTCGTTATACACCGGCATCAGAATCGAGAGCTTCATAACGGGTACACGAGTTCTCAGGACATCGTAGCAGATATACTGAGACTGGCAGGCTAGCGGGAGCTCCGTGTTCGAAATCCTGGAACATCCGGCCGATATCGGTTTCCGCGTCTTCGGCAGCACACCGGCAGAGCTCTTTGAGAATGCCGCGGCGGCGATGCTCTCGCTCGCCAATGAGCCGGAGCGCGTGGCTCCGCGCGTCGAGTACAGTCTGCGGGCTTTCGGCTCCGATCATGAAAGCATGCTTGTCGATTGGTTGAGCGAAGTCCTGTACTGGTTCGACGGCAAGCAGGTCGCGTTCGCATCATTCCACATCACCCGGTTCGAGCCGCCGGAGTTGGAGGCGGTTGGACGCGGGGAACCGCGCGACCCGCAGCGCCATGCGGCCAAACTGAATGTGAAGGCAGTCACATGGCATCAGCTTAAAGTCGAGCAGCGTGCGGATGGGTGGGTGGCCGAGGTTTATCTGGATATTTGATGCCGGCAGCAGTCTCAATCGAGTCCATCGGCGCGTTTCGCTACCGCATTCAACGGGATGAGCGGCGCGGAATGCGCACCCATGTTCTCGTGTATGCCAGCGAACCGCTGATAGAGCAGATTCGTCGCGACCTTTCGCTCGAACAGGCCATGAACGTGGCAACCCTGCCGGGAATCGTGGGCCCGAGTCTGGCTATGCCGGATATCCATCAGGGCTACGGCTTTCCAATCGGCGGCGTGGCGGCCATGGACATGGAAGAGGGCGTGGTATCTCCGGGCGGCGTGGGTTTCGACATCAACTGCGGGGTGCGGCTGGTGCGCACAAGTTTCGAGGTTCCCGAAGTCCGCGCCCGGCTGCGCGATCTGATCAACCAGATCTTTCGGGATGTTCCCTGCGGCGCGGGCGGTACCGGATTCGTCAAGATCAACCAGAAACAGCTTGACCAGGTTTTGGTCCAGGGCGCGCGCTGGATGGTGACGAACGGCTACGGTGAGCCGCAGGATGCCGAGTTTGCCGAAGCCGGCGGCGCCCTCGACGGCGCGGACCCCGCTGCTGTGTCGCAACGAGCCCGCGAGCGCGGGCTTCCGCAGCTTGGCACACTTGGCGGGGGCAATCACTTTCTCGAAGTGCAGTTCGTGGAGCAGGTCTTTGACCAGGATGCCGCGCGAGCTTACGGACTGGCCGCCGGCCAGGTCGTCGTGCTCATTCATTCAGGTTCCCGCGGCCTGGGTCACCAGGTCTGCACCGATTACGTCGCCCTCATGAATCGCGTCATGGCCAAGCATGGGATATCTCTGCCCGACCGCCAGCTTGCCTGCGGCCCGATCCGTTCCCAAGAGGGGAAAGCATATCTGTCGGCGATGTGCGCAGCGGCCAATTTCGCCTGGGCCAACCGCCAGGGCATCCTCCATTTCCTCCGGGGCGCTTTTCGGCGCATCTTTGGGGAAAGCGCGCGCCTCAGCCTGGTTTATGACGTCTGTCACAATATCGCCAAACGGGAGCGGTATGAAATAGACGGCCGCAGCCATGATGTCCTTGTGCATCGCAAGGGCGCCACGCGCGCTTTTCCCGCCGGAAATCGCGAGCTCCCTCCGAATTATCGGAAGGTCGGCCAGCCCGTGTTCATTCCCGGCAGTATGGGAACCGCATCCTGGGTCCTGGTAGGCTCGGAGGGAGCAATGGCGGAGACTTTCGGTAGCGTTTGCCACGGCGCAGGGCGTCTGCTCAGCCGCACCGCTGTTCGCAAAGGCCGCGACGCGCGCGAGGAGATCAGAAAACTGGAGGAAGCCGGGATCCTGGTGCGTGCCGAGTCTCGCGACGGCATTCTCGAAGAGCTACCGGAAGCCTACAAGAACGTGGATGAGGTTATTGAAGTGGTGCATGGCGCCGGCCTGGCGCGCAAGGTGGCGCGTCTGCGCCCTATGGGCGTAATCAAAGGGTGATTTTAAGTGCTCTTCTACTCCCACTCGATCGTGCCCGGCGGCTTGTGAGTGAGATCGTAGAAAACGCCTGCTATGCCGGGTTCGGCCAGCAGCTCCTCGGTGATGCTTTCGAGCAGCGCGGGCTGCATCCGCACCGACTGCGCCGTCATGCCGTCCAGCGAGGCGACGGGACGCAGCACGACCGAGTCGGGAGCATCCTCGGTGCCCACCGGAATCAGGATCACGGGGAATTGCCACACTTCGCGGTCAAAGCCGGAGTTTTGCGAAAGACGGCGGACGATTGCATCGGCGCGGCGCAGCCGCCCCAGGCGGCCGGAGGTGAGAGCCGAAGCCCACACCATCATGTTCTTCACAGGAACCCGCGCGCGCACAAGCGCGATCACGCGATTGATCTCCGGGGTACGATTGATTAACTCTGTGGCACGATCGTGGTCGAGCGACTCGATCGACAGCACGGGCGCGTAGGTCCGCGAATCGCCTTGCACTCCGACTGAGTGCACGGGAAGGATGTAGCCGTCCTCAACGGCACGAAGCCGGGTTGCGACGTCCGAACAGAGACAGCGAATCGCGAGTCCCGGCCCGGGGAAAGGGTGCCGTTCCAGCAATTCGTCACTTAGGCCGAGCTCCCGGCCGATCTGGCGAACCTCATCCTTGTAGAAATCGTGCAGCGGCTCAATGATCCGCTGTTCCTGAATCAGCTTGCGGATGCTCGCTACGCGGTTGTGATGAGTTTTGATGACGGCGGCGCGCTCGGTCCCGCCCGATTCGATCGTGTCGGGATAGATTGTGCCCTGGCCCAGAATCCAGTGGCCATCCAGCAAACCGTTGGACGCAGCTACACGCTCCTGAACGCGAACGAACTCCTCGCCGATAATCCTGCGCTTTTCCTCCGGGTCGCGCACTCCTTCCAGCGCGCGGAAAAATTGCTGTTCGGCCGCTTCGACGGCCACGCCCGCCGCACGGCGAACGAACTCCGTTTCACCTTGGCGCATCAGCCCGGTGTCGACGTATACGCCCTTGACACGGTCCGGGCCCAACGCTCGCCGGCACAGCGCGAATGCCACTGTGGAGTCGACGCCTCCGCTCACGAAGAAAAACACGTTGCGGCCGCCGGCTCGCTCACGAATTTCTTGCTCGATTAGAGCTATCCGATGCCGGGGGTCCCAGTCCGGGCGGCATTCGCAGATGTTGAAGAGGAAATTGGCCAGGATCTCGCGGCCGCGGGCGGTGTGCACCACTTCGGGATGGAACTGAAGGCCGTAAAGCCGGCGCGACAGATCTCCAATGGCCGCAATCTCGCAAGTCTCGGTCCGGCCGAGCACGGCAAAGCCTTCCGGCACGCGCGAAACCACGTCCCGATGGCTCATCCAGATCTGCTGGCGGGGCTCGAGGCCTTGAAATAAAGGATTCGAGATACCGTCCAGGTCGAGCATCGCCAGGCCATACTCGCCCTTCTCGCCCTTTCGGACTGCCCCCCCGAGGAGCTGAGCCATGAGCTGCTGGCCGTAGCAGATACCCAGAACCGCGGCGCCGTTCGTGAACAACGCCGGATCCACGGTAGGGCTCGAGCTGTCATAGACACTCGCAGGCCCTCCCGAGATGATGATGCCTTTACGATTTCTGAGTTGGCCGGCAGGTGTTTCGCTGGGCCGCACTTCTGCGTAAACACCCAGCTCCCGCACCTTTCTGCCGATCAGATGGCAATACTGCCCCCCGGCGTCCAGGACCGTTATTTGCGGCTCGGGATGCAACTCGCGTCAACGCGCCGCGGTGGCCGACGCCTGCGGCGACATACGCTGCACGATGATCTTTCTGGCGCTCTCCACCAGGGCTCGCGCCTTCGGCAGCGCCTCGATGGCTTTCTCTACTTCAGGATCGCTTTCCACGTCCGCCTTCCGGCTCTCGTCGATATCAAAAGCCGTTATATACATCTCACGTTTCAGCAGCCGCTTGATCCAATCGTGTTCCTGGGTGAACTCGGCCTCCGTGAACGTGTAGCCTTCTTTTAAAAGGTAATCGTGGAAATCAGTGACAATCTTTTCATCCGGTGACCAGCCCTTGGGCAGCTTGATTCCGTGTGAGCCGAAATAACGCTTAGTGAAATTAAAGAACGCGTACTTGCGCATGAGCTCGATCTGAAAACGATTCAGCTTCGGCTCCACGTACTTCTCGTCCGGCGTGATCCCGCCGCCGCCGTAAACCGTGCGGCCGCTGTCGGTCATTTTGACATCCAGCGGGTTCTTCGCGTTGTCATCCTTGTGATAGTAATAGTCGAAAAATGATTTGTTCGTGTAGTCGCGTTGAATAAGGCGGCCGCTCGGTGTATAGAAGTGCGCTGTCGTCAATGCCAGTCCGGTGTTCTCCGCCAGAGGATAGACGGTCTGGACCAGGCCCTTGCCGAACGTTGTCTCTCCGAGAATCCAGGCGCGGTCGTGATCTTGTAAGGCCCCGGCAACAATCTCGGCAGCCGATGCGGAGGAGCGGTTCACCAGCACCACAATCGGGTAATTATTCCCTCGGTTTCCGTTTTTCGCGGTATAGGGCTTCTCGGCGGACGCGCGGCCTCGATGCGAAACGATTGTCTGCCCTTTCTGCAGAAACTTGTCGGCTACCGCGACACCTTCATTCAGCAAACCCCCAGGATTGCCCCTCAGATCGAGTATCAGGCCGTGAATGTTGTTTTCACCAAGCCGCCGCAAGTTCTCCTCCAGTTCCCGGCTGGTGGTCTCGTTGAAGCTTTCGATGTCGATGTATGCGATGCCCGGCCTCAGCCAAATGGCATCCTGCACGCTCTTACGAGAGATTTCGTCCCGGGTGACCGTAAACACCAGTGGCTGCTCGGATCCCTCGCGCGTTACCGAGATGGTCACCTGCGTTCCGCGTGGACCTTTGAGCAGATCGGCAACTTCAGTGACAGTCAGGTTATCCGTGGGACGGTCATTTACTTTGATTATGATGTCGCCTGGGCGCAGGCCCGCCTTGTAGGCGGGAGCACCCGGAAACGGGTGCAGGATCACCGTTTTGCCGCCACGGGGGCCAACCTGCATACCGACTCCGAAGTAATGGCCCTTCTGGTCTTCGCGCAGCAACTGGTAATCCCGCGGATCAAAAAAATTCGAGTGCGGATCGAGCGTGCGCAACATCCCGGGGATCGCACCCTTGTAAACCGCCTTGTCCGCACTCACAGAATCGGCAAAGTTCTCTTCCACCAGGTCGTAAGCCTTCGTGAAAGCTTTGATGCTGCCGCTGATATCGTCGTTGCCCGAAGCCGCCGAAGCCACCTGCACTCGCGGCCCATAAAGTCCCCCCAGTACGGAGCAGATCGCAATCAAGCTCAAGGGAAAAAACAGAGAATACCGCCGTTGGGCCATTCGGAAAGAACCGTCCTAGCTAAAAGTATACCGTACAGAGTTCGTCGACCCGCGGCCCCCGGCTGAGCAGGTCTAAAGTTCGCTGCTCAGTTTGCAGGCAGGCGGATTAACCTTTTCTGGATGGCGTACTGCACGAGCTGGGCCTTGTTATGCAAGTCCAATTTTCTCATTAGGTTGAACTTGTGAGCCTCTACGGTCTTGACGCTCAGATTGAGTGTGTGAGCGGTTTCCCTCACCGACAGCCCTTCGGCCAGCATCTTGAGAATCTCGATCTCCCGGCGTGTGAGGGTCCCGAAGCGTGGCACGCGCTGCTTGTCGCGCGAATGGCAGTCCGCGACCAGGTGCCCCAGCACCTTCGAACTCAAGTAACTGCCTCCCTGCGCGACCTGGCGAATGGCCTCCAGCAGCTCCTCCGACGGGCTGTCCTTAAGAATGTAACCGTTCGCGCCTGCCTCCACACACTGCGCCACGTAATCCTCGTCGTCGTACATGGTAAGGAAGAGAACCTTTGCTTCCGGGTTGAACCTTCGGATCTGGCGCGTTCCCTCGAAGCAACTCGCTCCTTGCATACCGATATCCATCAGTACCAAATCGGGATGTAATCTGGCAGCGAGATTCACCGAGTCGCTGGCATTGGATGCCTCTCCTATCACTTCCATGTCGGGCTCGGCGGCAAGCAGAGTCCTAATACCCTCGCGGAACAGCGTGTGGTCGTCCGTCAGCAGAATCCGTATTTTAGCCATGTGCTCTGTCCTCTAAAACCGGCTTGCGTGGAGGCTTCGCAGGAATCGGCAGTTGGACCGTGATCGCGGTTCCACGCCCCGGTTTTGCTGCAATCTGGATATCTCCGCCCAACAACGCGACACGCTCCCGCATACCGGCAAGTCCAAAGGAGTTCGAACTGGCCGGCATATCCGACTCGAACCCCACGCCGTTGTCGCGAACGGCCAGTTCCAGAATTCTATCGGTGGAACGAAGCCGAAGATTTATATCCGCGGCGCCAGAGTGTTTGACCGCGTTCTGTAAACACTCCTGTGCCAGCCGGTATGCGACAGTCTCGATATCGCGCGGAAGGCGGTCCGGCCCGGCATCGATCCGGAGCCCTATCCGGCCGGCGGGATAGACTTGCTGCATCCGCCCGGCAAGTTGGCGCACTGCCGCGGGTAAGCCCAACTGTTCAAGAACCGCGGGGCTCAGCGCGGCAATCAGCCGCCGGATTTCACCAATCGATGCTTGCACGATTCCCAAACTCTCTTGAAGCTGAGGCCGGAGCTCGCCCGGAGCGCTTCTGGCAAGCTGTTCCAGCTTGAGCCGCAAGGTCAGCATGGACTGGCCGGCGTCGTCGTGCAGCTCGCGGCTGATGCGCCTGCGCTCCGCCTCCTCCACCTGGAGAACGTGCGCGCCAAGCTTCCGGATCTGCACCTCCCTTTGCGAAAGCTCCTCGAGCAGGCGCGCCTTTTCAGCGGCAAGCAGGCAGCGCTCGCCCACGGCTTCCAGCAGTTCGAGCTCGCGCGGCAGCCACCGGTATGGCGTAGTAAATCCTAGCTGCAGTAACCCGGCCATCTGTTTCTCCCGGAACAGAGGAATGGACCAATACGAACCTTGGCGGCGCATCCCTTCACCGAGGATTAGAGACTCAGCCGAAGGACCTTCCAGGTAACGAGGCCACGACAACCGGCGCAGTACGGAGCGCGGGTACATACAGTAACCGGGATCGAGCAGGAACAGCCGGCCGGCTTGAGCGCGCACGGCGCTTCTTAGGATGGCCACAAATCGTTCCAGCAGAATGGGGAGCTTTCGGGATCCGAGCTCAGCATGGAATAGACGATAGAACGCCTGCGTTTCGGTCTCGCGGACCTGGTAATAGGCATTATTCACGGTCAGCGCGGCGCAGATGCTGAGTTGCCCGGAAACGCCTTTAAACACCGGCGTCAGCCAGCCATACCGGGCACTGAGAACCTCGTCGATGTCGCGGCTGGATGCGCGGTACATTGCCACGACTTCGGCTGCGGGCACATTGAGCTTCGCAAGCCGCCGGGCATTGTATGCTACCTGTTCAAAATAATCGCCGATCGGTCGCTTCTCCGATAAGAGCCGCAGTGCCGCGGCCGGCGAAACCTCAACGATTGCCTTGACCCGTTGCTGTGCATAGCGATCGCGCACGCTCGCGCGCCGGAACCGCGCCGCGCACTTGCGCTCCAGGCGGCAGAGATATGGCCCCAGCCCTGCCGCTACGCTCGCCAGATCGGCCAAAACGCGCGAATCCAGCACTGTAGCCGTGCCGGTCGCGAAGCCGGAGAGCGGCGCCCTTCTTTTCTGGTTCAAGCGATTTGGTGGCTCGCCCCAGCCAGATCTCTCAAAGCATTACCGGGCAGCTATTTGGCGCCTCGCGCGCGCAGCAGCGCCGCGATCTCGTCGAAGCCATTCGATTCAGCCCCGTGAAGGGCCGTGAAACCGGATTTATTGCGGATGTTCGGATCCGCGCCCTTTTCGAGCAATACTTCGACGACCTCCCGGCGGCCCCACGAAGCCGCATTGTAAAGCGGCGTAGCGCCGGACTCTTCGTCACGGGCGTTAATATCGGCTCCGTTCGCAATCAACAGCGCCACCATATCGCGCTGGCCGGCAAGGGCAGCGTCGTGCAATGGAGTCGATCCTGAAGCGCTGCGCGCATTCACATCGGCTCCGCTCTTCAGCAGAAACCGGGCAATCTCAACGTACCCTTTCAAAGCCGCATCGCCCAAAGGAGTGGAGCCTCCGGAAGCTTTGGCATTAACGTCGGCGCCTTTAGAGACCAGCAGCTCGATCATATCGACCTGGCCTTTCAGCACTGCCTCATGCAGCAGCCGGGATGCGGAGCCGTCGCGGCTGGCCAGGACGGCGCCTCTGGCAAGCAGAGCCTCCACCACCCGGTTGTGGCGAAAGCGCGTTGCATTTTCGAGCGGCGTCGCGCCATACTTGTCACGGGTGTTCACGTCGGCGCCGCGCTCCAGGAGCAGTTCCACTACATCGCCATGGCCGCGCGTGGCCGCCTCATTCAGGGGCGTCGCCCCAGTCTCCCCGTTGCGGGCTTCCATACGCGCGCCGCGATCGAGCAGAAGGGCCGCAACATCCCGGTATCCCCTCCATGCGGCCTCGTCGAGCGCGGCGGCTCCCGACTTATCGCGCTCATTCACATCGGCGCCACGATCGAGCAGCAAAGCCACGATCTCTTTATGCCCCCGGTCTGCGGCGAGCAGCAGCGCCGTTTCGCCGGAGCGGTACGTGGCCTTCAGGTCTGCCCCGCGGTCGAGCAGGAGCTTCACCAGATCGGTGTTCCCTTTGATTATTGCGTAGTGAAGCGGTGTGGATCCGCCCTCAAGGTGTTTCGCATTCGGATCGGCGCCGTGATCGAGCAGGAAGGCCGCAATATCCTTGCGGCCCATCCAGGCCGCATCGTGCAGCGGAGTTGAGCCCAGCACGTCACGGCTGCTTACATCGGCTCCTGCCTCCACCAGAGTCCGGACGCGCTCCAGATCGCCCGCTTTCACGGCATCGTGGAGATCTCCGGCCGAGGCCGCAGTCGCAAGGAGAACCAAAACCCACTGCGCAAACATGAATTTTACGCGGGAACAGGCGCGTCCGGTTTACGACGTCCCATCGAATTCTCCGGGGAGCAGACCGCCGGAAAGCCTACGTACTGCACCTCTTCCTCCAATTCCAGTCCGAACCGGTCGCGGACGCGTCGTTTGAGTTCGTCAATGAGGAACCGGAGATCGCGGGCCGTCCCCTCACCGGAATTGTAGATCAGGTTGGCATGATAGTCGGCCACGCAGATGTCGCCGACTCGCATGCCCTTTGCGCCAACCTGCTCCAGGAAGTGTGCCGCCGGCACTTTGCCTTCGCGAATGACCGAGGCGGGAACTTCGGACGCAACCGCTTCGGACAATTCCGCCAGAAGCAGATTTTTGAAGATGCTGCCCGCGCACTTCATTGTTACGGGAAATTTCTGGTTGCGTACACGCAGAATTTCATCGGCGGTCCGCTGCAGCTCGCTTGCCGGCGCGGATTCCAGGCGCAGCTCCGCCGCGAAGATTATCCAATCCTTGCGTTGCTTGAAGATGCTTTCGCGATAGTGAAACTCGCACTCCGCTTGCGTGAATCGACGCACGCGGCGGCCGTCGAAAAAACGGACCTCGCGGATACACTCGGAAATCGAATGGCCGTAGGCGCCGGCATTACCGTAAATCGCAGCTCCCACAGACCCGGGAATGCCGGTGAGTGTCTCCAGCCCTTTCAGCCCCCGGGCCACAGTAAAATCCACGAGCTCCTGCAAGACGGCGCCTGCTTCAGCATGAACCGAGCCGTCGTGCGCGCTCAGGCGGTTCGCCACAAAGCGCAGCACGAGTCCGCGGAAACCTTCGTCGGAAACGATGAGGTTCGTGCCGCCGGCAATTACAACGAACTCGAGGCCGCTCGACTGGGCCACGTTCAACGCCCGGATAAACGCCTCCTCGTTCCCGGTTTCCGCGTAGATGTCCGCCGGGCCGCCAATGCCGAAGCGCGTGTATCGGGCAAGCGGCGTGTTCGAGGAAATGGCGAGATCGGGAATCCCGGCCAGGCGCGCCAGCGTCTGTTCCGCCTCAGGCACTACCTAAATTTTACAATCAGGACGCGCCGCTCATAGAGAGCCGCGCGCCACCAGACTGATCGTCGCCATCTACGGGTTTGGAACGATGGCTGTGGTCATATCGGTTTGAATTTCGGCCTGGCTCAAAGCACGGTTGTAGATGCGCACTTCATCGATCCTCCCCAGGAAGTATTCGCCGTATGGGCTGTTCCCTCCAATCCGGAGAGGGCTGGAGTTGGTTTCGATTGCTCCCGAAACCGCGTGGCTGGCCGCCTGTGTGCCATTGACATAGAGCCGCAACGTCGCGCCGTCATACGTGAGCGCCACGTGCGTCCAGGTGTTTATCGGGTTAGCTGTCGTACCACCCACCCACGATACGACTCCATTAAAGGTGCCGCCTCCGGATGGGCGCCGGGCTCCGGTGCTGTTGCTCGCATTCAGGAAGTACGCGTCGACTTCGCGCTGCAGAATGGTTCGCCATCCGCTCTGGTCGGCCGTCGGATAAATCCATGCCTCCAAGGTCATCGCCGTCGAGACGTTGATGGAAGGCGAGCTATTGATCACGACGAGATTGTCAACACCATTGAAATTCAGGGCATTGCCAAACCTGCCGCTTGTCGTCCATGTAGCGCCGTTAATCGTGCCTGTATTGCCGTTTCCTGACGCATCGGCGACTGTCGTGCCAGAGCCCTCATTGAAAGCGTAGGCAGCCACGAGCCCGGTCGAAGGCGGAGGCGTTGGGGTGGTCGCGGTTGCAACGGGGGAATAGGGACTCAAATTACCCGCGGCATCCGCAGCCCGCACCTGGTATTGATACGTCGTGCCTGCAGCAACGCCGGTATCGCTGTAGCTGGTCGAAGCGGCGGTTGCGACCTGCGCAAAATTCGTGCAGCCCGCGTTCTGACATCGCTCCACGCGATAGCCGGTTACACCCACATTGTCCGTGGAGGCTGCCCAAGCGAGGTCAATCTGATTGCTGCCGGCCGCGGTTGCCGTCAGGCTAGCCGGCGCGCTGGGCGGCGTCGTATCTGCGATTTGCTGCGTGCTCGCGGTGGCTATATTGGAATAGTTACTGAGATTGCCGGCCGCATCGGTCGCGCGCACACGATACCGGTAAGTTGTACCGGCAGTAAGTCCCGTATTCGCGTAAGTAGTCCCGGATGGAGTTGCGATCTGCGCGAAATTCGTACAGCTCGCGCCTTGGCACCGTTCCAGAAGATATCCCGTCACTCCGACATTGTCTGTAGATGCGGTCCAGCTCAGATTAATCTGACTGGTGCCTGCCGCACTCGCGGTTAAGCCCGACGGGGCAGTCGGCTTCGTCGTATCCAATGTGGTCGCGGTCGCCACATTGGAATAGATGCTGAGATTGCCGGCCGCGTCCGCCGCCCGCACGCGATACTGATACGTCGTACCTGCCGTCAAACCCGTGTTGTTGTAACTTGTCCCGGACGGTGTAGCGATCTGAGCAAAGTTCGTGCAGCCCGCGCCTTGGCACCGCTCCACCCGGTAGCCGGTCACCCCGACATTATCCGTGGAAGCCGTCCAGCTTAAACTGATCTGCGTGGCGCTAGTCGCAGTTGCGGCAAGATTCGATGGCGCCGATGGCGGTGTTGTATCGGAAGTCTGCGAGGTCGTAGCCGCCGCTATATTGGAATACGTGCTGAGATTGCCTGCCGCATCCGCCGCTCGCACGCGATAGCGATAGGTAGTGCCCGCAGTTAATCCCGTATTGCTGTAACTGGTCGTAGTAGGCGCGGCAATCTGCGCAAAGTTTGTGCAACTGGCGCCCTGGCATCGCTCCACGCGATAGCCGGTTACTCCCACGTCGTCCGTGGAGGCAGCCCAGCTCAGATTGATTTGCGTGCTGCCGGCCGCCGTTGCCGTGAGACCGGAGGGCGCGCTGGGCGGTGTTGTGTCACCCGCCTGGGTTGTCGTCGCAGTTGCCACGTTGGAATACGCGCTGACATTGCCCGATGTATCCGTGGCCAGCACCCGGTACGTATAGGTTGTGCTCCCGGTGAGGCCCGTATCGCTGTAACTCGTTGTTGAAGGTGCGGCGATCTGCGCAAAATTCGTGCAGCCTGTCCCCTGGCAGCGCTCCACGCGGTATCCGCTTACTCCGATATTGTCGGTCGATGCGGTCCAGCTCAGATCGATCTGGCTGCTGCCGGCCGCGGTTGCGGTTAACCCGGCGGGGGCCGACGGCGGTGTCGTGTCGGATGAAGGAGATCCGATCGGCGTGTTGAGGTCGGTTTGAATCTCCGCCTGGGTCAAAGCGCGGTTGTAAACCCGGACTTCATCGATCAAGCCATTGAAGTATTCCCCGTAGGGAACATTGCCGCCGATCCGCAATGGATTGGAGTTCGTCTCGATCGTACCGGAAGTTGTCTTGCTTGCTGCCAGAGCGCCGTTCACATAGAGCCGCAACGTCGTTGCATCGTATGTCAGCGCTACATGTGTCCACGTATTTACCGGATTAGCAGTTGGCCCGGTTAAGTAGTTCACACTTCCATTAAAGGTGCCGCCTCCCGCCGGCCGCAGCGGTCCGGCATCGCTGCTCGCGTTCAGGAAATAGGCATCTGTCTGGCGCTGCATAATCGTGCGCCAGCCGCTCTGGCTCGCAGAGGGCTTGATCCACGCCTCGAGGGTCATGCCGGTGGAAACATTGAGGGATGCTGAGCTGTTAATTGTCACCAAGCTGCTGACGCCATTGAAGATTAGTGCATTGCCGTATTTACCTTGAGTGCTCCAGGTAGCTCCGCTGATCGTGCCCGTATTCCCATTGCCGGAAGTGTCGGCCACTGTAGTTCCTGTTCCTTCGTTGAAGGAGTATGCCGCCACAAGGCCGGCCGGTGGAGGTGGTGCGGTACTGATCGCAGTGGCGATATTGGAATACCCGCTAAAATTCAACGAGACATCGGTTGCCCGGACACGATAACTGTAACTGGCGCCCCCGGTCAGCCCCATGTCGCTGTAAGCCGTTCCGGACACTGTCGCAATCTCGGCGAAGTTACTGCAACCGGCGCCTTGGCACCGCTCCACACGGTATCCCGAAAGCGCCACATCATCGGTAGATGCCGTCCAGCTCAGGTTCATCTGGCTGGCCACGGGTGTCGCGGTCAGGCCCGACGGCGCCGTGGGCGGTACGCTGTCCTGAACGACCGGCACCATGACGCTGGTTACACCGGTCAATCCGCTGCTGTCGGTTGCCGTCAGCATAATCTCATAAGAAAACGTACCGATTGGCCCATGATTTTCAGCCACAAACGATCCGGAGAAACCAGTGCCGCCAACAAAAGTATGGATATGCGTGTCATGATGCAGCAAGACCGTCCAGGCCAGAGACGCAGCCGGAAGGGGGCCATCTTCCGGATCGGTTGCCGAGCCCTGATATGACACGGTTTGCCCCGGCTTCACGCTGGTGCCGTTCGGCGGCGCGGTAATCGTCGGAATCGGCGGCCGGCTGCCTACAGTGATCTTTACCGTGGCCGAAGCAGTCATGTTCGAGGCGTTCTTTACCGTAAGCGTCGCCGTGTAAGTGACGACTCCGCCGGTTGTATAAGTGTGAGTCGGGTTTGCGAGCGTGGAATTTGTACCATCGCCGAAGTCCCAGGAGTAAGTCAGGTTGGAGCCGCCCGGATCGTTAGAGCCGGCACTCGAGAAACTAACCGTGAGAGGGGAGGAGCCGTTGGTCGGAGTCGCCGACGCGACGGCGGTCACGCCGTTGAAACGAATCCGCCGGATCTCACCGGTCGTAAAAGAAGCGTAGTACAGGAGGCCATCCGGTCCTTGCAGGACAGAGACCGGTGCGGGCACATTCGTAGCGAACACCGGAAAACTCGTGGGATTGCCGTTCGTGTCAAATACCACGCGCCGGATCCAGTTGCCTGCATAATCAGCAAAAAACCAGTTGCCGCGGTAGGCATCGGGATATTGTGTTCCTGTGTAGAACGAGCCGCCAATCGCGGCGGAACCCTGGCTATGGTCATACGTATAGAGCGGGGGCGTTACTGTGCCGATTTGCGCGCACTGCGGAAAGGCGTTTTGATATTGCTGCGCTACTCCCGTGCCTTCATAACAAGGCCAGCCGTAGTTCGCGCCTCGAATTCCCTTATTAATCTCTTCCCACGTGTGCCAGCCGACTTCACCGAAATACGGTACGCCTGTCGTTGGGTGCAGGACGAACTGAAACGGGTTGCGGACGCCATACGCCCACACTTTCGATCGAATCGAATTCGTTCCATCGTCGAATGGATTGTCGCCTGGAGCTGTTCCGTTCTCATTGATCCGCAGGATTTTGCCTGCGTAATTATTGAGATCCTGCGCTCTCATGGAGTTAGGATCCACAAATCCCGCATCGGCGCCGTCGCCGCTGCCCACGAATAACTTGCCGTCAGGAGCAAAGCGCAGCGTGCCGAGAGAATGCGACCCGCTGTCTGCCGGAATGCAATCCGCTCCTGGACCATATTGGCTGCACGGTGGCTGGCCAATGCTGCCCAAGATCACAACTTCGCTTCCTGGTAGCGCCACATCGGGATTCGCTGGATTTGCCGTGACCCTGGTGAGCCGCGAAGTCTTCGCAGCAGCGCTGTTGGGATCGCCGGCCTCTTCATAGACGTAGCTCATATAGATATAGCCATTGGTTGCGAAGTTGGGATGGAAAGCCAGACCCCAAAAGCCACGGTCGTCATACGTATTCACCTTCGCGCTCAGGTCTATGAAAGGCGTTGGAAGCAGGGTCCCGTTCTTGACGATCCGGACGATGCCGTTCTTCTGCCAGATGAATAGCCGGCCATCGGGAGCCCAAGCGAAACTCACGGGAGTGTACGGCGCCAGAGTCGCAACTAATTCCGTACTGAACCCGGTGTCAGCAAACGTTTGCGCCGAACTTCGGGAAACTGCGCCGAACAGAAAGGTGATAAGGCAAGCCAACGCAAGCCATGCCAAACGGCTCCGATCCGCGCGGTACTTCTGGGAGTTCCAGTCCCGCTCTGGTTTGGTGTCGGCGAAAGTCTCTGCGAAGCAAGTGGCGTGATTGTGCATTCGTGACAGGTCCAGTGAGGTTAGCACAATGTAGCAAGCGTGATACCGCCTTGTTCGAGTAACTCGGCACCAGCGCACGCGACATAATCAACCACTTACGGCAGTGAAACAAATTGGGAATCTGCCATGCGCGGTTGAATTATCGAGTCTCTTGCACTAATTCCGATAGTTTCGGACGCTCGCTCCGCCGCGCACCGGCAAGAGTGATCATAAACGAATGGCGAAAACAGCTTTTCCCGGTTTCCCGGCAGAGGCGCTGGCATTTTTTCGCAGCCTTGCCAGGAACAACAAGAGAGATTGGTTCGAGGCGCACCGCGAAACGTATTTGGAGCAGGTGAAGGCGCCAATGATTGCGCTTGTGACAGCCTTGTCGCGCGACATGATGGAGTTTGCTCCGGCACACGTTACCGAGCCGGAGAAAGCCATCTTCCGCATCTATCGCGATACGCGTTTCAGCAAGGACAAAACCCCCTACAAGACGCACATCGCCGCTATATTCCCGCGTCGGGGACTGCCGAAGCACGGCGGCGCGGCTTACTACGTCAGTGTTTCACACAAAGAAGTGGAAATTGCAGGAGGAATCTATATGCCTCCGCCTGACGTACTCTTCGCGGTCCGGCAGCATGTTGCTGCGCGGCACGAGCAGTTTCGGCAACTCTGCGGCTCGACTGCCGTGAAGAATCTGTTCGGGTCGCTCCACGGCGAGCAGGCAAGCCGTGTCCCGAAAGGCTTTTCGCGCGATCATCCGGCCGCCGACCTGCTGCGGTACAGGTACTATCTTCTCGACTCGGTTCTCGATCCCGCCGTCGCCACCTCTGCCGCGCTTTACCGCGAAGTGTTGAAGCGGTTCCAGGCTATGGCGCCCTTTATCGACTTCTTGAATGCGCCGCTCGTGGCAACTGCCAAGCCGCGCAAAGCATTTCTGTTTTCCGCCGGATTTCAAACAGGCAAGGTGAAGGATTCGCCCAGATAAACCCGTTTCACCTCTGGGTCCCGGCCCAGGGCCTCCGGGCTGCCGGCCCGGAAGATGCGGCCGTTGTTGATAATATAGGCGCGGTCGGTAACCATTAGGGTCTCGCGCACATTGTGATCGGTGACCAGGATCCCGATACCCGAACGCTTCAGATCGAAAATAATCCGCTGCAGCTCCAGTACCTGGATGGGATCGATTCCGGAGAAGGGCTCATCGAGCAGAAGGAAGTGCGGATCGATCACCAGCGAGCGGGCGATCTCCACGCGCCGCCGCTCGCCGCCGGATAGCATGTAGCCGCGGCTGCGGCGCACCTTTTCGAGCCCAAGCTGCTCAATCAGCCGCTCAGCCGTCTCGCGGCGCTCGCTTGCGCGCAGCGGCAGCGTCTCCAGAATGGCCATCAAATTTTCTTCGACCGTGAGCTTCCGGAATACGGAGGCCTCCTGCGGAAGATAGCTGATGCCGCGGCGGGCGCGCAGGTACATCGGTAAGCCGGTAATGTCCTCGTCGTCGACGAACACCTTTCCCGAATCGGGGCTGATGAGTCCGACAATCATGTAAAAGGAAGTAGTCTTGCCGGCGCCGTTCGGGCCCAGCAGTCCCACCACCTCGCCTTCCTGGACAAAGACCGAAACACTATCCACTACTTTTCGGCCGCGGTAAGACTTGGACAGTTCCCGGGTCTCCAGTTTGCGCATGAGGCTACTTGCGGCGGATCCGGCTTGTGACACGCCGGTCGGGGGCCCCGTTCACCAGCAGCCTATCATCGTCGGCGAAGTAGGTCAATTCAGCACCGCGCGTGTCTCCCTTCAAACTGTCGAGAAAAGCGGCCTCACTGCCGCGCGGGCTGTCACCCCGCAGAACGATTCGATTGTCTCCTGTGTAATATTCTGCGTGCTCGCCTGTGCCCGTACGCGTGCGGTCGGGTGCGTGCTGCACGATCTTCACTTGCCCATCAGCAAATGCCTTTTCCATTCTGGATTCGGAGGAAGCCGAGGTCAGGAAGGCTCGGATCTCCGCGGCTTTCACCTCGAGGCCCGGCCTGCTGAGTAACACTCCGCCGCTGTAATGCGCCAGCCGGTCCTGCTCGGTATAGAGCAGGCTCGGCGCCTGTACCACGGTGAAGATGGGGGTCTCTGGCTGCGAACCGGTCTTCGATTCTTCCCAGCCGGCGGACGGCTGTGCCGTCTTGCCCTTGTCTTTGGATTCCTTGTCTTTGGCGGGCTTTTCGAGGAACTGCGTGCGCACCGCGCCGTCGGCCGTAAGGCGGCGCTGCTCGCGGTCGATGTGCACGCGGTTCGCCTGAATGCGATCGCTCCCCTGCCATAGCACCACCTCGCCCTCATAATCAATGAGCCGATTGTGATTGGCCGAGCGCATCTGCTGAGCGAGAGCCTGCAACGGTTCGTCGCTCGATAGCATGTCAGACCCCGGCTTCTTCTGGTCGGGCATTCGGCTGGAGGAGACGTGGCCCACGGCGACAAAGTTTCCAGTACGCTGGTCCAGGGTGATCCGATCGGCTGCCGTGGAACCGGTCGCGTCCCACATGCGCGCCCCCGCCTCGAGCTCGATGCGGTTTTCCTTATTCTCGAGCGTCGCGCGGCTGGCACGCGCTTTGCGCTCGCCTTCCTCATAGCTGAAGTTCTCCCATTGCTCGAGCCGGGTCATCTCGCCCGCCTCATCAAAATGCGCCAGCAGATTGCGGCTCTGGGTCAACACGGGTGCGGCGCCCGGTGTATGCTTCTCCGGCAGCGGATCGGTTCGCGTGCGGGCATTCTCTGCGCGGAATCTGCGCACACGGTTGTTATCGCCATATTCAATCCACAACCGCTCGCCGTTCAGCGTGCGATGATGCTGGCCCGGACGGTTCGGAAAGAATTCGAGCTCACCCGGGCTGTGGGTCTCCATCGCCTGGATTTCTTTGCCGCCTGGCCGCATCTTCAGAAGAATGATGTCGCTTCGAAGAACGCGCGTGTCGGGCGTTTGGCGGTCCGCAGAACCAGGGCCTGAAAGCGGCTTCCACTCGATCTGCCCGTTCCCGCTCGCCAATGCCTCTGTGAGCGCAGCCTCCCCCTGAAAATCGGCAAACGTCAGGTCCACGCGGCCCGCGGTGATCGTAGTTTCCGACGCGTCGGCTGTCGAAACGAGGCGCGCATGCTCGGTGCCGGTGATCTTCTTCACCTGCCCGTCCTCGCCCACATCGACAAACAGGTGATCGGCGCCGTAATGCAATTGCCGGTTAGGGTATTGATCCACGCCATGAGCGTTTTGCGCGTCGATTTTGCGGATCTCACCGTCTTCCAGCATCACGACGGTTCCTCCGCCGTCAATCACGGTGTTCTCGCGTGTCAGGCGCGCCCAGCCGAGCAGCCAGATTGTGGATGCGGTCTCTTTGTAGAGCAGTTCCCCTGCTTCGATCTTCAGCGGACGCGCGTTTGGCTTTTTCGATTTCCAGTGCAGCTCTACCTGGCTGTTCAGGTGCAGCTCGTGAATTGTAGGATCGTACGCCGCGCCCACGGCCGTTCCATCTCCGTTCTCAAAAGTGAAGCTGGCGGCGCGGTCCGTAGAAGCCTTACCGGTCGTGCTGTCGAAGGTCACGCCGGAAGAACGGATTGAAATCAATTGATGCCGGGGCGGCCCTTCCACAGGCACGCGGAGCGTGATCTCGACTTCGCCGTCCGAATAGAGCCGCTTGTCTACGGGTGAAAACTGCGCCCGCTTGCTGCGCACGAGGTTATATTGACTACCATCTTTGTGGAATAGCCGAAGCTCGACGTTTTCCAGATCAACGCGGGTGTCGTCCTGAGATTGGCCGAATTTGCGGGCGCGGATATCGACGATGGTGCGCGTCCCATCGGTCTGCGTCCAGTGCCAGTTTTCCGCCGCGACGTTCTGGTCGACCGGAAGTGCGCTCGGCTTCTGCGGGGCTTCAGCCTGGAGCACCCTTTGTTGCAAGCGGTAGGTAGCGCCGACACCGCCGAGGAGCGCCAGAATGGCGACCAGGATCAGCCACCGCGTGCCTCGCATGCGTACCGCTCCAGTGTAGCAAGCAGCGCTCGCGCTGTGGCTGACTTCTGGAAGCGCGCGTTCGGAATTATCCGTCAAGCCCTGTATGCAAAATTATTTTCTTTAATATCAATGTATTACAGACTAATATTGTCACTCTCGGCCTTAGTGTGCTAATAATATTGCACGGAACCTCGATGCAACCGCGGTTCCGAAATCCGACTGACAACCGATTGATTACCTGGAGGACTTTGTAGATGAAAATTCGTCCGCTCTATGACCGTATCGTGGTCAAACGGATCGAGGAGAAAGAGGCAATGCAAGGTGGCCTCTACATTCCGGATTCGGCCAAGGAAAAGCCCCAGGAGGGCGAAGTCGTGGCTGTCGGCAAAGGCAAACGGCTCGAGGACGGTAAACTGGTGCCGCTCGATGTGCAAGTAGGAGACCGGGTCTTGTTCGGCAAGTATTCGGGAAATGACATTCGGCTGGACGGCGACGAGTTTCTGATCATGCGCGAGGACGAGATCCTCGGAATTCTTGAGGCCGCACCGAAGGCGGCCAAGAAGGCGTCCTAAGAGGAGGAATTGACGCGATGGCGAAATCAATTAACTACGGAGAGAATGCACGCGGAGCTATTTTGCGCGGCGTCAATCAGCTAGCTGACGCGGTAAAGGTGACGCTCGGCCCCAAGGGGCGCAACGTAGTTCTGGAGAAGAAATTTGGCGGCCCGAATATCACCAAAGACGGTGTGACGGTGGCCAAGGAGATCGAGCTGAAGGATCCGCTGGAGAATATGGGCGCGCAGATGGTGCGCGAAGTGGCGTCAAAGACGTCCGACGTGGCCGGCGACGGAACCACGACCGCAACCATTCTGGCCCAGTCGATTTTCCGGGAGGGTGTGAAAGCGGTGGCCGCGGGCGCCAATCCCATGGCGCTGAAGCGGGGCATTGAAAAGGCCGTGGAAGTGGCCGTCGAGGAAGTCAAGAAGCTTTCCAAGCCCGTGTCCGGCAGCATGATCGCCCAGGTCGGAACGATTTCGGCCAACAGCGATACGACGATCGGCAACATCATCGCCGAAGCCATGCAGAAGGTGGGCAAGGACGGCGTGATCACGGTCGAAGAGTCGAAGACCATGACGACCGAGCTGCAGACCGTGGACGGCATGCAGTTCGACCGCGGGTACCTGTCGCCCTACTTCGTTACTGACGCCGAGCGCATGGAGTGCGTGCTCGAGGATCCCTACATCCTGATCCATGAAAAGAAGATCAGCAACATGAAGGACCTGCTGCCGCTGCTCGAGCAAATTGCGCGCTCCGGCAAGCCGCTGCTGATCATCGCCGAAGAGGTGGAAGGCGAAGCGCTGGCGACGCTGGTGGTGAACAAGCTGCGCGGCACGCTGAACGCCTGCGCCGTCAAAGCTCCTGGCTTTGGCGACCGGCGCAAGGCGATGCTGGAGGACATCTCCATCCTGACCGGCGGCAAGGCCATCATGGAAGAGACCGGAATCAAGCTGGAAGGCGTGCGGCTGGACGATCTGGGCCGTGCCAAGCGCGTGACCGTGGACAAAGACAATACCACGATTATCGATGGCGCCGGATCACAGAAGAACATCGAGGGCCGCATCAAGCAGCTTCGGGCGCAGATTGAGGAGACCACATCCGATTACGATCGCGAGAAGCTGCAGGAGCGCCTGGCAAAGCTGGCCGGCGGCGTTGCCGTGATCAAGGTCGGCGCAGCTACCGAGACGGAGATGAAGGAGAAGAAGGCTCGCGTTGAGGATGCGCTGCACGCGACTCGGGCGGCCGTAGAAGAAGGCATCGTACCGGGCGGCGGCGTGGCTCTGCTCCGCGCTTCGAAGGGCGTGGCCAATCTGAAGCTGACGGGCGACGAGCAGATCGGCGCCGATATCGTGAAGCGTGCCTGCGAGGAGCCGCTGCGGCAGATCGTGCTTAACTCCGGCAGTGAAGGCGCGATCGTCGTGGAAAAAGTGCGCGCAAACGATAATCCGAATTACGGATACAACGCTCAGACCGACCAGTATGAAGACCTAGTGGCCGCGGGCGTGATCGATCCGACGAAGGTAACCCGCACAGCGCTTCAGAATGCCGCATCGATCGCTTCCTTGATGCTGACCACGGAAGCGATGGTGGCCGAGATCCCCGAAAAGAAGCCGGCTCCGGCGGCTGG
>Ga0070741_10002305_pt1 | contig 52185 bp, 52 predicted proteins | sample Coa_R1_4_FD_66440 | JGI IMG/M metagenome (GOLD analysis project Ga0070741, IMG submission 66440) | Surface soil microbial communities from Centralia Pennsylvania, which are recovering from an underground coalmine fire - Coalmine... | ecosystem: Environmental > Terrestrial > Soil > Unclassified ... | reverse complement strand
GTCCTCGAGCGCCTCGACAACCTCCTTGTAGTTGTCGAGGATGTCCCAGATGCGCTCCGCGGCGTCGACGATGTCGTCGAAGTAGAGCTCGAGCTCCTCCGGCAGGAACCGCTCGACGTGGCGCTCGAGCAGGCGCAGCGTCGAGCGCTCCGGCTTGATGATCTTCCGGTAGCTGATGATCTCCTGCTTGACGTTGGAGATGTCGCGGACGACCTCCTCCGACCGTCCCTCGAAGACGTCGTCCTCGAGCGAGTCGAGCTTGTGCCCGATCTTGTCGAGGATCGGGAAGCAGTAGTCGAAGAGGTCGTCGAGCACCTCGTAGAGCAGCCGCCCCGAGCCCTTCGAGAAGAGCTGCTCGCGGAACTGCTCGTCGTCCTCGCAGCGCCGGAAGAGGCGCGTCAGCGGCAGCAGCTCGACCGCGGGAAGCGTGACGAGGTAGTCGGGCCCGACGAAGACGTCGAGCTCGGCGGCGTTCAGCCGCTGGATCGTGCGGTCGTAGACCGGGAAGTGGAGGACGCCGAAGAGGTATCCCTCGTCGGCATAGTCGTCGACCTTCGGCCGCTGACGCTTCGACATGACGTCCTCGACGTCGAGCGGATGCCAGCCGAAGCGCTCGGCGAGCTGCTGCGCGTGCGGCAGCGAGGGCGTTTCGAGGTGGATCCAGGTGAGGCCGGCGGCGGTGAGCTCAGCGGGCGGCGCCGGCGGTGCCGCGACCGTGATCGCGGTCTCGCGCGCCCGCGGGCGCCGGATGCGAGGCAGGCTCGGCATCGGTACTGAGCGGATCCTCGATCACGGGCATCACCGGCATGTTCGAGATTCTACCCCGGTTTCCCGCCTCAACCACTCGGCGCCACCTCGAGCACCGGCGGCTCCGGCGGCGGTGCGGCGCGCGGGATGCGCCGCACCGACTCGGGCACGAGGCGTTCGAGGGCGAGCGCCCCGGCCGCCGCGCACGCGCAGACCGCCGCGGCCGCCGGCCAGAGCGCGAACGGCGCGGCGGCGAGCAGGAAGCCGCCGGCCGCGGGCCCGACGGTGCCGGCGAGCCCCCACGACAGCGAATGCACGGCGAAGTAGCGGCCGCGGAGGTGGTCGGGCGCGATCTCGGCGACGAGAGCCTGATGGGCGGGTCCGTGGAAGCACTCGCCCACGCCGAAGAGGGCGAGCGCCGCGGCGATCACGACGAACGCTGCCGTCGCATCGAGGAAGTAGCCGCCCGCGTCGAGCATCAGCCAGGCAACCACCCACGTAGCCGGCATGAGCGCGAGCGCGCGCATGCGGCGGCGTCCCTCGATGGCGCGTGACACGGGCAGCTGGAGGACGACGATCAGCGCCGTGTTGACGAAGAAGAAGAGCCCGATCTGCCCCTCGGTGACGTGCGCGTGGTCGCGCGCGAACGGAGGCACGAGGTTGAAGAGCGAGTAGCCCGCGGCGACAAACAGGAAGTTGAGCGTCCACAGGCCGACGAAGACCCGGTCACGCAGGACCGCGGCGTACGACGCGGGCGCGGCGCCGTGCTCCTCGGTCTGGACGCCCGGGTCGTGCACGACCGCCAGCACCGCGACGTACGCGAGAAACGTCGCCGCGTCGAGCACGAACAGCACGGTGAACGTGACCGGATGCGCAACGCTCGCGATCAGCCCGCCCGCGACGCCGCCGAGCCCGATGCCGAGGTTCATCGTCACGCGCTGCTGGGCGTACGCGGCGTGGCGCCGGTCGGCGGGCGTGAGGCGCGCGAGCAGCGTCGACTGGCTCGGCCAGAAACCGGCGCTGCCGGCGCCCTCGACGGCGATGAGCAGGAACGCGTGCCACGGCGAGCGGACGAGCGGGAAGAACGCGAACCCGAGCGACTGCATGACGAGACCGCCCGCGAGCACCGGACGCGGGCCGAGCCGGTCGACGAGCGGCCCGGCGGCGAGACCCGCGACGAGCTGCGCCGCCGCCGACACCGACACGACGAGGCCCGAGACACCGAGACCGAACCTCCGCACGTCGTGCAGGTAGATGACGAGGAATGGCAGCACGACCCCGTTGCCGAAGCTGTTCAGGACGCCGCCGAGCTGCAGCAGCCAGACCTCGCGCGGCAGGCGCGGGTCGAGGCTCCGAAGGACGCCTGCGCTCATGCAGCGACCACGACGGGCGTGCGGCGGTGCTGCTCCGGCAGGACGCGCTCGAGGAGCAGCGCCGCGAGCCCGGCGGCGAGCGCCGCGGCCGCCGCGAGCAGCCACAGCCCGCGCGGTATCGCCGCGAGCGCGAAGCCGCCCGCGGCACGGCCTGCGGCGCCGCCGAGCTGGAACCCGAAGCCGTTCAGTGCGAGGTACCGGCCGAGGAGGCCCGGCCTGGCAAGGTCGGCGATGAGCGCGTTCTGAACCGTGCCGTGGAAGCACTCTCCGAGGCCGAACACCGTCAGCGCGAGCGAGAACACGATGGCCGCCGCCGATCCCGTCAGCCACCAGCCCCCGGCGAAGACGACGACCCACGCCACCGCCCAGATCGCGCCTTCGACCGCATAGGCCGCCATCCGCCGGCGCCCCTCGAGCCACTTCGCCACGGGCAGCTGCGCGACGACGATCACGAGCGTGTTCGCGAGGAAGCAGAGGCCGATTCCACGCTCGCCGACGTGCGCGGTGTTCTTGGCGAACGCGGGGAAGATGTCGCCGAGCAGCGAGAAGCCGACCGCGACGAGCGACGCGTTGAGGACGATGAAGGCGAGGAACGTCTTGTGGCGGAGAACGAGGCGGTACCCCCCCACGGGCAGCTCCGCGCGCGGCGGCCGCGAGGGCGAGGCGACGAACCAGAGCGCCAGCAGGTAGCCGCCGAACGTGGCGGCGTCGATCGCGAACAGCAGCTCGTACGTCCGCGGATGTGCGGTCGTCGCGATCAGGCCGCCGACGACGCCGCCGACGCCGATTCCGAGGTTGTTGAGGACGCGCTGCATCGCGTAGGCGTTGTGACGCGACTCGCGCTCGGTCAGCGCCGCCACCATCGTCGCGTGGCTCGGCCAGAAGGAGCCGTTGCCGAGGCCCGCGAGGACGGCCGCGGCGAATGCCGCCCCGATCGAGTGCACGAGCGCGAACCCGCCGAAGCCGGCGGCGGAGACGACCATCGAGAGAACGAGCACGCGCCGCGGCCCGAGCCTGTCCACCAGCGAGCCCGCAGCAGGCCCGGCGACGAGCCCGGCGATCGACGTCGCCGCGAGAATCACCCCGGCCGTCCCGAGCGAGATGCCGCGGACGTTGTGGAGGTAGATCAGCAGGAACGGGAAGACGACACCGTTCCCGAACGCGTTGAAGAAGCTCCCGGAGAGGAGGATCCACGTCTGCCGCGAGAGCCGTGGGTCGAGCGACCGCAGGTAGGAGCGCACCCGCCGAGGGTATCTTCGACATCGTGGAAGCCCGGTGGTGGGCCATGCGCCCCGCCCAGAGCCTGAAGCCGGCGAGCTATGTCTGCCCGTTCTGCGACGGCATGCTCCACGCGACGAGCGAGCATGCGTTGATCGCGCCGGAGGGCGACGTGTCGAGACGACGGCACGCACACATGGAGTGCGTGCTCGAGGCGCGGCGACGGGGGAGACTCCCGACGGAGGACGAGTGGCGGAAGCAACAGCACTGACCCCCAGCCGCCTGCGCGCGCTCGTCGAGGCCGGCATCGCCGTCACCTCGGAGCTGACGCTCGACGCGGTCCTGCAGCGGATCGTCGAGGCCGCCGCCGAGATCACTGGTGCCCCGTATGCCGCGCTCGGCGTGATCGACCGCTCCGGACAGGGCCTCGAGCGGTTCGTGACGACCGGCATCGAGCCCGAGGTCGCCGCCGAGATCGGTCACGAGCCGCACGGCGAGGGCATCCTCGGCGTCCTCATCCGGGACGCGCGCCCGCTGCGGCTCGACGACATCACGAGCGATCCGCGGTCCGTGGGCGTGCCGCCGGGCCACCCGCCGATGCGGTCGTTCCTTGGGGTGCCGATCCTCCTCCGCGGAGTCGCCTTCGGGAACCTCTACCTCACCGAGAAACCCGGCGGGTTCACCGAAGAGGACGAGGAGCTCGTGACGCTCCTCGCCGCCCAGGCGGCCGTCGCGGTGGAGAACGCGCGGCTGTACGAGTCGGCCACGCGTTGGTCGCGGCAGCTCGAGTCGCTGAACGAGATCGGCTCCGCGCTGATCGGCGAGCTCGAGCTCGACCGGCTGCTCGCGCTTGTCGCCGACAGCCTGCGCGACCTGATCCAGGCACGCGTCGTCCTGATCGCCCTGCCGCTCGACGACATGCTCCGGGTCGAGGCGGCGTCGGGCGAGGATGCCGACGCCCTCCTCGGGTACACGTTCTCGCGCGAGTCGTCGAAGGCGGGCCGCGTCCTCGACCGCGGCCGGAGCGAGCGTGTCGACGACATCGTCGGCGATCCCGACGTCGATCACGAGGCGGCGCGGCGTTTCGGCGCGCGCAGCGGCCTCTTCGTCCCGCTCGTCGTCCGTGAGCGGCCGATCGGCGTGATGGTCGCCCACGACAAGCTTCGCGGCCACGGCACCTTCGGCGACGACGACCTGCGGAGCGCCGAGCAGTTCGCGACCCGTGCCGCGGTCGCGGTCGACCTCTCCGAACGCGTCGCGCGCGACGCGCTGCGGCGGGTCGTCGGCGGGCAGGAGCTCGAGCGGCGTCGCCTCGCGCGCGAGCTGCACGACGAGACGGGGCAGGCGCTGACCTCCATCCTGCTGGGGCTGAAGCCCGTCGAGGAGGCGAAGGATCCCGAGGCGCTGCGGGCGGCGGTCGCGCACCTGCGCGAGCTCGTCGTCGCGACGCTGCGGGACGTGCGTCGGCTTGCCGTCGAGCTGCGGCCCAAGGCCCTGGACGACTTCGGCCTCGTGCCGGCGCTCGACCGACTCGTCCACACGTTCGCCGAGCACACCGGCATCGGCGTACAGCTCGAGGCGCGCCTGGACGACGCGCGGCTGCCGGAGGAGGTCGAGACGACCCTCTACCGGATCGTGCAGGAGGCGCTCACGAACATCGTCAAGCACGCGCACGCGCGGACGGTCAGCGTCCTGCTCGTCCGCCGCGGTGCGACCGTCAACGTCGTCATCGAGGACGACGGCCGCGGCTTCGAGGAGGCAGAGGTGCGCGACGACGGGCTCGGCCTGGTGGGGATGCGCGAGCGGGTGGGCCTGATCGGCGGGAAACTACGGATAGAGACTTCCCCGGGGTCAGGTACGACTGTGGCCGTGGAGGTGCCCGCACCATGAGCAAGAAGATCAAGATTCTCGTTATCGACGACCACGCGGTCGTCCGGTCGGGTCTGCGGCTGCTCCTCGCGGCCGAGCCCGAGTTCCAGGTCGTCGGCGAGGCCGGCAACGCCCGCGATGCGGTCTTCGAGGCGCGGGCGCTGAAGCCGGACGTCATCCTGCTCGACGTCGTCATGCCCGGCGAGAGCGGCATCGAGGTCCTGCCGAAGCTGAAGAAGGAGGCGCCGGACTCGAAGGTGCTCGTGCTCTCGATGCAGGACGATCCGCGCTACGTCCGCGAGGCGTTCGCGCAGGGAGCCAACGGCTACGTGCTCAAGGAGGCGGCTGACGCCGAGGTGGTCGCTGCGGTTCGCGAGATCGCGGACGGTGGCAGCTACGTCCACCCGGTGCTCGGCGCCCGGATGGTGGCCGCCGACGCGCAGGCGCGCGCCGCGGCCGAGTCGGACCCGCTCTCGGACCGTGAGCGGGAGGTGCTGCGGCTCCTGGCGCTCGGCCACACGAACCAGGAGATCGCGAAGCAGCTCTTCATCTCCGTCCGGACGGCCGAGACGCACCGCGCGCACATCATGCAGAAGCTCAATCTCTCGACCCGCGCCGAGCTCGTGCGCCATGCAATCGCGCACGGCATGCTCGAGGAGGACGACGGGGTCGAGGCGCGCTAGCGCCGCGCGAAGATCACGAGCACTGCGAGGTGCTCGTACGCCGTGAAGCGGTGATCTGCTCCGGCGGCGACGAAGATCGACTCGCCCTCGGTGATCGGGTGCTCGGCGCCTTCGACCTCGAGCACCCCGCTGCCCTCGAGGACGACGTACACCTCGTCGTCTGCGTGGGGCTGCTGCCGGTCCGGCTCCGGCGCGGCAAGCACGTAGACGCCGATCTCGAGCCCCGGGCTCTCGTGCACGATCTCGTAGCCGCCGCCGGCCGCCTGCAGCCGGCGCATGGCGGCGTCGATCCCGAATACGTGCGAGGCCGCGTCCACGAGAGAACCGTACTGCAGCCGCAACGCGGCATTACCCGGATGCGGATCGGGCCAATGGGGGGCACCCTCCGCCCATGACTGCCCGGTCCTATGCGATGTCGTGGCGCGTCGGCGAGGACGGTCCTCGTCAGGCGGGTCGCGTCGAGATCACCGACGATGCGCTCGACCTCGAATCGACGTCGTCCGCGGCGGCGGGCGTCGAGCACGTCGCGTACGGCGACATCGTCGGGGTCGTCCTCGCGCACGGGATGCTGCGCGTCGACCGAGCCGGGCGGAAGTCCCTCTCGCTGTGGAGCATCGACGGCCCCGGTTCCCTGCGGGAACTCGCAGACCGCGTCGCGGTCGCCGCGCACGCCCAGAGCTAGAGAACGCGGCAGCGCCCGCCGCGTCGTCGCCGCCGACGACCGCGGCTAGACTGGCCCTGATCCCCGGCGCCCGTAGCTCAGGGGATAGAGCGTTCGCCTCCGGAGCGAAAGGTCGCAGGTTCGATTCCTGCCGGGCGCACCTTCTCTCGCATGACGATGCCCGGGCGACCCCGGAGGGAGCCACTCGCGGCCGGGACCGCCGCCGGTCTTAGGATGGCCTCATGAAGCTCCGGTGTCGGCTTGGACTGCACCGCTGGACGCGACTGAAGGTCGATGACGCCACCGTCGAGCCCGCCGAGCAGCGGTGGGTGACGCGCTGCCGCGACTGCGGAAAGACGAAGCGGTTGTGGGGCAAGATCGGGATGGGCACGGGCCAGTAGCCGTTACGACTCGTCGAGCTGGACCGGCGCCACCGCGCATACGATCGCCTCCCGGGCGATGCGGCAGCATCGGCCCGAATCGCGACGTCACCGTAGTTTTCGCCACCTTGAGTTCCTGAGCCGTCACCCCTCACAATTGAGCTCGGAACCCGGTTTCAGGCATCGCGGATGCCACGGTCTGCTCGCAAGAATCGCAACCGAGCGCTGTTTCGTCAGGTCAACGAGGCCATTGCCGGCCTTGACCGCCTTCGGAGTGACGCGGGCACGCTCGCGTTGATCTGCGAGTGCCATCGCCTCGGCTGCGGCGATCTCGTCGAAGTGCCCTCCGCGGTCTACGCGTCGCTGGCGGATGACGGCTCGTCCTTCGTCGTCCGTCGCGGGCACGAGGATCCCGAGGACGAGGGCATCGTGAGCGACCACGGGTCGTTTCTCGTCGTTCGCGACCGCCCGGGCGACTAGCTCCGGCCTACTCTTCGTCGCCTGTTTCGGCGTGCCTGTCCACCGACAGCCACCCGATCGCTTCCTTGATCGCGCGGCCCTTCGGCGTGTCGTCCAGCTCTTCGTCGACTTCACGGAGCAGTTCGTCACGCTCTTCTGGATCCATACGCGCGTTGTTTACCCTTCGCGGTGGGATCAACCGGGGCTCGTTGACTCGAGAATCAGAGCGAATGGAGGCGTCAGCAAGCGCAGGCTTGATCGTCCTTCTGCTTCGGCGGGCACTTCGTCGCCGAGTACGAGCAGAACACGCAGCAGTCGCCGGGTAGAGGGCGGACGCGCACCTGGCAGTTAGGGCACGTCCAGAAGAACATGCACGCGTCGGTGGGCATCGACTCCCGCTGTACGTTGCCGCACTCCGGACACGTAATGGCTGCCTCCGTCACGACCGTCGCCATGCGACCAACGTAGTACTTCGCTCGGCCCGACGGACCGGGCGCCAGGGCGGTTCCCGCCGCGACTCGCGAAACCATTCCGGCCTGGACGACGTTGTCCCTGTACCCAACCTACGGAGGGACACGTGCTCTGGACAATCCTGATCATCGTACTCGTCGTGCTGATCGTCGGCGCCTTCTTCGGCCGCGGGCGCTTCTAGGGGTCCCGATGGCCGATCCCGTTCCCGCCGGCAGCGACGTCAGCGCCGGCACGTACAAGTGCACGAGCTGCGGCTACGAGCTCGAGGTGTCCTCGACGAAGCATCTGCCGCCGTGTCCGTCGTGCGGCAACGGCGAGTACCGGCCGATGAGCGGCGGCGACAGCGTCGACGACCCGTATCCGAAGGGATAGCCACCGAGATCGACGATCGCGTGCGCGGGAAGGCGGCGCCCGGTTGAACCGTTCGCGCCGCCTCCGCGAATATGCCGCCTCCGCGAATATGCGGCATGCCCGAGACGCAGATCACGTTCGATCTCGACTACCCGCCCGGGACCGTCTTCGACCACATCGCCGACGTCCGCAACGAATCGCGCTGGCAGCACGACCTGAAGAGCGCGGAGAAGGTGACCGACGGACCCGTCGGGGAGGGGACCGTCTTCGAGACCGACTACCGCCTGTTCGGGAAGATGCGGCTCGAGCTGCAGGACGTGCGTCGCCCGGAGCACCTCGTCTTCGTCGGCGCCGGCCCACGCATGTGGATGCGATTCGTGATGGACGTCGCCGCCCGGGACGCCGGCAGTCGTGTCAGCTTCCAGCTCGAGATGCGTCCGAGGGGGGCGCTCAGGCTGCTCTCGCCGCTGCTCGCCGCGGGTCTGCCCCGCGAGATGGCGAAGCGGCCGGACCAGTTCCGCGCCGCCCTCGCGTCGCGCTAGCCCTGGAGCTCGAGACGGCTCTTCTCCGGCGGCGGATGCCCAGCGCGCAGAGAACCACCACCGGATACCCGGCCGAGAGTGTCCGGCGGCACCAGCACTCGGCTGAGCCGCACGTTTGGTTGCGCGGACGACCGGAACCCCTCAGCGCCGAAGACGCTTGAGCGCGCGGTCGACCAGACGGAGCAGCGCCACCCGCTCGTCCTCCGGCAGGGTGAGCGCCTGCCGGATCATCATGGCGCGGACCTCGTTCGGATCGTTCGGGTGGTGGGCCGGCGCCCGGCTGTCGGTGTCGTCCCGGCGGGGGTGCCGTGCCATCCTCCAAACTTGGCAGACCGCCTCGGCAAAGGGAAGTACCGGCTACGCTCGAGGCGTGCCTCGCCGGGAACGCCCACTCGCGCTGCAGATCGCCGGGAACGAGACGATCCTGATCGGGAGCGAGGTCGACGAGTTGATCGGGGCGTCGGAGCGGCTCCGCGCGTCGATCGGAGAGCATGCGCTGCGCCGGCCCGGCAAGGGTGACGAGGCGTTGCTCGCGACGATCCAGGGGCTGTCGGCGCTCGAGGAGTCGCTCGCAACCGCCGCCCCGGGACCGCTCGACCCGCCCCTCGCCATCGGCGCCGACGAGGCGAAGCTCCTGCGGAGGATCCTGGCGGAGCTCGTCGGCTACCAGCGCGGCGACTTGTCCGACGGCCTCAAGTCCCTGCGCCGCGAGCTCGCCTAGCCGGTCCCGCGCCCGAGGCCGCCGACGCGTGCCGGGCCGGGCGCACATCAGCGACCGAGCGGATGGAAGAGAGCGCGTAGTCTCCGGGCCGTGCAGCTCGAGGCCCGTATCGAGACCCTCACCCTCGCGGAGACCTTCACGATCTCCAGGGAGTCGCAGGACGAGGCGCACGTCGTGCAGGTGGAGATCCGTCACGACGGCGTCTCGGGCTTCGGCGAGGCGGCGCCGATCGCGCGCTACGACGAGTCCGCCGAGTCGGCCCACGCGTGGCTCCAGCAGGTCGAGCTCGGCGACGACCCCTTCGCCCTGGACGAGATCGGCGACCGGCTGCCGCCGGGCGAGCAGGCCGCCCGCGCCGCCGTGGACGCGGCGCTGCACGACCTGCAGGGGAGGCTCGTCGGCCGGCCCGTCCACCGCCTGCTCGGCCTGCGCCGCGCCGGGCCGCCGACGTCGTGGACGATCTGGCTCGGCGACCCGGACGACATGGCGCGCCGCACCGAGCGGATCGCGGGCCGCGGGTTCCGGCGGCTGAAGCTGAAGCTCGGCGGCCGCGACGGGCTCGACGTGGAGCGCGTCCGCGCGGTCCGCTCCATCACCGACCTGCCGCTGCAGTGCGACGTGAACGAGGCGTGGTCGCTCGACGAGGCGCTCGAGTACCTCCCGCAGATGGAGCTGCAGTACTGCGAGCAGCCGCTTCGCGCGGGCGACGAGGGAGGAGCCGAGCTCAAGCGCCGCTCGCCCGTCCCGATCTACGTCGACGAGGACTGCCACACGCTCGCCGACGTCGCCTCCTGCGCGGAGCGTGCGCACGGCATCAACGTCAAGCTCGCCAAGTCGGGCGGGATCCGCGAAGCGGTCCGCATGGTGCACGCCGCGCGTGCGCTCGGGCTCGGCGTCATGCTCGGGTGCATGGTGGAGTCCGGTCTCGGGATCGCCGCCGGCGCCCACATCGCGAGCCTGATGGACCACGTCGACCTCGACGGCAACCTGCTGCTCGCGTCCGACCCGTGGCCGGGCGTCGCGTTCGCGGACGGCGTGCAGCTGCCTTCGACGGAGCCGGGGCTCGGTGTCCGACGGTCGTAGGCTGCTGATACTCGCGGAGGGGAAGAGCGACGACCCGCACTACGGGAAGACGGCGCGCGGCGTCATCCGCTACCGGCCGGAGGAGGTCGTCGTCATCCTCGACTCGCAGAGCGACGCGACGGAGGCGCTCGGCTACCCGCTCGTACGGACGGTCGAGGAGGCGCTCACCCACGGCCCGAACACGGCGCTCGTGGGGGTCGCGACGCAGGGCGGCAGGTTTCCGCCGGCCTGGCGCGAGCTCCTGAAGGCGTGCATCCGCGCCGGGCTCGACGTCGAGAACGGCCTCCACGAGTTCATCTCGACCGACAGCGAGCTCGGCGCCCTCGCCCGCCAGCACGGCGTCCAGCTCCGCGACCTGCGGATGGCGCCGCCCGGACTGAACGTCCCGACCGGCGCGAACCTCCAGCACTCGGCGTACACCATCCTGATGGTCGGCTCCGACTGCGCCATCGGGAAGATGACGGTCGCGCTCGAGCTCGACCGCGAGGCGCACCGCCGCGGCATCGCGAGCGAGTTCATCCCGACGGGGCAGACGGGGATGGCGATCGCAGGGTGGGGGATCTCCGTCGACGCCGTCGTCGCCGACTTCATCGCAGGGGCGGCGGAGCAGCTCGTCGTCGAGGGTGTCGAACGGGGTGGGGAGGTGCTCTTCGTCGAGGGACAGGGGTCGCTGCTGCACCCGGCGTACTCCGGCGTCACGCTCGGGCTCATGCACGGCTCGGCGCCGCACGCATACGTCCTCTGCCACAAGGCCGACGAGACGGTCGTCGACGGTGACGCGCGGTTCCCGATCCCGCCGCTCTCCGAGCTCGTCGACCTGCACGAGCGGATGAGCCTGCTGGCGCGGCCCGCAGTGGTGCGCGCGATCGCGCTCAACACGCGCGACCTCGACCAGGACGCCGCCCGCCGCGCCGTTGCCGAGGCGGAGGCCGAGACCGGGCTGCCGGCGGACGATCCCGTCCGCTTCGGCGCGGCGAAGCTCGTCGACGCGGTGGTTCCGCAGGAATAGCGGCCGTCGCGGTCGAACCCGGACCGCTGTGAGGAGGGCCGCCGCGCTCATCGCGCTGCTCGTGGCTGCGCTGACCTTCGCCGCCGGGGACGCCGCGGCCGACGGGGTGCGCTTCGGCGTCAACGACGACACGGGACTGTTCGCCGCGGGCGGCGGCCCGTTCTTCGCCAACCTCGTGGCGCTCGGGATGTACGACAACACGATCACCGTCCGCTGGGACGACACGCAGCCGTCCGGATTCGAGCCGCTGCCCGGAGGCACGACGCTCGCGGACTACCTGCCGGGCACCGTCGCGGCCGCCGGCGTCGCCGGGGTCACGCTCACCTTCGACGTCTATCCGCGCTTCTCGCGCACCGCCGGCCGGCCGGGCCTCTACGCGAAGCGCTTCGCCGCCTGGCTCGGCGCGACCGCACGCGCCTACCCGACCGTCACCCACTACGTCGTGATGAACGAGTGCAACCAGCCGCTCTTCGTGAGCCCGCAGTACGACGCCCACGGCGTGCTCGTCTCGGCGCGCGCGTGCGGGGCGTTCCTGGCCGCCGGCTACGACGCCTTGAAAGCCGCCAACCCGGACATCTTCGTCTGGGGGCTCGGCCTCTCGCCGCACGGGGCGAAGCTCGACGGGCGCGTCCACCGCGACGCGAGCCCGTTCGACTTCCTGACGGCCCTCGGCAACTGGTACCGCGCGAGCCGCTACGCCGACCGGCCGATCATGGACGGCCTCGACCTGCACCCGTACCCGATCCCGCAGTCCGTCCCCTTCGCCCGCGGGAACGGGACGAAGGGCGGCCCCGCGTACGGCGTCTCGACGCTCCCGCTCGTCTACCGCGCGTTCTACGACGCCTTCAAGGACACGGGGCAGCCGACGGTCGGGCCCGGGGGGCTGCCGGTGAGCCTCAACGAGGTCGGCGTGCAGACCGTGCCGACCGAAGCCGGATACGTCGGTCTCGAGACACCGGGATGGGGCATCGGCGGTTCGACGGGGACCGAGAGCTACCAGGCGCGCTGGTACAAGCGGGTCGTCGACACGGTGCAGTGCGACGCGTCGATCACGAACGTGAATCTCTTCAAGCTCGTCGACGAGCCCGACCTACGCGCCTGGCAGAGCGGCCTCTACCAGCTCGGCTGGGTGCCGAAGATCGCCGCCGACGTCGTGAAGAACGAGATCGCGTCGGTGAAGGCCTGCCCGACGCGCTGGGCGCGCTCGTGGGCGCCGGCGCCCCGCCCGATCACGCTGCAGGCGGGCGGGAAGGGGCCGGCCTCGCGCCCGGCGAAGGGGAAGGCGCTGCCGCGGCCCGTCCGCCTGCGCGCGGCGCTGCGGTAGCCGCGTGCGGATCGCCGTCGTCTCCGACACCCACATGCCGAAGGGCGCACGCGTCCTGCCGCCCGAGTGCGTCGCCCGCCTGCGTGCGGCCGATCTGATCCTCCACGGCGGCGACGTCGTCGGCGCCGCGTTCCTCGACGAGCTGCGCGGGCTCGGGCCGCCGCTCCTGGCCGTCCACGGGAACATGGACGAGCCGGCGCTCCGGGAGGCCCTGCCGAAAGAGCGCATCGTCGAGGCCGCGGGCGCGAGGATCGGGATGGTCCACATCCCGGGGCCGCGGGCCGGCAGGGAGGAGCGCCTGCGGGCGCGCTTCCCCGGCTGCGGCGCCGTGGTCTACGGCCACACCCACGTGCCGCAGGTCGAGCTCGTCGCAGGGGTCTGGATCCTCAACCCGGGGTCGCCGACCGAGCGGCGGTCGGCCCCCGTCCGCACGATGCTCGAGCTCGAGGTGGCGGGGGAGAGCATCCGCCCCCGCCTCGTCGAGCTCCCCTCTTGACAGACCGAACAGGTGTTCGCTAGCATGGCGAACACATGTTCGTCAGGATCCTCCTCATCGCAGGCATCGCCGTCCTCTGCTGGAGCGCCGTCGCGCGCTCCTCGCAGGCGCACGGCGCACGGCAGGTCGTCACCGTCCGTCCCAACGACACCCTCTGGGCGATCGCGGAGCACCGCTACGGCGGCGACGTCCGCGACGCGATCTGGCGGATCGAGCGGGCGAACCACCTGTCGGGCGCGGACGTACGCGTCGGGCAGAAGCTCGTCCTGCCGTAGCACCGACACGGCGGCGCGCGCCTGAGACAATCGGGATCCCGTGGATCTCGACATCGTCTTCCTCGGCACGTCCGCGAGCGCGCCGACGGCGCGCCGTGCGCCGGCGGCGCTGCTCGTCCGCCGCGGCGGCGACCGCCTGCTCTTCGACTGCGCCGAGGGGACGCAGCGCCAGCTGATGCGCACCTCGCTCGGCCTGCCCGACCTCGAGCGCGTCTTCCTGACGCACTTCCACGCCGACCACGTGCTCGGCCTGCCCGGGATGCTGAAGACGTTCTCGCTGCGCCAGCGGGAGGTGCCGCTCACCGTCTACGGGCCGCCGGGGCTGCGCGACCTGTTCGCCGGGCTACGGCGAGTCGTCGGCACGCTCTCCTACCCGCTCGAGCTTGCGGAGATCCGGCCGGGAGAGGCGATCGAGTGCGACGGCTACCGCGTGCTCGCGTTCCCCGTCCACCACGGCGTGTCGGCGCTTGGGTACGCGGTCGTCGAGGAGGAGCGGCCAGGCCGCTTCGACGCCGGAGCCGCCGACGCCCTCGGTATCCCGGTCGGGCCCGAGCGGGGCGCGCTCCAGCGCGGTGAGTCGATCACGCTTCCGGACGGCCGCGTCCTCACGCCGGACGCCGTCCTCGGCGAGGCGAGGCCCGGCCGCCGTGTCGTGATCAGCGGCGACACGGCTCCGGTCGAGACGGTTCGCGTGCTCGCGGCGGGGGCCGACGTGCTCGTGCACGAGGCGACGTTCTCCGAGGAGGAGCGCGAACGCGCGGAGGATACGCTGCACTCGACGGCGAGACAGGCGGCCGAGGTGGCGCGCGACGCCGGCGTGCGGCTGCTCGCGTTGACGCACCTCTCGACGCGCTACCTCGGGCGTGAGCTCGAAGCCGAGGCGCGCGACGTGTTCGACGCGACCGTCGTGCCCCGGGACTTCGACGTGATCGAGGTGCCGTTCGCCGAGCGGGGCGAGCCGCGGCTCGTGCCGCGCGGGGCCCGCCCGCCACGCGACGCGCTGTCAGGCACCTTGAACGTGTCTGACACCGGCTAGAGCTGCCAGGCGCCCCCGCGCAGCACCGGCACGGCGCGGCCGTCGCGGGTCAACCCGGTCACGTCGACGTCGTCGCCGCCGATCATGAAGTCGATGTGGATCGCGCTCTCGTTGATGCGGGCGCGGTCCTCGTCGCCGACCGCGATCGCGTAGGCGCCGCCGAAGGCGATGTGGCTGGCCGCGTTCTCGTCGAGCAGCGTGTTGAAGAACACCGTCCCCGTCTTGCCGATGCGGCCGTCACGGTCGACGAGCGCGACCTCGCCGAGCCGCGACGCACCCTCGTCCTTGGCGCAGCGGGCGCGCAGCACGTCGGCACCCGCGTCCGCGTCGATCTCCACGGCCCGCCCGCCCTCGAAGCGGACGCGCAGGCCCTCGACGAGGGTGCCGCTGACGTCGAGCGGCTTCGTCGCGCGGACGACGCCGTCCACGCGGTCGGGGTCGGGCGTCGTGAACACCTCCTCCGTCGGCAGGTTCGGGTTGTGGTTGATCCCGTCGACCGTCGTCATGCCCGGCCGGTCCTGCGCGAAGCGCGACGTGGGCAGGAGCCCGATCGTCAGGTCGGTGCCGGGGCCCTCGAACCGAAGTGCGTCGAAGCGTGACTCGTCGAGCTTCCGGCCGGCCGTGTGGAGCGCCGCGACGCGCTCGCGCCAGGCGCCCGCGGGATCGCCCTCGTCGAGGCGGAGGACGTAGACGAGCTCCTCCCACAGCCTCGCGAGCGCCGCGTCGTCGTCGAGATCGGGGTGGACGACCCGGGCCCACTCGACCGTCGCCCACGGCACGACGCACCAGTTCGTCGTCTTCGCGTTGATCACGTCGTGGTGGACGGCGAGCGTCGGCAGCTGGTCGAGGCCCGCCCGCGCCGGGTCGACGCCGTCCATCAGGCCGGGCGGCGTGTTGGGCGAGATCGAGATGCGCGAGCCGTGGGCCTCGCTCACCTCGAGCAGCCGCGGTGGATACCAGTCCGGCACGAACGCCAGCGTCTCCTCCGGCGCGCGCTCGATCCTCGCGCGCTTCGCGTAGGCGTCGAAGTACCACGGGTCGACGAAGAGGGCGCCGTGCGCGTAGCACTCGGCGGCAATCGCGCGGACGAGCCGGGCCGACTCCGGGGCGGCGATCACGAGCACACGCTGGCCGGGCTGGATGTTCGCACCCACCTCGACGACGAGCCGCGCGTAGCGGCGAAGGAGCTCCCCGTCCACGCGCGAGAGCGTACTCCGTCCGCTCCGATCGCCTACACTGCCAACCGCACGTCCGAACCAGCCCTTTAACCCGGTCCAGCGAGGCCGGAAAGGAGCACGATGTCTCACCCTGCCGTCACGCGGTCGCAGCGTGTCCTGCTCGACGAGGAACAAGTCCGGCGGACGCTCTCCCGCATCGCACACGAGATCATCGAACGAAACGACGACCTCGACACGGTCGCGCTCGTCGGCATCCACACGCGCGGCGTCCCGATCGCGCAGCGCCTGCGGCGGCTCGTCGCCGAGCGCACCGGCGAGGAGCTCGCGCTCGGCCAGCTCGACATCACCTTCCACCGCGACGACGTCCACGTGCGGGCCGGGCAGGCGCCGCGGCGCGCACAGCCGGTCGTCCGCGACACGAAGCTCGATTTCGAGCTCGAGGGCCGGACGGTGATCCTCGTCGACGACGTCCTGTACACGGGCCGGACGATCCGCGCGGCGATCGACGCGCTGTTCGAGTACGGCCGCCCCGCGCGGGTCCAGCTGGCGGTGCTCGCAGACCGCGGACACCGTGAGCTGCCGATCCGCCCGGACTACGTCGGCAAGAACCTGCCGACGGCCCGCGGGGAGCGCATCCAGGTGCGGCTGCTCGAGATCGACGAGGTCGACGAGGTCGTCCTGCTCGGCGAGACGGAGGAGGCCGGCGATGACTGACCTCCGCGTCGTCGGCGGCGACCTGCTCGCGCCGCCCGGTGACGAGCGCCGCCACCTGCTGTCGATCGCCGACCTCCGCACGGACGACGTCGAGCGGCTGCTCGCGACCGCCCGCTCATTCGCGCTGTCGCAGGAGCGCGACACGAAGAAGCTGCCGACGCTCCGCGGCCGGCTCGTCCTCAACGTGTTCTACGAGTCGTCGACCCGCACGTCGTCGTCGTTCGAGCTCGCCGCGAAGCGGCTGTCTGCGGACACGCTGACGCTGAAGGCGGTCGGCTCGTCGGTGGACAAGGGCGAGTCGCTGAAGGACACGGCGCTGACGCTCTCCGCCTACGACCCCGACGTGATCGTCCTGCGCCATCCGGAAGTGGGCGCCGCGGCGTTCGTCGCGCGGCTCACGGACGCGCACGTCGTGAACGCGGGCGACGGCAAGCACCAGCATCCGACGCAGGCGCTGCTCGACCTGTACACGATGAGGGAGGCCTTCGGGCGGCTCGAGGGCCTGCACGTCGCGATCGTGGGCGACGTCGCGCACTCGCGCGTCGCGCGCTCGCTCGTCCAGGCGCTCCGGCTCGTCGGCGCGGACACGGTCCTCGTCGGCCCGCCGGCGCTCCTCCCGGGCGGGCTCGCGCCCACCTCGCACGACATCGACGCGATCCGCGACGCCGACATCGTCTACGTGCTCCGCATGCAGAAAGAGCGGATGCTCGCGGGCGCGAACTTCGTCCCGTCCCTGCGCGAGTACACCGAACGATGGGGCGTGACGCCCGAGCGTGTCCGGGACGGTCAGCGCGTCATGCACCCGGGGCCGATGAACCGCGGCGTCGAGATCGACCCGCGCGTCGCCGACTCGGAGGCGTCGCTCGTCGTCGACCAGGTGCGCTCGGGCCTCGTCGTGCGGATGGCGGTGCTCTACGACCTGCTGACGACGGGCCCGGTCCCGGTCGAGGCAACGGTGGAGGTGGCGTGATGCTGGTGGGACGCACGGGAACCGACAACCTCGTCATCCGCGGCGCGCGCATCCTCGACCCGATCGAAGACCTCGACGCCCGGGTCGACGTCCGCATCGACGGCGGCGTGATCGCGCAGATCGGGCTCGAGCTCGACACGAACGAGCACCGCGTCATCGAGGCCGGGGGCCTCACGCTCGCTCCCGCCTTCGTCGACCCGCACGTCCACCTGCGGACGCCGGGCCGGGAGGACGAGGAGACGATCGCGAGCGGCACGGCCGCGGCAGCAGCAGGCGGCTACTGCGCGATCCTCGCGGTCCCGAACACCGACCCCGTGGTCGACGACGCGGAGACGCTGCGGGGGCTGCGTGCCCGCGCAGCGGCCGAGGCGCAGGTCCCCGTCGGGTTCATGGCCGCCCTGACGAAGGGCCAGGCGGGGGAGGAGCTCGCGGAGCTCGGCTCGCTTGCGGACGCAGGTGCCGCCGCCTTCACCGACGACGGGCGCCCGGTTGCCGCGGCCGGAGTGATGCGGCGGGCGCTCCAGTACAACGCCGTCACCGGCCGCATGATCGCCGTCCACTGCGAGGAGCCGTCGCTCACCCGCGGCGGCCAGGCGCACGCGGGGCCGGTCGCGGCCGAGCTCGGGCTCGGCGGCTGGCCGTCGCTCGGCGAGAGCCTGATGGTCTCGCGCGACCTCGACCTCGCGCGCGACACCCGGCAGCCGGTGCACCTCATGCACCTGTCGGCGCGGGAGTCGGTGGAGCACCTCCGCCGTGCGCTCGCCGGCGGCGTGCGCGCGAGCGGCGAGGCGACGCCGCACCACCTGTGCCTCACCGACGAGGCGGTGCGCACGCTGGACCCGAACCTGAAGATGAATCCGCCGCTCAGGGCCGACGAGGACCGGCAGGCGCTCATCGAGGCCGTCCGCGACGGGACGATCGCCGCGATCGCGACCGACCACGCGCCGCACTCCCTCGAGGAGAAGGACGTGCCGTTCGAGGCGGCGCCGTTCGGCGTCACCGGCCTCGAGACGGCGTTCGCGGCCCTGCACACGTACCTCGTGCGCCCGGGCGTGATCCGGCTCGAGACCCTGCTCGAGCGGATGTCCGCTGGACCGGCCGCGATCTTCGGGCTCGACCGGCCGCGGATCGCCGTCGGCGCACCGGCGAACCTGACGCTGCTCGACACGGAGGCCCGTTGGCGCGTGAAGCCGTCGCGCTTCCGCTCCCGCTCCACGAACTCCTGGCTGCTCGGGAAGCGGCTCGAGGGACGCGTGAAGCTGACCGTCGCCGCCGGCCGGGTGGTGCACGAATCGTGACCGGCCTGCTGCTGCTCGAGGACGGGACCGTCTTCGAGGGTGAGTCCGTGGGCGCCCGCGGCCACGCGTTCGGCGAGGCGGTCTTCACGACCTCGATGAGCGGCTACCAGGAGGTGGCCACCGATCCCAGCTTCGAGGGGCAAATCGTCTGCTTCACGGCGCCGATGGTCGGCAACTACGGAGTCGCCTCGTCGCGCGACGAGTCGCGGCGCGCCCACGCGAAGGCGGTCGTGATGCGCGAGGCGCGGGGCCCGCAGTGGACGGACTGGCTGCACGAGCGCGGCCTCGTCGCGCTCACCGGCGTCGACACGCGGTCGCTCGTCCTCCACCTGCGCGAGCACGGGGCGATGCGTGCGGCGGCGGTCGCCGGCGAGGCCGACATCGAGGAGGTGCTCGCGGCGGTGCGGGCGCAGCCGGAGATGGCGGGGGCGGCGCTCGTCGCCGGCGTGTCGACGGGCGAGCCCTACACGTTCGCCGAGGAGGGCGCCGTCCGCGTCGCCGTCGTCGACTACGGATGCAAGCGCTCGATCCTGACGCGCCTCGCGGCCGCCGGCGCGGCCGTCGACGTCTTCCCTCACGACGTCGACGCGGACACCGTCGCGCGGTACGACGGCGTCCTGCTCTCGCCCGGCCCCGGGGATCCGGCGCCGCTGCGCGAGGAGACGTCTTTCCTGCAGGAGCTGCTCGGCCGCACCCCGGTGCTCGGCGTCTGCCTGGGGCACCAGCTGCTCGCGCTCGCGACCGGCAAGGAGACGTTCAAGCTGCCGTTCGGGCACCGCGGGGCCAACCATCCGGTGCTCGACCACCGGACCCGCGGCGTGATCGTCACCTCCCAGAACCACGGGTTCGCGGTCGCAGCCGGCGACGAGAGCGGCGTCACGCACAGCTCGCTCTACGACGGCACCGTCGAGGGGCTCGCGTATCCCGAGCTGCGGGCGCGCTCCGCGCAGTTCCATCCCGAGGCGTCGCCGGGGCCGCACGACGCGGCGTCGATCATCGGCGGCTTCGTCGAGGAGCTGAAGGCCGTTGCCTAGAAGAGCAGACATCGAGTCGATCTGCATCATCGGGTCGGGCCCGATCGTGATCGGCCAGGCGGCCGAGTTCGACTACTCCGGCACGCAGGCGCTCAAGGTCCTGCGGGAGGACGGGTTCCGGACGATCGTCGTCAACTCGAACCCTGCGACGATCATGACCGACCCGGGCTTCGCCGACCGCACCTATCTCGAGCCCCTCGATCTCGACGGGGTCGCAGCCGTCCTGCGGCGGGAGCGCCCCGACGCCCTGCTGCCGACGATGGGCGGCGGCACCGGTCTGAACCTCGCGCGCGAGCTCGAGGAATCCGGACTCCTGCGCGAGCTCGGAGTCGAGCTGATCGGCGCGAACATCGACGCGATCCGCCGTGCCGAAGACCGCGAGCTCTTCAAGGCGACGGTCGAGTCGTGCGGCCTGAAGGTGCCGACCTCGCGCATCGTCACGTCCCTCGACGAGCTCGAGGGCGTGTCGCTGCCGGCGGTCGTGCGGCCGGCGTTCACCCTGGGCGGGCAGGGCGGCGGCTTCGCCGATACGCGTGAACAGCTCGCGCGCCAGGTCGAGCGCGGCATCGGAGAGTCGCCGATCGGGCAGGTGCTCGTCGAGGAATCGGTACGGGGCTGGGACGAGTTCGAGCTCGAGGTCGTGCGTGACCGCGTCGACAACGTCGTCATCGTCTGCTCGATCGAGAACCTCGACCCGATGGGCGTCCACACCGGCGACTCCGTCACGGTCGCGCCGCAGATGACGCTCTCGGACGAGGCGTACCAGGAGCTGCGGGACGCCGCGATCTCGGTCATCCGCGCCGTCGGCGTCGACACGGGCGGGTCGAACATCCAGTTCGCACGCGACCGCGCGAGCGGCGAGCTGCGCGTGATCGAGATGAACCCGCGCGTCTCACGCTCGTCGGCGCTCGCGTCGAAGGCGACCGGCTATCCGATCGCGAAGGTCGCCGCGAAGCTCGCGGTCGGGTACACGCTCGACGAGATCCCGAACGACCTGACGGGCACGACGCCGGCAAGCTTCGAGCCGACGCTCGACTACGTCGTCGTCAAGATCCCGCGGTTCGCCTTCGAGAAGTTCCCGAACGCCGACGCCACGCTCGGCACGCAGATGAAGTCGGTGGGCGAGACGATGGGCATCGGCCGCAGCTTCCTCGAGGCGTTCGTGAAGGCGAAACGGGGACTCGAGGGCCCCTTCGACTGGCACCCGGAGAATTTGCACCCCTGGTTCCGGCGCGAGCTCGAGGGGCTGGCTGCGGAGGAGGCGCGCCAGCAGAGGGACCGGCCGGTCTACCGGCGCATCGACTCCGTCGCCGGGGAGGTCGAGGCGCGGTCGAACTACTACTACGCCACGTGGGGCGAGCGCGACGAGGCGCCTCCCACCGGTGAGGCGAAGCGCGTCGTCATCCTCGGCTCCGGCCCGAACCGCATCGGGCAGGGCGTCGAGTTCGACTACTGCTGCGTGCACGCGGTCCAGACGTTCCGCGCGCTCGGCTACGAGGCGGTGATGGTCAACTGCAACCCGGAGACCGTCTCCACCGACTACGACACATCCGACCGGCTGTACTTCGAGCCCCTCGACGCCGCGTCCGTGCTCGCCGTCTGCGAGCGAGAGCGGCCGGAAGGCGTCGTGATCCAGTTCGGCGGGCAGACGCCGCTGAAGCTCGCGCGCGCGATCGAGCGTGCCGGCTTCCGCATCCTCGGCACCTCGTTCGACGCGGTCGATCTCGCCGAGGACCGCGAGCGGTTCGGGACGCTGCTCGCCGAGCTCGGTGTCACGTGCCCGGCGTGGGGAATCGCGGCGTCGTCGGGCGAGGCTGTGGCGATCGCCGAGCGGGTCGGCTACCCGGTGCTCGTCCGGCCGTCGTACGTGCTCGGCGGCCGGTCGATGCGCGTCTGCCACGACGCCGAGGACGTCGAGGCGGCCTTCGCGGGCGTCGAAGGGCCGACGCTCGTCGACCGCTTCCTCGAGCAGGCGACCGAGATCGACGTCGATGCGCTCTGCGACGGCGAGTCCACGTACGTGGGCGCGATCATGCAGCACGTCGAGGAGGCCGGCGTCCATTCCGGCGACTCGGGCTGCGTCCTGCCGGCACAGTCGCTGTCGAACGCGGCGCAGCTCGAGATCGCCTCGATCGCGCGACGGCTCGGAAAGGCGCTCGGCGTCGTGGGGCTCCTCAACGTGCAGCTCGCGGTCGTCGACGACGAGGTGTACGTCCTCGAGGTGAACCCACGCGCGTCGCGGACGGTGCCGTTCGCCTCCAAGGCGACGGGGGTCAACCTCGTCGAGGCCGCGTGCCGCCTCGCGGCCGGCGAGAAGCTTGCCGAGCTCGGGCTCCCGGCGGAGCGGCCGCCGAAGCAGGTGAGCGTGAAGGCCGCGGTGCTGCCCTTCGCGCGCTTCCCCGGCGCCGACCCCGTCCTCGGCCCGGAGATGCGGTCGACGGGCGAGGTGATGACGAGCGCGTCGGACCTTCCGACGGCGTTTGCGAAGGCGGAGCGGGCGGCGGGCCGCCCGCTGCCGATGGGCGGCGCCGTCTTCCTCTCGGTGCGCGACGCCGACAAGGCCTCTGCGGTGCCCGTCGCGGCGGCGCTGGCAGGGCTCGGCTTCCAGCTGTGGGCGACCGACGGGACGGCGCGCACGCTGCGCGGCGCGGGCCTCGACGTGCAGGCCGTGCGGCGGGTGCACGAACGCGGCGGGCAGCCGAGCGTGGTCGACCTGATCCGGCGCGGGCGCTGCAACCTCGTCGTCAACACACCCGACAACGGCCCCGAGCCGCGGCAGGACGGCTACCTCATTCGCGAGGCGGCGCTCGTCGCGCGCATCCCGTGCATCACGACGATCGCCGCGGCGACCGCCGCCGTGCACGCGATCGCGAACGCAAGGGCGGAGACGGCGCTCTCCCTCCAGGAACGGATCGATGTCGAGACCTCGGCGCGAGCGTCGTAACGTCGTCGGCGTCGAGGCCGTCGGGCCGTACGCGCTCGTGCGCGTCGACCGGGGCGGCCTCGAGCCGGGTGTCCCCGGGCAGTTCTTCATGCTCGAGGCGCCCGGTCGCGTGTTGCCGCGGCCGATGTCGCTCTGCCTCGCGCCGCGCGGTGAGCTCGCGTTCCTGATCGACGCGATCGGCCCGGGCACGCGCTCGCTGGCTGCGCTCGAGCCGGGCGACGGGATCCACGTACTCGGGCCGCTCGGGAACGGCTTCCGCCTCGACGTGCCGCGCCCCCTGCTCGTCGGCGGCGGCATCGGTGTCGCGCCGCTGCCGTACCTCTCGGAGGCGCTCGAGCGGCCGCCCGCCGTGCTCGGCTTCCGTTCGGCGTGGCATGCCGAGGCGGCGGCGCTGGTGCCGAACGCCGAGGTGGTGATCGACCCGGTGCTCGTCACCGACGCGATGGCGGCGGATCGCGACGTGCTCGCGTGCGGGCCGGAGCCGATGCTGGAGGCCGTGCGCGAGCTGGCGCCGACGGCGCAACTCGCGTGGGAGGCGCCGATGGCCTGCGGGTACGGCGCGTGCTACGGCTGCGTCGTCGAGATCGACGGGGCGCTGAAGCGGCTGTGCGTCGAGGGACCGGTTCTGTGCAGCTCCTGAATGCCTCGGGCTGCCTCGACGCACTGACCGCGCCCGACGTCGCCGCGGCGCTCGACGCCTTCGTGACGAAGACCGTCACGCCCGAGCCGCGGGAGGGGAACCCGCCGCCGCGCATCGCCGAGACGGAGAGCGGGATGCTGAACGCGATCGGCCTCGCAAATCCGGGCCGCGAGGCGTTCCTCCGGGACGTTCTGCCGGCACTGCGCCGGCTCGGAAAGCCGCTCTGGGTCTCGGTCGGCGGCTTCTCGGCGACCGACTACGCGGAGACGTGCGAGGCGCTCGAGGACGTGACGATCGAGCTGAACCTCAGCTGCCCGAACGTCGACGAGGCGCCGGAGTCGGCGGCCGAGATCGTCCGCGCGTGCCGCGCTGCGACGACGCTGCCGCTCTTCGCCAAGCTCTCCCCCCACGCATGGGACGTGGGGGAGACCGTGCGCGCGGTCGAGGCAGCCGGTGCCGACGGCGTCTCGCTCGTGAACACGCTCCGCGGCGCCGCGCTCGACGAACGCCTCCGGCCGAAGCTCGCGCGCGTGCAGGGCGGCTATTCGGGACCGGCGTTGAAGCCCGTCGCCCTCGCGGCGGTGCTCGCTGCACGTCGTGCGACCGAACTTCCGATCGTGGGCATGGGGGGTGTCTGGACCGGCCGCGACGTGCTCGAGCTGGTTGCGTGCGGTGCGACGCACGTCGCGCTCGGCACGGTCCTGTTCGCGGACCCGGACGCGCCGGCACGCGTGCGCGAAGAGCTTGCGCAGGAGGTCGCACGCGCCGCGCTCGCACGACCTGAGGATGCGTACGACGTCGCGCACGATACCGTTGTCCTTCGAGACAACTAGCGCCGACCGAAGGCAGTTGCACGCCGCCAACAGGTTGGTAGGATGCGGCGTCCATGGTGCCCCCCCAGACCCAGGTCCAGGCTCCGGTCCGTTCGCTCGACCAGCGCATGGAAGCGCTCAAGCGGGCGAACGACATTCGCGTCAAGCGTGCCCAGTTGAAGAAGGACCTGAAGTCGGGCGCCGTCTCGATCGAACAGATCCTCCGCGACCCGCCGGAGTACGTCTCGACCGCGAAGGTGTTCGACATGCTGATGGCGGTGCCGAAGTTCGGCCGCGTCAAGGCGGCGCGCCTGCTCAACCAGTGCCGCATCAGCCAGTCGAAGACGGTCGGCGGCCTCTCCGACCGACAGCGGCACGAGCTGATTGAGCTCTTCAACCACCGCTCCTAAGCCGGTCTTCGTCGTCACGGGGCCGTCGGGCGCCGGCAAGGGCACGCTGATCCAGCTCGTCCTGCCGCGGTTCCCGGACCTGGCGCCCGCCGTCTCCGCCACGACGCGCGAGCAGCGCCCGGGCGAGGAGGACGGCGTCCACTACTGGTTCCTCGATCGTGTCGAGTTCGACCGAAAGGTCGAGGCCGGGGAGTTCCTCGAGTACGTCGACTACGTCGGGAACCGCTACGGCACGCTTCATTCGGAGATCGATCGCCTGCGGGGCCGCGGGAAGGCGCCGCTGCTCGAGCTCGAGACGGAGGGCGCGAAGCGCGTGAAGCGGCGCACCGCCGGCGCCGTCACGATCTTCGTCACCGCCCCGGTTGACGAGCTCGAGCGCCGGCTGCGCGAGCGCGCCACGGAGAGCTCGGGCGAGATCGGGGAGCGCGTCGCGATGGCGAAGCGGCAGCTCGAGGAGTCGGGCGACTTCGACTACGTGGTCGAGAACGACGACCGGGAGCGTGCCGCGGAGGCGCTCGGAGAGATCATCGCGCGGGAGTTGGGCGCGGCCGCTACCATGGCCCGGCCATGATTCACCCCCGCATCGACGAACTGATGAACCAGGTCGACTCGCGCTACGCGCTCGTGATCGTCGCGGCCAAGCGTGCTCGGCAGATCAACAACTACCACCAGCAGCTCGGCGAGGGGACCTTCGACGAGTTCGCGCCGCCGCTCATCGAGTCGCGCTCGAAGAACTACCTGACGATGTCCCTGGAGGAGATCTCCGAGGGCAAGATCGTCTACGAGTACGCCGGCTCGAAGAAGAAGTAGGCACCATTCCGGGCGTGGCCCGGATTCTGCTCGGCGTGACGGGAGGGATCGCCGCCTACAAGGCGTGCGAGCTGACGCGCCTGCTCGTCAAGCAGGGCCACGAGGTGATCCCGCTCGTGACGCGCGGCGCGCAGCGCTTCGTCACCGAGGAGACGTTCCTGGCGCTCGCGCGGCGGCCAAGGGGCGACGACGTCTACCGGCACCTCACTCGCGCCGACCTGCTCGTCGTCGCCCCGTGCACGGCGAACACCCTCGCGAAGCTCGCCCACGGGATCGCCGACAACGTGCTGACCGAGGCGGCGCTCGCGCATCGCGGACCGGTGCTCGTCGCGCCGGCGATGAACCCGCGCATGTGGGCGCACGCGGCGACCCGCGCGAACGTGGAGACGCTGCGTGCGCGGGGCGTCGAGCTCGTCGGCCCCGACGAGGGGGAGATGGCCGAGGGGGAGTGGGGTGTCGGGCGGCTGGCCGAGCCGGGCGAGATCGCCGCCCGCGTCGCGCAGCTCCTCGCGCCGCCGACCCTCGCCGGGAAGCGGGTGCTCGTTACCGCCGGCGGCACGCGCGAGCCTCTCGACTCCGTGCGCTTCGTCGGCAACCGCTCGTCGGGTCGCATGGGCGTGGCGCTCGCCGAGGAGGCCCGGCGGCGGGGCGCGGAGGTCGTGCTGCTCGCGGCGAACCTATCGGTCGCCGCGCCGGCGGGCGTCGAGGTGATCCCGACGCCGACCGCGGAGGCGATGCTCGAGGCCGCGCTCGCGCTGCCGGACGTCGACGTGGCGCTGCTCGCCGCCGCCGTGGCCGACTACCGGCCGGCGGAGGCGCTCGCGACGAAGCGCCCGAAGGACGAGCGCAGCTGGACGGTCGAGCTCGCGCCGACCCCCGACGTCGCCCGCGCGCTCGGCGAGCGCAAGCGCGACGGCCAGGTGCTCGTGGCGTTCGGGGCCGAGCACGGCGAGGAGGGCCTCGCACGCAAGCGGTCGCTGCTGGAGACGAAGAACGCCGACCTCGTCGTCTACAACGACGTCGGCCGCGCCGACATCGGCTTCGACGCTCCGGAGAACGAGGTCGTGCTCGTCGCCCGCGACGGTGAACGCGCGGTGGCGAAAGCGTCGAAAGCCCGGATCGCGGCCGCCGTCCTCGACGAGGTCGAGAGGCTCCTCGCATAGAAGCAGTCGTGATGGCCGCCGGGCTCGGGACGCGGCTCCGGCCGCTGACCGACCGGTGGGCGAAGCCCGTGCTCCCGATCGACGGGAGGCCGGTCGTGGTGACGCTCGTGCACGAGCTCGCCGCCGCGGGCTGTGCTCCGATCGCCGTCGTCGTGGGGCACCTGCGCGAGCAGGTCGAGGCGCTCCTCGAGCCGCTGCCGTACGAGCTCCGGTTCGTCCTCCAGCCGGAGCCGCTCGGCTCGGCGGATGCGGTCGAGCGCGCCGAGGCCTCGCCCCCGTTCCTCGTCGCGGGCGCGGACACGCGCTTCGCGGACGGAGACGTCTCCCGGTTCGCCACGGCCGCACGCGGCGCCGACGGTGCGATCGCGGTCCGGCTCCAGGCGGGACGGCCGGACCACACGCGCGTCGAGGTCGTGGACGGCCGCGTCCGCCGGGTGAACGCGCCGGGCGCCTCGGGCGGCTTCACCGGGGCGCCGCTGTGGCACCTCGGCCCGCGCGTGCAGGGGTTCCTGCGGCCGCTGCCGGGGAGGCCCCCGCACGAGCTCGGCGACGTGTTCCAGCTCGCGATCGACGCCGGGGCGGCCGTGTCTGCTATCCAGGTCGGGCGCACCCGGGACCTGACGTCTCCCGTTGACCTCGTGCGCGAGAACTTTCCCTATCTCGCATGAGCGACACCGACGCCTACGAGCTCTTCCGCGAGGGTCAGAAGCGGCTGCGCAAGGGCCTGACCGCCCAGGCGACCGTGCCGCTCGAGCGCGCGAAGCGCCTCGAGCCGGAGAAGGCGTCGATCCGGGAGGCGCTCGGGATCGCCTACTTCCGGCTCGCACGCTGGCAGGAGGCGGCGGACGAGTTCCGCACGATCGTCGAGGAGCTCTCTCCGACCGACCACTACGCCCACTACGCGCTCGGCCGTGCGCTCGAGCACCTCGGCCGCACCGCCGAGGCGAACGGCCACTACAAGCTCGCGAGCTCGATGAAGCCGAGCTCGGAGACGTACTCCTCGCGCATCCTCGACCTCGACTGATCGCGGTGCGCGCCGTCGTCCAGCGCGTCGCGCGTGCGTCGGCAACGCCCGGCGGTGCAATCGGCCCCGGTCTCTGCATCCTCCTCGGCGTCGCCGACGGCGACGGTGAGCAGACCGCGGCGCGGCTCGCCGAGAAGGTGGCGCGCCTGCGCATCTTCGAGAACGAGGAGGGGAAATTCGACCGGTCCTTGCTGGACGTCGGCGGCGCCGCGCTCGTCGTCTCGCAGTTCACGCTGATCGCCGACACGGCGAAGGGCAACCGTCCGAGCTTCTCCGGCGCGGCGCGGCCGGAGGTCGCGGTGGCGCTCTACGAGCGGTTCGCGGCGGTTCTCGGCGCGCTCGGCGTCGAGGTCGCCACCGGGGTCTTCGGCGCGCGGATGGAGGTGGAGCTCGTGAACGACGGGCCCGTGACGGTCGTCCTCGACGCCTAGCTCACCGCCCGGCGACACCGCAGAGGGCACCGCGTACGCCACTACGGCGGCCGTTTTCCCCATCAGGGGAAACTGTCATCCGGCGCCCGTTGAAAGCGCGATTCGCGCCTTCGCCGCCGGTTCTAGGTTCGGAGGATCGATCGAACCTTCAAGGGGGAGCATCATATGAAACGCCGCAGCATGGTCCCGGCGCTCGCCGCCGCGGTCCTCGCCGTCGCGCTCGCCTTCCTGGCAACCGCCTCGGCCCAGTCGGTCGGACAAAAGGAGAAACCGACGGCGTCGAAGGTGGTCTTCTTCACCGCCGACGGCATGCGTCCGGACCTGATGGAGAAGTACGCGGCAGCCGGGAAGCTGCCGACCTACAAGGCGCTGCTGAACGCCGGCGTCCGGGGCGACAACGGCATGCAGCAGGGCTTCCCGACCAATACGGGCGTCGGCTGGTACAACCTCGCGACCGGCACCTGGCCCAGCGAGCACGGCTCGACGAACAACACCTTCTACCGGGCCGGCGACGACTTCAACTTCGGCACGTCGTCGTTCTCGAGCGGCGTCCTGCAGGCCGACACGCTCGGCGAGGCCGCCGAGCGGGCCGGCAAGAAGATCGTCTCGGTCGAGTGGTCGGGGAGCGCCCGGACGCAGACCCCGCTGCAGGGTCCCGTCGTCGACTATCGCAGCTTCCAGTCCAACCGCGGTCTGTGGACGAACTACGACGTGCCCGGACAGCCCGCGGGCGCGAGCGCGTTCGGCGTCCAGTACCAGCGGAACGATCTCGCCGACGCCGCCGGCTGGACGAACGTGCCGGCGCACTACGGCGCGGCAAAGCAGGGCACGTTCGACCTCGGGTCGTACACGAGCAGCGGGTCGCCCGTGATCGCGAACGACCAGTACGACTTCTACGTCTACGACTCGACGAACAACAGCGCGAGCGACTACGACCACGTGCTGATCGTCCCGAATGCGGACGGAAAGAACGGGCAAAAGGCGGTCGCGAACCTGACGAAGGGCCAGTGGGCGGACGTGAAGGTCCTCCTCGCAAACCCCGCGGGGAAGACGGGCGGCTTCTACGTCAAGGCGCTGAAGCTCGCCCCGTCGCTCTCGCAGTTCAGTCTCTACTTCAGCTCCGTCGCGCGGTCGGTCGCGACGTGCACCGGCTGCGGCTACGCGGGCGACTTCGCCGACGACCTGAACAGGCTCTTCCCGAGCTCGACCGGCGCCGACTACGCGATCTTCGAGTCGGGCCTCGTCGACGCGGCCACCTACGAGGAGCAGGGCCTGATGTGGAAAAACGCCCAGTGGGCGTACCTCAACTACATCCTCGGCACGCAGCCGGTCCCGACCGTGACCGGCGGAACGGTGCAGGCGATGGGCTACAAGGCCGACCTGCTGCTCCTCGGCACCTCCGCAACCGACGAGTTCCAGCACATGTTCCTCGGCCTCACGACGCCCGCCGTCTCCGGCGTCACGAATCCGTACTACAACACCTACACCGAGTACGGCGAGCTGATCACACCGGCGATCGCCGAGGGGATCATTCGCGACGCGTATGCGCTCGCGGACCAGACGCTCGCGCTCGGCCGGCAGCTGATGGGCGGTTCGCCGACCACGTTCGCTGCGTCCGACCACGGCTTCGGCGCCCAGTGGCTCGCCGTCAACGCGAACAAGGTGCTCTACGACGCCGGCCTCACGACCTCCGAGGTGGGTTCGAACTGCCGCACGACGACGCCGAAGATCACGGTGCCGGATGGCACCGGCACGAAGCAGGTCTATCCCGACCTGGCGAAGGTGTGCGTCGCCGGCGGGACGGCGCAGGTCTACGTCAACCCGGACGCCGCGCTCCTCGGCAAGACCTACGAGCAGGTGCGGACGGCGGTCATCAACGCGTTCACCAGTCTCGAGGACGCGGACAACCCGGCGGCACAGGTCGTGCTCAAGATCATGAAGAAGGAGGAGCTGCGGAACGTCGACGGCGTCGACGCGCTGCATCCCAACCGCAGCGGCGACGTCGTCGTCGTCCTCAAGCCGCCGTACCAGTTCGACGCGTCGACGAGAGGCAAGACGATCGCGTTCTCGCAGTTCTTCGGCCAGCACGGCTTCCTGCCGAACACCGTCGACCTCGCGAGCAACGTGAACATGCACGGGACGTTCGTGGCCGCGGGGGACGGCATCCGCCATCAGGATCCCGTCGCAGGCGTCAGGTCGATCGACTTCGCGCCCACGATCGCCTTCCTGCTGGACATCCCGGGGCCGCAGAACGCCCGCGGCTCGATCCTCTACAAGCTGTTCCCGGACCCCGGCCGCTGGAAGGAAGCGGACATCCTCTACATCAGCGACTTCCACGGCCAGCTGACGCCGCTCTCGCAGACGGCCGACACGGTCGGCCCGTCGTTCGGGATCGGCGGCGCCGCCTACCTGAAGCCGTGGTTCGACTGGTACCGCGCACAGGCGCCGAACGGCTCGATCACGCTCTCGGGCGGTGACGCCGTCGGTGCGACGCCGGCGATCTCGAACTACTTCGGCGACAAGCCGACGATGAACGTGCTGAACATGCTCGGCCTCAGCGCCGACACGCTCGGCAACCACAACTTCGACCGTGGGTCGCAGTACCTTCGCAATGAGCTGATCCCGCTCGCAGGCTTCCCGTACCTGAGCGCGAACACCGTGTTCGCCTCCGGCGGCGGGTACCCGTCGGAGTGGAAGCCGTCGAGCGTGTTCGCCTTCGACGGATTCAAGCTCGGCGTGGTCGGCTTCACGCTGCCCGAGCTCCCGACCCTGATCTTCCCCGGCAACCTCGACCCGTTCAAGGTCACGGATCCCGCCGCGGCGATCAACGGCGAGACGGTGAAGCTGGCCGGCCTGAAGGCGGTCGTCGCCGTCGGCCACGAAGGCGTGGACCTCAACCAGTCCGGCGCGATCGTGCCGCCGAGCGAGCTCCTGACGCTCGCCGACGGGCTCCAGGGCGTCGACGTGCTGCTCGGCGGCCACACGCACACCCAGTACCTGGGGATGCGGAACGGCATCCTCGTCGGCGAGGCGCCGAACAGCGGCCAGCGCTTCGAGCGGATCCGCCTGACCGTCGACACCAAGACGAAGGGCGTCGTCTACAAGACGGCCGACTTCCACAAGCCGTGGAACATCGGTGTCACGCCGGATTCGCAGATCCAGGCATCCATCGATCAGCTGAACGTCCAGCTGGCACCGATCCTCAGCACGGTGATCGGGAAGTCGCAGGTCAAGGTGCCGCGGGCCGACTCGTGCGGCCGCGGAGACGGCCGCCTGTGCGAGTCGCTCGTGGGCGATCTCGTCACCGACGCCCTCAGGTCGACGTACAACGACGTCGACTTCGCGCTGACCAACTCCGGCGGCCTCCGCGCCGACCTGACGTGCCCGTTCCCGGACATCACCGGCGACTTCTGTGGCACGTTCACGCCGCCGCCGTACGACATCACTCGGGGATCGGTCCTCGGCGTGCTGCCGTTCGGGAACGTCAGCTTCACCGTCCAGGTGAACGGTGCGGAGCTGAAGACGATGCTCGAGAACGGCGTCTCGCAGATGCCGGCCGCCAACGGGCGGTTCCCGCAGGTCTCGGGTCTCTGCTTCACGTACGACATCTCGGCGCCCGCGGGCGGCCGCGTCACCTCGGTCGTCAGGCAGGCGGCGAACGGCAGCTGCACGGGCGCACCGGTCGACCTGACCTCGGTCTCGACCTACAAGATCGTCGAGAACGACTTCATGGCGACCGGCGGCGACGGCTATCCGAACCTCTACGCCCGGGGCACGACCCAGGGAGTGGAGGACCAGGACGTCGCGGCGTACATCACGAAGTACACATCGGACCACGGGGCGCTGAATCCGACGCTCCAGGGGCGGATCGCGTGCACGACGAGCGGCGCGACCGCCTGTCCGGTGAAGCTCCCGTAGGAGCACCTGCGAGCCCGGCCGCTCCGGCGGCCGGGCTCGTCTCCGTCGTGCCGGGTCCCGGGCGGGAATCCGCCTGCAACGAGCGTGACTCTGCTACCGTTCGGCCACCACATTTCGGGCTGTTTTCGAGATGGGCGCGCGGCGCCCATTTCTTTTGAGCAGGAGGTTTCGAAGGTGGCCACGGCACCGCACCGGAAGGAGAAGCAACTGCAGCGAGACGTCGCACGCACCGTCGAATCGACCCTGCCCGGGGTCGAGGTGCTGGCGCTCGAGCTGACGGGCCGCGAGCGCTTCTGCGTGTACATCGACCACCCGCAGGGCGTCGACCACGCCCTCTGCGAGCGGGTCACGGACGTGCTGAGGCCGTACCTGGAGGAGTACACCGTCGAGGTCTCCTCGCCGGGGTTCGAGCGCCCTCTGCGCACGCGGGCGCATTTCGAGCGCGCCGTAGGGCGCCCGGTGCGCGTGAAGACCGAGACCGGCCGCGCCCGCGGCCGGGTGCTCGCCGCCGGTGAGCGCTCCGTTCGCATCGAGAGCGGTACCGAGCCGGCAGACATACCGTACGACGACATCGTGCGGGCCAACCTGATCGATGAAGGGACCGGAGGATGAGCCAGGAGATCGTTGACGCCGTCCGCGAGATCGAGCGCGAGAAGGGCATCGAGAGCGGCACGCTCGTTGCCGCGCTCGAGGACGCGCTGCTCGCGGCCTACAAGAAGACGCCGGGTGCGTCCCGGCACGCGACCGTCGAACTCGACGAGCGCGGCGACTTCCGCGTGTACGCGATCGAGATCCCGGAGGACCTCGAGGCGCGGCTGCTCGACGAGGCGCGCGAGCGCGCGCTCGAGGAGCTCGAGCGGCTCGAGGAGGAGAGCGGCGAGAAGAACCACACCCTGCTCTCCGACGACGACCTCGAGCTCGACTGGTCCGAGGTCCCCGGCCACCTGATCAACCGCGAGGACGTCACCCCGGAGAACTTCGGCCGCATCGCCGCGCAGACGGCGAAGCAGGTCATCCTGCAGCGGATCCGCGAGGCCGAGCGCGAGATGATGTACGACGAGTACATCGACCGCGTCGGCGAGGTCGTGACGGGCATCGTCCAGCAGACGGGCGACCGGCGGAACATCCTCGTCGACCTCGGCAAGGTCGAGGCGCTGCTCCCCGGCCCCGAGCAGGTGGACGGCGAGCGCTACGAGCAGGGCTCGCGCATCAAGGCCGTGATCCGCGAGGTGCGGACCGGCACCAAGGGCCCGCAGGTGATCCTCTCCCGCCGCGACCCGGAGCTGATCAAGACGCTGTTCGAGCTCGAGGTGCCCGAGATCGCCGACGGGCTCGTGGAGATCCGCGGCGTGGCGCGCGAGCCCGGGTACCGCTCGAAGATCGCGGTCGAGTCGCATGCACAGGGCGTCGACCCCGTCGGCGCGTGCGTCGGCCCGCGCGGCTCGCGCGTGCGCATGGTCGTGTCGGAGCTCCGCGGCGAGAAGATCGACATCATCCCGTGGAACAACGAGCCGGCGCGGTTCGTGGCGAAGGCGCTTTCGCCCGCGCGCGTCCGCGAGGTGTACCTCGACGACGAGGGTCGCGAGGCGACGGTCGTCGTCCCGGACGACCAGCTCGCGCTCGCGATCGGCAAGGAGGGGATGAATGCCCGCCTCGCCGCGCGCCTCACCGGCTGGAAGATCGACATCACCTCCGACACCGAGTTCGCCCAGCAGGAGGCGCAGGCGGCCTTCGGCGGCGAGGACGGCGACGAGGACTTCTCGGGCCGCTGCGCCGCCGTGCTCTCGAACGGGAAGCGCTGCCCGAACGCGGCGCTGCCCGGGTCGAAGTACTGCGGCGTCCCGGCCCACCAGGAGCTCGCGCTCGCGGAGCCCGACGGCGAGGCGAACCCGATCGTCGAGGAGCCGGAGCCGGAGCTCGAGGAGGTCGTCGCGGCCCCCGAGGCGGTGACGGAGGACGCCGCCGCCTTCGGCACCCCGGAGCCTGAGGAGCTGCCCGCCGGTCCCGGCGACGCACCGGTCGAGGTGACCGTCGACGACGAGTAGCCCGGTCCGCACCTGCGCCGGCTGCGGCCGGAAGGCAGCCCAGGGCGAGCTGCAGCGCTTCCACGCCGAGGCGGGCGAGCTCGTGCCCGGGGTCGGCGCGGGGCGCGGCGCGTACACGTGCCGACGCCTGCAGTGCTTCGAGCGGGCGGCGTCGCGGCGCGCCTTCAACCGGGTGCTGCGGCAGACCCTTCGCGTCGACCGCGGTCTCTCGCGCCTCTACACTGGACAGTCGAATGGCGAACGGTAAGCCGAACAGACCCATCCGCCCGCGCGGCGGCGGCCCCAAGGGGCGGCGCCGCGTCGTCATCGACCAGGGCGGCGGCCGGCCCGGCCAGGGCCAGCGCCAGCGCCCGGGCGACCGCGCGGGCGGCGACCGCCAGCGGCAGCCGCGCGAGGTCGTCGCGCCGACCGGTCCCGTCACCGTCGAGTCCGGCGTCACGCTGCGCGACTTCTCGCAGGCGGTCGGCGTCTCGATGCCGCAGATCATCAAGCTCCTGATGGGTCTCGGCACGATGAAGACCGCGACGCAATCGCTGACCGACGACGAGGTGGAGCTGATCGCGGCCGAGCTCGGCCGCGAGGTGACGATCAAGCACGCCGACGACGACGACGGAGAGCCGGAGGTCTTCGAAGACCCCGAGGAGTCGCTGCGCCCGCGCCCGCCGGTGGTCACGATCATGGGCCACGTCGACCACGGCAAGACGACGCTGCTCGATGCGATCCGCAAGACGTCCGTCGTCTCGACCGAGGCCGGCGGCATCACGCAGCACATCGGCGCGTACCAGGCGGAGGTCGACGGTCGGCGCATCACGTTCCTCGACACGCCGGGCCACGAGGCCTTCACCGCAATGCGCGCGCGCGGCGCGAAGGTCACCGACATCGCGGTGCTCGTCGTCGCCGCCGACGACGGGGTCATGCCGCAGACGCGCGAGTCGATCTCGCACGCGCGGGCGGCCGAGGTGCCCATCGTCGTCGCCGTCAACAAGATCGACCTGCCGGACGCGAACCCCGACCGCGTGCTGAGCGACCTCGCCGCGGAGGGGCTGCAGCCCGAGGAGTGGGGCGGCGACGTGCAGGTTGCGCGGGTCTCGGCCAAGCAGGGCGAGCACCTCGACGACCTGCTCGAGCGGATCCTGCTCGTCGCCGACGCGGAGCTCGACCTGCGGGCGAATCCGTCGGCCGAGGCGTCGGGCCCGATCATCGAGTCGCGCCTCGACGTCGGCCGCGGCCCGGTCGCGACGATGCTGATCCACCGCGGCACCCTGAAGGTCGGTGACGCAATCGTTGCCGGCGACGCATGGGGCCGCGTTCGCGCGCTGTACGACTACCGCGGCGAGCGGATCCAGGAGGCCCACCCGGGCGAGCCTGTCGAGATCCTCGGCTTCGACCGCCCGCCGCCCGCCGGCGAGCTCGGCCGCGTCGTCGAGAACGAGCGCCGCGCGCGCGACCTCGCGCAGCAGCGCGGCGAGCGCCTGCGTCGCGAGGCGATGGCGAAGCAGCGCACGGGCGGCGTCTCGCTCGAGAAGCTCTTCGAGCAGCTGCAGGCAGGCGGCGTCGCCGACCTCAACATCGTCCTCAAGGGAGACGTCCAGGGCTCGGTCGAGGCGATCGTCTCGGAGCTCGGCAAGATCCAGCACCCCGAGGTGCGGGTCAACGTCATCCACACGGGCGTGGGCGGCATCACCGAGAACGACGTCAATCTCGCCGCCGCGTCGAACGCGATGATCGTCGGCTTCAACGTCCGGCCCTCCGCGGAGGTGCGCGGCGTGGCCGAGCGCTCCGGCGTCGAGATCCGCCTCTACCGCGTCATCTACCAGCTCACCGAGGAGATCGAGCAGGCGCTCGTCGGCATGCTCTCGCCGGTCGAGACCGAGGCGATCCTCGGCGAGGTCGAGGTGCGGGCGCTCTTCAAGGTCTCGCGCCTGGGCACGATCGCCGGCTGCATGGTCACGAGCGGCGTCGTCCGGCGGAACGCGAACGTCCGCATCTTCCGCGACGGCACGCGCATCCACGAGACGCAGGTCGCGCAGCTTCGCCGGTTCAAGGACGACGTGCGCGAGGTCACCGAGGGCTTCGAGTGCGGCATCCTCCTCGAGGGATTCAACGACCTGCGCGAGGGCGACGTCTTCGAGGTATTCGAGACGCGCGAGGTCGAGCGGACGTCGCTCGACGAGCCGGCGGGCGCGGGCGACGCCTCGTAGGCGTGGCCTCGGGCTACGTCGCGATCCTCACCGCCGAGCTCCACTTTCCCGAGGCCTCGTCGCTGAAGGGCAAACGGCACTTCGTCCGCTCGGCGAAGGACAACCTGCGGAACCGGTTCGGGGCGGCCGTCGCGGAGGTCGATCACCACGACCTCTGGCAGCGGGCGACGCTGACGGTCGCCTGCGTCGCGCGCTCGGCTTCGGACGCCGAGGAGCTCGCCGCGGGCGCCGAGCGGTGGCTCGCCTCGAACGAGTGGGAGCTCGTCCGCTGCGACCGACTGCTCGTCTCGCCGGACGACTAGCAGGCGCGCGCGAGGACGCGCGCGTGCGACCCGTCGGCGCGGATCGCGGCGATCGCGGAGCGCGGGCCGCAGGCGCTCGAGGCGACGTACGCGACGACCCCGCCGGCCGACCAGCGCGCCGCGTCGTTGACGGCGTCCGCATGCGGCGCCGCGTGCCAGCGTCCCCCGAAGCGCGCCACGAAGACGCGTCCCTTGCCCGTCGTGCCGGCGACCGCAGAGGCGTTCGGCGCGAGGTGCGGGTGCACGAGCGCCGTGACGGGCGCCGGGAGGGCGGGCGCCCGGGCGAGCACCTCGCGGCTCGCGGCATTCCGGAGCACGAGGTCGCGCGTCAGCATCCTGGTGCCGTCCGCCGACCACTCGACCACGTCACTGGCGCCGATCTCGCCTCGCCCGTCCGCCCACCAGAGAGAGCCGCCCGCGACGATCTGGGTTCCGTCGGGGCTCCAGACGGACTGCGTGCCCGGGGAGGGTGCGACGACGACGGGCGCACCGCCGGTCGCGGGCACCACGGCGACCGGCTCGAGCCCGAAGCGGTCGCCGGTCGTGTACGCGATCCGCGTCCCGTCGGGCGACCATGCGGGCCAGCGGTCGGCGCCGCCCCCGCTCACCCGGGTGAGGCCGCCGGTTGCCAGGTCGACGACCCAGATGCGGCCCCCGGAGGCGTAGGCGATGCGCGTCCCGTCGGGCGACCACGCGAGCCCCGTCTGCACCGGCTGCTCCGGGGTCACCGACCCGGCGCGAGGGCCGGCGCCGATGACGACGATGCGGCCGGTCGTGCCGGGCATCGGGTACGGGCTCTCGTGCCCGCGCTCGCGCCAGCGGACGAAGGCGAGCCGGCTCCCGGCAGGTGCCCACACCGGATCGCGCAGCTCGACGACGACGCGTTGCGCCGACGGCGTCGCCCGCGCCGCGACCGCGGCGCCGGTCAGCGCCAGGAGGAGTGCGGCGAGAGCGCGCGTCGTCACACGCGGACGCTACTCCCGTTGGTGTACGAGACTCGTGAACCGGATGTTCGGATTCCGGGCGGTGACTAGTCTGCGCCCGTGTCCGAGCGCATGCGCAGGGTGAACGAGGCGGTCCGGGCGGTCGTCGCGGAAGGACTCCGCGACCTCAAGGACCCGCGGATCGGCCTCGTGACCGTGACGGCGGTGCACGTGACGCCCGACCTCCGCGAGGCGCGGGTCTTCGTGTCGGTGCTCGGAAGCGACCGCAAGCGCCGCGAGACGCTCGCGGGCCTCGAGTCGGCGCACGGCGTCCTGCAGGCGAAGATCAACCGCGAGCTCTCCCTGCGACGGACGCCGACGCTCGCGTTCGCCTACGATGAGTCGGTCGAGCGGGGGGTCCGCATGACGACGCTGATCGAGGAGCTCGCCGCGGAGTTGCCCGAAGATGACGGCCTCACAGAAGACGACTGACCTGCAGGCCGTCGTGAACGCCCTGCGCGGGAACGACCGCTTCACGGTCGTCACCCACGAGAACCCCGACGGGGACGCGCTCGGTTCGCTGCTCGCGACGGCGCTCAGCCTCGGGGCCCTCGGCAAGGACGCCGTGATGTTCCTCGCCGGTAACGCGCCGCTCGCGGCCGAATACCGCTTCCTCGACCTCGACGGGCTCCGGCGCGAGCTGCCGGTAGACGCGGAGGAGCGCGTGCTCGTCGCCGTCGACTGCGCCAACGAGCGCCGGATCGGCGCGGACCCCGCCCCGGTCGAGAGGGCAAAGCTCGTGGTCAACATCGACCACCATCACGACAACTCGCGCTTCGGCGACGCCGTCCTCGTGGTCGACGACGCGTCGTCGACGGCCGAGATCGTGCGCGACGTCATGCGCGAGCTCGACGTCGCCCTGACGCCGAGGATCGCCGAGGCGCTCTACGTCGCGCTCGTCACGGACACCGGCCGGTTCCAGTACACGAACACGACGCCGAAGGCGCTGCGGCTCGCCGCGGAGCTCGTCGAGAACGGCGCCGACGTGCACGGGATCTTCCGGCACGTCTACGAGACGGTCCAGTTCGCGAAGCTGAAGCTCCTCGCGCGCGCGCTCGACCGCGCCCGGCTCTTCGAGGGCGGCCGCCTGGTCGTGTCGTACCTGCTGAAGGGCGACTTCGCCGACGTGGGGGCGGAGGAGCCGTACTCCGAGGGGATCATCGACCACCTGCGCGCCGTCGAGGGATCGGAGATGGTCGCCCTCATCCGTGAACCGCCGCGCGACGACGGACCGGCGCGGCGCGTCTCGCTGCGCTCGAGCCACGACGAGGTGGACGTCTCGGCGATCGCGCGCAAGCTCGGCGGCGGCGGCCACCGGCAAGCGGCCGGGTTCTCCTCCGACGAGCCGATCCAGGCGATCGTCGACTTCCTCGAGCGCGAGTTCGCGGCCCTGACCCGGGACGGGAGTGCCGCCGAGGGCCCTTAGGCCGACCGGGGTCGCGCTGGTCGACAAGCCCGCGGGTCCCTCGTCGTTCGCGATCGTCGCGACGCTGCGGAGGCGAACCGGCGCCCGCACCGGCCACGCCGGGACGCTGGACCCGTTCGCCACGGGCCTGCTCGTGCTGCTGTCGGGAGCTGCGACGCGGCTCGCGCCGTGCTTCGTGGGGCTCGACAAGCGCTACGTGACCGAGGTCGACCTGACCGCGACGACGACGACGGGCGACCCGGAGGGTGAGGTCGTCGAGCGCCACCGGGCGCCGTCTCGCGAGCAGCTCGACGCGTCGCTGGAGCGCCTCCGCGGCGAGGTCGAGCTGCCGGTGCCTGCAGCCTCCGCCGTCAAGATCGACGGCGAGCGTGCATACCGGCTCCGGCGCCGCGGTGTCGAGGTCGACATGCCGATGCGCCGCTCGGAGGTCCACGTCCTCGACTGCGTGGCCTACGACGGCGGCATCGTCCGGCTCGAGCTGCACGTGGGCTCGGGCACGTACGTCCGCGCCATCGCGGCCGCGCTCGGAGGTCACTGCACGACGCTCCGCCGCACGGCCGTCGGGCCGTTCCTCGTCGAGGAGGCCTCGCTCGTGGAAGATGCGTCGCTGATGCCCGCCGCCGCTGCCCTCGACCGGCTGCCCGACGCGGCGCTCGCGCGCGTCGAGCCGGTCGTGCGCGCGGGGGTGCTCGCACTCGACGATCGCGGCGACGGGAGCGCCGCGTGAACGTCGCGCGGTCGCCGGCCGAGCTCGAGCGGGTGCCGCGCGCGGTGGCGATCGGCACGTTCGACGGCGTCCACGTCGGGCACCGTGCGGTGCTCGGCGCCGCGCTCGCGGCGGGTCGGCGCCCGACCGTCGTCACGTTCGACCCCCACCCGCGCACGGTGCTCGGGCGCGGAGTGGAGCTGCTCGCGACGCTCGAGCGCAGGCTCGAGCTGCTTGCGGACGCCGGGATCGAGGAGACGCTTGTCGTCGAGTTCACGCGAGAGCTCGCGTCGCTCGCCCCGGAGCAGTTCGCGCGCGAGTACCTCGTCTCGATCGGTGCGGAGGTCGTCGCGGCCGGCGTCGGCTTCCGGTTCGGGCGCGACCGCGGCGGCGACCTCGAGCTGCTGCGCTCGCTGGGTCTCGACGTGAGGCAGGTGCCGCTCGTCGAGGGCGTCTCCTCGACGCGTATCCGCCAGCTCGTGCACGCCAGCGACGTGACCGCGGCAGCGCGCCTCCTCGGCCGGCCGGTCGAGGTCGAGGGCACCGTCGTCGACGGCGACCATCGCGGCGCCGGGCTCGGCTTCCCCACGGCGAACCTCGACGTCCCCGCGCACCTCCTCGTTCCGGGCTTCGGCATCTACGCGGGCGCGGTCGGCGACCGGCGCGCAGCCATCTCGATCGGGGTCAACCCGCACTACGGCGGCACCGAGCGGCGGGTGGAGGCCTTCCTGCTCGACTGGAGCGGCGACCTCTACGGGCGGCGGCTCGTGGTCGAGGTCTGGCGGCACCTGCGCGACGAGCGGGCGTTCGCCGACGAGGCGGAGCTCGTCGAGCAGATCGCGCGCGACGTCGAGGAGACGCGTGCCGCCGTCCGCCCTTCCTAGCGGACGGCGCCCGAGCGGCGCGGGTCCGCGCCCGCGCCGCGCACGCCGACGGCGCTGACGCCGCCGAAGTAGTGGTGGCGCGCCGGCCAGCGCCGGACGACGTGACCGTGCTGCTCGACCCGGGCGAGCCAGGCTTCGTCGACGCCCGGCTCGGCGTTCAGCACGCCGCCCGCGGGGTGGAACCGCGACCGGTCGATCGCGGGCTGCGGCTCGAGCCCCTCGCCGAGCACCGCCTGCAGGACGCCGACGAGCGCGGTGCGGAGCCGCGTCCCCCCGGCCGCGCCGAGGGCGAGCTCGAGGCCGTCGCCCGAGAGGACGAGCGTCGGGGCCATCATGCTCGCCATCCGCCCGCCCGGGCGGAGCGGCTCGCGGATGAGGTCGGTCTCGCCGAGCATGCTGTTCAGGTGCAGGTCGAGACCCGGCAGGAAGTCGCCGGAGCCGAGGCCGAGGCTCGTCGTGAGCACGCACGCGTTGCCGGCGGCGTCGACGACGGTGATGTTCGTGGTGTGGCCGCCGCCCGGCGCCGGCAGCAGCGCCGCGAGCAGTCCGTCCCGGCCGCCCGCGGGCGCCAGGCGTGCGAGCGTCTCCGGCACGTCGGAGAGGCCGCCGCGGGTGAGCACGGAGCGTCCTGCGAACTCGACCTCGACCGGCGCCGACCACGTTGCCTCGTAGGCGGCGAGGTCGTCGGCGGTGAGTGCACCCTCGCGCTCGGCGACGAGGTCGAGCAGCGCGGCCGCGATCGTGCCTTCGTACGCGGCTGCCGCGCCCTCGTCGCGGACGAGCTCGAGGGCGGGCACGAGGCCCGGCTGGCGGAGCACGTCGCCCTCGGCGAGCAGCGCGCCGCGGGGAGCGTAGATCCGGCCGCCCTCGCGCATCGTCATCACCGGGGCAAGCATCTCGAGGCACGCGGCGTGCGCCGCCGGCATCGCGACGCCGTCCTCGGCGAGACGGAGCGCCGGCTCGACGAGTCGCGGCCAGGGGAGGCGGCCGTGGGCGCGCCACAGCGCATCGAGCCCCGCCGGCAGCCCGGGCACGCCGCACGAGGAGGCGCCGATCGCGTAGTGCACGAGCTCCTCGCCGAACGGCACGCGCAGCTCCTCCATCGGAGCGCCCGCGCCCGACGGGACGGCGACGAAGCAGTCGAGGAGCGCGGCGCGCCCCGACGCGGCGTCGTAGTGGATCGCGTGCCCGCCGCCGAGGAGGCCGGTCATCACGGTCTCCGCGACGCACGAGGCGAGGCACGCGGCGACGGCGGCGTCCGCGGCACTGCCGCCGTCGGCGAGGATCTCGGCGCCGGCCCCGGCGGTCGCCGGATGGCCGGCGGCGACGGCGGGACGGATCACGCGATGCGCTCGGCGAGCCGGCTGCCGAAGCGGCCGAAGCCCTCGAGCGGGAAGTCGAAGCGGGACCGGAGCTTGTCTCCCTCGACGACCTGGAACGTCCGCTCGCCGATCGCGCGCGCCCGGTACTCCTGGTCGTCCCACGTCACGAGCGCACCGTCGCCCGCCGCCGCCACCTCGTACCAGCCGTCGCTGTTCGCGTACGAGCCCGTGAACGCCTCGACCGGAGCCTCGACGAAATCGGCCTCGCGCCGCCTCGCGCCGATCGCCTCCTCGAAGAAGGCGTTCTCGACGTCGTAGAGCGCCTTGCCGCCGCGCGGCGAGTTCGTCAGTCCGACGAAGACCGCCTCGCGCTCCGGCACGACGAGCAACGAGCTCTCGAAGCCGCCGTACGAGCCCGGGTGACCCCAGACCTCGGCGCCGCCGACCCGCTCGCCGAAGAGGCCGAGCCCGTACACGCCGCCGACCGGCTTGCCGTGGACGATCCGCAGCCGCGCGCCGAGCGGCTCGGCGAGCAGCCGCCGGCCGAAGCGGAGGAGGTCGGCGACGGTGGAGACGAGGCCGCCCGACGGCCGCCGCGCACGGGGGTACGGGCCCTCGTCGGCCTCCGGATCGCACGTCGCGAGATCGGGCTCGCCGAAGCCCGTTGCCTCCAGCCCGAACGGCCCCAGGACCCGCTCCGCGAGCGCCTCCTCGTACGTCGTGCCTGCATGCTCGGCGGCGAGGTGTCCGGCGAGCCAGTAGCCGGTGTTCGCGTAGGACCAGACCTGCTCCACGCCCACGTACCGCCGCACCGCGGGCAGCTCCGCGACGACGGAGGCGAGCGCGCCGTCGCCGTCGCCGAAGCGGGCAAGGTCGCGCTCCGCGAGCTCGCAGTCGTAGCCGGAGGTGTGCGAGAGGAGGTGCCGGACGCGCACGTCCGGCGGCCAGATGCCGGTCTGCTCCTCCGCGTCGAGGAGCGACAGCGCGAGGAGCGCCGTGAACGGCTTCGTGACGGAGGCGACCCGAAAGCGCGCTCCCGCGTCGCACCCGACGGCGACCACCCGCTCGCGTCCGCCGACGATCGTGCCGGCCGCGATCGCCGGCACCGACCACTCGATCGCGGCGGCCTCGCAGACGGCTTGAAACGACGTATTCATCAGGATCCGCTACCCTACTTCCCGACCCGGCCCCGGTCGTCTCGCGTTCTTCCTTCGCGGCGGCTGAGACCAGGGCGACTCACCATCGAGAGGAGACGTTCATGACCCTCACCAAGGAAGAGAAGCTGGGCCATGTCGAGAAGTTCGGCAAGCACGAGAAGGACACGGGCTCGCCCGAGGTCCAGATCGCGATGCTGACCCAGCGCATCAACACGCTGACGGAGCACCTGCGCACGCACAAGCACGACCACTACTCGCGTCGCGGCCTGCTCAAGCTCGTCGGCCGCCGCCGCAGGTTCCTCAACTACCTGCAGCGGAAGGACCTCGAGGGCTACCGCGCCCTCATCAAGGAGCTCGGGCTCAGGAGATGATCCGGAGGATCAGCGACTGACCGACTAGCTCCAAAGCCCCCGAAGGGTGGAGCTTGGGCGAGCGCCGGCAAGGCGGCGCTGGCTCAATCTCCACCCTTCACCCGAGCACAGTGGAGGAAGAGGAAGATATGAGTATCGTCGAGGCTGAGCACCCCGCCGGGGTGCCGGTTTCCGTTGCCGTCGAGATCGGCGGCCGCGAGATCACGTTCGAGACGGGCAAGCTCGCGAAGCAGGCCGACGGCGCCGTCGTCGTCTCGAGCGGGCAGACCGTCGTCCTCGGCACGGCACAGGGCCGGACGGAGGCGCGCGAGGGCGCGGACTTCTTCCCGCTCACCGTCGACGTCGAGGAGCGGATGTACGCCGCCGGGAAGATCCCGGGCGGCTTCTTCAAGCGCGAGGGGCGGCCCACCGAGCGGGCGATTCTGACCGCGCGCATGACCGACCGTCCCGTCCGGCCGCTCTGGCCGAAGGGCTACCGCAACGAGGTGCAGTGCGTCGCCACGGTCTTCTCGGCCGACATGGTGATCCCGCACGACGTCCTCGCGATCAACGCCGTCTCGGCCGCGCTCACGATCTCGCCGCTGCCCTTCCTGGGGCCGATCGGCGCCGTCCGCATGGGCCTGCTCGAGGGCAACCTCGTCGTCAACCCGACGCTCGAGGAGACCGAGCACAGCTCCGACCTCGACCTGATCGTCGTCGGCACGAAGGACGGCCTCACGATGGTCGAGGCGGGCGCGAACCGCGTCCCCGAGAGCATCGTCCTCGAGGCCCTCGAGATCGCCCACCGCGAGATCGTCAAGCTCTGCGAGGCGCAGGAGGAGCTCCGTGCGAAGGCCGGCAAGCCGAAGTGGCTCGACGCCGCGACGACCGAGCGGCTCGAGGCGCAGTACGGCCACGAGATCTGGACGCGCATCCAGGAGCAGGGCCTGCGCGACGCGGGCTCGATCGTCGACGAGATCGTCGCGAAGGAGGCCGGCGGGCTCTCGATGGGCTCGCGCGAGGACGACGTGATGCGCGAGGTGCAGACGCGGATGTCCCTCGGGATGATCCTCGAGAAGCAGCGCAGCGTCGCCGTCGAGGGGGCGGTGCGCGAGCAGTTCGAGGCCGAGCTCCGCGAGCTGACGGAGGCCGAGCAGGACTCGAAGGAGCTGAAGTCCGCGAAGCGGAACCTGCTCTACGACCGCATCGTCGAGACCGTGGCGCTGCCGTTCCCGGTCGGCGAGGAGGGCGAGAAGGACGCGCTCACGAAGAGCTACGTCAAGAAGGCCTGCGAGTCGATCTACAAGGGCCTCGTCCGGCGCAAGATCGCAGTCGAGAAGCGCCGGCCGGACGGCCGGTCGGAGACGGAGATCCGCCCGATCGCGGTCGAGGTCTCGGTGATGCCGCGCACGCACGGCTCGGGCCTCTTCACCCGCGGGCAGACGCAGATCATGACCCTGCTGACGCTCGGCACGGCGAAGGAGGGGCAGCGGATCGACGACCTCTCGCTCGAGACCGACCGCCGGTACATGCACCACTACAACTTCCCGCCCTACTCGGTCGGGGAGACCGGCCGCATGGGCTCGCCGAAGCGGCGCGACATCGGCCACGGCGCGCTCGCCCAGCGTGCGCTCGAGGCGGTCATCCCGCCGGCGGACGAGTTCCCCTACACGATCCGCCTCGTCTCGGAGACGCTCGAGTCGAACGGCTCGTCGTCGATGGGCTCGGTGTGCGGCTCGACGCTGGCGCTCATGGACGCGGGCGTGCCGATCAAGGAGCCGGTCTCCGGCATCGCGATGGGCCTCGTCAAGGAGGGCGACGACTACGTCATCCTCACCGACATCCAGGGGGCGGAGGACCACCTCGGCGACATGGACTTCAAGGTCGCCGGGACGCCCGACGGGATCACGGCGCTCCAGATGGACATCAAGATCACCGGCGTCAGCCGCGAGATCATGGAGCGGGCGCTCGCGCAGGCGAAGGAGGCGCGGGTGGCGATCCTCGGGAAGATGCTCGAGGCGATCCCGCAGCCGCGCGAGGCGCTCGCCGAGCACGCGCCGCGGATCTCCACGATCCAGATCAACCCCGAGTACATCGGCATGGTGATCGGGAAGGGCGGCGAGACGATCCGCGCGCTCGAGTCCGACCACGACGTGCAGATCGACATCGAGGAGGACGGGACGATCCTCGTCTACGCCACCGAGGGCACCAAGGGCGACGCCGCGATCTCCGCGATCCAGGCGCTCACCAAGGAGCCCGAGGTCGGCGACCAGTACACCGGCCGCGTCGTCAAGACGACCGACTTCGGCGCGTTCGTCGAGCTGAAGAAGGGCACGGACGGCCTGCTCCACGTCTCGAACGTCGGCCCCGGCCGCGTCAACCACATCGAGGATGTCATCCAGCGCGGCGACATCCTCGACGTGCTGGTGCAGGAGGTCGACAAGGCCCGCGGCCGCATCGGCCTCAAGCTCGTGCAGAAGCACGAGAACGGCGGCTTCGTCTCGCCGGAGGAGCTCGTCGAGCGGGCGAAGGACGCCCCGCCGCGCGAGCCGCGCGAGGAGCGGCCGCGCCGCGACGGCGACCGCCGCGGCGGTCGCGGCGGCCGGGGCGGCCCGCGCCGCGAGCGCGAGGAGAGCCGGTCCGAGTAACGCGTAGGCTCGGCGGCGATGAAGCCGCCGGCCACGCTCACCGACGGGGTGGTCGTCCTCCGCGAACTGGCGGAGGGCGACCGCCCAGTCGTGCTGCGCACGATGGGCGACCCGCTCGTCGCGCGCTGGCTGAACATGCCGCCCCATCCCGGCAACCGGGAGTTCGACTCGCTCCTCCGCCTCGTCCGGCAGGGGCGGGCGACGGGCGAGCGGATCGACTTCGCCGTCACCGAGCGCGGCGACGACCGCGCGGTCGGCGCGGTGATCGCATCGCGGCGCCCGCGCGACAACTACGAGATCGCCTACCTCGCAGGCCCCGACGGCCGGGGTCGCGGCCTGATGACGCGCGCGGTGCGCCTCCTCTGCGACTGGCTCTTCGACGAGGGCGTGGGGCGGCTCGAGGTGCGGACGCATCCGGACAACGAGGCCTCGCAGCGGCTCGCCGAGCGCTGCGGATTCCGGCGCGAGGGGCACGAACGGCGCTCGATCTGGCTGCACGGGAAACGGCACGACGCGATCCTCTGGTCGCTCCTGCCGGACGATCCCCGCTGAGGCCGCGGCCCTGCAGGCGCCGAGCCCCGAAAGCCGTACGCTACGCGCGTGCAGAACTGGACGCTGAGCGAGCTCGACTCCGGCGAGCGCGTCATCTCGGAGCGGCTCGGGCACGTCCGGTCCGCGGCCGTGGGGTACTGGATCGGCGCCGGCTCGCGCGACGAGCAGCCCGGCGAGGCGGGCGTCACGCACTTCATCGAGCACCTGCTCTTCAAGGGGACGCCGCGCTACAGCGCGCTCGAGATCGCCGAGATCTTCGACGGCCTCGGCGGCGAGCTGAACGCCGCCACCTCACGCGAGCACACGCTCGTCTACGCGCGCGTGCCCGAGCACCACCTCGAGACCGCGGTGGAGGTGATGAGCGACATGGTGTTCCAGCCGGCGTTCGCGGAGCTCGACGCGGAGCGTGAGGTCGTGCTCGAGGAGATCGCGATGTACGAGGACGCACCGCAGGAGCTCGTGCACGACCTGTTCGCCGACGCGGTCTTCGGCGACCATCCGCTCGGCCGGCCCGTGATCGGCACCGCCGAGGTGATCTCGACGATCCCGCGCGAGGCGATCTCGCACTACCACGGTGCGATGTACGTGCCGGCGAACATCGTCGTCGCGGCCGCGGGCGACGTCGAGCACGAGCGCGTCGTCGAGCTCGTCTCGCGCGCGCTCGAGCGCCGCGCCGCGGAGAACGGCACGCACGTGAACGTCCGGCCGCCGCTCGTGCAGGCGCCGCCGCCGCAGCTTCGCTTCCAGCGGAAGGACACCGAGCAGTACCACGTATGCCTCGGGGCGACCGGCATCTCGCGTTCGGACCGGCGGCGCTTCGCCGCCTCGATCCTCGACGCGATCCTCGGCGGCTCCGCGTCCTCGCGCCTCTTCCAGGAGATCCGCGAGAAGCGCGGCATGGCGTACGCCGTCTACTCGTTCGTCTCGCAGTACACGGACACCGGTCAGATCGGGATCTACCTCGGCACCCGAGAGGACAACCTGGGCGACGCGCTCGTGATCGCGGCGGAGCAGATCGCCGACATCGCGGCCGGGAACCTCCCCGCGCGCGAGCTGGAGCGCGCGAAGGAGAACCTCAAAGGACGGATCCTCCTGTCGATGGAGTCGACCTCGACACGGATGAACCGCCTCGGCAAGTCGCTGATCACCGATTCGGAGCTCCTCTCGCTCGACCGGATCGTCGCCGAGATCGACGCCGTGGAGGCGGAGTCGGTGTGCGACCTCGCCGGTGCGTTGCTCGCGCCCGAGCGCCTCTCGGCGGCGTGCATCGGGCCGAGCCAGGAGCGATTCGTCGCGGCGCTCGCACGCGTGACGCCGGAGCTCGCGGCCGCGGCGTGAGGGTTCTCCTCAACGGGCGGGACGGAAGGGTGGGCTCGGTGCTCGGCCCCGGTCTCGCTGCGGCGGGTCACGTCCTCGTCGACCGGCTCGCGGACGCCGAGGCGATGGTCGACTTCACCGTGCCGGACGCGGTCGCCGGCAACGTGCGCGCGGCGGTCGCCGCGGACGTTCCGTGCGTCGTCGGCACGACGGGGTGGGACCCGAGCGAGTTCGCAGACGCACCGGTGGCGGTGTTCTACGCGCCCAACTTCGCGCTGGGGGCGGTGCTGATGATGCGATTCGCCGAGGAGGCGTCTCGGGTCATGGAGCGCGCGGAGATCGTCGAGCTGCACCACGCGGCGAAGCTCGACGCCCCGTCCGGGACGGCGAGGCTGACAGCCGAGCGCATGCACGGGGACGTGCCGATCCACTCGGTCAGGCTGCCGGGGCTGAACGCGCACCAGGCGGTCATCCTCGGGGGCCCGGGGGAGACGCTGACGATCCGCCACGACGCCCTCTCGCGGGAGGCGTACACGCCCGGCGTCCTGCTCGCGCTCGAGAGGCTGCCGGGCATGCTCCCGGGCTTGACGGTCGGACTCGACTCGCTTATGTAGACCGGATGGTCTGCGCCACCTGCGGCGCCGAGAACCCGGTCGGCCATCGCTTCTGCGGGCAGTGCGGGAACGCACTGACGCTGGCGTGCGCGGCCTGCGGGCACGTCGCCCGCCCCGGCGAGCGCTTCTGCGGCGCATGCGGCGCCCCACTCGGGGAGGCGGCGGCACCGGCGCCTGAGCCCGTGGCCGAGCGCCGCGTCGTCTCGGTGTTGTTCGCCGACCTCGTCGGCTTCACGCCGCTCTCGGAGTCGCGCGATCCGGAAGAGGTGCGCGAGCTGCTCTCACGCTACTTCGACACGTGCCGCCGACTCGTCGAGCTCTACGGTGGTGTCGTCGAGAAGTTCATCGGCGATGCGGTGATGGCCGTCTGGGGAACCCCGACGGCGCGCGAGGACGACGCCGAGCGTGCGGTGCGGACGGCGCTCGACCTCGTCGCGGCGGTCTCGGCCCTCGGGGACGAGATCGGCGCGCCGGAGCTGCGGGCGCGTGCCGGCGTCCTCACCGGCGAGGCCGCGGTCAACATCGCCGCGGCGGGCGAGGGGATGGTGGCGGGCGACCTCGTCAACACGGCCGCGAGGATCCAGTCGGCGGCCGCCCCCGGCTCCGTGCTCGTCGGAGACGCGACGCGGCGCGCGAGCGAGCAGGCGATCGCGTTCGAGGACGCCGGCGAGCACGAGCTCAAGGGCAAGGCGGAGCCGGTGGGGCTGCACCGGGCGGTGCGTGTGACCGCAGCCCGCGGGGGTGCGCTGCGGTCCGAGGGTCTCGAGGCGCCGTTCGTGGGCCGCGAGCGCGAGCTGCGGCTCGTGAAGGAGCTCTACCACGCATCGGCGGAGCAGTCGCGCGCGCAGTTCGTTCAGATCACGGGTATCGCCGGGATCGGCAAGTCGCGCCTCGCGTGGGAGTTCTTCAAGTACACGGACGGGCTCGTCGAGGAGATCTGGTGGCACCGCGGCCGCTGCCTCGCCTACGGCGAGGGCGTGGCGTACTGGGCGCTCGCCGAGATGGTACGGACGCGTGCGCAGATCCTCGAGGGTGAGGACCAGGACGCCGCCCGCGCGAAGCTCGACGCCTGCGTGGCCGAGCACGTCCCGGACGCCGAGGAGCGCGCCTGGGTGGAGCCGCGGCTCGCGAACCTGCTCGGTCTCGACGACCGGGCCGACACCGACCGCCAGGACCTGTTCGCGGCCTGGCGGCTCTTCTTCGAACGGCTGGCCGATCAGGGGCCGCTCGTGATGGTGTTCGAGGACCTGCAGTGGGCTGACCAGGCGCTGCTCGCGTTCGTCGAGTACCTGCTCGAGTGGTCCGCGTCGCAGAGGCTGTACGTGCTGGCGCTCGCCCGTCCGGAGCTCGGCGACCTGCACCCCGAGTTCGGACGCAGCGTGCGCAACTCGACCAGCATCGCAATCGAGCCGCTCTCGGACGGCGAGATGACGCGGCTCCTCGACGGCTACGTGCCGGGGCTCCCGGACGACCTGAAGGCGCAGGTGCTGGCACGGGCACAAGGGGTGCCGCTGTACGCGGTCGAGACGGTGCGCATGCTGCTCGACCGCGGCCTGCTCGCCCGCGACGGGCCGGTGTACCGGCCGACCGCGGAGATCGCCACGCTCGAGGTGCCCGAGACGCTGCACGCGCTCGCGGCGGCGCGCCTCGACGGCCTGCCCGACGACGAGCGCCGGCTCGTGCAGCACGCATGCGTCCTCGGGAAGACGTTCACGAAGCAGGCCGTCGCAGCCCTCACGGCGCGGGAGGAAGCGGAGGTCGAGCAGTTGCTCAACCGCCTCGTCCGCAAGGAGGTGCTCTCGCTGCAGGCGGACCCGCGCTGGCCGGAGCGCGGCCAGTACGGGTTTCTGCAGGAGCTGCTGCGCCAGGTCGCGTACGAGACCCTTTCGCGGCGCGACCGCAAGGCGCGGCACCTGGCCGCGGTCGAGGCGCTGGAGCGCACATTCGACGGGGCGGACCAGGACGTACCGGAAGTGATCGCCGCGCACCTGCTCGCGGCCATGCAGGCCGCGCCCGACGACGAGGACGCGGGCGAGATCCGGGTGCGGACCCGGGTCGCACTCGTCCAGGCAGGGGAGCGGGCGGCTGCATTGGCGGCGCCCGAGGAGGCCCAGCACTACCTCGACGAGGCCGCCGCGCTTGCCGCCGACGAGCCGGCGGTGCGGGCGCCGCTTCTCCAACGGGCGGGGCTGCTGGCGAACCAGAGCGGCCGGACGCGCGACGCGCGCGAGCGGCTCGAGGAGTCGATCGCCCTCTACGCTGACCTGAACGACGGCTATGCGCTTGCGCGCGCGGAGTCGGCGCTGTGCGACGTCGCGGTGAACGAAGGGAAGCTCGACGAGGCGGCGTCCCGGCTGACAGCGCTGCTCGCGACGCTCGAGGCGCGAGGACCGTCGCCCGAGCTTGCTGCAACGCTCGGCTCGCTCGGTCGGATGCTCGCGCTGAGCGGGGACCGGGCCGGGGCCGCGCCGCTACTCGAGCGCGCGCTCGAACTTTCCGAGCTGCTTGCCCTCGACGACGTCTTCCTGCACTCGCTGATCACCAAGTCGATCGTGCTGATGTCGCAGGGCCGGTTCAACGAGGCACGGCTCGGGCTGAACGCCTCACTCGCGCTCGCAGACGAACAGGACGATCCGAACGGGTGGCGGCGGGCGGCGAACAACCTCGGCGTCTGCCTTGAGCGGGACGACCGACCGCTCGAGCTGCTCGCGCTGAGCGCCGAGGGAGCCGACCGCGCTCTACGCCGCGGGGACCGCGACACGTACATCGAGATGCGCATGGGCGCGATTCGCGCGCTCGCCTCGGTGGGGGAGTGGGACGAGGCGCTGGCGCGCGTCGCCGAAGCGCGCGACCTGGAGGCGAGCCCGTTCGCCCTCGTCGGCGTGGTCGATGCGGTGGCCGTGCTCTGCGAGCGCGGCGACGTGGAGGCCGGGGCAGCCATCGTCGAGGCCCATGCCTGGCAGCGTGAGGCGGAACAGGTCGAGATCGCAACGGGGTTCGCGGCGGCCGAAGCACGGCTCTTGCGGTCACGGATGCGATTCGCCGACGCGCTCGCGGCGGCCGAGCGGGGGCTGGCCGAGCGCGCCTTCATGACGATGGGACATCGCGCGACGAAGGATGCTTTTGCGGAGGCCTGCGAGGCCGCCTTCGAGCTCGGTGACGCGGCGAAGGTGAGGGAGCTCCTCGCCCTCGTCGACGACCTGCAGCCGGGGGAGCGGACACCGCTCCTCGACGGCCAGCGGGCGCGGTTCGGAGCACGACTCGACGCGGCAGGCGACGGCGAGGATGCACGCGAGCTGTACGCAGCCGCCGTGCACCGCTTCGCCGACGCCGGCTTCGTCTTCCTCGAGGCCGCGACCCTGCTCGAGGAGTCGGAGTGGCTTGTCGCTCGGGACCGGCCGGAGGATGCACGGCCACTCCTCGACCGGGCGCGGGCGACATTCGAACGGCTCGGCGCGGGACCGTGGCTCGACCGCGCCGAGAACGTCCTGGGCGCGCAGGTTCCCGCCTAGCGCTCCGCGGTTTTCCCGATGACGCCGCCGGCGCGGCGGCGCACGATCGGCGCGGCGAACATCGGAGGTGCCGGATGAGCACTTTGGAGAAGCAGGCCGACCTGGCCGGGCCCGGGATCGGC